>Ga0182024_10011356_pt1 | contig 17906 bp, 14 predicted proteins | sample P32metaG_FD_120480 | JGI IMG/M metagenome (GOLD analysis project Ga0182024, IMG submission 120480) | Permafrost microbial communities from Stordalen Mire, Sweden - P3-2 metaG (Illumina Assembly) | ecosystem: Environmental > Terrestrial > Soil > Wetlands > Permafrost | place: Sweden: Stordalen... | reverse complement strand
GTCGACGCTGCTTTCGGGCGGCACGGTGGTGGTTCCGACGAAATTTAACGCGCTGTCTTTCTGGCGGACGGTCGCGGAACATAAGGTGACGTGGTATTCGGGCGTGCCCACAATGCATCAACTTCTGTTGGCGCGGACGAAACAGAAACCAGCAGAGGCTGATTCGCTGCGCTTCATAAGATCGTGCAGCGCGCCCTTTTCCGCCGGGCTGATTCATAGTATCGAGCAGCTTTTTGGCGTGCCGTTCGTTGAGGCTTACGGAATGACCGAAGCGGCGCACCAGATGACGTCGAATCCGCTGCCGCCGCGGCATCGCAAGGCAGGGTCGGTTGGAGTTGGAGCGGGATTGCGCATCAGCATTATGGATAAGGAAGGCAATCACCTGGGCACGAATCAGCGCGGCGAGGTGGCGATTCAAGGTGCGAATGTTTTTCGCGGCTATGCGAATAATCCCGAGGCGAATGCGCGCGCGTTTGTGAATGGCTGGTTCAGAACAGGCGATGAAGGATTTCTGGATACGGATTGCTATCTGCATCTGACCGGGCGAATCAAAGACATCATTATTCGGGGCGGAGAAAATATCGCGCCGCATGAAGTGGATGAAGTGCTGCTGCGGAATCCTGCGGTTGCGGCGGCGGTAACATTTGGATGTCCGCATCCGGTGCTGGGTGAAGAAGTGGCGACTGCGGTGGTGTTGAATGAAGGCTTTTCGGCAAGCCAGTCAGAGTTGATCAAGTATTGCCGCGAGTTTTTGGCTGACTACAAAGTTCCGAAGAAAATTTATCTCGTGAAGAGTATTCCCACCACCGCCACCGGAAAAATTCGCCGCCGCGCTGTGGCTACCGCGCTGCTTGATCCTGCTGCGAATGTGGAAAGCGAAGGATGAAATTTTTAGTTGCGGGAGCGGGCGCCATCGGAGCCTACATTGGCGCGCGCATGGCACGAGCGGGATTTGACGTGACGCTTTTTGCGCGCGGCCCGCATTTGCGCGCCATGCAAGAGCACGGCGTGCAGGTGAAAAGCAGCGAGGGCGATTTTGTTGCGCGGCCCAAGATCGCTTCCTCACTGGAAGAAGTTGGTCCTGTCGATGTAGTTTTTCTCGGCGTCAAGGCACACGGCGTGTGCGCGCTCGCGCCGCAACTCAAACCCGTGCTGGGTCCCGAGACAACCGTTGTCAGCACGCAGAACGGAATTCCCTGGTGGTATTTTCAGGGCTTCGGCGGAGAGTGGGACGGACTACGTTTGGAGAGCGTCGATCCGAAGGGTGTGATTTCCGCGAACATTCCATCGAAACAGGTGATTGGGTCGATTGTTTATTTTTCAACGGAGATCACTGCGCCGGGAGTGGTGCAGCATATTGAGGGCAACCGCATTTCTTTGGGCGAGCCGGATGGATCGCGCTCGGATCGTTGCCGCCGAATTGCGGAGGCGCTGATTGCGTCTGGATTGCGCGCTCCGATCACTACCCGGATGCGGCATGAAATCTGGGTAAAAGTGCTGGGCAATGCTTCGCTGAATCCTGTGAGTGCGCTGACACGGGCTACCCTGGTGCAGATGGTGCGTGATCCGGGGGTGTGTGCGGAGATCCGCAATATTATGGAGGAAGTGGAAGCGGTCTCCAAAAAATTGGGAATGGAATTGCCGGTGACGATCGATCAGCGCATCGCTGGCGCCGAAAAAGTTGGCGAACACAAAACGTCGATGCTTCAAGACCTGGAAGCGGGAAGGCCGATGGAGTTGGAGGCGCTGGTTGGCGCAGTGGTGGAGCTTGGCACCCGGGTGGGACTCCCGATGACCTGCACTCGGACGGTTTATAACTGCACGAAGTTGCTCTCGAAAAATGCGATACAACAGCGATCTTCCTAGTGGCAGTATCCTATATAAGGGTTGAGAACTTGCCCTTTTTTTGGCTCCTAGCCCATCATCGTAGAAGCCTTTAACCACCAAGGACACTAGTAGCACGAAGGAATCGCGGTTCGAGCCTCGGTGTACTTAGTGTCCTTGGTGGCTAAAGCTCTTTTCTCGATCAGGCCTAAAAAAAATTTGGTTGCGGGCTTGACAACGGGCGTATACTGCCGTCATCGGCTGGTCCACTTATCGGACCACTTGGAGCCCAAGATGGCAGCCATGATTAAATCTGACTTCGAAATTATTCGAAGGAACAAGGTTTACGAAGAGGTTGCGAAGCAGATTGAACGCCTTATTCTAAAGAAGCTGAAGCCTGGCGACAAGCTCCCTTCGGAGCGAGAGCTGGCGGAGATGCTTCAGGTGAGCCGCAGTTCAATTCGAGACGCGATCCGCGGACTGGAGTTGATGGGCCTGGTTGAGCCACGACAGGGCGCTGGAACGATTGTCCGCGAGATATCCGCCGAGTCTGTAGTAAATCCTTTTGCCAATACCCTGAAACAACAACGGGAGCAGGTCAGCGAGCTATTGGATTTTCGCCTGATGCTGGAGCCGCCGCTGGCGGCGCGCGCGGCCACGCACGCGACGGACGACGAACTCGCGGAGATGGAAGAAATTCTGCAACGGCAAGAGGCCAAGATGCAGCGCGGGGAGGCGGCGGTCAACGAGGACACAGAATTCCACTACAGCATCGCGCTCGCTTCCGGGAACACGGTCGTTCTCAAAGTGCTGGACGTAGTAATGGACTTGTTGCGAGATACACGGGAACGGTCGCTGCAGGTTGAAGGCCGTGCCCAACGCTCTTTAGCGGGACACCGGCGAATTCTGGCGGCGATCAAGCGTCGCGACGCAGAGTCGGCTAAGGCAGCGATGCGCCGGCACGTGGAAGATGTTGAAGAAATTGTTCTGGAAAAGTTTTGAACTGATTTGAACGTCAAGTTTTCAGGAGTCGGCAATCGCGACTTGCTAATTGTGGGATTAGCGATCGCATAGGACCAGGTGTACCGCGTAGAAAACGGTCCGGGAAAAACCCTCACGAAGATTTTTGAGCCTGCTTTGACGAGCATCATGACGGAAATACGCACATCGACGTCGTCTACCTATGCCGCAACGATAACTTTGCGGGTGGCGGAGGCGAGGGTTGAAGACGTGGGCCACGCAATCGTCCGTCTAGCGCCGGCAGATATGCAGCGCGTTGGGGCGCGCGCGGGCGACGTCGTGAAAATTGTTGGCGGCAGCGTGGGCGTGGGTCGCGCGGAATTTTCGGACGACTTGCATGAAGGAATGATCCAGATTGACGGAACGTGCCGCAGCAACTGCAGCGCTGGATTGCAGGAACAGGTTTCAGTAACGAAGATCGAGCGAGAGCAGGCGGTAGCGGTGCGGTTGGCGCCGCTTTGGGTCGGTGCGGCTCCCGCAACGATCGCGCCGGAGCGGATGCTGGAAGATCTGATCGATGTTCCGGTGATGGCGGGATCGGTGGTGCGGGTTCCGACGTTTGCCAAGGCGGTCAACTTCCAGGTAGTGCGCACGATTCCTTCTGGCCCGGTTGTAATTGGCAAGCGCACCGACATTCGCATCGTCGAAGGAGAGCAGACGGCGGCGAACGCTCCGTCGGTTTCCTATGAAGATATTGGCGGACTGGAGCGCGAAGTTGCGCGGGTCCGCGAAATGGTCGAGTTGCCGCTGAAGTATTCGCACATCTTCGAGCGGCTGGGAATTTTGGCGCCGAAAGGCGTGCTGCTGTACGGGCCACCAGGCACGGGTAAGACGCTGTTGGCTCGCGCTGTTGCCGCAGAGAGCCGGGTGCATTTTATTCATCTCAATGGCCCGGAGATCATGCGCAAGTTTTATGGCGAGAGCGAGGCGAAGCTGCGCGAGGTGTTTGAAGAGGCGGCGCGGCATGCTCCGGCCATCCTCTTTATAGACGAGATTGACGCGGTGGCGCCGAAGCGCACGGAAGTTGTGGGCGAAGTCGAGAAGCGCGTCGTCGCGCAACTGCTGAGCTTGATGGACGGCTTTGTCGCGCGCGGTCAGGTCATTGTTATAGGGGCCACGAATATTCCCGAGGTGCTGGATCCGGCGTTGCGGCGGCCGGGGAGATTTGATCGCGAGATCGAAATTGGCGTTCCGAATACGCAGGCTCGGCTGCAGATTCTTCGCATTCACACGCGGGCCATGCCACTCGCTTCCGATGTAAATCTGCAAGAGATTGCTGAACATTCGCACGGCTTCGTGGGAGCCGACTTAGAGGCGCTTTGCCAGGAAGTCGGCATGATTGCCTTGCGCGGATTTTTGACGGCGTATCCACTAGAGACCGATTCAGCTGATCTGGATGCGCTGAAAGTTACGCGAGAAGATTTTCTGGCGGGGCTGAAAGAAGTTGAGCCAAGCGCTACTCGCGAATTCTTTATTGAAAAGAGTACTTCGACGTTCGCTTCGCTTGGCGGACTAAACGAGGTGAAGCGGCTGCTCGATGCTGTGATTGAGCATTCGCATGTGCGGGATGAGATTTATGAGCAGGTGGGGCTTGCGCCTCCGCGCGGGATTTTGTTGACGGGACCGTCGGGCACGGGTAAGACGGCAATGGCTCGAGCGCTATCAGGCGAAAAGGAACTGCCGCTGATTGCGATTGATGGTCCGCAGCTTTACTCGAAGTGGCTGGGCGAATCGGAACGGGCGTTGCGCGAGGTTTTCAAAAAGGCGCGGCGGGCAGCTCCCTGCATTTTGTTTTTCGACACCATTGATGCGATCGCACCGAAGTTTGGGGCCGATCAGTTTGGGACTGATGTCTACCAGCGGATTCTGAGCCAACTCTTGCGCGAGATTGATAATTTGCGCGATGTGAAAGGCGTGATTCTGCTGGCGGCGAGCAATCGGCCGGAACGGATCGATCCGGCGCTCTTGCGCAGCGGACGCTTTGATTACATTTTGCAATTGGCCAAGCCGGATGCAGCGGACCGGGCGGCGATTATTCGGCTGTGCTGCCAGCGCGTGCCGGTGGCGAGCGATGTGGATTTCGACGAATTCTCAGCGCGCCTGGAAGGATTGACCGGCGCGGATATCGAGAGTCTGTGCAAGAAGGCTACGCTGCTGGCGATTTCGGAGTATCAGAATGGCATCCGGCCGGCGCCCTTTGTAGTTCTGCGAAATGATTTTCTTTCGGTGCTTGATTCCGATCGCGGCAGTCCTCGGCAATTGGAGCCAGCGAATGAAAAAAACAGCAGCTCGACAGATACGTCTTGCAATACCAGAACCAAGTAACGCATTCAGCAGGAATACTAAGCAGCGAGGTTGATCATGGCTTATACCGAATTAACCGTTTGGACACGCGGCATCATCATGGATAAAGAGGGCCGCGACATCGTGAATTCTATCTCCGCTTCGGCGCGTCTGGAAGGCAAGTACGCGCAAGCGATGGAAAATTACGTCGACAATCCCGATCGCACCAACTGCCCGACGCGAAAATATTGCCGCGTCAGCGATGAAATTATCGAGAACGAGCTTACGTACGAAAACGAACAGCCGAACATCGTCGTTCTGGTTGAAGGGACGATGGTGAAGGGGTGGGACTACATGCGTGGCATGCCTCCCGGCGGAACGCTGGTGATCAACACCCATTACACGCCGGATTACATGCTCCGGTTTGTGCCGGGAGTGGAGCGGTTATCGCAACTGGTTTGCGTGGACGCGGCCAAACTGGCCGACCACAAATGGCTGTATTACCGGTTGGGTGAGTTGGGGCTGGATCGTCTTTCGACAGAAGGCGCGGCTGAGCGCAGCAAGATGGTGGCGCCGGATATTGCCGCTCCGCTGATTGCGGCGGTGGTGAAGAGCACGAATATCGTCAAAATGGAAACGATAAAACCGATGATTACGAATCAACACGCGTTTGAAATGGCGCTCAAAGAGATGCACGTCATGCAACTGAACCAAGTGGCTGTTTAGGACGGCAGGTCGAAGCGCAGTGCGTATTTTGAAAAGCGAAGCACGCAAAAGATTGAATCAAGAAAGATCATTAGCAGAAAGATCATAGGAAGGATTCCATGTCGACAAAAGGCACACATATTCCAAAGCGGCTTCAGATTCCGTTCGCGGGCATCACTCCCGCGCCTTCGCAGGAAAAAGGCCAGGACCTGTTCCCTACCGGCAACTGGCGCTCGATTCGTCCGGTGTACCGGGACAAGTTGCCACCCTGCAACAATGCTTGCGGCACCAACGAAAAAATTCAGGGCTATCTCGATCTGGTGAAACGCGGCAAGTATCTGGATGCTTATGCGCTCATCAAGGAAGACATGCCGTTTCCCTCGGTGACGGGGCGCGTGTGCTATCACCCGTGCGAGCAGGCTTGCAATCGCGGTAAGTACGACGAGGCGATTTCGATTCGCGCGGTCGAACGTTTTCTTGGCGATCTCGGGCAGGCGCTCAAGAAAGATGTAGTGAAGCCGGGCAAATCGAACGGAAAGAAAGTCGCCGTCGTCGGCTCCGGACCTGCTGGACACAGCGCTGCCTATCAACTGGCGCGGCTTGGTTACGCGGTCACGATTCTTGAGAAGTCGCCGAAGGCGGGCGGTCTGAACCGTGGCGGCATTCCTGACTGGATCCTTCCGCAGGATGTGCTGGATCGCGAGATTGAAAGGCTGGAAGAACTCGGGATCACGATCAAGACTGGTGTTGAAGTTGGCAAAGACGTGAGCTGGGATGATTTGAAAAAGAATTATGACGCGAGCGTGTTGGCTGTTGGCCTCACGGAACCAAACAGTGTTCGCGCAGAAGGCGAGAATAAAGAAGGAGTACTTTACGGGCTTCCGTTCCTTCGCGACATTGGTATGGGAACGTCGAAAGTTAAGTTGGGCGCGCGGGTGGCGGTGATCGGCGGCGGCAATACGGCAATCGATTGCGCTCGTGAAGCACTGCGTCAAGGCGCGCTTGAAGTGACCATGATTACGGTGGAAGGCCATCCGGGAGAGATGCCAGCTTCGCCGGAAGATCTGCACGACATGGTCGAAGAAGGTGTCGAGCTGATTCATGGTCGAGCGGTCACGGCGGTGTTGGGCAATGGCAAGATCGATGCATTGCAACTGCATCCAGCGAAATTTTCCGGGGCGATCAATGCTTCGCCGATTACGGTTGACCGGCAAGCGGCTCCGCAGCGCTTCCCTGTCGACAACGTAATTATTGCGGTGGGGCAGCGGGCATCGCTCGACTGGCTGCCACAAGAATTCAAAAACGAGCGCGGCACGATCAAGATCGATCGCTTCGGACGTTTGGGCAATACGAACTTTTTTGCAGCTGGCGACATTGTGCAGCTCGGTTCGGGACAACCGCTGATGGTGGTGAATGCGGTGGGCGACGGAAAGCGCGTTGCGTTCAATCTCGACAAGGTGATGCGCGGCGAGAATCTGGAGCCACGGACGATTGCGATTGATGTCATCTTCGATTTGAATCGCATGAACATGACGTACTTCCCGCACTTCCCGCGGGTGCAGCAGGAGATGCTGCCGCCTTCGAGCAGAAAGAAGACACAACAGGAAGTGATTCAGGCGTTCACGGAAGAGCAGGCGGTGGAAGAGGCGGGTCGCTGCTTCAGTTGTGGAACTTGCAATGCTTGCGACAACTGCTACCTGGTTTGTCCGGAGCCTTGTATCGCGCGTCCAGAGCGGTCGAACGGGCTTTATAAGATTCTGGTCGACTATTGCAAAGGATGCCGCGTTTGTATCGAGGAGTGTCCGACGGGCTGCCTAGAGGGCGTTCCGGAATTGGATTTCGATACGGGCGTGGTGAGGATGGATACGGCGTTCGCGATTTCTCCGGGATTGCATGGACGGCAGGCGGAGGAGTTGCGGAATCTGGGAGATCGTCCGGCTAAGAATATTTAACGGGCCTCGGGGGCTAAAGCCCCACGTGGTGGCGTGGGTTACGCGGCCCTGAAGGGCCGCTCTTCCACGGTGGCGATTGGTCTAGAAAAAGCTTTGAACCTTTAGAATTTGAACTTTTAGAAGCGGAGCGAGATATGCCAACAGTTACGGCACAAAAGAAGAAAACGGTCAGGATGAATGGCTGCGTTGCGGCGGCGCAGGCGGCCAAGTTTGCCGACGTCGATGTGATTGCGGCCTATCCGATTCGTCCTTATACAGCGACCATGATGGCGCTGGCGCAGATGGTGGCTAATGGAGAGCTCGATGCCGAATACATCGTGGCGGATAGCGAGCACTCGCAGTTGAGCATTTCTCACGGCGCTTCTTCGAGCGGCGCGCGCGTGTTTACCGGAAGTTCCGGCGTAGGCGTGCAATTTGCTTACGAGCTGTATTCGCCGATCTCAGGCAGCCGCATGCCGGTGCAGATGATGATCGCGGACCGCACGCTTGATCCTCCGGGCGATTTTGGATCCGAGCATACCGATGCGCTTTCGACTCGCGATATGGGATGGATCATGGGCTGGTCGTGCGATGCGCAGGAAGCGTTTGATAATCACCTGATCGCTTATCGCATTGGTGAAGATCCGCGGGTGCTCTTGCCGCAGATGGTTTGCCAGGATGGATTCTTCGTCTCGCACATCACGGGCGATGTCGAGCTGCCGGACTCCGGGCAGGTAAAAGAATTCCTGCCGCCCTACAAGCATCCGTATCCGCTCGATCCTCGGCATCCGGTGTCTCACGGACCTCAGATTATGCCGGAGCAAGGGCCGCCGCTGCAGTTGGAGCGGGCGCGAGCGATGGAACAGTCGATGCCGGTGATCGAAGAAGTTCACGAGGAGTTTGCGCGAATCTTCGGTCGTAAATACGATCCGTGGATTGAAGAGTTCATGACCGACGATGCGGAAGTAGTTTTCTTTCTGCAAGGTGCGCATGCGGTCACGGCTCGTTTCGCCATCAAGCACATGCGCGACAAGGGAATCAAAGTGGGTCTGGTGCGGCTGCGCACGATCCGGCCTTATCCCACGGAGCAAGTGCGCGAGTCGCTCAGCAAATTCAAGGTGGTCGGCGTGATCGAGACCAACATGGGACTGGGTAGCGTTAGCAGCGGCGGCGTTCTCTATGCCGAAGCGGCGGCGGCGCTTTATGAGAGTGATAAGCGTCCACTCGTGCTGTCATTCATGGCGGGCATGGGCGGCGAAGCGATCGTGCTGAAAGAGTTTTACTGGATGACGGAGAAGATGATGTCCGTCATGAAGGCTGGGAAGATTGAGAAGCGCACGCACTGGGTTGGGTTTGAAGAGTAGCGGGGGCCGGGCTGTACCCGGGTGGACGGGCGGGGACGCCCGTCGCTCCACTCACTAATAAGGATTAGACTTTTGGAGGAAATTATTTATGGCAACGATTGAAGTGCAGCGGCAGTTGCTGCCGATTCTGGACAATCCAAATCAGGGCGCGCGTTTCTACAACCCTGAACTACCCTCGTCGGAGCCGTTTGTTCCCGGCCACCGGACTTGCGCCGGTTGCGGGCCTTCGATTCAATACCGCATGACCAGCAAGGCGGCGGGAGACAACACGATTCTCGTGGGGCCGACGGGCTGCATGTATGTGGCGAACAGTTCATACCTGTGCACGCCCTACAACGTGCCGTGGGCGCATACGCAGATTGGCAGCGCGGGCAGCTTTACAGCTGGCGTGGCCGCTGCGTATGAGGCGATGATCCGCAAAGGTAAGTGGAAGGGAAAGTTTCCAAATATTATTTGCGAAGCGGGCGACGGCAGTGCGTCCGACATCGGGCTGGCGTCGATTTCCGGCGCGCTCTATCGCAACCACGATTGCCTGATCATCTGCTATGACAACGAGCAGTATGCGAACACGGGCATTCAGGCATCATCGCGCACGCCGTATGGCGGCATGACGACTTTCTCGCCTCCGGGACCGGAAGTGCCTGAGGGAAAGAAACTTTATCCCAAGGATCTGGCGCGCATGATGGCGGCTGGACATCCTCATTGTTATGTGGCGACGGCGAGCGTTGGTTATCCCATTGATTTAATGAACAAAGTTCGTAAGGGTCTCAACCACAAAGGCGCGGCTTACCTGATGGTCTACACACCTTGCCAGAAGGGATTCGTCTACGAGACGCCGCGGTCAATCGATCTGGGCCGACTGGTGGTCGAGTGCGGACTCTATCCGATGTGGGAGTGGAATCCTGAGAATCGTGCTTACGATTACAGCTTCCGCCCAGCGAGCATGCGTCCGGTGTCTGAGTACCTGAAGTTGCAAGGACGCTTCGGACACTTGCATGCCGAGCACATCGCCAACTTGCAGAAGTTCGCCAATGAACAGTGGCGGATGATGGGCGTCCAACTGCCGGAGGCATTGCTAAAGGCGACGGATGTGAAGAATCTAACGGACATGGCGGCTGCATCAGAGGCGCAACAGGTGGCGCAAACTGTATGACGACTACTACGGCACCAAACTCAAATAAGACAACTCAAGCTGCCACTCCCCCGCCTCCCCCGGCCAATGCCACGGCTGCGGCGCCAGATGTGCAGGAGAGCTACATTGTCAGTGAAGGTAAGAAGCGTGGATCGACTCGCGATGTGCGCGCAGAAGCAGCGTATGACCGTTTCTACACGGTTCTGCGCGTGCATGGCGGCGACGCGATACTTACCGAGAACTGGCACACCAACGAAGTTCTGAATCATGCGCGCCAGAACTTCGAGGGCGTCACCTTTGCCATGCGCACGCTCGAGGCCTGGGGCGCGATGATCGAGAACGATCACCGCGCTTATTACACTGCGGGCGGTCGTATCTGGGTGATGGATCTGGAGCCAGCGCAAGGCAAGAAGGCACGCTTGCCGGGCGCTGGGCCCGGCAAGAAGTAGGTGCGGCGCGTCCTGCTGATTGACGACACGCCGGAGATTGCCGAGCTGTTGACGTTTGCGCTGCGCGACCGTGGCTATGAGGTTCGCGCAGAGGGCTACACGCATGCGGTCAATGAGCTGGCTGCGGAGCATCACGCCGATGCGGTCGTGTTGGACTGCACTTCGTATGACATGAGCGAAGCGCTGTTCGACGCGGTACGCAATCATCCGGAGCATGGTGAACTGCCGGTGGTGATCATCAGCGATACGCCGGAGGCGGCGGACTCTAGTCTTCGCTCGCGAAAGGCGCGCAAGGTGTTGCTGATTCCGAAACCATTCACTGGCGGGCAGGTCGCGAATGCCTTGGATCAGCTGCTGGTCGCGTGAAATTAGCTCATACTCAATAAATTTGAAATGGTGCTTGAGATGGGGTTAGCCCCGTCTCTACAGCGTATTGGTTGGAATATTTATGGCTCTTTGGAGCATGGATGATTGGAAGTATATTGAGCACGACGTCGTCACGGACGCGAAGGGAAATCGCTGGACGATTGCGCTGATGGATGTGCTGGGTCAGGAGGGCGATCCTGACATGCCGAATAAGTTGGCCGAGCTGCAGTATTCTTCTGGGCGCTATTTTACGTTGATTTATTCGTCGACGGGAGCGCTGCAGCGGGAACGCGGGTACGGGGAGTTATCGGAGGCGACCACTGCTTACGAAGAACTGCTGATTGCGGTGATGGACGGAACTATGGATCCTTCGCAACCCGTGTTTCGCGAGAATCTCGAAGACTAGACGAACGAAACGGTGTGGGACGGGCTTGTGTGGGGCCGGGCGCCTCGCCCGTCCAGCCGGGCGGGACGCCCGGCCCTCCACCGCGAGAGATGAGGCAAGCCCCGCCTCTAGTTATTTTCTACTTTCGCCAACAACTCTTCGAACTTCTTCTCCCGTTCGGACTGGTCTTTGCCGTCCAGCGCTTCGGCATGCTGGGTGACGTTCATGGAGCAGAATTTCGGTCCGCACATGGAGCAGAACTTTGCTTCTTTGTAGAAGTCGTCGGGCAGAGTCTCGTCGTGCATGGCGCGAGCAGTTTCGGGATCGAGCGACAATTCGAACTGCTTGTTCCAGTCGAAGAGGAAACGCGCGTAGGAGAGAGCGTCGTCGCGATCGCGGGCTCCCGGGCGATGCCGCGCGACGTCGGCGGCGTGGGCGGCAATCTTGTAGGCGATGACTCCCTGCTTCACATCCTCCGCATTCGGCAATCCCAGATGCTCTTTCGGAGTGACGTAGCAGAGCATTGATGCTCCGTGCCAGCCGATCATGGCGGCGCCGATGGCGCTGGTAATGTGGTCATAGCCGGGCGCGATGTCGATGACGAGCGGGCCTAAAGTGTAGAAGGGCGCTTCGTGACAAAGCTCCATTTCTTTCTTTACCTGAAGTTCGATCTGGTCCATGGGAACGTGGCCGGGACCTTCGATCATTACCTGGACATCGTGCTCCCATGCTTTCTTCGTTAATTCTCCTAAAACTTTCAGTTCTGCGAACTGCGCGACATCGCTGGCATCGGCCAGGCAGCCGGGGCGAAGGCCATCACCGAGCGAAAAGCTGACATCATGCTTCTTGAAAATTTTGCAGATGTCGTCGAAGTGCTCGTAGAGAAAATTTTCTTTCTTGTGCGTGTTCATCCACTGCGCGAGAAGTGCGCCGCCGCGGCTGACGATGCCCGTAATGCGGCTGCGGACGAGCGGAACGAAACTGCGCAGCACTCCGGCATGGATGGTCATGTAATCGACACCCTGTTCGGCTTGCTCTTCGATGACTTCGAGCATGAGGCCGATGGTGAGATCTTCGGTGCGGCGAACGCGTGAGAGTGCTTCATAGATGGGAACCGTTCCAACCGGCACGGGCGAAGCTTCGATAATGGCTTTGCGAATGGTAGGAATATCACCGCCGGTCGAAAGGTCCATGACGGTGTCAGCGCCGTAGTGGACGGAGTGATGCAACTTCTTCAACTCTTCATCGATGTGCGAGGTGGTCGCGGAATTGCCAATGTTGGAATTGATTTTGCACTTGAAAGCAATACCGATACCCATGGGCTCGAGCGATTTGTGATGAATGTTGGCGGGGATTATGGCGCGTCCGCGAGCGATTTCACTGCGGACGAGTTCGGGCTCGATCTTTTCGCGCTGGGCGACGAAGTTCATTTCTTCGGTGATAACACCCGCGCGCGCGTAATGCATTTGGGAAACGTTTCGCGATCCGTTGGCAGACGCCGTAGCCGCCAGCCGCTTTTCAATCCAAGCTTCTCGAACTCCCATACTTCCCCCTAAAAACGTTAATTGCGAAATAAATTCTTCTCGTACTTCTTAACCTCGGATTATCGCACTGCGTGCTGTACCCGGCAACTGCTCGGCAATTCTTCAATTTTGCGATGCTGCTTACATAAACCTGAACCACTAAGGGCACGAAGTATCACTAAGAATGTTTGCATGAACTTCATCTTCCTGGGTCCAGATCTCTCATGACTACGTGCAATACCTGGCCCGTCGCCTTGGCATCGCGTTCCGAGATTGTTGATTCTGACTTTTGTGTGTTCTGCTCGCGATAGGCCCGCGCAGATTCTGGTAGGCGGGCGCATCCGCCGCGAATCAGGCCGGATTTTTCTGCTACGGCTAGTCGTGTATTAAATGACCAATCCGCAATTTTTCCGGCGGGCGCTCCCGTGGCCACCAGCGCGGGTAGTCCTTTATGTTCGAGGGCATCGGTCACGATGGCTTCCAGAATTCCGCACGAAGTCAGGAAGGCCTCTTCGTATCTTTTTTCTTCTAGAGCGCGGCGACTGTCGATATAGGCCTCTTCGACGACGGGCCTAATCTCGGGGTTATGGACGAAATCAAAACGATGAGGAGCAGGTCCTTCCGCCGACGCGGAGGGAATGGAACCTTGATCCAGTTGCGAGAGAGTCGAAAAAGCCTGATCGAGGACGTCAAGAAGGCGCTGGACGATCTCAGCGGGAGCTGCGCCCTCAACCGCGTCTCCTCCATTGGAGCGCTTCAGGAAGGCGCCACTGAACGAGCGGGCGAGCCAGTGGGCCTTGCTACCTCCAGAAAGCTGATTGATGGTCACGCCGCAATCTTCCTGCCAGGAGCGGGTAGCGGTGATGGTTTTGGAAGTTGTGGGATCGGCTTCCAGCTTTTCGCGAAGTTCGCGGCCGCGGCGCATCAGGCCATTGAGGTGAGTCTGGTAGGTTTCGATCTGGGCGTGCTGACTCTGATCCATCGCTATCTCGGGAGGTTTCTCAGGTTACTCGGAGTTAGGGCACGTCAATTCGGCATTTTTGCTGGAACATTTTCCGGATAATTGATAGATTCGCTGGCAATATGAAATCTAAAATTCCCGCGCTTGACACTTGTTGACAATGGTGATAAATTCCGTCGCGCAAGTGGTTCGGTGACTGGACCAGTATATATCACAGTTGTACCGTGTGCGCCAAACGATCCTCTAGCGCACCCTGAGATGGGTGAGCTGGCAACAATTCTGCGGAACCAAGCAGTTCTAGCAGTGCGCTGTTAAGAAAACGCGCTGTCATGGAGGTTTACCTGTGGCTGCAACTCCCGTAACTCCGACTTCCCTGATTCACCCTTCCCGCATTCCCAATCGTTGGATTCAGTTAGTCGCCGGCATCGTGGCGATGATGGCTATTGCGAACCTGCAATATGCCTGGACTCTATTCACCAAACCGATACAAGCGCATCTGCATGTATCGCTGGTGGCAGTGCAGTGGACGTTCACTTTATTTGTGGCGCTGGAAACATGGCTGGTGCCTTTTGAAGGCTATCTGGTCGATATTATTGGGCCTCGACTCATGCTGGGTCTTGGGTCAATCCTGGTTGGCTTGGGCTGGGTGGGGTCGGGTTATGCGGAGACGATCAACGGCCTTTACTTTTGGTACGGAGTCGGCGGCATTGGCGCCGGTGTCGTTTATGGCGGCGCGATTGGCAATGCGCTGAAATGGTTTCCGGACCGTCGCGGACTTTGCGTGGGGCTTACGGCTGGGGCGTTCGGCATAGGCACAGCGACGACGATCGCGCCGATCGCCGACATGCTGAAGGTTTCGGGTTACCAGCACACATTCATCGTCTGGGGAATCATTCAGGGCGTGGTGGTGCTGGCTGCTTCGCTGTTTCTGGCGCGGCCTCCGGTCGGATGGACGCCACCCAACTGGAAGGAAAAAGCGGCAAAGATTAAAGCCAAGGTGAATACATCGGCGGTAGACATGACGCCGTTGCAGATGCTGCGGCAGCCGTCGTTTTACGTCATTTACGTGATGATGGTGATGTTGGCCTTCGGAGGCTTGGTGGTCACGGCGCAACTGAATCCAATGGCCGCTTCGTATCACGTAGATAAGGTGGTTATTGCGTTTGGTATGACCGCCCTGGTGCTCGCCATTACCGTAGACCGGTTGCTGAACGGGCTGACCCGTCCGTTCTGGGGTTGGGTATCTGACAATATCGGCCGCGAGAATGCGATTTTCATTTCGTTTGTTCTCGAGGCGATCGCTGTCTATGCGTTGCTGCAGTTGATCAGTCGACCGGTCTGGTTCGTGGCGTTGTCGGGGCTGTGCTTTTTTGCGTGGGGCAATATTTTCTCGTTGTTCCCATCGATTACCGGCGACTTGTACGGAAATAAGTGGGCTACGACTAACTATGGAATCGTGTACACAGCGAAGGGAGTGGCGGCTGGGTTTGCGGGGCCGGGAGCGGCGTGGCTATTTTCTAAGACCGGTTCATGGTCGAAGGTCTTCTGGGCAATGATTATCTGCGATCTGATTGCCGCGTTTATGGCGCTGCTGTGGCTGAAGCCACTGGCTGCGAAAGTCGTCAGAGACTCGGAGCAAAAGGCTGCGGTTCCAGATATAGTACGCCGATAAAAGCGCGAGGAGTCGCGTAACAGTGGAATAGTAGACACTTCTCTTCCCAATTCGTCATAGTGGTGGGCTCCCTTTCCAAGGAAATGGGAGCCCAAATTTTTAGTGTCGTCCGTGTGTAGCAACCGCAAGATTTGTGGTTGATACGATTGTTGCTCGATTTAGAGGAAGGTCAGTGGATGCCGGGCGGGGACGCCCGGCGCTCCATCATTCCATCATTCACAACGGTTCCCCGCGCACAGATCAGATAGTTGTTAGGTCGGCAGGGTTTGGTTGCGGGTTTCCGTTGCAAACGGAATTAGTAGGAGTCCTAATGCAAAAGCGATTGAGGTGATTGCGACCGGTGTACCGAGGGAGCCGAAATGGCGGACTCCGGCTCCAACCAGAAAGGTGATTCCGGCTCCGCCAAAGCGGGCGAACGAGGTTGAGAAGGCGAAGGCGCTGGCACGGCACTCGGTGGGATATTGCTCCGGCAGCCAGAGAGTATAGACCGCGAAGTTCGCGCCTCCCAATCCGAGGAAGAAGAGGCACGTGAAAAACCAAGGCAGCGCGCTTGCTCCAAGATAAAAAACTTTGCCGAAGGTGAGGGCGATAAAGATCATCATGAGGGTAAAGAAAATTGCCAACGCGCCGCGGCGTCCTACACGCTGAGCGAGCCACGGCATGGCCAGGCAGCCGAGGATAGTGGCGAACGAAACCAGCATCACTCCCCAGGATGCAAGTTGCGCGGCATGCGGGCCTCCGTGGCCGCCTGCCTCAGCAACGGCGGTGATGGCCGCGGGAACATAAACCGTGCCAGCCCAGAGTCCGCAGATGGAGGCCAGCATCAGCAAAGAATTGACGATGGTGCGGCGTCGCCATTCTGGCGCGAATAAAGTGGCCAGTGGACGCCAGACGGCCCATGAGCGGACAACACCGGATTTTTTGGTCCAGGCGGCGGGCTCGGTGACGCCGTGGCGAACCCACGCCAAGAGCAAGGCGGGCAGTCCTCCGACGATGAACATCGCGCGCCAGCCATAGTGGCTTCCGATGCCGTAGTTCGCGAGTGCGGCCAGGAAAATGCCTACGTAATATCCAGTGTGCATCAGGCCAGCGCCGACGCGGCGCCGGCTCTCTGGCCATTCTTCAGCCACGAAAGTGCCGCCCATCGCCCACTCTCCGCCGATGCCGATGCCTGCGAGGAGACGCAGGATGGCGAGCTGCCAGACGCTGGAGGCGAATGCGCTCAAGAACGTGAACACCGAGTACCAGACGATGGTGAGCATGAGCGTGCGCACGCGGCCGAACTTGTCTCCAACTGGGCCCCAGAGAAAAGCCAATCCCCAGCCGATCAGGAACAGCGCAAAGAGAAGGCCGCCGTAGAGTCCGATGTTGGCTTTGGTGGCGGCGATTCCGGAGCGCGGGAGTAACTCGCGTAGCGATGGGACAAGGACTAGCGCATAGACGAACGAATCCATGCCGTCGAGGGTCCAGCCTCCCCATGAAGCCCAGAAACCACGGATTTGATTTCGGGTGAGATTTTGGTTGGAGGATTGGGCTAACGAAAGGCCGGAAGAGGCAGGGGGGTCCACATTGCTCGCAGCGAGGCGTGGCATGACAGTGGGGAACTATATCAAAAAGTCCATGCAATACCAGAAAAAAGTATCGGGAGATGAAGTTAATTGGCCCGGAGTGGACGGGCGGGCACGCCCGTCGCTCCACTATCAGCTTCGCTGACTTTCGCTTACTGCTGCTTTGCGGCTTTTAGACGCTTCTCCAGTGCATTCAGCTCCTGGCTTAAGCCTGCTGGAAGGTGGCTGCCGAATTTCGCGAAGTGCTCTCTGATGAGCGGCACTTCCGCGAGCCAGCCGTCAATGTCTACGTTAAGCAGCCGGTCGACATCCGTGCTCTTGATATTGAGCCCGGCGACGTCCAAATCCGCGGCATCGGGAATCAATCCGATGGGAGTTTCTTGGGCATGGACCTTGCCGTTGCAACGTTCGAAAACCCATCGCAGGACGCGGCTATTTTCGCCGTAGCCGGGCCATAGAAATTTGCCATTCTCATCTTGTCGAAACCAGTTTACATAGAAAATTTTCGGCAGCTTCGAGGCGTCGGAGTGGATTCCAATTTTTAGCCAATGTCCAAAGTAGTCGCCCATGTTGTAACCGCAGAATGGAAGCATGGCCATAGGATCCCGCCGAAGCTGGCCGACTTTGCCGGTAATGGCCGCGGTAGTCTCGCTGCTTACGGTTGAGCCGAGAAATGTACCGTGCTGCCAGTTGAAGGCCTCGGTGACCAGGGGAACGATTCCG
>Ga0182024_10011355_pt1 | contig 17906 bp, 14 predicted proteins | sample P32metaG_FD_120480 | JGI IMG/M metagenome (GOLD analysis project Ga0182024, IMG submission 120480) | Permafrost microbial communities from Stordalen Mire, Sweden - P3-2 metaG (Illumina Assembly) | ecosystem: Environmental > Terrestrial > Soil > Wetlands > Permafrost | place: Sweden: Stordalen... | reverse complement strand
CTGACATTCGCCGAGAAGGCACTCGTGAACCATCTGCGAGATCCGGACGGACAGGAGCTGAAACGTGGGCGCAGCTACGCCGACTTCGATCCCGACCGGGTCGCCCTCCAGGACGCTCTCGCGCAGATCGTGACGCTCCAGCTCCTGGTGGCCGGCCTGGATCAGCTGCCGGTGCCGGTCACCGTCCACTGCGATCACCTCATCCAGGCCAGGGTCGCGTCCGCCGCCGACCTCGACTCCGCGCTGGACCAGAACTCAGAGGTCTATGACTTCCTTCGAACAGCCTGCGCCAGGTTCGGAATGGGGTTCTGGAAGCCGGGCTCGGGGATCATCCATCAGGTCGTGCTCGAGAACTACGCCTTTCCAGGCGGAATGATGATCGGCACCGACAGCCACACGCCCAACGCGGGTGGGCTCGGAATGGTCGCCATCGGGGTGGGTGGTGGCGACGCCATCGACGTCATGACCGGGCAGGCGTTCAACCTTCGGTGGCCCAAGCTCATCGGCGTTCACCTCACCGGATCACTCTCCGGCTGGACAGCGCCGAAGGACGTGATCCTGAGGGTGGCCGACCTGCTCACCGTGCGAGGCGGCACCGGCGCCATCGTCGAGTACTTCGGGTCGGGCGCCGACACCATCAGTGCGACCGGAAAGGCCACGATCTGCAACATGGGGGCCGAGATCGGCGCCACCACCTCGCTGTTCCCGTTCGACGCCAACATCGCGGCCTACTTGACCGCAACGGGACGCGGAGAGGTGGCCGACCTCGCCTCCCGGGTCACCGAGGACCTTCGCCCCGATCCCGAGGTCCAGGCCGACCCGGAGCGTTTCTTCGACCAGGTTATCGAGATCGACCTGTCGGCACTGGCCCCACTGATCAACGGGCCCGACACCCCCGACCTGGCGCACCGGGTTGGCGCGGTGGGTGCATGGGCACACGACAACGGCGTGCCGTCGGAGATCTCGGCGGCCCTGATCGGGTCGTGCACGAACTCTTCCTACGAGGACATGACCCGGGCCGCGTCCGTGGCGAGGCAGGCGCTCGCGAACGGGCTGCGGGCAAGGACCCAGCTTCTCGTCACGCCGGGGTCCGAACAGGTGCGCGCCACCATCGAGCGCGACGGGCTGCTCGCCGACCTTGAGGCCATCGGCGCCACGGTGCTGGCCAACGCGTGCGGTCCCTGCATCGGCCAGTGGGATCGAGGTGACTCCGAACCGAACACGCTCAACACGATCGTCAACAGCTTCAATCGCAACTTCCCGAAACGCAACGACGGCAACGCCAACACCAAGGCCTTCGTGACCTCACCGGAGATGGTCGTTGCCTACTCGCTCGCCGGCACGCTCGACTTCGATCCCTTGACCGACACCATCCGGGCCGACTCGGGCGCGACCGTCCGGCTCGACGCACCTGTCGGCGAACAACTGCCCTCTCTTGGGTTCGATCACGGCGAGTCCGGCTTCGTGCCGCCACCCGATGATGGGTCCGAAATCGTTGTCGCCGTTGCCCCCGCTTCGGACCGATTGCAGCTCCTGACCCCGTTCCCGCCGTGGGACGGCCACGACTACATGAAGCTTCCGGTGCTGTTGAAGGCGAAGGGCAAGTGCACGACCGACCACATCTCGGCGGCCGGGCCGTGGCTCCGGTACCGCGGCCACCTCGAGAACATCTCGGGCAACCTGTTCCTCGGCGTTACCAACGCCTTCACCGGCGCGACCGGCGAGGGCAAGGACCCGTCCGACCGCCGCACCCGCTCCTTCCCCGAGATCGCGAGGCGGCTCGCCGCGTCCGGCATCCCTTGGTGCGCGGTCGGCGATGAGAACTACGGGGAGGGCTCCTCCCGCGAACACGCAGCCATGGAGCCTCGATACCGGGGCGGGCTGGTCATCTTCGCCCGCTCGTTCGCACGGATCCACGAGACCAACCTGAAGAAGCAGGGGCTGCTCCCACTCACATTCGACGACCCGAACACCTATGACCTGATCGGCGAGGACGACCACATCTCGGTCCTCGGGCTGGCTTCGCTCGCCCCCGAGATGCCGTTGAACTGCCGGATCATCGGGCCCGACGGCGGCCAGGTCGAATTCAGCTGCAGCCACACGTTCAGCTCCGAGCAAGTCGCATGGTTCGTGGCCGGGAGTGCTCTGAACGTCATCGGCCAGCGACGGACGGCCGCCAGACGCACATAGATGCTCCTGGGCCATCGGTGGGGGCGGCTTACCCAACCGTCCCAACGGGTCCGGCTTCCCCCGCTCTACTCGACGACGACCCGTCCGACGCAGCGGTCATCGAGCCGGTGGTTGGGTGATCCCCCCGGGCCGACGGTCGAGTCGACATCCTCTTGCCGGCTATAGAGGCGATGTCGGGGGTGGCGATGTCGCGGGCTGCAGCGGAGCGTGTGAGTGAAAATTATGTGCTGTAAAAATCGCCCCAATTCGCCGGTCTCTCGGGAAAGAAAGCGGGGCGGCCCCACAATAGCTAGCCGCGAGGCGGTTAGCGTGAGCACAGCATTACTCGGTCGTGGGTAATCTGCCTCAACAAGGGGGGCTTTTGTTCCGGCTTCGTTGGTATCTCAACAAGTGGCCGTCGCCTCGGGCCATGGCCTCCATCATGACCAAGGTTCGAGAGCGTACGAGCCGGAGTCGAGCGAGCTGGTCGTTAGAGGAAGTCGTCAGGGGCCTCAAAACCGTCCTGCGGGGGTGCGGGAATTACTTTCGGCATCGGAACTCCAACCGGACGTCCAACTCGATTGACCACTACATCCTTCTGCGGCTCGCCCGACTGGCCGGCACCAAGTACGGACTCCGCGGGATCAACTGGGCCAGCCGGTTCACCGACGCCGATTTCGTGGCTGATGAGATCCTCAGCAGAACATGCGAAACCGCCGGATCTGATGACTTTGGTCCCGCAGGCTGGAAGGAAGGCTTCGAGATACTGCTCGGGGATCTTAATGACCGGGTACAGCTGACGGGTCTCGGTCGCCTGGCAATACGTGAGCTTATAACCGCTTCTCTTACTACCCGGCTGAGCTTGGTCAATTGGGCAAAGGAGCATCCAGAAGTGCTGGAGCGCAGAGTCGAATCTCCGATCATCATTGTCGGGACGGCTCGCGCGGGTACGACGTTGCTGAGTTACCTTCTCGACCAGGATGATCGCTTCCGGTCCCTTCTCGCCTGGGAAGTCTCGGATCCGGTACCACCACCCCACGCCGAGGAACTGAGATCGGGTCCGCGGGTGGAGGCAGGACGTCGGGGTCAAGAATTGCTTCAAGCGTTCCATCCGAGCCTTCGTACGATCCATCACGAGGATCCCAACGGACCGACTGAATGTATTGGCTTGTTGGCTCAGCACTTCATGAGCATTGTCTGGCTATTCGGGGCTGCACCGACATACAGCAAGTGGCTCATCAACGACGCCAAGTATCAGTCTGCCTACGAATACCATCACCTGGCGCTGCAGGTTCTCCAGGCACATACGTCAAGTCACTGGTCCCTGAAGGCGATCCAACATGCAATCGCGCTGGACGCCCTCACCTTGACATATCCCGACGCTCGTCTTCTGATTCTGCATCGAGACCCGGTTGCTGTATTGGCATCGGCATGCAGCTTGGTCCAAAGCACTCTGACGCGATTCACGACCGCCGAGTACCGAGACTCGATAGCATCGACGTGTCTCGATTATTTTGAGGCGGGCGTTATACGCAGCGCGAAGTTCATCGATACCCACCCGACATGGCCGATCGTCGAGGTCCGATATGACGACCTAGTCGGTGACCCGTTGGCGACGGTGCGACGGATCTACGAGGAATTCGACGAACCGCTTCGTCCGTCGGTTGAGAAGAAGATGCGGGCGTGGCTGCTCGATCATCCGCAAGGAAAGTTTGGCCGCCATCGGTACTCCTTGAGCGCGTTCGGACTCGATCGAGGCGAAATAGAGGACCGATTCAGTACCTATCGGGAACGCTATGACCTTGGCCATGAGGCCGTACCCGACTGAGTTCGGTCTGGGTCCTCGCCGAGGGCTCGTATCAGACGCATCCCTCCCGCCCCCAGACTTGCCCCACCGGTGACAACGTCGAAACCCCTCTATCGCGTATTGGAGCGCTGCACTCGGTGGGGTCGCCAGGCCGGACCGGCCAAATCCCAGGTCAGAGAGGGTAAGTGGAGACGATGGAGTGGAGTCAAGGTCAAGTGGTCCGCTGAATGGGGTCAAGGCCTAGGGGTGGAGACGACGGGACTCGAACCCGCGACTTCCTGCTTGCAAAGCAGGTGCTCTAGCCAGCTGAGCTACGTCCCCGTGGCTGAAACCTTCGGTACTTACGATACTCAGTCACGCGATCAGCTCGTGGCGTGCTGGCGTAGTTCGCCCAGCTCAACCCACTCGAGCACCGATGCGTGGGTGGCGGCGAGAACGACCGGTGGAGCGACCCGGGGTTCGAAGGCCTCCTTCCAGCGTGAGGCGTACAGACACCACCTGTTGCCGGCCACCAACCCCGCGAAGCCGTCGTCGGGCTTGGGGGAGCTCAGGTCGTTGCCACTCATTTTCGAGAGCTCCAAGAATTCATCGGTCATCTGCGCACACACGACATGGAGGCCGACTTCGTCAGCTCCGGTGTTGCAACGGCCGTCCCGATAGAAGCCCGTCAGCGGGTCTCCGCTGCACGGCTCGAGTTCCTCACCCAGGATGTTCAGAGCCACGGCCCATTTGACCACGGGTCGACGGAGGGCCCGTTTCGGCGGCCAGCGGCTCGACCGGCAGTGCGGTGCCGATCACGCCGCGCCCTGCCACGTCATCACTCAGCGGACCCCCGATCGCCTTGTCGAAACTCTCCATGTCCGTCGGCACCACGACACGCCGAGCGATGAAGCGGCGCCGGGCCAGCGCACCAACGCCTGCGGCGACGAAGCAGGTAACGGCGCCAACCGCCAGTCCGACCCGGGGGTTGGACACCCGGATCACCCACCCGATGGTCGGCCCCCCGATCGGAGTCGAACCTAAGAACGCCACCGCCCACAGGGCCATCACCCGACCGCGCATCGAGGGGTCCGAGTTGAGCTGGAGAGTGGAGTTCCCGAGGGCGAGGAACGACACGCTCCCCCATCCGACCATTGCGAGCGCCACCAGTTCGAGCGGCAGGTTCGGCGCCAATGCCGCCAGGAGCGTCACGATCCCGAAGCCGGTCGCCGCGACGACCAACGGCCGGACCCCGGTGGACCCGCGGGCCGCGGTGACGAGCCCGCCGACGACGGCACCGATCCCCATGGCTGCGGTCATGAACCCGTAGACCTCCGAGTTCCCGTGGAAGGTCTGACGGGCCAGCACGGGCAAGGAGACCTGGAACTCGTAGGTGAGCATGCCGACCATGCCCATCATGACCAGGGGAATGGCGAGCCGGCGGTTGTGCCGGACATAGGTCAGGCCCTCGCGCATCTGACCCTTCGCCCGCTGGCTCGGTGGGCTCGGGTCGAGTGCTCCCTTGTTCATCGTGACCAGCGACACGACCACCGCGACGAAGCTCGCCGCGTTGGCCAGGAAACAGGTGCCGACACCGACGGTGGCGATGAGCACGCCCGCGATGGCGGGGCCGACCGCTCGGGCCGCGTTGACGGTCACCGAGTTCAAGGTGACGGCATTGCGGAGGTCGTCCGCGCCGACCATCTCGAGGACGAAGGCTTGGCGGGCCGGGTTCTCGAAGGTGTTGTTCAGTCCGAGCACGACGGCCAGGACGCACACCTCCCAAAGATGGATGTGGTGGGTCACCGTCAGAATGCCGAGCACAAGCGCCTGGACGCCCATGAGCGACTGGAGAACGACCATCAGTCGCCGCTTGTCGACGCGGTCGGCGATGACGCCGGCATAGGGGCCTAGGAGGAGTATCGGCAGAGTCTGGAGAGCGATGATGAAACCGAGATCCGTCGCCGAGTTGGTGAGGGTCAGGACCAACCAGGCTTGGGCGGTCGTCTGCATCCACGTCCCGATCAAGGAGATCGTCTGGCCGGCGAAGTAGCGCCGGTAGTTGGGAACCGAAAGGGCCGAGAAGGTCATGCGGCCCATACGGCGGATGCGACCGGGTGGGGCCGCGATCGCGTCGCTCACGGAGATGGCCTATCCCTGAGTTGCTCGGCAAGGCGTTCGAGCACCGGCAGCGCCTCGACAACCAAGTGGCGCTCCTCGTCGCTGAGTGCTTCGAACTCGAGGCTTAGTTGGTCGGTCCGCTCGGTCCGGATCCGATCGAAGAGCCGGTGGCCCGAGGCGGTCACCTCGAGCAAGGCCGCCCGTCCATCGACGGGGTGCGGGTGCCGGCGTATGAGCCCGGGCTCCTCGAGCTTGCGGGCGACGCGAGACAACATTGTCGGGTTCATCCCCTCAACCGCGGCGAGGTCGGACAACCGGATCGGGCCCCGCTTGGCCACGGTCTCGAGCACGGAGATCTGCGTCGGTGTGAATCCCGCCCCCGCCCGGGTCGGGCGCAGGCGTCGCGAGATCCGGTTCACCGCCGAGCGAAGCCGGGCCGCCGCGTCGGTGGTTCCGCTCGGCTTGACCTCCGTGCTGTTTCGGCCGGTCACGTACACCTCGGAAGGAACTAGTTGCTTGCTCGGTGGCAAGTTTAGCGGTGTCGGGCACTTGACGTCGTCGGCGTCGGCGTCGGTTGGGCCTGAACCAGCCAGGTAGCCTCCCCGGCGATGCACGCCCGTGAATTCCTCGGCATGAGCCCGATTGACGATCAGAAGCTGCATTGGGAACTGGACGTGGTGCCGGGCCTATCGACGCCGGGTGACTTCTTGTTCGGGGGGTGTGGCCTGGCCGCCGGCATCGTGGCCATGGAAGGTGCTTCGGGTCGGCCCACCATCTGGGCGACGGCGCAGTACCTCTCGTTCGCTCCGACCGGGAGCCACCTCGAGTTCGATGTCGTGCTCGCGGCGGTCGGGCGGAGGACCACCCAGGGCAGGGTCGTCGGAAGAGTCGGCGACAGTGAGATCCTCACCGTGAACGCGGCGTTGGGCGAGCGTTCGGGCGAGCTCCACCACGTCTCGGTCCAGCCGCCCGACGTGGACCGGCCCGAGAACTGCCCGGAACGAGGAGTGCCGTTCGGGTCGTACGGCGAGACGATCTTCGACAAGGTGGAGACGCGCCTGGCCAAGGGCAGGTCGTTCGAGGAGATGATGTCCGGCGAGCTCCTCCACGGTCCGGCCAACTCGGCCCTGTGGGCCCGGGTCCCGGGCCATCTCGACCCCGAAGCCGCCGCTCTTGCGGTGTTCGGTGACTTCGTCGCCGGCGGGGTCTCCCAGGTGGTCGGCCGGCCGACACATGGAAGCAGCCTGGACAACACCCTTCGGGTGGTCGAGCTCTCCCCCACCGAATGGGTGCTCTGCGACATCTACATCGCCGGGCTGGCCGGGGGGTACGCGCAAGGCCATTCGTACCTCTGGTCCGACGACGGTCGGCTGCTGGCCACCGCCAGCCAGTCGATGTCGGTCCGCATGATCAGCGAATGACCAGGTAGCCGACCTTCGTCGGGCTGATCCCCTTTCGGGGACATGCCAAAATGCGGGGGGGGGAAGCCGCCAGGTGTCTGTTTGAGCGGGGCTATAGCTCAGTCGGTTAGAGCGCAGCACTGATAATGCTGAGGTCGCTGGTTCGATTCCAGCTAGCCCCACCGAACGTCTCCAAAACTTGAAGTTTTTAGGGAGCCATCAATCATGGAGAAGGCAGCGCTTTCGATTCCAACAGACTGGAGCGGAATCACGCCGGAGTGGATGACGACAGCCCTGTCGAGCCACTTCCCCGATGTTGAGGTTGCAGACGTCTCCGTCCTGTTCCGGGACGATGGGACCAATAGGCGTGCTCGACTCGGTGTCACCTACTCGGCCGGCAATGGTCCGGCGACGGTCTTTGCAAAGGCGTCCGATCCGGCGCACAGCGAACTGAACGCCCGCATGGGTGGCCTCTTCAACGAGCCACGACTGTTCCAATCCGCCGTGGACCTCCGGCTTGACCGCCCCGCGCCCTACGCGGCCGTGATTGACGAGCCTGGTTTCAACTACGTCATCGTGATGGAAGACGTCTCGGCGCGGGGCGCCGATCCGCTCGATGCCACGCGTTCCATCAGCGTCGAACAGGCGAAACACGCGGTGCGTGCACTGGCCCGAATGCACAGCGGCTTCTGGGGGCGACGGATTGAGGATTACGCCGCACTTGCGTGGGTGGAGCCCTACGTTCCCTGGACCGGGATGGGCAGCAAGATCCCAGTCGCGATCGAGCTCATGGGTGACACGTGCCCGAAGGAAGTCCAAGCGATGACCGTGAAGGAAATCATCGAGGACAACTGGGCACCTTACGTCGACTCCCTCACGAGGTCACCCCAGACGTTCCTTCACGGTGACGCACATATCGGCAATACCTACGCCCTGCCCGACAACGAGATCGGCTTCTTGGACTGGCAGGTCGTCCGTCGGGGCAACTGGTCAGTTGATATCGGATACTTCCTCCAAGGTGCGCTCACCGTTGAGGATCGACGACGCCACGAGCGAGAGATCCTGGACGAGTACCGATCTGCGTTAGAACTCTCGCCCGAAGAGCGGCCCAGCGCAGGCGAGGTTTTCCTCCGCTACCGAGCCTCGGCAAGTCACGGACTGGCCGTGTGGTTGGCCACATTGAGCAGGCCAGGGTGGCAACGAACGGAAGTCAGCCTTTCGCTGGCCCAGCGGTACTCGGCAGCCTTCGTCGATCTCGAGACACGGGCTGCTGTTGAGGCCGTGAGGTCCTGATTTCCCAACGACGTCAGCGGGAATCGCCATCGGGCTCGAGGTGTTTGAAGGGGTAGCGGCCCCGTCGGGTGGACGCCAGGAGGTGCGCAATGCCTGCCGTAACAGTCGATGACTTGCTCGTCTTGGATCGGATCGAGGTAGCCGACCCGGCGAATCTGACCGTCCGCCCCGTCAAGAACGTGACGTCCGCCCCTTCGGGATTCGAGGGCGAGGGCTTCCCGGTCCGGCGCGCGTTCGCCGGCGTCTCTCTGGCCGATCTCGACCCGTTCGTCCACATGGACCAGATGGGTGAGGTCAACTACGGCCCCGGTGAGCCGAAGGGCACGGCCTGGCACCCTCACCGCGGGTTCGAGACCGTGACCTACATGATCGACGGGATCTTCCAGCACCAGGACTCGATCGGCGGGGGCGGCATCATCACCGACGGGGCAACCCAATGGATGACGGCCGGCTCGGGCATCTTGCACATCGAGCGGCCGCCGGAGTCGCTCGTGGTGAGTGGGGGCCTGTTCCATGGCATCCAGCTGTGGGTGAACCTCCCGGCCGCCTCCAAGTGGACCGATCCCCGCTACCAGGACATCAAGCCGGACGCCGCGGCCCTACTGTCCTCCCCCGACGGCGGGGCCTTGGTCCGGGTGATTGCGGGCGAGGTGGCCGGCCACCGGGGACCCGGGACGACCCACACCCCGATCGCGCTGGTGCACGCGACCCTGGCTGCCGGTTCGCGCCTCGTGCTCCCGTGGCCGGCCGAGTTCAACGCGCTCGCCTACGCGCTCGCCGGCCGGGGCACGGTCGGCGAGGACCGTCGGCCGTTCTCGATGGGCCAGCTGGCCGTCCACGACGGCGGCGGCGCGATCGTGCTCGAGGCCGACCCGACCCAGGATGCCGAGGTCTCCGCTCTCGATGTGCTCGTGCTCGGGGGCGCCCCGATCCGCGAGCCCGTCGCCGCCTACGGTCCGTTCGTGATGAATACGCGAGCCGAGATCGCCCAGGCGTTCGAGGACTTCCAGGCTGGCCGGCTGGGCACCGTGCCGGCGGACCACATCGGATCCTAGGAGCCGCCCTCGGCCCGGTGCAGCAGGAAGGTCCCGGTCGCCCGCGTGTACAGCTCGCCTTCCGCGGTCCGCACGGTCGCCTCGCCGTAGGCGACCTGCTTGGCCATGCGGACCACCTCGCCCCGGAGGCGGTAGATGGTGTCCTGGCTCGCCGCCCGCATGGTCTCGGTCTTGAGTTCGAGGGTGGCCCGCGCCCGGTCGCCCCGGGGCAGGGCCGCATTGATGGCGAAGTTGATGCACGCGTCGAGGAGCAGCGAATGCACCCCGGCCTGGACGATGCCCCCGGGGTTGCAGGCGAGCTCGGTCGGGGAGAACGACCCTTCCACCCAGCCGAGGTCCTCCCCGTCGACGCCGTAGGACTCGAGCGACCCGCCGACCTGGCCAATGATCGGCATGCCGCCGTCGCCCAGCCATCGGTCCATGTCGCGTGTCGTGCGGGCCCCTGGCGATGTTGACCCGGTCGTCTCGCTCATCGGGGCGACGCTACACGCGGCCCGGACAGCCCCCCAGGGCGGCCGGATAGCATGACGCCGTCCGTGGCTGGGATGAACCGGCCGGTCGGAAGGAGAACCCATGACCACCGCCGTCATCGTCGACGCCGTTCGCACCGCCGGGGGAAAGCGCAACGGGAAGCTGCGCAACTGGCACGCCGTCGACCTGGCCTCCGAGCCGTTGAAGGCCCTCCAGGAGCGTAACGGGTTCGACCCCGCCCAGATCGACGACGTCATCACCGGCTGCGTCATGCAGGTCGGGGAGCAGTCCCTTAACATCGGGCGCTCGGCCGTGCTCGCGGCCGGGTGGCCCGAGTCGGTCCCGGCGACGTCGATCGACCGCCAGTGCGGGTCGTCCCAGCAGGCCGCCCACTTCGCTGCCCAGGGCGTCATGGCCGGTGCCTACGACATGGTCGTCGCCTCTGGTGTCGAGGCCATGACCCGGGTCCCGATGGGCGCATCGATCGTGCGGGAGGTCGGCTTCCCGTTCGGCCCGCGGGTGAACGCCCGCTACGCCCCGGTCGGCGGCCTCGTCAGCCAGGGCATCGGCGCCGAGATGATCGCCGACCAGTGGAACCTCTCGCGCGAGGACCTCGACGCGTTCGCGGCCCGGAGCCAGCAACGGGCGGCCCGGGCCACCGCCGAGGGGCGGTTCGAGAACGAGATCATCGAGGTCGTGATCCGAGACGACGAGGGGAAGGACACCGAGGAGACGATCAAGGCCGACGAGGGGATCCGGCCGGACACGACGGCCGAGGTCCTGGCCGCGCTCAAGCCGGCCTTCAAGACCGACGGCAAGATCACGGCCGGTAACTCCTCCCAGATCACCGACGGGGCCTCGGCCGCGCTCATCATGAGCGAGGAGCGGGCCGCGTCGCTCGGCTACACCCCCCGGGCCCGGTTCGTCAGCTTCGCGGTCGCAGGCGCCGACCCTGTGACCATGCTGACCGGCCCGATCCCAGCCACCAAGAAGGTCCTCGAGCGGGCCAAGCTGACCATCGAGGACATCGACGCCGTCGAGATCAACGAGGCGTTCGCCTCGGTCGTGCTGGCCTGGGAGAAGGAATTCCACCCCGACATGGAGAAGGTCAACGTAAACGGCGGGGCGATCGCGCTCGGGCACCCACTCGGAGCGTCCGGGACCAAGCTGCTGGCCACGCTGCTCAACGAGCTCGAGCGGACCAGCGGCCGCTACGGCCTGCTCACCATGTGCGAAGGCGGCGGCTTGGCCAACGCCGTCATCATCGAACGCCTGGGCTGAGATCCCCGAGGGTCAGCGATAGCGCGTCGCCATCATGAAGGCGACGAAGATGACCACCAGGCCAGCGACCAGGTACCAGATCGACACCGATCCCGGCAGCACGGTCAGGTAGTTGAGCAGGATCATCAAGACCCCGAAGATCATGAGGAACAGAATCGACGCTCCGAACCAGCGGGCGCTGCGACGGATCTCCTTCGGGATCGGCCGCGTGTAGCGACCGCTCTGCTCCGGCGGCGTGTAGCGGCCCACGCCCCCGGTCCCGGGTGCAACGGCCTTGGCGGTGGCACGCCCCTCGGAACGCCCCTTGCGCTGGGCGCGCCCGGGCCCGCTGGTGGTCTTGGGAGCCATGGCTCGACACTAGCGATTGGGGCCCACCCATTACCATGGCGACCACCATGGGGTCCCGGGTCGTGCTCATCGACAACTACGACTCGTTCGTCTACAACCTGGTCCAAGAGCTCGGAGAGCTCGGCGCCGAGCCGGCCGTCTTCCGCAACGACGCCATCGACATGGACGGCATCCGGGCGGCCGCACCCGACGCCATCGTCATCTCGCCGGGCCCCGGGCGCCCCGAGTCGGCCGGCGTGAGCATGGAGGTGGTCCGGACATTTGCCGGGGAGATCCCGATCCTCGGCGTGTGCCTCGGCCACCAGTGCATCGGCGAGGTCTACGGCGGCCAGACGGTCCCGGCACCGACCCTCATGCACGGGAAAACCTCGCAGATCCACCACGACGGCGCCGGCGTCTTCGCCGGGCTACCCGATCCGTTCGTCGCGACCCGCTACCACTCCCTGGTCATCGAGCCCGGGTCGGTGCCCGACGTGCTCGAGGTCACCGCGAGGACGAGCGACGGGGTCGTGATGGGCCTGCGGCACCGGGAGCTGGTGGTCGAGGGCGTCCAGTTCCATCCCGAGTCGATCCTCACGCCGTCGGGGCCCACTCTGCTCGCGAACTTCCTGGGCCAGCTCGTCTCCTGACCCGTTAGATCGTGGTCGTGGTGGTGGTGGTGGTGGGCGGCGGCGAGCTGCACACGGTGATCGTGGCGGTCGCCGGGAGGTTGACCTGGGCTCCCGCGGCCGGGCTCTGGTCGGTCACGTTCCCGTTCTGAGACGGGTCGCACGTCGTCGTGTTGGCCACCTGCACGGTCAGGCCCTGGCCCTGCAGCACGCCGGTGGCGTCCATCTGGCTCTGTCCGATGACGCCCTGGACGACGACCGAGCAGTTCCCGGTCGAAATGGTGAGACCGACCGAAGAACCCCGGGCCACTTGGGTGCCCGCGGGCGGATTGGAGCCGGAGACCTGACCCGAGGGCGTGGAGTTCGAGCACGTCGAGTTCTGCGAACCGACGCTGAGGCCGTCGTTGGTGAGCGAGACGGACGCCTGCGCGGGCGTCTCGTTGATGAGACTCGGCACCGCGACCTGGTTGGTCGGGTTCGGGAGCGAGATGACCACATTCTTGCCATCCCGGATCTTCGTGCCGGCCGACGGCGTCTGGGACAAGACGATGTTCTGCTGGCCACCGCTGCTCACGAATTTCACCTTGGCATTCAGGTGGGCGTTCGAGATCAGCACCTCCGCCGTCTCGAGCTCCTGGCCGACCACCTGGGGCACCTGCGTCTCGGCCTCGCCAGCGCTGACCACCAGATTGACGACCGCCTTCTTCGACACGTTTGTGCCCGGCGAAGGGTCGGTCCTCACGACGGTGCCGACCGGAGCGGTGTTGGCGGCGTTCGTGGTGGTCCCGATGACCAGGCCCTTGGCCGTCAGGATCGACGTAGCCTGAGCGACCGGCTTGCCCTCCACGTCGGGCAGCGCGAACCCGCCCACGAACGTGTTGACGAGGAGGTAGGCGACCACGCCTAGAGCGACCAGCAACGCGGCCAGCAACGCGATCCAGCCCTTGCCCCGGGCCTTTTCCCCCGTCTTTTGTTCCCGCGAGCGGCCGACGATCCGGGGGAACGAGCCGGTGCGAGGCGCCACGTCGACCGCCTGGGTCGCGCCGATCGCCCCGATCACGCCGGTGACCGCATTGCTCCCGTTGGCCGGCGACGCCACAACGGGCTGACCGCCCAGGAACCGGAGCAGGTCGGCCCGGAAGTCCTCGGCGTTGTCGTAGCGCTGGTCGGGCGCCTTCGCCATGGCCTTCATGGTCACGGCCTCGAGATCGACCGGGATCGTCTCGAGCAGATCGCGGGGCATGGGCGGAATGTCCCGGACGTGCTTGCCCGCCACCGAGACGGGCGTGTCGCCCAGGAACGGGGGCCGGCCTGTCAGCATCTCGAACAGCACGACGCCGAGTGAGTAGATGTCGGTCCGGGCGTCGACCCCGATCCCCTCGGCCTGCTCGGGCGAGAAGTAGGTCGCCGTCCCCATCACGGCGCCGGTCTGGGTGAGGCTCTCCTCGGTATTGATCGCACGCGCGATCCCAAAGTCGGTGACCTTCACCCCGCCGTCCTCGGTGATGAGGACGTTGCCCGGCTTGATGTCGCGGTGGACCACGCCGTGGCGGTGGGCCGAGGCAAGCGCCGCCGCGACCTGCGCGGTGATCTCGGCGGCCCGGGTCGGGTCGAGCGGGCCCGACTCGCGCAGCACCGCGGATAGCGCACGGCCGTCGACGAACTCCATGACGATGAAATACGAGCCCGAGTCCTCACCCCAGTCGAACACCGGAACGATGTTCGGGTGCGAGAGCTTGGCCGCGGCCTGAGCCTCCCGGCGGAACCGTTCGACGAACGCCCGGTCCACCGAGAGCTCGGGGAAGAGCACCTTCAGGGCCACCGGGCGGTCGAGCAGCCGGTCGCGGGCCCGGTAGACCTCGGCCATGCCGCCGCGGGCGATCAGATGGGTGAGCTCGTAGCGGTCCGAGAAGACGCGGGGCACTTCGACGGGCTGCATGGCGGTCAGAGCCTACGCGTCCGCGCGCGGCGCCAAAGGCGACCTCGGGGGGTTCGAGAGCCGACTCGGGGGCCGGTCATCCGAGGGCGTCCACGAACATCTGCTTCACGATCGGTCCGGCGATCGAGGCCCCCTGGGTGCTCGTGGGCTGGTAGGGGACGACCACCGCAATGGCGATCTTGGGGGCGCTCGCCGGCGCGAAGCCGATCATCCAGTCGTGCACCGACGTGATGGCGTTGTTGATCTCGATCTGGGCGGTGCCGGTCTTCACGGCCACGTCGAGAGAGGACGGGAAACCGTCACCGGCCGCCGTTCCCCCCGACTTCGCCACCGCCTGCATCAGCGGGATGACCTGGGCCGCGGCCTGCGGGGACGTGGCCTGCTTCCAGACGGTGGGCTTGTAGGTCTCGACTACCGCCCCCTGCGAGTTGGTGACCTTCTCCAAAAAGTGGGGGGTCATGATCGCTCCGCCATTGGCGATGCCCGCCGCGATCAGGGCGTTCTGGAGTGCGGTGGTCTCCACGTCCTGCTGACCGAAGGCGGAGTAGGCCTGTCCTGGGATGCCGACGCATTGTGGCGAGGCCGGATTGCAGCCCGGACTCATGTCCTCAGCGGACGGATATTGGGATGCCTGCACATATCCGTTCGGTAGGTCGAGCGGCGGTACCGAGTTGAACCCAAAGAGCGCCGACTGCTCGGCGAGCGTGTTGCCGCCGAGGATGAGCCCGAGGTCGGCGAAGCCCGGGTCACACGACGCCGGCAGCATCACCTGCAGCGTTCCCCCGCACGCGTCGGCCGCCGACGCGGTATCGGCGTCGTTGCAGATCTCCTGGTTGGTGTCGGGAATGTTCGTCAGACACGCCCGCACCGGGAGGTTGATGGTGGCCAGGTCGGGTCGCAGGTTGTAGATCGCCGCGGTGGTGAGCACCTTGGCCGTGGAGCCAGGCTGCAGCGCGTTGTACGTGGCCATCGGGTAGATCGGCTGGAAACCTTCGGAGTCCCTCAGGGTGTCCTCGAACAGGGCTGCGTTGGCCGTTTTCGTATTGATCGACACGAGGGGTGTCGGGTCAAACGTCGGGGTCGAGGCCATAGCCAGGATGGCGCCAGTGCTCGGGTCGATCATCACGATCGCCCCGTCCTTGTTTGGACCAGGGAGGCTGTTGAGCTCGGTGACGGCGTCCTGCTGAAGCGTGGGATTGATGGTGAGTGTGATGTCGTCGGTCGTGGGTGGCGGCGGCGACAGAAGCTGGCTCAGGGTTTGCGCGGCCTGATTGTGGAGACCGAGCACAGCGCTGTAGTAGCCCTCGACGCCAGTGTCGCAACCGACCTGGTCGGTTTCGGAAGCCGGGTACGTCGCGCACACCCCAACGATCTGAGAGAACAACGACCCGTACTGATACTGGCGCTGCCACTGATAGGTGTGCGATCCCTTGGGTGCGACCCGGACCGAGTCGGCCAACACGTCGCCGTTCGCCGCGAAGATCTCACCGCGCTGGTTGTTGAAGTCCGGGACCCGGTTGACCGGGTTGCTGGGGGAGGTCGACAATGCCGACGCCTTACGGAACTGGATGTTGGTCAACTGCACGATCACGAGCCCGAAGCACAGGATCAGCACCACTCCGAGCCACCGGATCCGCCGGCCCACCTACTCGCTCCCCAGGGGGGTGGCGTCCTGCTGGGCGATGAACTCCTCGTGGAGATTGGCGATGTACCGCTCGCCGGCCTTGAGCGACGGTTCGTTGACCGTCTGGCGGAGCACCGGCAGCCGGAACGGGAGCACCTCTGTCGTCGTCACCCCGGTCAGGTCCAACAATCTCGGCTTGAACCCGAGGAACCCACCCTGTCGGCCCTGGTACACCGCGAGGTGGCCGTGGTCGAGCGTGACGTACCAGTTGTCCATCGAGTACCAACGGACCACGGCGATCCCGCCCGCCGGCACCGCGAGGATCAACAAGAAGAACAGAATGACCCGCACCGTGATGCGTCTCGGGACACCCATGCGGCGTCGGCGCTGGCGCCTCGTCTCGGTGGGCTGGCTCGCGACCTCCTTCGGAGGCGGCCGATACTCGGGTGGCGGAAGCGTACGGACGTCCGCGGTGATCGGCGACGCGACGAACACATCGCTGCCAGCCCCATTGGTCGGGGGTGCAACCGCGGCGGCCGAAGGGTTCCGTTGCGGCGCGGCCGGCGGAGGCACCGTCAGAACGTGCCCGGTCGCAGGCTCGGCCGGTGACGCGTCGGTCATCGCCGCGGCTCCGGGCATCTTCACGCTGGACACGATCGACGGTTCGGCAGTCCCGTCTTCGCCGACGAGCACGTCGACCACCACCACCGTGACGTTGTCGTTGCCGCCGTGGGCGTTGGCCCGGTCGACCAGAGCCCGAGCGGCCTTTCGAGGATCCTTCACCGAATGCAGGACCTGGCTGATCTGGTCGACATTGACCTCGTTGGTGAGACCGTCACTGCACAGGAGCAGCCGATCCCCGCTCTTCACGTGCAGTTCCCACAGGTCGACGTCGACATCTGGTCCGACACCGAGCGCCCTCGTCAGGATGTGCCGGTGCGGGTGGGTCTCCGCCTCCGCCTCTGTCATCTCTCCATGCCGCACCCGCTCTTCGGCCAGGCTGTGGTCGGCGGTGACCTGCCGGACCATGCCGCCTGACATGAGGTAGGCGCGGGAGTCCCCGACGTTGGCCAGGCACATGACGTCCCGCCCGTCGGTGCCGACGGTGAGCCCGGCTGCGGTGAGCGTCGTGCCCATCCCCCGGAGCTCGTCGACCCGCAGGCTCTCCGCCCAGATCGCCGCGTTGGCGGCCACGAAGGCTTCCCGGAGTCCGGCGATCGTCGGGTTGCGCTCATACGCCTTCTCAAGGGTCTCAACCGCCACCCGGGCGGCCACCTCCCCGCCCACGTGGCCCCCCATGCCGTCGGCGACGGCGAAAAGGTTGTCCCCGGCCGATGCCCGGTCCTCGTTGCTGTCGCGGGCCCGTCCGATGTCGGTGGCCACTCCCGAACGCAGGACCGTCACCGTCGAACCTCGAAGACGGTGGCGCCGATCTGGAGTAGGTCACCCTTGGCCAGCCGCGATGGTTGGGAGATCCGCTCCGAGTTGACGAAGGTGCCGTTGGTCGACCCGAGGTCTTCGACCCAGATCTGCCCGCCGCTCCGGTAGAGGCGCGCGTGCACCGTCGAGCTGTAGGAGTCGTACGTCGTCGGGATCGCGCAGCCGTTCGAGCGGCCGACGGTCATTTCGCCGTCGAGCTCGTAGATGGTGCCCTCGTACTGACGGGGTTCGATCACCTCGAGATGCAGCTGCTTGCGGGACCGGGATTCCCTCGGCCGTCCCCGGACCTCGTCGCCTTCCTCCACCTTTCGCTCCGCCCGGCGTTGGGCGCGCGTCGGCCCGGCCGGGCGGACCTCCACGAACACTGCGCG
>Ga0182024_10011354_pt1 | contig 17906 bp, 15 predicted proteins | sample P32metaG_FD_120480 | JGI IMG/M metagenome (GOLD analysis project Ga0182024, IMG submission 120480) | Permafrost microbial communities from Stordalen Mire, Sweden - P3-2 metaG (Illumina Assembly) | ecosystem: Environmental > Terrestrial > Soil > Wetlands > Permafrost | place: Sweden: Stordalen... | reverse complement strand
GTCGCCTGAGTTTAACCACTTGATGTTGGTGGTGATCGGGATTTCGGTGCTGTGCAGTGCGTTTTCGATTTATCGATGGATTGGGAAAAGCCGGTCGGTGGGGACGAAGCAGGCGTAAGGGCTGTGGCGGCGGGGCAGTTGGTGGACTCCATGCTGTGGCCTTGTTTTTGATTTTCTTTGTTTTGGGGTTTTGGGGCTGCGCAGCCACCGCCAGGATTGGCTGTGCCACAACGGCAACCACAACGACCAACGACCGGTGCTACTTCGAAACCTTGACCTAGCGGGTGCGGGCGGGCATGGTGGGGTAGAACGTTTTGCCTGCTAGTATGGCTTTTACTGCGTGGATCAAGTCTTGTTGCGCCTTGGCTTTGGATAGGTAGCCGTGGGCGCCGGTGGCTTGGACCTCCATCATGGTCTGGTCGGAATCGTGGACTGTGAATACCAAGACTTTTGGTTGGGGGCGCAGGCGCAAAATGTGACGGACTGCGGCCAGGCCGTTCAGCATGGGCATGTTGACGTCTAGAATCACCAGGTCGGGGAGGAGTTCCGTGGCTTTGTCTACGGCGTCTTTGCCGTCTACCGCTTCGCCGCATATTTCCCATTCGGATTCGTTGTGCAGCATGGTCCGCACGCCTCGCCGCAGAACCTCGTGATCGTCGGCGATTAGAATGCGCTTGCGGCCGGTGTGTGGTGTGCCGGTGACCTCGGCAATATCTTCATCATCGCGGGGGCGGTCGGCGCTGCTTTCTGCTTCGGCGCGCAATTTCGAGGCTAGCTCGGAAATCATCACCGTCGCGGTTACCACGGTGCCCTCGTTGGGGCGCGATTGGATGTCCAGACTCCCGGAGAGTTGGCGCATGCGTTCGCGCATGCCTTGGATCCCCACACCCAGGACTTCGGTTTCGCCGCTCACCACCGCCTCGGGCAAGTCGGATCGCATTCCCTTGCCGTGATCGCCCACGGTCAGGGTCACTTGGGAATCGGAAGACAGAACGCGCACAAAGGCGGTGGCACTGCCGGAATAGCGATGTACGTTGGTCAAGCTCTCTTGCATAATGCGGAACAGGGTGACCTCGACATCGGGAGGGAGGCGCTGAAGATCAGCGGGAACTTCGATCTCCACGTGGATTCCGGTGCGCGATTCAAACCCCTTGGTGTACCAGCGGATGGCTGAATTCAGACCCAGCTCATCGAGCAACGGAGGATGCAATACGTAGGAAAGTGTCCGAATTTCTTCGCTGATCTGTTTGGTGTACACCAGGCAATCCGAAATCAGCTTTTGCGCGTTGGCATCTTTCAGCAGGGGTTTCGCTCGCTGCACTTGCGAAAGCGAGATTCCCAATACGGCCAGCCTCTGTCCGGTGATGTCGTGCAAATCTCGCGCGATGCGCCGGCGTTCGTCGTCCTGCAGTTGCAACAATCGCCCCGACAACTGGCGCAAAGCTTCTTCGTTGGACCGCAGTGCGTCGTTGGCTTCGGCCAACTCGGTGAGCTCGGTGGCCACCAGAGCCACCGCCTGCAACCCGGTGCTTTTCATCGGGCTCAGCGAGAGCCGGATCAGCCGCGCGCGGCCGGCAATTGACTGCAGACGGATTTCACCCTTGGTTTCGCGTTGCGCGCCTTCGCTCAGCAGCGCCTGTAGCTTCGCTCGCTCCCCGGGCGAGACCTGATCGGTGAACGGGGTGCCGATGAATTTTTCCAGATGAACTTCAAACATCTCCGCGAGGTGCGCGTTGGCATACAGTACCTGCCCTTGAATGTCGAGGGTGGCCGCCCCTTCGTTCATGGTTTCCACCAGCACGCGATAGGGGTGCTCGGCGCCCTGAAGGGTGAATACCTGATCGCCCTCGGGACCACTGAGTACCAGCGCGTCGACCTGACCATTGGAAATGGCGGTCAGGGTCTCTTCGAGTTCCTCCACTCGCGCCCGCAGCTTTTTGATTTGTGGTGCCGGCCGCGGCCGGCGACTGGCCTTAGGCATTTTTGGGCTGCTCCTGCTGGATATCGAGGCCCAGTAGCACTTGCTTGCGGTTTGATAGGTCCCCCACCAGACGCCGGAATGGGAGCGGAAGCCGCTTGATCAGCGTGGGAGCAGCCAGAATCTGCGCCTCGCGCGCCAGTTGCGGCTGCTGGTAGATGTCGATTACTTCGAGTTGGAAATGGCCGGCGAGGTGCTCGGTGCATACCTCGTTAAGATTGCGCAGCGATGTTTCCGAGAGCGGGGTTTGGCCGGTGATGTACAGCCGCAGGGCGTACATCCGGCGAGGGCTGGCTTTCTTCTTTCCGCGGCGGCTTTGAACTTTGCGCTTCATATTACACCCTGGCCAACTTGCCCCTTTGCAGGGCACCATCTGGGTCTAACCCCACCAATACTCGTTCGAGGTTAGAGAGGTCGCCGATGATTTTGCGGATGGGCACCGGCAAGCTGCGCACCAATGTAGGTATCGCCAGAATCTCGTCTTCGTGCGCGAGTTGCGGATGCTTCACCAGATCGATCACTTCCAGGCGGTACTTTTTGCCGTCCAAGTGCTCGCTGCAAATTCGTTTGAGGTTCACCAGCGCGGCCAGCGACCGCGGAGTCTGCCCCGCGATGTACAGACGTAATAGGAACCCTTTCTTCTTCTTCCTGGTCGTCTCCACCTTGGTCGTTTTCGGTTTCATGCGTCGGCCTCCGGGCAAAATTGATGTTACTTTCTGGCGCCTTTCTTTGCCGCCCGGCTGCCCGCATTTCGGCTCCGGGCCATCTGCGCCCGGTTCAAGGTCACCTGCGTCTGTACTTTCAGGAATTGCTCTAGGTCCCGCTCTAGCCCTTTTTCCTCGGCGGAGAACTCGGTCTTCAAAGCTTCGATCTGCGCTTCCAGCGCGCGCCGTTTGCGCTGCACTTCCGACCGCTTGCGCTCGATGTCCTGCTGGCGTGCTACCGCGTCAGCGTTTTCGCGAGCTTCCTGACTGAGCCGCGAGGTTCCGGTCAATACACCCGCGGGTCCTACGTAAGGCGGGCGCAACTGGATGCCGCGGGCGGTGAGCACGAACTCGCGAAGCTGATTGGAATGAGCCATGCCGCGGGACTTCAGCACGTGCAGGACGTGATTGCGCTCGCCATTCAACTCGACGTCGCGCAGCGATATCCAGGTATCGATCAGCGAGGAAATCCCCTCATCGGTGCGTTCGAGCGCCGTTCCTCCGTGGATAAGACTGGTAAATAGAAAGGTGATCTGCGCGCTCTTCATATAATCGATCAGGCGGGTGAGCATCGATTGCACTTCCCGCCGGCTGGTACTGTTAATCAAGTTGCTGACTGGATCGATCACCACGGCACGGGGCCTGACTTTCTCGATCAGCTTGTGAATTCGGAGCAGATGCATCTCCATGCCGTACTGCGTCGGCCTCCACGCTTCGTGGACCAGCAAGCCCTTGCGCACCCACTTCTGCAGATCGATGCCCACCGACTTCATGTTACGAGCCACCTGATGATCCGATTCCTCCAGCCCGATGAATAGGCATCGCTCGGCGCGCTGGCACGAGGCTTCCGCGAATGTCGATGCCATTGTCGTTTTCCCGCTGCCGGCGGTCCCGCTCACCATCACGCTGCTGCCGCGGTAAAAACCTTTTCCATCCAACATGGCATCGAGGTCCGCCACCCCCGAAACGATCCGCTGGGCTGAAACGCTATGGTGCAGTTCCATGGAAGTAATCGGCAGGACCGAGATTCCGTCTTCGTCGATCAGGAAGGGATATTCGTCCGCTCCATGACGCGTTCCACGGTACTTGACGATGCGCATTCGTCGCGTGGATACCTGCTCGTTGATGCGGTGGTCCAGTAGGATCACGCAATCGGAAACGTATTCCTCCAGACCGTGCCGGGTGAGGGTTCCGTCGCCTTTTTCAGCGGTAACCACTGTGGAAAGATTGCGGTCCTTTAGCCAGCGAAACAGGCGACGGATTTCCGCGCGCAGGATTCCTTCGTTTGGAAAACCCGAAAACAGCGCTTCCAGCGTGTCCAACATGACCCGCTTCGCGCCCACGGTCTCTACCGCGTTCTGCACGCGGATGAACAACCCTTCCAGGTCGTACTCGCCGGTCTCCTGAATCTCGCGCGGCTCGATGTGCACATACTCCATGAAGAGCTTCTTGCGGCGGATCAGATCTTTCAGGTCGAAGCCCAGCGAGGCGACGTTGCGGGTCATCTCCGCCACGGTTTCCTCGAACGCCAGCACCACGCCCGGCTCGTTGTATTCGATCGCGCCGCGCACGATGAACTCCAGGCCGAGCATGGTCTTGCCGCAGCCAGGCCCGCCGCAGACGATGGTGGTCCGGCCGCGGGGCAGACCGCCGAAGCTGACTTCGTCCAAACCTGAAATGCCTGTGGGAGCTTTGGGTAGGGACTTCGTTTCCAGACTCCGTTGAGGTCGTTTCGGCATCATCCGCCAGTCCGCTCGAGATGTGGGCGCAAAAAAAGATGAGGAATATGCCCCCCCGCTCACGTCAAAAACTGCGCTAATCCTACTCGACGCAAAACCATACCACAATGCGGCCGCCGGGTAGGCGCAGCGGGCGGCGGTGACACCAATTCAACTCAGGATTTCCATTCGAATTCCATGGCGATAGCGGACCCGGCCAGTTGCCGGTCCGGCCGACGGCTGGGCTGGACGGCCCTGCGCACAGTGGATCCCTCGGACTACGCCGCGCGCTGGTCCTGATCGTGCTGTGCGCGGAGGACCACCAGTTCAACATCGGTGGGATGCATCGGTCCGCGAATGAAATCGAACGCGCCCAGGCGCATCGCCTCCAGGTATTCCTCCCACTCGCCGACCCGAGAGGTTACCACCACCCGCGGGGACTGGGTGCGGGCACGGGCCACGGGAAGCAAGTCACGGTAGGAACCGTCGGGCAACTGGTCATCACAGAAAACCAGCTCGATCGGGCGTTGGGCGAGGACTTCCGCTGCCTGCTGAATGGAGGACGACGAGATCACGTTCGCCGAGAGCGCTTCGAGGACGTGGATCAGAGCCCTGCGGTTCTCCAGCTGGCTCGAAGCCACCAAAACTTCCAACGTTCCGTTCATGCAAAGCCTCCTTCAGGCAACGGTTTTGACAGTGTAGTCTGGTGGATTTGATGACAAGGGTCTATAAGTACAAACCTGTAGTGGAATCCGTAAAAATGTTTATCCGCCAGGATGAATGCGGGGGCATGCGTGGGGAAGAAAAAATCGAGGCCGGAGCGCCCGATCGCAACGTTTCGGATTGGCGTTTTCAGGGTATTGGCCGTACACTTTATGGCGGATTGCGTGTGTGGCAATTCGCTCAATCCGCACGAGCCTCCGCTGCGTACGGCGCGGAAACTTTTCGGTTTACGAGGTGCTAGTGCTTCCCCTTCGGATACTCATCGCAGACGATCATGACCTCGTTCGTAAAGGCATCCGCTCTCTTTTGGAAGCGCAAAAAGGCTGGGAAGTAGTTGGTGAAGCACGAGATGGCCGCGACGCGGTGGAAAAGGCCGGGAAGTTAAAACCGGACGTGATCATCCTGGATCACGGGATGCCGCGGTTGAATGGTCTGGAGGCGGTTCGCCGAATCATGAAGGTGCACCCGCAGGCTAAAGTTCTAATCGTTACCATGCACGATTCGGACGAGCTGATTCGCGAAGTACTGGATGCCGGGGCGCGCGGGTACGTGACGAAATCGGATACCGGGCAGGATTTGGTAGAGGCGGTCGAAGCTCTCTCGCGCAACAAGACGTATTTCACGTCGAAGGTCGATCAGATGGTGCTCGACCGCTTCCTGCAGATTAATACCGGAAAAGCGGACGCCAAGCCCACTCGCGATCGGCTCACTTCGCGGCAGCGCGAAATCGTGCAACTGTTGGCGGAGGGCAAGACCAGTAAGGAAGTGGCTACGATCCTGGGACTTAGCACCAAGACGGTTGAAACGCACCGCGCCCAGATCATGCGCCGGCTCGATTGCCACTCGGTGAGCGAGTTAGTCCGGTACGCCATTCGCAATAATATCGTTCAGCCTTAAACTTGAATTGATCGGCCGCCGGCGAACGACCGCGGAGCGGTAGGACTATGGCCACAATCGAATGCTGACGGTGAGTTTGTTGGTGATGTTTTCGTTGCGGTTGCCGGGCCATATCGGTTTCTCCACTTTCTTTCTCGCTTTTGCCGCGATTCCCTTCGTCTTTTATTCCATCGCTCTGTACAGTTCGTGGCATTTTTTCCGGCGGTCGCGGGAGCTGAACGCGGTGCGACGTCCGGATTTCACGCCGCCGGTTAGCATTTTGAAACCGGTGCGCGGGATCGATCCTGAAGCTTACGAAAATTTCGCCAGCAATTGCCGGCAGGATTATCCGGGGGAGTACGAAGTTGTTTTCTGCGTTGGGAATGCGAGCGACCCGGTTTTGCCGCTGATCGAACGGCTCGCGCGGGAATTCCCGGAGCGCTCGATTCGGGTGATCTACGGCGCTGCTAGCCAGGGCGCCAGCGACAAAGCTGCCAAGCTCGCTCATCTGACCGCTGCGGCGCAGTACGAAATGCTGGTGATCGCCGATAGCGACGTCCGCGTGCAGCCTGATTATTTGCGTTCGGTGGTGGCGCCGTTGGCCGATCCATCGGTCGGCGCGACTACGTGCTTGTACGCTGCGGTGGAACAGCGCACCTTGATCGAGCAGTTTCATACCATCGGAATGATTTCCGATCTGTATGCCGGGATTCTTACTGCGTGGCAACTTGACGGGGTGAAGTTCGCGCTGGGGCCGACGATTGTCACGACCAAAACACGGTTGGCGGAATTTGGGGGCTACGCTTCTTTGGAAAATCGGCTGGCGGACGATTTGCTGGTGGGGCGGTTGATTGCTGAGCGCGGGCATGAGGTGCGGCTGCTGCCTTATACGTTGGTGAAGCTGGCTGGGTACGAGTCGTTTCGGCAACTGCTGGATAAACGGCTGCGCTGGATGACGGTGATGCGTCATATGCGGCCTTGGGGGCACCTGGGGCTGATTTTCACTCAGGGACTAGCGTGGTCGCTGCTGGCAATTGCGGTTCGGCCTACGGCGCCGGTCATTTTTGGTTTTCTGGGGGCTTATCTGGCGTTTCGCGTGGCGATTACTTGGCTGATCGGCGTTTGGGGGATGAAGCAAAGCGGCGTCGTGCGGCGGTTGCCGATGATCGTGCCTTGGGATGCGTTTGCCTGCGGGATCTGGCTGGCTAGTTTCTTGCGGAATAGCGTGCAGTGGCGTGACCAGCTCTATCATATTCGTGCGGGTGGACTGCTGGTGCCGGTGGCGTCGCCGCCTGTCGAAGACTAGGCACGGCGGAATTCGCAAGTGCAGCGAAAAACGGACGGTATTCCCGCTGCAAACTTCTATAGCTACGCGTGTTGGAAAGTTACTGGCGCATCCTGCGTACGACCTATGGACTTCACACAGCCAAGTTGGCTGTGCCAGGACTACCGCTATTTGGGCTGGGAGGTCCATTCGCGGGTGGCGTCGGCCACTCGCATCGCAAACTCCAAGTCGAATGGGAAGTTTCCGCTGGCGGTAGCCGACTGCTCGAACTGCGCGATGAACCTTTGAATGATTGGTTCGCGGTTGAGTGTGAAATTCGCCGCGGATAGGACTTTGCCCGCGCGGGCCAGCCAGGCCCGGCGCTCGTCGGGCATCCCGTAGCCGCATTCGATCTCGGTGACTTTCGCGCGCGGGGCTGCGTACTCGCGAATCGAAAACAGGTGTGAACCCAAATCGTCGATGGGCTGCGTATCGTGACGCGCGGGCTTGCTGGTTAGGAATCGGGCGCCGAATTCCAAGTGTTCGCTATTTTCAAAATGGCCGTGCCAGGCCGCCACGGAATCCAGCAGGCAAAATTCGTAGTGGATTCCGGCAATCAGGCCGAACGAGCGCGCCCGCTCCGCGAGCATTTCCGTTGCGCCGTGAGTGCACAGCCACGGCTTTTCTACTACCGCGTGCAAACCTGCGTCCAGAGCGGCCTGCATCAAAAAAGGAATATGCGGGCCCGGCGGCAGGCACAGCCACGCGATTTTCGCGCCGGTCGCCTGGAGCTGGGCGCCCAGGCGCGCCATGTGGTCGGCGTCGCTCTCGCCCCAGCGCTGGCGGGACTCCTCGACCAGGGAAACTTTGCGGCCTTCGCCGGTGAGAATTTCGCGCATCACTTTTGCCCAGCGGCCGCGGCCGATGATTGCGTATCCCGGAAATTCAGACATGCCCGGCAATCCTTTCGCAGACGATCCGCGCAGCCTTCACCGCGCTCACTACTTTGCCCGAGAAAATGTGGAATTCTCGCGATGCCGGCTCGCGGACGTAGAGCACGCGGCGGTCCTGTGCGGGATTGTCTTCTACCACCCGCATGGTGAATCGCGATCCGCGGTAGATCGCGTCTTTCGCGGCTGGCACGCTCAAGCAGCAATCCGCGCGCATCGCTGCGAAGTGGGTGAACGCCACCGGGGCAAACTGGGGAGCGTTCATCAGCGGCGCGTAACGTTCAGGGATGGGTTCGTCGGGATCGGTCGAGGACCAGTGATTGGTGTTCTTCGCCGAGCCAAAGAGCGATTGCTGCGAGCTGCCATAGGGATCGAACGCGGTGAACGGTCCGTCGACCACTACCAGCGCTACGCCGCGGAGTTCGGTGGGGAGCTCGATCAGCATTTTCTCGGCGATTTGAAATTTGGCGCGCTCGAAGATTTTGCGGCTGGCGCCCTGGCCGTAGGTGGCCCACACCACGAAATCAAATTTGTGGCGCATTTCTGGCGTAAAGGATGCGGGATGGGTGACCACGCCCGCGGCTCGAATCCGGTCTTCGACCAGGCTGCGCAGGATTCCCGCATCGTAAATCTGTTCGTCCACTTCGTAGCAGCGATCGATGAAATCGAAATTCATCCATGACGGGCGGGAGTTTTTCAGCGGCAGGCCGTGGTCGCGCATCACTTTTTCGTAGACCTCCGGGGGCGTGCGTGAGCCTTCGCGCGGAATTGCGTAGTAATGCCGGCTGTTTTGGACGATGGCCGGGGAAAATGCGGCTACGAATTCTGCGCGTGCTTCCCGGATTTCGTCGATGGTTTCGGGGCTGCGCGGATAGTGGTATCCGGAGTGAACGCGGTACTGATTGATCGCCGACGCTGCGCGGATAATACCGAGCGGGTCGAACAAGTGAACGCTGTGGCCTTGTGCGGCCAGGCGGACCGCGCATGTGGAGCCGTAGATGCCTGCTCCCGCGACGGCAATTCTGGCGGCGGTCATCCGGCTAAGCGCCTACACCCGAAAGCTACGATTTTTCACCTCGATATTTCATCGTCCACCCTGGCAGGGTCGTAAAGTTCCAGGCAACGCCCGTTCTCAAACTTAACCGGAGACTGTCGGGACGCCAAGCGATTAAATCGACCGCCTCCCGAGCGGCGGCCTATCGCTAGCTGCGCTGACGGAGGTATTGGTGGCTCTCGCTTATGGCCGAATATCGGGACATGATGAAACCGGGTATCGTCTTGATCTTCATTCTGATCGCTGCCACCTCTCCGTTGTGGGCAGGTGACCATGGCACTCAACAAACGCTGCGCTACACCGTCCTAAGCAACGGTAGAACGGCAGGCAGCGAAGTAGACGCCTACCGCCCCGGCGGTCACGTCGACCGCACCTCCGAGTGCAACGATCGTGGCCGGGTTCCCCAGGTCCGAACTCCATACACACTTGCCGCGGACGGACTGCCCTTGCGCACGGATGTAACTGGCAATGACTACCTCCGGGCGCCGGTAGACGAACATTTTGCATTGGAAAACGGCAGCGCCCATTGGAAAAGTAGTTCGGAAGAGGGTCGCGCTGCAACCCGCTGCACCCCGCTAGTTCTTGACATCGCGCCGGGCCTCGCGATAGGCTCCGCGCGCATCTCGGACTCGCTGTTGATCCGCTGCCTTTAGGCGCGTTCCGATCTAATGTCCATAAGCAAATCAGGAGGTTTGCGCACATGACCAAACTCAGTCGTTCTTTGTTGGGGATGTTGCTCGTTGCTAGCTGTAGTGGCGTGACCGCGGCGCAGGATGCTACGTCCCTCCCCAAGGTGCTCGAAATCCAGCGTGAATATACCAAGCCCGGCAAGGCGGGCGCGGCGCATGAAAAAACGGAAAGCCTGTTCGTCCAGGCTATGATTCGGGCTAAGTGGCCGACGCACTACGTGGCACTGACCTCGCTCTCGGGGAAGTCGCGCTCGTTGTTCCTAACGCGGTACGATTCGTTTGAAGCGTGGGAGAAAGACGGCGCCGCAGTAGAAAAGAATGCCACTCTTACGGCTGCGCTGGATCACGCCGGCCTGGTCGATGGCGATTTGCTGGACGAGACAGACCAGAGTGTATTCATCCGCCGCGATGACGTAAGCCTGCGGCCGAAGTCGGATCTCTCGCATATGCGCTTCATGGAAATTGGTGTTTACCATGTCCGCCCAGGACACGGCAAGGAATGGACTGAACTGCTGAAGACTGTTATGGCCGCTTATGAAAAAGCCGTGCCCGATGCGCATTGGGGCACGTACCAACTGGTGTACGGCGGAGATGACGGCACGTATGCGCTGTTGACCGCGCGCAAGACGCTTGCCGAAATCGATCGCGGCTTCCAGGACGACAAGCAATTTGAAGCGGCTATGGGCGAAGATGGCATGAAGAAGCTGGATGAGAAGTTCGGCGCGGCGGTCGACTCTAGCCAGCAGCAGCTTTTTGCTTTTAGTCCTAGCATGAGTTATGTGGAAGACGATTGGATCAAGGAAGACCCGGACTTCTGGAAGCCCAAGGCTGCCGCGGCACCTGCCGCTAAGCCCGCCGCGGACAAGAAAGATAAACCGTAGTTTTCTGAGTCGGCTTTAGGTACCGCCATTCTGGGAGCGGCTCCGATATCGTCGGAGGCGTTTTCCGAAACTTGACTGCTTGCAGATTTACACTTCCGGCAGTGCACCGTCGAGGAGGAATTGAGATTTGGGCCGCCACCGCCAGGATTGGCTGTGCCATAGCACCAAGGTCAAAACACCCGGAAAAGATAAGAGCGTTAGAACGTAGAGCCGCGGGTCAAAGCTATATCCCCTCCGAATTCCGGATCATTCCCATAGAAAAGTTCCATCCGGGCTAATGAAGTTCCTACGCTTGGGTTATGACTCCCTTATGGGCGCCTCTTCAGACTTCACTTAGTGCGAGGGTGTTCTGATGAGAGCATTCAGTCGTGTTTCAAAGCCCAGGAACATGCTGCAAAAGGCCATGGCCTTACGGAAATTCCCCCGGAGCTAGCGGAAAAGGCCAAAGCCGCCATCCATGACGAAGAGCAGCGACTGCCTAACGAGCCTCGCCTAAAACCGAAAAGAGCCGGCCGTTTTTGGGGCCGGCTCTTTTCTATTGAGACGCCAAGATAACGGTTAACGGGCTTGGGTCACCGAACGCGCGCCGGCTGCGGTGGGGCTGGCGTGGCCGCGGCGTTCGTTGCGCGGCGAGCGCCAATTCACTTGCGGCAGGATCAATAACGGATCAATCCGGTCGCGATATTTCAGCGCGATGTTCATCAGCGAATCCACCAGCGATTCCGAAAGCACGTGCGGTTTCAGGCCCAGGTCGATCAGCTTGGAGTGCTTGGCGTTGTAGTAGTGCTCTTCCATCTCGACGCGCGGATCGGGGAGATGCTCCACTTCCGCGGTGACGCCCAGTTTTTTCGCTGCTGCGGCGACCAAGTGCGCAATTTCCAGCACCGAAAACTGCTCGGTGAACTGGTTGTACACGCGGCACTCGCCGGGCGCCGCCGGATGGTGGCAGGCGAGTTCGACGCAGCGCACGGTGTCGCGAATATCCAGGAAGCCGCGAATCTGTCCGCCCTTACCGTACACCGTCAAGGGATGTCCGATGGCCGCTTCCACACAGAAGCGATTCAGCACGGTGCCAAACACTTCGTCGTAGTCGAAGCGGTTGATCAACGCTTCGTCCATGGACACTTCGTCGCTGACCGTGCCGTAGACCACGCCCTGATTCAGATCGGTGGCGCGCAGCTTCCAAATCTTGCAGGCGAACATGATGTTGTGGCTGTCGTGGACCTTCGATAGGTGATAGAACGAGCCGGGCTGCTTGGGGTACGGCAGCAAATCCTTGCGGCCGTTATGCTCGATCTCGATGTAGCCTTCCTCGATATCGATGTTGGGCGTTCCGTATTCGCCCATGGTGCCGAGTTTCACCAGGTGGCAATCGGGGCGCATCTCGCGAATCGCGAACAGCAGATTCAGAGTCCCCACCACGTTGTTCACCTGAGTGGCTACGGCGTGTTTGCGGTCGATCATCGAGTAGGGGGCGGAGCGCTGCTCGGCGAAGTGGACGACTGCGTCGGGTTCGATGGCGTGGATCGCGGCGGAAAGAAAATCGTAATCAGTAACATCACCTACGTAGGAATCGACGGTTCGGCCGGTGAGCTCGTGCCACACGCGTAGGCGCTCGACCAGCGGACGAATGGGAGTAAGGGTCTGCGCGCCGAGCTCATGGTCCCACTGGCGGCGAATAAAATTGTCGACGATGCTGATGGTGTGCCCTTTCGCCGACAAATATAGCGCCGTGGCCCAACCGCAATAGCCGTCCCCACCGAGCACCGCGATCTTCATGAATCCTCCTTGTCCAACATCACTCAATATCGATGGTCTATTTTCGAAGCCCGGGACCACACGGGCGTGCAGAGCGGCGTCGGCGCGATGTAGCTTTTTACCTTTAATGCTTATTGTAAAGCAAGCGACTCCTGCGGCGGGGCCCCCGATAATGAGAGATTGGTCAAAACCAGCTTGCCCCCGCTTGCGGCGAGCTGATTCAGCCGCCCCTTCCCTACTAGTAATACCAGCCTTGGCATTGCCGATTCGCTGGCCACCAGATAGCAGCGGCCGGGCGAAAGCCACAAAGTCTGCAACTGAGAGTCGTCAATGAAGACGTTGCGTGCACCTGGTGCGTATGACCCGTACTCCATGTTTTTGATGCGCCCATTCACCAATAAGGCGTCACGATTTGTATAAAAAAAGATCGACGAGTAGGTGTAGTAGTGATGGTCGACCAGCAAATTTCCTGGCGGCGCTTGCAGCAGGGCCTCCGCCAGCGGCCGGGACGACATGAACGGATCGAAATCCACCAGCGCCAACCGCGCTGCGTGGAAGAAAATCACCATCATCAGCGCCGCGGCCAGATACGCGCGCTGGCCGGTGGCGCGAATCGTTCCCAGCAAACCGATCAGAAATGCGATCCCCGCCACCAGCAGCGGCACGCGCAGGTACGCAAAAGAACTTAGGGTCAAATCCTCAATATGGCCCAGCGAAAGCGTGTAGGCCTTCGGATGCGAGCTGAGTGCGGTAGAAATGTCTCCCGGGGTGGGGGCGTGAATTACCGCGATATATATGATGGTGATGGCCAGCGCGGCCAGTCCGGCCAGCGCGGCGATGGCCCGAGTTCCCCGCCGCAGCCAGGGACTGCTCTCTGCCTCCGCGGCCATGGCCGAACCCAGCAGCAGCGCCAGCGCGGGGTAGCACGGCATCGAATAATATTCCTGGGTGGTGGAGAAGGTGAAAAACACCAGCACGAATCCCAGCCAGCATGCCGCCAGCAGGCGTGTGCGGCCGGCGCGATCGACGGGCTTATAAGAAAGCTTGGCGACCGCCGGGAGGTACATGCTCCACGGGAACAGCCACACGAGGTGCAGCGCCCAGAAGTAAAATCGAGGGACGGTGTTGTAATCGCGGGGATAGCGCAGGTTCAGAAAGCGCAGCACCTGCTCATTGATGAAAAAAAACCACAGGAAGCCGTGATATTCGCCGGGGCCGCTGTGCATGGAAAATGAAAAATAGGGGGGATTGCGCAGCGTCGCCAGAATGTGCCATGGAGCCGCAATCAGCAGCGCGACCGCCGCCGCAGTGAAAGGATACAGGCGCCGCCAAGTGCTCCACTCAAAAAGCTGCCTGGTGATCGCCAGATAGATCACTCCCGCTGCCAAGGGGAACAGCACGCCGACCATGCTTTTCAGCAGCAGACCCGCGCCCAGGCTCGCGCCCAGCAGCGCGCACCATAAATGGCCGTGCGTTTCATCGGGATCGAGAGCCCGAAGAAACGCCCACATGGCCAGGGTGACGGTGCCTACCAGCATCACGTCCGGGATCAGAATGCGCGTGAATAGAAACAGGCCTGCGCACGTGGATATACACAGGCCTGCGTAGAATCCCGCGCGGCGGCCAAACGCCCACACGCCAAATGCGGTAGTCAGCAGCCCCAGCGCGATCGCCGAGAGCGCTACCGGAACGCGGGCGGCCCAATCGTGCACGCCAAACATTTTGTAGGAAACCGTCATGGCCCAATAAATCAGCGGGGCCTTCTCGAGGTAAGGAATTCCATCCAGCCGCGCGGTCACCCAATCGTGGGAGGTCAACATGTTGCGCGCGATCTGCCCTTGCACCGCGTCGACGTCATCCATCAGCGATGGAGGAGAAACGATGCAGCCCAGATAAATCGCGCCGACGATCAGTGCAATGGCTAGATAGAGGTAGGAACGCTTTCCCTCATCTGCGAGGTGAAAGCGGAAACCGGTGCCGTTTGGATTCGCCATCTCTTCATCCACAGGAATAGGATCATCAAGCCCCACAAGTGATACCCCAGATTCGCGCGCCGCTCGATGTGCTGCCTAACAAAATCGTCGATCGCCACCCGCGAAAACAGTTCTCCGTGCTCGGCGGTTCCGGCGGCCAGCGTGTCCAGCAGCAGCGTGCGCAGCGGACCGCGAAACCATTGATGCGCCGGAATATCGAAACCGGTTTTCTTGCGCCTGAGAATGCGCAGCGGCAGCTTATGGCGCATCAGCTCTTTCAGAATGAATTTCTGGCGCGGGCCGCGCATCTTTAGATGCGCGGGGAGGGTGGCTGCGAATTCCACGATGCGATGATCGAGGAAGGCCGGGCGAACTTCGACCGCATGAGCCATGCTCATGCGGTCGGATTTGGTCAGGATGTCGTCCGGCAGAAAATATTTCTGATCGAAATACAGGTAGGGAGCGATCGCGTCTTTTGATGTGCCGAGTTGCGCGCGCAACTCGGCTAGTGTGCCGGTGAGCGCGCCGGGTGCCGCGCCCGGCGCTATGCGCTGCTTTTCCGTGTCGGTGAAAGTTCCGTTCCAGTAGACATGCGCGCGTTCCGCCGGCATGGCGCAGCCAGCCAGGAAGCGCTTGGCTTTGTACTCGAAGCTGATCTTGTCGTCGGAAACCGGCCACGCGCTTAGCGCGCGGCCGGTTGCGTTCCGCAATCCTGGCGGCACGCGCCGCGCGCGCGCCGCCAGCACGTCGGCGCGATAGGTGAGATAGCCGCCGAAAAGCTCATCGGCGCCTTCGCCGCTGAGCACCACCGTGGCGTATTGCTTGGTCAATTTCGAGAGGAACCAGACCGGCAGCGCGCCTGAGTCCGCGCTGGGCTCGTCCGAGTAGTAGGCAAATTCCTCGATCGCGTCCGGCAGCCCCGCCTCGGGATTGAGATCGAATTCCTGGTGATCGGTATCGTACTGTTTGGCCGCTAGCCGGATGTATTCGGTCTCATCGAAAGAGTGGCCACCGAACGAGATCGAAAAGGTCTTTAGCTTCCCGGGGTGCGCGGCGGCGGCGTAATGCAAAATCGTCGACGAATCGATGCCGCCGCTTAGCCACACGCCTAGCGGGACGTCGGAAAGCAGATGCTCGCTCACGGATTGCTGCAGCAGCGAATCGAGTTCGCGCATGCCGTCTTCCAGCGTGATGGCGTCGCGGGTGCCGCACGGCAGCGTCCAGTAGCGCTCGCTGCGGACCGCGCCGTCGCGCCACTCCAGCCAGCGGCCTGGCTCCAGCTTTTCGATGCCCTCCACCAGCGTCCATGGATACGGGACGTAGTTGAGTGATAGGTAGCAGTCCAGGCCGGCCAGGCTCAGGCGTCGCTCGATTTCCGGGTGGACGAAGATTGCTTTCAGCTCGGAGCCGAAATATAGATCGTCGCCGCGGCGGGCGATGTACAGCGGCTTGATTCCGGTGCGGTCGCGCGCCAGGACCAGGCGCTTGGTCTTTTCGGTCCACAGCGCTGCCGCGAACATTCCGCGCAGCCGTTCAAAGCAATTCGTGTCCCATTCGATGAAGGCTCGCAACACAGTTTCGGTATCCGAGTGGCTGCGGAAACGGTGGCCTCGGGATTCGAGTTCGCGGCGAATTTCCAGGTGGTTGTAGATCTCGCCGTTGAAGGCGATGGCGTGAGAGGAGTCTTCGGTGACGATCGGCTGATCGCCTCCGTGTAGATCGATAATTTTCAGGCGGGCGGCGCCGAGGGAGATGATGCCGGTTTCGAAGACGCCTTGTTGGTCGGGTCCGCGATGGATTAGCGCATCCACCGCGCGGTGGATGCGGTCAGGACCGGGTACGGTGGTCTTGTGGGTGAAGCCTGCGATGCCGCACAAATTCCCTGCCTCGCGCACTTCAAATTCGGAACTGCTCCGTCACTGGATCTAAAGCTTAGGAGAAGTTCCCAGCGCTCTAATCTCCACTTTATCACACACCCTTCGTGGGGTTGCGGCAGTCGCTGTTGTGCCACAGTCCCGCCACTGCGGACGGCGAGATTCTGGAACACAAAACGAAGCAAAGCAAAAATGCGAGCCTAACACTCAGGAAATTTACAGTCAGGATTTCTGTATCTTCTGAGAGTTGGAAAGGCGCTTCGGCCACTCGATTGAAGTTGAGTATTGAGTGTAGGGAGATCTGACAGTCTTGCGGGCCGCCGCCAGGATTGGCTGTGCCACAACGACAACGGCAACTGCCACAACGGCTACGAATGCAGAAGTGAATTTGGGGGCGAAAGTTTCTGCTGATATCATCACGTTATGACTGCAATTGAATGTCGGGGACTTTTGTTTGATTTGGATGGGACGCTGGTGAATTCTACGCCGGCGGTGGCGCGGGTGTGGTCGGTGTTTGCGTTGAGACACGGGTTTGATCCTGGGGAGGTGGTGGCGCGGGCGCACGGGCGGCCTAGCATGACTACCGTTAAGGAATATCTGCCTGGCGGCGATCATGTAGCTGAGAACGCTATCGTCGAGCGCGGGGAGATCGAGGATACTGAGGGCGTGGTGCCGCTGCCGGGGGCGATCGAGCTGCTGGCGTCGCTGCCTGCGGATGCCTGGACTATTGTTACTTCTTGCTCGCGTCGGCTTGCGGAGTCCCGGCTGCGTGCGGCTGGGATGGTGATTCCGGCGCGAATGATTACTTCGTCGGATATTGTGCGCGGGAAGCCTGATCCGGAACCATTTCTGAAGGGGGCCGCGTTGCTTGGTTTTGCTCCTGGTGAGTGCGTGGTGTTTGAGGATGCGCCGGCGGGGATTCGGTCTGGGAAGACTTCTGGGGCTCGGGTGGTGGCGTTTCGGACTACTGCTGAGGACGCTACGCTGCTGAAGTGCGGGGCGGACTGGATTGCTGATAATCCCTCGGACGTGACGGTTGTGAACCCGGGAAAGCTAAATGGGGAGTGGGTCCGGTTCGGCCTTCGGTAAGCTGAACCGCTGAAACGGTGGTCGCGTTTTTGAGGAGGGATCGGCTGATCGTTTTGGGATACCAGATTGGCCGCGCCATAACGGCGTTGCCACTACGACTGGGCTACGGCGGCGGTTATAGCCTAGCGACGGCGGTATGGTTCGTTTTGTAGGCGCTGCGTCAGACCTCCCGGCTTGGCATACAGTGTTCACTGTAGGCCAACTCTCGGGTTACCTTTAAGACATCCCCCCCTTTACCTGTACCAAAGGACGGCGGCTTAGCCGAGCCGGACACCAATTCCGCGCCGTTCTACGATTACGGGACCGATGTCCTTTATGTTATGCGTCAGGCCACCCGAAACTCACCGGTCCGATCGAGGACGACGCCTCTGGCGG
>Ga0182024_10011353_pt1 | contig 17909 bp, 17 predicted proteins | sample P32metaG_FD_120480 | JGI IMG/M metagenome (GOLD analysis project Ga0182024, IMG submission 120480) | Permafrost microbial communities from Stordalen Mire, Sweden - P3-2 metaG (Illumina Assembly) | ecosystem: Environmental > Terrestrial > Soil > Wetlands > Permafrost | place: Sweden: Stordalen... | reverse complement strand
GGGCCGGCTCGGGAAGCCCGTCGTTTCGGTCACCTTGGCGACGCATCCTAACCCACGCCGTTGACGAAGCGCGAGCAACTCCAGCGCGTCACCCACGCACGGGCCGAACGCACGGTCGAACAGCCCGCCCGCCGGCGAACTGCGCAGGTCGATGTCGCGCGCCTCCTCGATCACATCGAGCAGGTGTGACTGCTGCCCGAGGAATTTGGCAAACACTCGTGGGGATTGGGAGCGCCGCGGTTCTCGCGAGACGGCGTCGGGCCCATTGCCACGCAGGCGGTCGCTCACCAACGCGCACCGGCCCATCAGGGTGCGCTGGTATGCTTGGTCCTCGAACGATGGATCGTGCCACGCCGGTAGCATCACCGCGTGAATCCCGGTGAGCGCCGCATCGCCGCATCGCTCGAGGTACTCGATCCACTCCGCAACGCACCGGGCATAGGGTGCTGGCCGCCATTCGAGTTGCGGCGCCGACAGCGTCAATGACAGATGCTCCGCCGTGTCCCGATTGCGTTGAACGATGCGCGTCACCGAATCGAGATGCTCTCCGCACGTTTGCATACAGAACCGCCCGGGAAGAGGTAAGCCGAGCAAGACTTGACCCGAGCTGAACAGGAGCGAAGAGCGTGCCAGCGGTCGCGGTTATCGAATCGCGCCGGCCTCACACGCGAACACGTCGCAGCGCGAAACGATCAGCGTCGAAGTTGTGTACAGTTGTTGTGGTGACGCCGCCTCACCACCGCCGCTGCAGACGGATAACGCGTTGCCTGATGCACAATGCCTCACGCGTCGATGCGACGGCGAGGCACGGAGTTACAGAGCGGACCGGAAGGGGATCGAACCCATGACCTCCTGGTTGCAAACCAGGACCAGGGGACACGCAATTACGGCAGGATGGCGGTTATTCTAGGAGAATCGGGCATCGGCGCCGGATTCCGGTGAAAACTCCGGCGGTGCCTTACGCCGATCCCCCGCCCCCACGGTGGCGCTCTTGTCTGCGGCCACTTGGTCACCTGTGGCGTTGTTACCGCTTTGTCGATTGTCGCGCGAATGGTTGAGGAGAGGAGTCCTTTGCGATTTCACCCCGGGTTCTACTTGTCGTTCCGGGCGCCCCTAAAGGTTGCCTGTCCGCCGGGCAGCGCGGGTAGGTGTCCTAGCTATGGGACCTGAGGGCCCAACACCGGGGTGGGGCTCAACGCATCATTTTGGGTGCCTGTGCCCAGGTTACCCGAGTAGTTGTCACCCCAGCAGTAGGCGACATCCTCCTTTGTCACGCCGCATGTGTGGCGGTACCCGGCGCTCACCTCTCGAAAGGTTAGCCCGCCCGCAACGGCCACAGGAGTAGCACTACTCGTCGTCGTGCCGTTGCCGAGCTCACCACGCTCGTTGTCTCCCCAGCAGTAGGCAGACCCACTGGGCGTGAGGCCGCAGCTGTGGAAACCCCCTGCGCCCGCGGACACGCTGGCGAAAGTCAGCCCACTGGCGACCGCCGAGGGCGTCGTGCTACAGGGCTCGGAACTACATTGTTGCGGCCCGGTCGTCGTGCCATCGCCGAGTTCGCTGGCAATATTAAGGCCCCAGCAATACGCCGCCCCGCCAGTCGTTACGATCGAACCCGCCACTGACGGAGACGAACTTCAACCCGCCAGACACGATCACCGGGATTGGGCTGTTCGTCGTATTATCGTTGCCAAGTTGACCGGTGAAATTGGCTCCCCAGCAGAAGGCGACCCCGCTGGTCGCCACCCCACACGTGTGGCGATACCCTGCGCTCAGCTGCGAGAATACCAGTCCACCTGATACGGGCACCGGCGTCGTGATGCTCGAATCTGGAGAGTTGTTACCAGTCTCACCATACGAATTGTCCCCCCAACAGTAGGCCTTTCCCCCAGTCGTTACGCCGCAAGTGTGAGAACCTTCCGCGGTTACGGTGGCGAAGGTCAGGCCGCCCGATACGAGCATTGGCGTGTTGCTTTCCCCGCAAGAAAGGCAGTCAAGTGTAGCGATCATCCCGTTGCCGAGGTCACCACCGAAGTCGCCCCCCCAGCAGTAAGCGGTGCCGGCCGTGGTCACCCCACAGGCGTAAAGCTCGCCTGAGCTCACCATGGCAAAGATCAACGCGCCCGACACAGGGACCGGCACGGTGCTGTGCCCGACGGACGTACCGTTGCCAAGCGCGCCGGCGACGTTCGTTCCCCAGCAGTACGCGGCCCCGGTCGTCGTCACTCCGCAGCTTAGATGGGTCCCGGCACTCACTGTCGTGAAGCTCAGTGGTGCGGCGGTCTTTGGCGGAACGGGGTTCGGCGGGAAGACTTCATGCGGGGAGGTCATCGTCGGACTGCACGAGGCCAGAATGAGGGCCAAGAAAGCGATTGCGGCGGAGAAGGCAGCGGCGCGGAGCGTGACGGAGCGCATGGGCGATCTCCTCATTGGGAGTGTTGTCCGTTCCTACTGCATCAAGGTGGCGGACAGTCGTTCCGTAGCCGTCCGTTGAGCGTTACCGCCGCGTGACTTGGTGCTGGTCGTGCCCTCGAGCGGAGGACGTGGTCTCGACGCTCAGCCGGTTGGTGCGCTAGCTGCGTGTCCGCTCCAGCCGTACCCTTCGGTGTTCTCCTACTCCGCACCGCCTTCCTCAGTGGGGGCTCGTACGCGCAGGGCTCTACTGGCTGGCCGGCGACACGATACACGCGCGTCGCTACGCCGACTCGGCGCGGGTGGCGTTCGAGACGCAGCTACGGGTGAGTCCCGACAACAATCAGCTGCACTTCGCGCGCGGACTCGCCTTGGCGTACCTTGGTCAGCGCGCGGGGGCGGTCCACGAGGGGGAGCGCGGACTTGCGCTCGCCCTCGCGACCCGCGACGAGTATTTCAACATCCCGATCGCTCACCATCTGCTGGCGCAACTGTACGTCGTGGTCGGCGATCAGCCGTGTGCCCTCGACCAGCTCGACGTGCTGCTTACCACGCCGTACTTCGTCTCAGGCGCGTGGCTGCGAATCGACCCGACGTGGGCGACGCTCAAAGGCGACCCGCGGTTCGAGCGACTCCTGGCGCAGCACTAATTCTTCGCGGCTATTGACCACGGATCTGTCGAATCAACGCCACGGTCTCGCGCGCCGGCTCGACGTCATACTCCTTGGCGAGGCGCCCCCGAAAGCTTTCATAGAGGGCGACCGCTCCCGCCCGGTCACCCACTCGGCCAAGCAGCGCGAGCGCCTTCCGGACCACCCGTTCATCGAACGGCGAAAGCATCGCCGCGCGCCGGGCCCACCCACCCGCGGCGGTCTCGCGCTCATCGAGTTCGGATCGCTCGGCCAAGATCCAGGCCGCGGTCGCTGCCTGCTTTAGATAGCCCGCTCGGGTATGATCGAGCCACTGCTGGAACTCCGTCGCCTCACGCACGAAGAATCCCGGCAGCAGATCTCCGCGGTAGAGCTCGAGCGCTCTCGCGGTGAGTCCACCCTCGATTGCCTCGTCGAACGCGAGCGCGTCACACGCCAACGCGCCTGGCGCGATCCCCACGTCCTCATCACCCCGCGAATCGACTACCCCGTCGCCAAGCCCGCGACGCAGCGTGTGCAATGTCTTCCGCAGTGCGCCACGCGCGTGCGGCTCGTCCAGCTCGGGCCAAAACAGCCCGAGGAGCCGATCGCGGCGGTGATGACCCCGGGGCTCGGCAATCACCAGATAGGCAAGCAACGCCAACGGCTTGGTCTGCGTCAGCAGATCCGCTAGTGGCTCGCCCGACGCCGCGAGCAACTCGACGCCACCGAACACCCGTAGGCGTGGGACGGCACCCGCGGGCCGCGATCGACTCCCCACATCCGCCTCCGGCTGATGGACCCGCTCCAGACGACACCGTCGGCGCACGCACCGCGGCGCACTCCGCCTGCAATCGTACGCGCAGTGGGTGCGTCCGGCAACGGTTCCGCTCGCGCCACCAGGTATACCGTATCCCAGTGATCCACCGGGATTCGATATCGCGAACGCGGTCGCGGGTCAGAATCGGGCCGCAACCCGAAGCGCCATGCGTGGACCGGACGGAGAGGGGATCATGGCTATGCCCGCCTGTGGGTGGTCGAGCAATCCATTGAGCGATACCGGGCGCCACCGTTCGGTGTGAATGACGGCGCCGATAATGGTGCCCAGCAGAGCGCCCCCCGCAGCACCCAGCGCGGCACCCCCCGCGACGCTCTCGCCTTGGGTAAACAGGACGAGACCGCAAAAGGGATTGTTGGTACAGGGGGACGGCGCGTGGTAGGTCGCTGCGCCGAGCGCGGCGCCAGCAGCAGCGCCCCCCAAGAGTCCCAGCGCCAATCCGGTGAGGGTCCGCGCGTGACGGCCCCGGCCGACGTCCAACCGCGCCACGTGGGTGTACCCGACCGTCAGGCCGTCGCCGGCCTTGTCGCGACGGAACACGAAACTGTCGCCGCGAACGGCAGTGACGGTTCCCGCTTGCGGGGCGTCGCCGAATTCGGAGATCATGAGACGCGCGCGCGCGCCCGGGACGATCCCGACTGACGCGGGGTTCAGTGTCCCACCCGTCTGAGACCATGCCGGCGACGTGACAGCGGCGCCCATGACGGCTGCCAGTGCGACCCGCGCAGCGAGCGGGCGGAGAGTAGGGACCTGCATACGACCTCCCAAGGTTGATGCGAGAGTGACTCGTCATGCGCTCGGTTTCCACATCAATGTGAAGCGACGGCGTACCGTGGCCGTTCGCTGGCCGTTACGCGGGCGTTACCGCTGCCCGGGCACCGTGGGAAAGGTCAGAATCGTTTTCTGGGCCCCCGCTTCCGCGCCGCGTTATGTTCTTGATTCTCCTCACGCCGGAGAAGCGGACGGACGTGAAGTCGACCAAACCGGGAGGCGACCTTCAAGCGTCGCTAGGACCTGCCTATCGCCTCGAGCGCGAGATCGGGCGCGGAAGCATGGCCAGGGTGTTTCTCGCCCACGATGCCAAGCACGACCGGCTGGTGGCCCTGAAACTCCTGAATGCGGAGCTCACTGCGTCGCTCGGCGCAGAGCGCTTTCGGCGCGAGACAGCGCTCGCTGCGCGGCTCCAACATCCCCACGTCCTCACCGTGCTGGATTCCGGCGAGACGCGCGCGGGGCAGCTGTGGTTCACGATGCCGTACGTCGAGGGCGAAAGCCTCCGGGACCGGCTCATCCGAGAGCCACAGTTGCCTGTCCCGGAAGCGCTGCGGATCACCCGGGAGGTGGCCGATGCGCTCGAGTACGCGCACGCCCGTGGTATCGTGCACCGCGACGTAAAGCCGGCCAATATCCTGTTGTCCGGTGAGCACGCGTTGCTCATGGATTTCGGGATCGCGCGGCCAATGCAGCGCTCAGCTGAGCCGCCCGACACGGCCGACTCGCTGACCGCGACCGGCCTCGTGGTGGGTACACCCGCCTACGTCAGTCCGGAACAAGCGAGCGCGGATCCGTCGCTCGACGGACGGACGGACATCTACAGCCTGGCAACGGTGCTGTACGAGATGCTCGCTGGAGAGTTGCCCTTCACGGGGCGAACGGCGCAGGCCCTTATCGCGAAGCGGATGTCCACCCTCCCGCCGTCGGTGCGCGTCGTCCGCCCGAGCGTGCCTGGCTCAATCGACCTGGCGCTTCGCAAGGCGCTCGCTCCAGCGCCGGTAGACCGATACTCGTCGGCGGCAGCGTTCGCTCACGCGCTCGCCCTCGACGAACGCGGCTGTGCGACTCCGGTGGGGGTTGGACCGGATCTCTCGATCGCGGTCCTCCCCTTTGTCGATCTGAGCGCGGATCCTGACAACGAGTATTTCTCCGACGGGGTGTCCGAGGAGATCCTGAATGCGCTCGCCAGGCTGCCCGGTCTGCGCGTCGCGGCCCGGACCTCCTCGTTTGCGTTCAAGGGCAAGAGCGTCGACCTCAATGAGGTGGGCGCGAAGCTGCGCGTTGCCCTCGTACTCGAGGGCAGCGTGCGTCGCTCTGGTTCCCGTCTGCGCATCTCAGCGCAGCTGATCACCGTGGAAGACGGGTTTCATCTCTGGTCCGACCGATACGACCGCGAAGACACCGACGTGTTCGCCGTGCAGGATGAGATCGCGGGCGCGATCGCGCGCGTGCTGAAGGTGAAATTGTTTGGCGACTCGGTGCCTTCTTCGGTTGCCGTCACGCGAGATCTGCAAGCGTACGAGCTCTATCTGAAGGGACGGTACGTCTGGAACCAGCGGGGCATTGGGTTGGCCAAATCCGTACCGTTCTTTCAGCGGGCGCTCGAGCGCGACCCAGCGTTCGCGTTGGCGCACGCCGGCGTGGCCGACGCGTACAATCTCATTGCGTTCTACGGATTGGCGCCGCCCCGCGCCATCTCGGAACGTGCTCGAGCCGCCGCGAACCGCGCGCTTGCGCTCGACGACAGGCTGGCCGAAGCTCACTGTGCAGTTGGCTGCAACGCGCTCTTTCTGGACTGGGATTGGGACGTCGCGGACCGCGCGTTCGATCGGGCCATCGCGCTCAACCCCTCGTACGCTCCGGCGTACTACTATCGCCCCACCGTGGCCGGCTGTCGCCGCCAGTGGGATGAGGCGGTCGACCGCGCGCGACTGGCCGTCGAGCGCGACCCCCTTGGACTTCAGGCCCTGTCGGTGCTGGGTTGGCAGCTGATGGGGAGGCAGCAGTTGGACGCTGCCGCAGCGGCGCTGGAACAGGTACTGGAACTGAACGCGGATTTCCTGCTCGCCAATGGACTGCTGGGTCGGGTGGAGACGGCTCGTGGTAACTCGAAGCGCGCGCTCGAGGTCCTGGAGCACGCGGTCGTGGTCTCAAACCGAAACCCGGCGGCGATCGGGTCGCTCGCCGAGGCATTGACTGATGCCGGCCGGGAGCGCGAGTCGCGCGCGCTGCTGGGGGAACTCGAACAGCGCAGTACAACCGAATACGTCGCCTCGATATACCTGTCGACGATCTACGCCGCACTCGGAGAGGATCGGACGGCTCTCTCGCACTTCGCCCGCGCCGTCGATGGGCGTGAGCCGTACGCCGTGATCGCGCAGCATGATCCGCGGTGGAATCGTTTCCAGAACACCGAGCAGTTCAGCGAGATCATTCAGCGGATCGGGCCGGCCCGTTGAGCGACTGCGGGGTTGGCCGAACTAGGGTAAGCTGGTGTACTTCAATCGGCGTGTCGTATATCGTGACACGTCCCTACTGCTTGACCATCGTGATCGCGACACTATCGAAGCGTGTCGCGTCCGAATTTTGGAAAAACACTGTCCCGCTAATGCGGTTGTTGGTAGTGTCCGAAGCGATACCGTTGAACACCACGCTGGCCCCCGTGTTAGGGTTTGGCCCCATGCCGACGGCCCATTGAGTGTCTGTCGCGTCCGGAAAGAGGCTAAACTGTCCGGCCGGCACGAACTTGCCTTGCATCTCGATTGTCGAGTCAGCGTATGACCCGCCGTCGATGGTCCCGCCGCAGAAGCCGAAGTTGAGGCCGCTGCCCGCGACGAACTGCTGCGGTCCGAGAGTCACGGTGAGACTCACGTGAGGCGCAGCGCCGTGCCACGTCCCCTGAAGATTGAAGGGCGGTAGCGGTTGACATGCAGAAGGCCCCGTGGCGCTGCTGCACGCTACCGTCGCGGCAAGCAACGGAGCGAGAACCGCGATGACTCGCGCGCGAGTACCGGCGATGATGCCTAGCGAGCCAGGGGTCGTTGTCCTGACGTATGGGGACCATGCGGTGGCCGGGAGACCGACGAGGGGGCCGAGTATGGCAGGTGCGGCAACGGCTCTGGCGATCGACGTGGTGGGCAGGGTTGGCGACATGGTGCCTCCGAGGTGGGTGACGTCGAGCAACATGGGACCGGCGCGTTCCCCAGCCGTGACCTGAGCGTTCCCCTCACATACGGCACGCCGCGATGGGGCGGCTAGTCCCGGTTCGAGTATTCGGCGCGACGATCGGCGAGGGCACGGGGCGACGTGCGAAGCGACTACTGGTCGAACGCGGGAGATAGCACGACAGGCCAGGGGTGAGGGCGCCGTTGTCTGTTAGTTGCCGCGCGGGGGCGGTTACACAGGATGCCTTGACGGTTACATGCGCGGCCCAGCTTCACCCGTCGAGCGGACTGCTAGCGCGCGCCGCTCCATCATCGCAATCGGCGAGATTGTGCGCGCAATCCGTGCGGCTGTCCTCACGCTTCTGAGCTGTCTTCGATACCTCAAGGCAACGCGTCACGACCAGCGACAGCGTGGCTCCCGACGATCTACATCACGCAGCGGACCGTTCGATTCGACCGTTGCGGTCGCCCCCACGGCGCCCGGGCAGCGGTCACGCCCGGGTAACGGTCAGCGGACGGGCACGGGACGCCGTCACGGCACATTGGTGCGGAATCCGAACGCAAGACGAGTCGTTCTCGCATCCACCATGGGAGGTCGCATGCACGCCCTTACTGTCCGCCCGCTCACTGCGCGGCATCGTGTCGTCGTCGCCCTGGGGACGGTCGCCGCGCTGGCGCTCGGCGGCTGCAGGTCGCCGACCGCGCCCAACTGCTCGGCTTCGACGGCGCCGTCCACTGGGAGCGGCGCGCTCTGGGTCGGGAGGTTCGTGTTGACGACGGGGTTGACTCAGATGAACACGATCCAAGGCTATACGGCCAACCAACTCGCGTCGAGCTCCAGTGCGGCACCTGCGGCCATGCTTACGCTGGGCCGCGATTCCAACCCCGGTAACCTCGGACTCGCCTTCGACGCCAGCGGCAACCTCTGGGTCGCATACTTCGCCTCGGTGGTCGAGTACACCGCCTGCCAGCTGACGGCGGGCGGGAGTCCCAAGCCCAATGTGACGCTCACTACCGACGACGCCGGCTCGCTGAACAACCCGGTCGCACTCGCCTTCGACGCCCGCGGAAATCTCTGGTCGCGAATGGCCTCGGGGGTCCCGGTGACAACACCCTCGTCGAATTCACGGCCCGTCAGCTCGCAGCGTCCGGAAGCCCCACACCGGCCGTCACGCTAAGCGCCGCCAACAACGGCCTGGCGCGCGTGGCCTTTGATCACAGCGGCAATCTCTGGACGAGCATCTCCGTGGGCCCCAGCTTCACGTCCGGCGCCCTTGTCGAATTCTCGGCCAGTCAGCTCACTGCCAGCGGCAGCCCCATACCCGCCGTCACACTCAACGGGCCGTCCGGGTTCGTCGCCTTTGACGGGGGGGGCAATCTGTGGGTCGCGACCATGGTCAACGGCCCCGTATCGATAGTCGAGTTCGCGAGCGGGCAGCTCGGGAGCACCGGGAGCCCGACCCCTGCAGTGACGTTGACGTATGCCAGCCTGGGTACATCGGGACTCGCGTTCGACGGGCACGGCAACCTCTGGATCGCGAACGACATTATCTCCTCCGGCAACTACTTCACCACCAACGTGGTCGAGTTCGCCGCGAGCCAACTCATGGCATCCGGCGCTCCGACGCCAACCGTCACCATCAGCAGCGCCGGCGGGGTGGGGCTGGCATTCGCGCCGTGAGGGCGCGCGGTGCGTGAGTTCCGCAGACCGACATTTGTGCGATGAGCACGATCCAGTCGCATTCCGCCCTAACGGCGGGGTCGGCGTGAACAGCATTGCCCTAGGTAACAGCACCAACCGGCGGGCGCGATCATCATACGGCTGAGCCTGCGTTACGGCAAGCGGACGGACTTCTCGTCGCTATCACCTATCCCCCCAACGCGGTGGCTGAGCTCAGACGGGGAGGGTACCGCCAAAATATTTGTGGACGCAACCTCGGCGCAGCGTATTTCGACGCCATCGGGAGAGAGGGCATTGGGGGACAATTCTGGGGACAGTTCAAACCGGCATCTTGCAGTATCCGCGGGTGCGCAATCAGGCGGATGGCGGCACCGTCATAGGGAAAACCGGCAAGATGTCGGACTTTGGGTAGATAAGGAAACGCGCTCGAGGCGTCCTCATATCGTCCCAACTGGCGGCAACTTGCCGCCGTTCCCTCTGGCGGTGGCGCCATGCGCCTGATCGCGCACCGCCCGATGCCGCCTCGGATTGTCCCCCGAATTGTCCCAATTGGGTGATTCGCCAGCAGGCCCTGATCACGCGAGCTCCTGCGGCCCTGGCTCGCCGGCGCGGTCGTGGACAAGGAGGCGCGAACGCTGACGCTCTCGATTCGCTGCTTCCCGGCGCCGATGTCCAGTATGCCCGTGTTCAATCAGGGGGGCGAGATGAACGCTGGCAAGAATCGGGTCCGATCGTTCAGTGTGTCCTGAGCCTGCCAGTCGGTAACCCGCCCCCAGGAAAGGGCACATCAAAAAACGGCGGCGGCCAAGCGGCGGCAACTGGGAAATCAGAGCGGGATCGCGCGACGGCGTCTTACGGCGAGAACGCATTCCCACTCTGACGTATCACATCGACGGGTATCACACGGGCTGGCGTTGCGGTCTCGAGGCGGAGGCCGGTTAGGGCCCGAACACCGCGCCGTGCGGCATCGCCATCCCGGTCACACCGTTCGGCCAACTCGCGCGCATGTAGCTCACGCCCGGCGACGTCGCACCGGAGTCCTTGAAGGTCGCGTCCCACGACAGCCGGCCGGTCAGCGCGTCGAAATGGAGGATCTTCACCACCGGCTGGCCATCTCCCTGGTCGGTGACGACGATCCGGTCGCTCCCCGGATCGACCGCGGCCCAATGCGGGAAGAAGGTCGTGTCGGTGGGGAGTGACGCGACCTCGTTCGGGTGCGCCGGGTCGGCGATGTCTATCGTCGCGTACCGGTGCGCATAAGCGATCGGCATGACCATATAGTGGCCGATGATCACCGGCACCGAGCAGCCGAAGTTCCGCGGCTTCGCCTCCGACATCGCCATCACCCGTTCGATCTTCGGCGCGCCGGCGAGCCCGGTGATGTGGAAGAAGCCGCAGGAGTAGCTATTCATGAACACGCTGCCGTCGGCGAGCGCGCGCACCTCGAAGGGGAAGAAGTGCGCCGAGTCGCCGGCGACGGCGGGGACTGCGAGCGTCTTGAGGAGTTTGAGGTCGGAGAGCCGCCAGACCTGGACCACGTTCGCGGTGATCTCCGTGTCCATCGGCGCACTAGTGGTCACGATGCGGTCGGAGCCCGGGACGAGGGCCACCGCGTACGTGCGGATCTTCGCGCCAGGGAAGGCCGAGTCTCGCGACCAGCCCACCCGGACGAGCTTGCCGTTGCCATCGAACTCGGCCACCCCCCCGGGGGCGCCAGGGACGGTCGGGTCGCCGAACTGCACGGTGGCGATGACGTGCCCATTCGGGAGCCGGGCGAAGGAGTGGACCTTCCGGCCATTCGGGATGCTCTCCAGTCGTCCGACCAGACGCGGGGATGTGGGCACGCTGAGATCGAAGAGGAAGGACTTGTCGCCGCTGTAGTCGTTCGCGAAGAGGAAGCCCTTCGCCGGCATTGAGAACTCGGTGTGGTGCGGCATGCGGCCGTTCGAGTCCACCGTGATCGCGGCAAGGACGGCGCCGTAGTGTGCACTCGACGGATCGCCATCGAGCACCGTCATCATGTCGAGGCCGCGGGCGGTAGCGTTGCCGGTGCCGGCCCACGCGTAGATGTGGCGCGAGGGACCAGACGCCGCCGACTTTGACGCATCGCGACAGGCCACAAGAAGGACCGCGAGCAGTCCTGCCGAGATACGCGGATGACGCGTCATGCGTTCCCTCCTGGGGGTTTCTTGGCGGACGACTCAGACAATGCCTGCAACCAGCAACGGACCATGAACGCCGCGGCAGTCATGAGCGAGCCGTGGGCGCTGCGGGCAGAGACCAGGTAAGGCGCGACGTGTGCGCCCGACCGGCCTCCCGTAGTTTCTAGATCGTCATCGAGCCGGTTTTCCCGTCACCCCCCGCTAGGTAAGCGATTGAAACTAGAGCGCGGCCGTACTCGGATGGGCGACGCCGCCGCGTGTGGAGCGTCTGTGGGCAACTCTCAGACGGTGGCGCGTCCGCTAGTGCTCGCGGGACATGCGTGGCGATCGTGAGCGATCGATCGACGTGCTGGCTCGTAATCAAAGGAGCATTTGGGCTGTAACTCGATGCCAAGCTCCCAATAGTGCCCCCGGGGTGACTCGAACACCCGGCCAACGGTTTAGGAAGCCGACGCTCCGCGAATCCTCAGTGCACGTCAGAATATGTCATCAGGTCATAAGCTACGACACATTAGCCGGTTAGCGCCGTCGTGTGGTGCGGGCAATGCGGTGACGTCTGGTGAGATTTCTGAAAGGTCTCCACACTCGCACGTATTTCGCACGCGCGAGGCGACGTCATAGCGGCCTCCCATTTTGCCAACTCGTGGTCGTTATCTGGTACTGGAGTGACACCTGCCCTTTCGCCGAGCACACTTGCCATGCCGCCGCCAGCCCGGAAGCAAACGCTGGCGCAAAGCTGTCCACGATCTCTCGATCCCATCGTGCCATTATCCGCAGAACAGCGGCTCAACGCCATTGGGCAGAAGATCGAGTGGGCCAAACAACACCTTGGCCATCTCGAATGGGCACTCGGGGTCTTCTGCGACGGCCAGCCGTATCCTGTCCGGCGTCGTGTCGGGCCGTACTGTGACGTCCTGGAAAAGGCGCCGCATCTGCGCCATTCTCCCTTCCGTTGGCCCTTCCACAAGCCCGGTGACCGGCGCGAGGTTACTCCCGCAGTAGCGGCATTTGATTTGCTTCGTTCCGGACGATTTCGCCCGCACCCGCCATTCGAGCTGCGCGTCATCGTCGCTGACGGACATCACGATGATGCCTGCGTACCCGACGCGCTAGATGATTCTTGGATCAGCGTCTCCGCGCGAGGATCGCGGGTCCGCTGGTGACCCGCACGCTCGGCCTCCTCGCGGGGATACGCGGCAGCGAGTCGTAGCGATTCGACGTCAAGTTCGTATTCCAGCGTCTGCAACACGTCGTCGCCAATCGCCCCGGTATCTCTGAGCGCGATCACGGCCTCGCGCTCGGCGCCAAGCGCCTGGCGGCGAAGCCATCCGTATAACTGGCCTTCGTCGGGTCTGCACTCCCCGGTCGCACTCCCCTCGGAAAGTCGGCTCAACCGCGACTGATAGGACTCCCGGAGGCGATCGATCAGCGCGTCCGACATCTGGCCATGGAGCCGTCCCAGCCGCATCAGCGCTGCGTCGGCCGCCGCCAATCGGGCCTCCGCCTCCTCACGCTTGGCGTCGTCGCGATCGTCGACCCGGAGCCACCTCAGCATCAGCGGCAACGTACCGCCCTGCACGACGAGCGTCGCGAGAATCACCGCGAATGTCAGATACAGGATGAGACCTCGTGCCGGAAAGGGCGCCCCATCCCGCGCTGCGACCGGAAGGGCGAGCGCCGCAGCCAAACTCAACACACCGCGCATACCGGCCCAGCCGATAACGGTCGTCTCCCGCCAGTTGAACGCGTGGTCACCAGCTCCGCGAATCCACCGGGCGAACACGGCGACGAGCGGGACCCAGACGAATCGGATACCGATCACCACCGCACTAATCAGTGCACCATAGCCAAGCAACGTGAGCGCGGTTGCATGCGCCGATGACGGCAGGGACGGCCACACCTGTGGCAGCTCGAGACCGGTGACGATGAACAGGATGCCGTTCAGAAGAAACACGAGCAGGTCCCACACGGCGCGCGCCTGGACTCGTGCCCGAGGCGTCGCGTACCGGCTCACTGCATGCCGGAACACCAGCCCGGCCGAGGCGGCGGCCAAAATCCCGGATGTCTCGAGCGCGCTGGCGGAGAGATACGCGACGTACGGAACCAACAACGTGAGCGCAATCATGGTCGGCTCGTCATCCGTGAAACGAAGCAGACGGCCAGCCGCCCACCCAACACCCGCACCGACAAGGCCCCCGACGACGATGACGGCGACGAATACGAGCGTGGCCGCGCCCGCGGAAAACGCCCCCGTCACGACGGCCGCCACGGCAACGCGCGAGACGGCGAGCCCGGTGGCGTCGTTGACGACGCTCTCGCCCTCGATCACCGTCAGCAAACGACGCGAGAGCCCCAAGCGGCGCATCACCGCGGTCGCGGCCACGGGGTCGGTGGGCGACACGACAGCACCGAGGACGAATGCCGCCGGCCAGCTCAGACTCGGAATCACCGCGTGCGCAATCGCGGCGACACCACACGCCGTAGTCAGAACTAGGCCAATAGCCAATACTCCGATCGGCCGCAGATTTGCACGAAAATCGCGCAACGACGTCGAGTAGCCCGCCGAGAACAGGAGTGGCGGGAGGAAGACGAAGAAGACGACGTCAGGGTCGAGCGCGATCGACGGCAACCGCGGAATGAAGCTCAACGCCAGCCCGCCGACGACCAGCAAGATCGGATAGGCCACTCCGATACGGCGGGCCAGCGCCGCCAGCGCGACAACCGCGGCCAGGAGCGCGATGACGGTGACGACCGGAGGCATGCACTAACATACGGCCAAACTGCCCCCATAACCCGGGTGCGGGCGGTGCGGTATTGTGCCCGGTCACCACGGATCGAGCGCGGCCCGCAATTCGTCGATCGCGTCGGCGTTCGCGATGTACACGACGCGATCCCCCGCCTGGAGCGTCGCCGAGGGGCTTGGCGCGGCGAGGTGCTCGCCGCGGAGAATCGCGACCAGGCGCGTGTCTGCCCCATCGAGCCGGCAGCCATCCGATGATGCAGCGCGATTCACGCACCGACTGTCCGCGCGGAGCACGCCCACCATGAGCCGGCGCCCGTCGGGCAACTCCACCGGCACGCCGGTCCGGAGCAGCGACACCAGATCGATTGCGCCGGCGGCGGCGAGGTCCCCGAGTTCCCCAGGTTCGCGCTCGCGCAGCAGCCGCAGGGCAATGGCGAGGTGCTGAGCGTGATGCGCCGGCGAGTCCGCTCGCGAGGCGACTTGCCCCTCATATAGACTGCGGTACCGCAGTCGTTCGGACAGGCGGGTCTGCACGAGATAGCTCAGGAGCACCGCCAGCGCCGCCGGGACGAGTAGCGTGTACCCACCCGTCATCTCGGTGACCATCATGAGGCTCGCGATCGGAACGTGAGCCGCCCCGGCGAATACGGCTGCCATACCGACGATGACGAACGACGCAGGTGCTTGATGGGCGAGCGCCGCGCAGGCGCCGCCAAGCATCGCGCCGATGTACAGGCTGGGCGCGAAGACGCCGCCCGATCCGCCCGATCCGACGGTAAAGCAGGTGGCAACGAGCTTGGCCACCATGAGGAGCAGGAGTACCTCGCCGGCCAGTCGTCCGTCGATGGCTTGCTGAATCCAGCCGTACCCTCCACCGATGACCTGCGGCAGAGCGAGTGCGAGCATGCCGGTCAGGAGACCGCCGACGCCCGGTCGGATCCACGACGGCCCGGGCAATCGACGAAACTGATCGCGCACTCGATAGAACGCCACCGGAAATGCGACCCCGACCACACCGGCTGCCAGACCGAGCCCGATGAACCACCCGTAGTCGATCGGGTTCGAGAAATGTCCGATGTTCGGGGAAACCCGAAAGAGCGGCTCCCACCCGGCCACGAAGCCGTTGAGCGCGTAGGCGACAATCGACGCGAGCATGGTATAGAACAGCGCGCCAGCCTCGAACTCCATGTCCGAGTAGAGGACCTCGATCGCCATGATCGCCGTACCAACGGGGGACCGAAAGATGGCCGAGAGCCCCGCCGCCATGCCCGTCAGCAAGAGCAGTCGCCGGTCGCGTCCAGTGCGTCCGGTCGCCGTGGCGTACCAGGAGCCGAGGGCGGCCGTGACGAGCGCGATCGGCCCCTCGCGACCCGCAGACCCGCCGGATCCAATGGTGATGGCGGAGGCGAGCAGCTTGACCGGCGCGACGCGCGTCCGCACGGCACCGTCGCTCCTGTGGAATGCCCGGACCACCGTGTCGGTGCCGTGCCCCTCCGCCTCCGGGGCGAGATATTCGACCAGCAGTCCGACCAGACAACCGCCGAGCGTGGTGGCGACCGGCACGAGCCACAAGCCGTGCGACCCAATGTGCTCGATCTGCGGGCCGCCTTCCGTTGGCAGTCCGGGCGCCTGATAGCCGGCCAGCATGTGGAGGAACACGAAGTTCGCGCCGCGCAGAAGCAGCGTGAAGAGCTGAGCCGCCACGGCGCCAGCCACTCCCAAGAGGATGGAGTCGGCGATCAGCCGGCGCTGCCGCAGGCGCGTTGGCGCCGGACTCACGGCTTCGGCCTGCGCTCACGTCGTACCACATCTTGACCGTGCCACAGCGCGGTGCCGATCAGCCAGCCCGCGCCTAGCACCCATTCGCCGATGCACAGGACCGCGGCGCCGAGCAACCAGAGCCACCCGGCCGACGTTCGCAAACCCTCGAAGATGGTCCGATACTCGTCCACGAGCGTGGCAATGAACACGACGGTGCCAAGCGGCACGCCGATGCCACAGATGCCGACCCGTATGATGAACGCCGTACGAGGGGAACGCGGGACCCGCAGCGCGATCACCGGTCGCTCCGGCGCGCCCGCGTCCGGCGGTTCCCGTCGCGTTCGAATAGCATCGACGGCGTCTCTCCCGCGATCCCCATAGCCGATACGAGTGCGGTCAGGCCGCGCGCGAGCGCCCGCAGGTCGCGGTGATCGAGCCGGCCCACAGCCGCGAGCATACGCGTCGTGGGCGGCTCCGGCGCCTGGCGGACGAGTGCTCTCCCGGCGATAGTCAACGACACGCCGACGCGTCGCCCATCGGCTGCTGAGCGACGCCGCGACACGAGTCCGCGGCGGACCAGGCGTCTGACGACAATCGATACTGCACTCTGCCCCGTGCGGGCGCGTGCGGCGAGAGCGTTGATGCCCAACGCCTCCTCCGTCTGGAGTTGCTGAAGGACGAAGAGTTGCGCGTTCGTAACGCCGGTGCGCGCCTCAATTGTGCGCGCGGACCGGCTGAGCGCCGCAATGAGCGCGCGGAGTGCCCGGAGCACCGCCTCCTGCATCGTGGCCTGGGTCGAGCGTGACATCGAGGGTCAGTCCCGGAATGTATTGACGTTAATGTATAGCCGCGCGCGTTCACGGGGCGCAGTACGTGCTGAAAGACGGATGGGACGCGCTGGGCGACTCGCAATGCGGGCGTATATGTCGCCGGAGCAGGCATCGGCCGATCCCGCGATGGATCACCGCGCGGACATCTACGCCTTTGGCGTGTTGGCGTATGAACTGCTGACCGGGCAGCCGCCCTTCGTCGGGCGCACGCCGCAGAACCTGCTGGCAGCACAGGTGAGCGAGTCGCCGGAGCCGATCGGCAAGCGGCGCTCGAGCCTGCCGCCGGCACTCGCGGCGCTAGTAATGCGCTGCCTGGAGAAGCGCCCGGAGTATCGCCGTGCTCCCGACGGACGTCGGGAGCGACACCACGCACGCGTTTCTCGCCGATGGACTGTCGAACGACCTGACCACCAAGCTGTCGAAGATCCCGGGGCTCTCGCTGCGCGCCTAGCGCACCCGCGTGGCCGCGAGCGGACGCAAGCTCGAGGGCGATGCCACGCACCTCATCGCCATCATCCGCGGCGAGCACCTGATCGTGCCACGTCCCGAAACCACGCTCGAGGCAGGCGACAAGCTGATCCTCGTGGCGAACAGCGAGAGCGCCGATGGTGTTTGAGCCCGACACCCGTACAAGCACGGCACCTGGAGATCCAAACAGGCCGACGCGCTCATCGCGCACCCAGCCGCTGCCACAACCCCGCGGCGGCTAACACCCGCGGCATCCTGCACGACGGACAGATGAGTATGGCCACCGCATCACGGTTTCGCCCGATTGTGGCTCAGGGCCCATACATAGGCCGCCGCGTCGCGCGCCTGTTCGTCGCTGATTCCTCCGGAATGCGCGACCATGGTGGTGCCAGCCACGCCCGTGTTGATCACGGCCAGAATTGCTGCGAGAGACCCATCTGGCGCGTC
>Ga0182024_10011352_pt1 | contig 17909 bp, 41 predicted proteins | sample P32metaG_FD_120480 | JGI IMG/M metagenome (GOLD analysis project Ga0182024, IMG submission 120480) | Permafrost microbial communities from Stordalen Mire, Sweden - P3-2 metaG (Illumina Assembly) | ecosystem: Environmental > Terrestrial > Soil > Wetlands > Permafrost | place: Sweden: Stordalen... | reverse complement strand
ATGTTGCGCACGATCAAATCAGCCCCAGCCTTAGCAACCGGCTCCCCCAATGGGGTCTTGAGCAAGTCCAGCATGTTCTCAGCCCCTTCCTGGCGCTTAGTCTCATACCCCGGGCCTGTATCCATGACGACGTCATAGCGCCCGACATTCATGTTGTGGGCAATTTCAGTGACGCCTGTGTCCATATTTTGCTTAGGCTTGTTGATAGCCACCATCTGCGGCGTACCGTCCTCACCTATGATGCGCTGCATCCGCTCTTCACCGTAATAGAATGGGAACAAGTCCAAGAGGATCTCGCCAATGTGCGCGATGAACATGGTCTGATTATCGTAATACTGGTAATGCACCATGTCAGAGATAGCTTGCCGGCGTCTTAAGGCAACGCCAGACACCACAGTCCCGGGCGTATCCTGCCCGGGCTCGTGCGGCATACCCGCAACAGCGAGTAAGTTCTTCATGGCCGACTCAGCCGCTTCGGCAAAGCCCGCTTCGACCTCGATAGCCCGCTGGCGTTCAGGCGGTGGCACACCTGGGATAGGCTGACCGTCTAGGCCGGTAATGAGCTTATATTTTAGTACGCTGTAGGGCTTCTGATTCGCATCATCCCATTCAGGATGCCCGTCAGCCTGGCCCTCAACCATCACCCAGGGAGCTTTGGAGGATAAGGCTAACTTCTCTGCCTTGGCTGTCTCCCAATAGTTAGCCCCGCGTGCTGGGTCTTTCAGATCACGCGTCATGCCCTTGCGGCGTACATCGCCATTTAGGTCCATGACATTGCCCTCACAGCGGGATACGGGTATCCATCGCCCAGGCAAGTCACGACGTTCCACTACTCGAGTACCGGTGAGCTTGAACCACTGTACTTGCCGACGCTCAGAGGGGCGCTCGAAGGGCTTATTGGTCTTTGGGTCAATAGCGCGAGTGACACCGGCTAATTGGTAGGCTTGCGCGTTCTTGCGGTACTCACTCGCAAAGCAGGTATTGCCATTGGTGAGCTTGTAGAGCGTGTCCTTGACGAACTTAATGCGGTAATACTCGGCTAGGCGAATGGTCTCTTTGTTCTCCCACTTCTTGGCATTATCCCCAGGCGCACCGATTACCCATTCATTAAGGTCAATATTGGGATATTGGCGCTTGAATGCCGCTTTCTTCATGTCTACCGAGATAATGAACCACTGCGCATCAGAACCGTCAGGAAGCGTTGATGCTGGGTCGATATAGCAGCTAAAGGTGTTGCGAATGGGCTTAATCTTAAGTTCTTGTTCGAATGACTTCTCATCCACATATTCGCCAACCACTCGCGCATAGCCCCAGCCTATCCGGACCGCACTCTCGCCCGCTGTATCGTAGGCAACTGAGGCCTTTGATAGCGTCTCTACGTGCCTAACCAGGCCATTGGCTACCCGAGCATCGTCAAGCGTGGCATCTGATACCGGATGGCACTTGATACGTGGCCTTTGCTCGCGCATGTTATTGACCACGCGGCGCAGCAATGTGGCGGTGTGGTTATAAGTGAGCGTGGGCCTGCGCTGAATCTTGCGTAAGTTGTAGATATCATCCGGCCACTGCTGACCGTCTGCGAACTCCAGGTCCTCAATGGCTAGCAGGCGATTAGGTGATTCAGTCTCCTCGGCTAACCTGAAACGTTCGTCACACTCAGCCCAGACCTCGAGGTCTGTCTCGGCTGGTTCGGTAAGATCGTGCGGGGTTTGTGGCATTAGGCCCCTAACCAGCTATTCTCATTGCCACGCCCACCCGTAAATGATCGTTGTCCCTGATTTACCACAGTGTTCTGGGTGATAGCAAAGCGACGCATCATCACCGCATAGCGGGTAGCTGCCATTAGATCATCCGATTGCTTCACGATGAGCCCTTCCTTGCGGTGATACATCCTGAACTCTTCCCACCAGTCATTTAGGTTTGAGAATACCTTCAATCGCCCTGTCTGCATACGATCTAGCATCTCAGCTATTCCGGCCTCAACCCCACTCGTACCATCCTCAAAGGTCGCCCGCTGGCCGATCATCTTTAAGCCCTGATTGCGATACTGCGCTGCTAGCTGCTCGCCAGATCCTTTATCGTGCTGTAGTCCGTCGTGTGGCCAGGCCCAAGGTAGCCAGGCAGCCCAGGGACGGATTGACGCTGAGAACATGGCTGGGGTTTGCTGTCTTTGGCGGTGACATGCCGTGAGGTAACAACAATCAGCGTCTCTGTCCCAAGCAAGTCGAACAGCTGCGCTAGGGTGGTCCCATCCAAAGTCCAAACCACCGAGCTGTGGCCAGTAATCGGGGATTGAGAATGGATCGCAGATAAGTTCATCTTCGCTGATGGGAAACACTCGACCCGAACCCAACTGGGGTATTCCTTTGGTTCTGGCGTCACGTTCGTACTCCGGATAGCTCGCAATAATCGCTGAACGCTGCTCTTCAGTGTAATGATCCACATCATGGATCGTCATTTGCGTTACATGCGTGCCTGGCACCTTATCGATCAGGTAGCGCTTAACGACCTCTGACATACCCAACAATGGGGTAAATGTCACAAATACAGGCCCAAGCGTTGAGTTTGTTCTAGTTAGCCCCTCAATATAGATATCAAGGGGCGGCTCTTCATCGAACCAGACGATATCGAGTGTCTCGCCCTGCCACTTCTCGCGCCCCTTCTCGTAGGACTTTAAGGCTATATGGCTGACATCACCGGTTGAATGTCTGACCTTGATGGAATCTTGTAGGTCTGGCTGTCCACGAGCCGCTGTGATATCGACAATAGCGTCTTTAGGGATTGCGCCCGTTCCATATGATCCTGGCCGGCCCAATAGAATGCGCTGGACATTATCGCGCGTGGATTCTCCAGTAATCCCCGCAGCCCATCCAATGATAGGTCTATCGTAATGCTTTCCCTCCCAGTTTGGAGGGTATCGACCTGTAGCGTGCATTGCATATTCCATCCCCGCGGCTAATGTCTTGCCTAACTGGTTGCCAGCCATAAGCAATCGTTCGCGATAGTCACGGCCTGCTTTGTGAAAGTCAGTTTGCTTACTGTACGGTCGGTATCTGCTTAAGGCGCGGTTGCTCTCGCGTGTCGTCCATTCGGTCGTCAATGCCTTGGCTAGCGAGATAGCCTCTGATTGAGTGAAGGGTTGTGAGGAGTTCATCATCAGCCATTTGCTCCAACGGACGCAGCGTCACAGTTTGGGCGATCATATCCGGCAAAGTCTTACGCAATAGAATGGAGGCGGCTTGGATTTGGGTCTTATCCATATTGATGCGCCCAATGACATGATTCTGTAATCGATTGATTAGCATACTGGTGCGGATCTTTTGCCGCACTCTATCCGGGGTCCAGTTGCGATCACGAGCTGCCAAGATAGACCTCGCGTGGCCCTTCCCATTTGATCACTTCACGCACAGGCTTGCCGCTGAATAGATCGGCAATGCCGCCTAGCATGACTTGGTATTCAGCTACGCTTAATTCAACTGTCTTGCCATCATCTTTCATTATTGCACCGTATCAATATCGCGCTCTGAGACGACTAGCCATTTCCACCCGGGCTGCATCATATCTCGATGCCAGTCACATCATTCTCACGCGCTATCACCATTTCCTTATTTCCCCAGCGAAAGGTCTGAAACAAATAGCCACCGATGCCTAATCCGCCTAGCTGCACGATATCCCCTACTTTGACATCACAGGGCCGCAGGTGCTTGGACTCCCAGGACTGGGATCGTTTGCCTTTAGGGCCGTTGTACTTCTTTTCGTAAACACCCGGGCCGACTGCCCTGACTTTGCCCCTAAGAGCTCGGCCTGTGTAGATGACCTCGATGATGTCTGAGAAGGGCCAGGGGATGGGCTCAATGATGATTTGGTCTCGCAGCGGCCGGACTTTAGCGTTAGCAGATATCGCATCGAATGTTTCGTTACCTAGCCTGACACCTTGGGATTGTTCCACGTTTATCCACAGATCCTATTTCTTTTTAGGCTTACTTTCTGAATACTTACGCTTCTTAGCGATAAATCGTCCCATATATTCGCCCAAGGATTGCATTAGGTTATGTGCCCACCTTGAGAGCCATCACCGGGTGCGCCAATGGACTTATCTTCCAAGTCAGAGACGTTAAAGTGCCCATCACCTTGGGTGCGAATACCTTCAGGGTGAGTTGAGTACTTACCCAATATCTGCCCCACCTGCTTAGCCCCTGAATCTAGGATCATCCCCGGCAATGGCTTACCCGTTGATCCCACCACAGCTCGCCTATCGTTTAAGGGCTTGCCGCTTGAGCGTGAAATGGGGCGTTGATCGCCAGTCTTAGCGCTCATTTGGTCTCAGGTGTGCGCATGACGTTGGATAGATCCGGATGATCCGGGCAATGAAAGCGGATGCCATTACCATCACTTGATCCCACCCCCATATCTTCCTTTACCGTCTCTTTCTCGTGGCCCTTGCGATTATCCGATCCTTTCATCGATTTCTTGTTGCCTTGATCTTTCTGGCTCATCTTCGGCTCCTTTGAAAGCATCGGTTTAGCATAATTACAAGCGCGTATCAATTACGGGTGAGGGTATTTCTTGATAGCAGGCCCCATATAGGCCAATTGAGAAAATAACGCTAAGTGCGATGATGATGCGCTTCACGGCTAGCCCTCTCCCTGACGTTCTGGACGTGGTTAATGACATCGGCATGGGTACGTACCACTACGACCTTTGCGCCTCGCCAATCGGCTTGGAAGCGCTTCTGTGAGGGTTTTAACTGCCCAGTGTCTGTTTTCACTTCCACAAGATCCGTATGAGCTGCCAAACCGACCAGCAAGTCAGGGCAGCCGAAGCCAACACCATGCAGGTCCACAACAGAACAATACAATTCCTCATACCACCCCTTGACCTCAGCGTGATTCGCATCAGGCCTACCCTGCGCGGCTGGATTTCGCATCGCTCTCACATCTTGCTAATGCTTCCGACAGCGTTACATCCTTAGCGAGTAAGGCCTTGCGCTGCTTCATGTTATACGCACTCCAGCCCTGTATTCCCCAGTAAATAGCATAGGGCTCGCAGCGAAAGACTAAGGGCGAATCGGCGTGAAACTGCATCATTCGGCCTGCTCGGAGCGAACCATCACGCAAGCTTCCTCAAAAGTAGCTGTCATCCAACCTATTGAGCGCATACAAAAATCTCTTGAATAGCCATATGAGAACGCAACCCACTCACCTTTGGTCAATTCATCTCGCTTAAAAATAAGCCATGCAGGAATTTCTACGCGTCCTTCCATCATGAATGGCGTTTTATCAATGTTCTCCCGAACCTCATATTGCATCACCTACAGTCCTCCGAGTTCTGCAGCTTCAATACCGCGGCCTCAAGATTTGAGACGCGCAGCTGTAGCTTCGCGATCTGTATCGATGCGCGTAAGTCGCGCTCGAGCTGGGAGGGGCGTTTCGGCTTAACCTTGCGGGTTGAATGCGCTTGCTTAGTCATTTGAAAGTAAATCCTTTGCTTTCGGAGAATGAACAGATTTCGAACAATCCTCAGAAGTCCATGGATATCTAGCCTCACCTACCCATTCACCGAACCAGCCTCCCTTACCGTCTGGCCAAGTGCGATACACAGGATTTGTTGCCATATTCGCCTTACCTGCGTCTATTTTCACTCCTTCCTGGCTTTTTCCGGCTAAGGCTTCAAACTCTTTTTTTTGCTCATCTTCGAGAAACTGCGAGCAAACCTGATAGATCCAACCAGCTTTCGGTGGCCAACTTATCCCTAGAATTGCTAACTGTTTTGCATTCCATCCTGAATGTCCGGTTCTGCTGTATTGATTCAGCCAAGTTCTAGTGATCTTAAACATATCCCCTCCCCCCTCCCGTTCTTAGAGCAAGACCCCCCCTCCCCCCACGCGCAGTCACGGTTTTCCGTGCCAAGGGGCTTGGACGAATCAGAGTTGAGCGGGAAAGGATGAGCGGTTAGTATGCGCGAAGGCATTCGCCCGGTTCCGATGCGGCTATCATCTGAATCGACGCCTCCTGACGCAAATCAGGGGGCGTTTTCATAATTAACATAGTTACATAGCGCATTCAAGCCCCATCACTATGGGATACAGCGACAAGGGATCGTTTCGCACTTTCGGCACATCGCTCCCTTCATAATCGTAACGTTCTCGTTATAGCCGCTGCCAACTCGGCAGAATTGAGATTTTCTGCGCTCCGCTTCTTCTCGTGGCATTCCGCACCATCGGCATTCTTGCTTATCCAATCTAAATGAATGAGGCTCGGACTGAGATGCCTTCATACCCTCACACGGCGGCGCACGATTCAGACGCTGACCATCCTTGACGTATATCGACTCGGGGAAGCCATCACTGGGGCTGATCACGGTCTTAGTCCAGCCACACTTACACTCATAGCGCTCGGTGTGGGTGTCGCGGTCCCGGATGGTCCATTTATGACGCATTGCGCTTGGCCAGTAATTGATACCACGCCCATATATTCCACGGACAGCCAAACTCCTCGATGATTAGCGCATCGATGCTCATAGAAGACACCGCTTGTCCTTGCTCAGATGGACAAACTTGTTGAATGGGGCCGCTGGGCCTCTCCACCAATTGCAACTCCGACATACTGGCTCTACTTCCAAAGGTTTTTCATAGTCTCGATGGTCATATCCAGAAGCTCTTTTACCGCAATCCACACAATGCAACGACCTTGGATCTGGCAAAAACCCAGCTAATTTCGCTTTAATTACAACCTGATTCGCTCTTGATCTAAAATTCAACGATTTCCACATGCATTTAATACAATAAAGATTAGGACCACATTTGCGGTTGTGTTCCTTTCCGCACGCAACGCACACTTTCATACCAATTCAGCTTCTTTGCAGCGCAACGCCTGCGCGATTCTGGTCAATGTGTTGGGCCTCGGGGTTGTGTGACCCTGTTCCCACTTTGATACATTCGCCTGACTCGTCCGCAATGCAGCAGCTAGTGCCGTCTGTGACATCTTCCGCTTGGTTCGCATCAAAGCCAGCTTTTCCATGGGTCCGAGTATGCCATAGCAAAATATCTATTGCAAATGCTATGGCGATATGGTTTACTCGCACCCATGGACACCAAAACTCAGCTTGCCAAAGGGCTATTGCGCCGGCAATCTTTCGCGTCTGCGCGAACAAGCGCGCTCCACACTGGAAACGAAAGGAGAGGCCGATGGTGAATGACAAGGAACTGGCGGCGATCATCGCGAGAAAGATATTCGAGGCTGGTAACAAAGCGTACCCGCTTTTACCGGTCGAGCGTATCCAATTTATGCACGGAAAGTTCAATGAGCATGGCGGTGGCGGCTTTGGAGAAGGGTCATTGGCAGACCTCATCGAGGGCGTTCTTCGTGAACATCGTAGCTACTGACTCAGCGAAGAAAATCAAAGGTGATGAATGAAATTGAAAGGCAACCGCCGACCAAATTGCTGCAGATGCGGCAAGAGAATTTGGACTGATTACTATCCGACTATCGTCGATGGTCCAGCGCATGAGGATTGCGAAAAGCTGGCCGAGCATGCGACTACGCGGTCAGTCACTCAGCCACAAACACCGCGTTCCAAGGGCAGTATATGACAAGTTCATTCCATTGCAAGTACCCGAATAATTGTGACTGCTGTCCGCCGAATAGAACGGCGTGGGCTATCAGGCTGGCTGGGATGCGGCCACAGCAAGAGCCATTGAGATTATCAATGAGCCGATCACCACAAAGGAGTTAGCAAAGTGACCCTCATCTACATCTGCCTCGAGTGTGGCAAGACCTGCGATCCTGATATCGAAGGTGCTGGCATCACTACTACCTATATTTGTCCCTTCTGCGGCGGTGAGTGCGATGAAAGTGAGACTGCACCGCAGTTCAAAGTGCCCGAGCACATCACAGTGCGTCCCGTGACAGTGCGACCGATGGACGAAAATATAGGCTACCGGCGCGACATGATTGAGGCAGGCCGTGGGCATTTACTCAAATGAGCGCCTGGGCTTCCTTACCCTGGTCATCCGCCCTGTGCTTTGTACTGGCCGGCGTAGTAGCTATTTGCGTGCTGTTCCTGCTGTGGGATAGCTGGTACCACCGTGAGCCTAGGCGCACCTATACGGACGGCAACGGCTTTAGGACGATCCACCACAGGCACTACAGAACGTGGAAAGAGAGGACGCCTGGTGGGCGCAACAAGAGTTAGACGAACGTTGGCAGAAGGAATGTATCGATGCAGCAAACAGAATCAATCGACAAGTTAGCGGAAGCCCTGGCAGCGGCTCAAGGGGAGATCACGGGGGCTTTGAAGGACTCTGCGAATCCTTTTTTCAAGTCGAAGTACGCGGATCTGGCGAGCTGCTGGGATGCGTGCCGCAGTTCGTTATCGAAGAATGGCTTGGCAGTAGTGCAAGCCCCGACAACGGAAGCGGGCGAGACTTATCTGGTGACGATCTTAATGCATTCCTCGGGGCAGTCAGTGCGTTCTAGCCTGAAGGTTCAGCCTGCGAAGGAGGACATGCAGGCGCTAGGCTCTGCCTTGACCTATGCGCGTCGCTACGCCTTGGCAGCCATGGTGGGTATCGCCCAGGTCGATGACGATGGGAACGCAGCTTCTGGGCGCGCTAATGCGGAAATACACAGCCCTAAGGGGGATATGGGCAAGCAGATTCACCCGGATCAGGCTTTCGCGACCGCAGCGGCTATGCGCGACATCCTGGAAGCCGACTATCAGGAAGATGTGCGCTGCATCAAGGTGGCCGACAAGCACGATATCCTGAACAAAGACCCTGACCTGTATGTCGCTGCCGCCGATCAGTTGAAAGCATCCGAGCGGGCGGCATGGAAAAAGTACGTGGCGCTGGCGAAGGTTAAGGATGCGGCAGAGCCGCCAGGGCGCAGGTTTTGAGCGAGCCGATTACACAAGATCGGATGGAAAAGGCGATGGCATACCTTGCCGAGACCGATGACGCTTACGCCGAGTATATGGCCTCTAAGTTGCGCTGCGAGATATTGGTTAAAAGGGTCCGTGCTAGGGCTTTTCTCAGTGCAGACGGCTCTGTGGAGGTTCGCAAGGCCAAGGCTGAGGTGAACCCGGAAGTGGATGAGGCAGATAAGTATCTCGTGGAGGCCGTCTTGTATCTTGAAGGGTTGAAGGCCAAGCGCAGCCGTGCCGAGATAGTGATTGATGTTTGGCGGTCGATTAACGCGAGTCAGAGGAAGTCATGAGCGCTCAATTCGATGGTGAAACCTTTGATCCGGTCCTAGACGGTGCGCGTCTCTCAAGCCAGTTACAGCGTGTCAAAGCCCTGATGAGCGATGGCCGCTGGCACTCGTTGCGCTATATCTCCGATACGGTTGGAGGTAGTGAGGCAAGTGTCAGTGCGAGAATCCGCGATTGCCGAAAGCTTAAGTTTGGCGGCCATACGGTCGATCGTATGCGGATGAAGGAAGGGTTGTGGGTATATCGACTAAAACTAGATGAGCCGATGCAGTTGGGGCTGGTATGAAACCCATTGTTCGCATCATCGACGGTAAGCCTTATGTTTTGGTTGAAGCTGTGGGCGGTAAGTACCGGCCTGAACTGCTCTTCTGGAGACGCGTGGATAACAAGTTTTGGGCGCTGCTTGAGGATATGAAAAGGCTTGGTGGGACATGAGATTTCTATATCACTCCTGGCAATTTCCACCGGCGCCCACGCCAAAACAAAAACTATGCGGCTGGATCAAGCGTCGAGATGCGAAGACCATTGAGTGCTACCTGCGTATTGGACGGCAAATGCATTTACTTATTATATTGATCAGCACTGGGAATAGATTGTGAGTGTACAAATAAACAGGAGACTTGAAATGGCATATGGTGAAAATCAGGCTTCGGCCAGCAACGCTTTGTCGCCTCCGCAGCCTCGGCTCATCCAGCTCACGGATCGCAACATGTCGATCCTGAAAGACACGCACGAGCTTTATGTGCGGCTTGCCACATTGGCGGATCGTTTGGTGGGGCCGGCCCCCGAAGTAGCCGAGAAGGACGGTGCAGAGCCGCAGCCTTCAGCAACCGTGTCTAACCTGGAATCTCAAGCTGCCAATCACGAGAAGCTGCTGCGCAAGATGCGCAATGTCGCGAACCGCTTAGAGACGATGTGACATCTAAGATAAAAGAGGGATAGCCATGGACCATCAGAAATGCCTTGAAGACGCCGCGAAATTGGTCGCGTGGTGCAACACGAACGGCCAACCGGATAAGCCGATAACGTTTCCGGCCGCCATGAAGAAGCGCGTGACCGTCGATGCCGAAGGCAAGTGGTCCGGTCATCCGGTGCGCTTTCTCGATCCGCCACAGTCTGCAAAGGGAGCGGAGCGTTGATCCAAGTCGCTGCATTGTTCGTGCAAACTGACGGTGCTTACTTTGGCGTGCCTGGTGTAGATCCATGGGATGAGCCTCGAGACGCCAAGCAATATCGCGGCCCCCATCCAGTGGTTGCTCACCCTGATTGCTCTAGATGGTGCCAGCTCGCGTACATCAACCAAAAGAGATACGACCATAAGGTGGGCGATGATGGTGGGGTATTTGGCTTTGCTTTGACCGCCGTACGTTGCCAAGGCGGCGTGCTTGAACATCCGGCATTCAGCTATGCGTGGCCCGCTTTTGGCCTGCAAAGACCGCCTCGCGCGGAGTGGCAGCAGTGCGAAGAAACGGCATGGGTGTGCCAAGTGTCTCAAGCAGCTTACGGGCATCGGGCTCGCAAGTTGACCTGGTTATATTATGTGGGCGGGCGGCCTCCTTTCCCGCTTCGTTGGACAGTTCCAGAGCCTACAGCGCAAGTTTCGTTCTGCAAGAATCATGGAAACTCGCCTCTCCCACGGCTGAGCAAAAAAGAAGCCAAGGCAACACCGCCGGCATTCCGGGACATGTTAATTGATCTCGCGAGGTGGTCACGTGGTTAACAAGTACGGCATCTTAGGAGAATTTAATCCCAGGTCAGGCGCGGTGTTCGTAGGGCTTTCCGATTTCCTCTTGGTGGAGGCAAATCTCGCCAAAAGCTTTGCCCGCATAGGCGAACTTGAAGCGATCATTCAGCACTGGAAAGAACGAGCTGCTATAGCCGAGGCCGCTTTACGTGAGGTGATTGCAGCCGGTGATACGGACGGCTCAGCCAAGAAAATGTACTTTGCTGCTCGCAAAGTGATTGGGCCAGAAGGCTCTACCTCGCAAAGAGAGGTGAAGTAATGGACTCAAAGACGATGAACATCCGGGCCTATAGCCTCTCGGACGTGTCCATGTTCCTTGGTTGGGTGTGCGTGGAGTTACCCGAACTGCACAACCTGGAATGCCCAAAGCTCTTGGAGGCTTGGTACAAATACTGTGCGCAGATGGGCATACCGTCAGCTTTGGAAACGGGAGCGGAACCTAGCATCGGGCCGCGGTTGAGCCAGAACCGCAAGACTACAAGGTTCAATGCCGCTGTGGCTGGATGGGCAGCGTCTCGGCTTTGAGGTCTTTGCCAGAATTTAAAATGGGTTGCCCCTATTGCAGCACCGAGTTCGTGCCGCTCAACAAAATGACCTTTCCGGTGAAGTCATGACCGAACGTTGTTGCATCTGCATGCGCAGTGTCGAGGAGGATCGGGTCATCTTGATCCAATTCCCGAAAGGGCCGAAAGCGCGCCATGAACACTTCCGCGAGGCCGTGGCGCAAAGCGATTGCGTCCAACCGACCGAAGGCGAATGGCAAGAGATTACACGCAGGCTCATCTTCGAATTAGAGGATTTGGCTACTGAGAACCGAGGGGGAAAGCCGTGAAAGTACTTGTATGCGGTGGGCGCGACTATGACGACCAAATGCATGTGTACATCAACCTGGATCGTATCCACGCTGATACGCCAATCAGGTACCTACTTAACGGTGGCGCTACGGGCGCTGATTCGCTCGGAAAGCGGTGGGCACAAAATCGCGGAGTTCAGCCTGTTACTTGCGACGCTTTGTGGGATTTCTGGGGAAGAATGAACAATAAGCGGCGGGCAGGTCCAGAGAGAAATGCAGCAATGCTTGGATTAGGGCCCGACCTTGTCGTGGCGTTCCCAGGTGGAAGCGGTACAGCCGGTATGGTCAGGTTGGCCAAAGCTGCAGGCGTCGAGGTAATTGAATGCTTGGCTTCGAGTGACGAGGTGAAGTAATGGACACTTGCGCAACGTGCAGTCATTGGTCTGGTGAGGCGCAAGCGGACCTCGCGCAGTGCCGTCGTCACTCACCTGCGATAGGCCCAATGGGCGGCCTATGGCCTCTCACGGGGCGAAACGATTGGTGCGGTGATCATACGGTTCTCGCCAGCCGTCCGCGGCCGCAACCGTTCACTAATACATCCAAAGGTGTCGAATGAACTATTGCGTTCGCATCACGGGACCGGGAATAGATCATTCGGTATTGATTGCCGATCTGGATGACTTCGAGGTCTTGAATGCGATTATCGCCAAGATCCGGCGCTACGTGGCGAACGATATTAATTGCGGGGAGTTACTGACATCCATGGATACAGCCAATTTCATCCAATCATCAGCCGTCAATCCAGAGGCGAATGCAAAATGAAGTACCCGAGCGCCCCGCGAGCCCGCATCGCCACTCTAGAAGAATTTAGAAACAGGCTGGCACGATTGGCCGTTGGCGCGATGGGTCGCGCAGGAAGTCCTTACCGGGCTGGATATATGCAGGCACTCCGCGACGCTGGCGTCGATGTGTTTCATGTTAGAGCGCGGATTGGCGGCTACGAAACTAATACAGGTGGAGACCATGGTTAACGCTGTTTGCGATCACGGAATCCCGTTAACGGTTACTTGCGGCCATTGTCTGGCGGCTGGCCGGAATGCTGACTTGGATGCGGCGCTGCGAAAGTACGGACAGCATCTTTCCGATTGCCATGGGTTGCTATATCACGGCAGGCATCACCCATACGGAGACTGCTCGTGCGGTTTTAATGCGGCCGCAATCGAATGTGGCTTGAGGCCGGCATCACAGTCCGGTCGATGGAGGAGTGAATGAACGTTAACCGAGCGACTGACAACCCCGGCGGCATGGAGTGTGAAGACTGCGGTGTAATTTTCGTGGGTTCGCTTACACATGCGCTGTGTAACTTATGCCATGCCAAAATGCTACTGGCACGTCCAGAGAACGCAGACCTTGAGAAGCGTGTCAGAGAGCTTGAATCAATGATCAACAAGCTGCTGGCGTTCTCTACTCCAAGCTACGACCGCCCGGAGGCAGCCGAAGTGTATTGCGAAGGATTCAAAATGATCTTTGGAGAATACCCGGCAGCGTGGGCAAAACTTAAAGCGCAGCGATGCTCTACTGTCGATGGAGAAACGAAGTAATGAGTAGCCAACTGGAGAAGGATCTGCGCGAATATATGGCGCCGGATGACGATTACGAAGACCGTGGAACCATACGGGAGCTTATGGTCGCTGGTGCGGATCGCATCCGAGAACTTGAAGACGCTCTCTACGAAGCCAGAAATGAGAAAAGCTATGTCGGCGGACAGGAAGGCATAAAGGCCGACGGATTTAAGGGAAAAATCCTCTGCTCAACGGTTGACGGTGACGGTGGTTCCGGCATTTCGCTCTCGCTAGAGAATGGTGAGTTTTTGGAAGGTGTGGCATTTACCATCCTTGGTGCTCATCAGCTAAGAGAATGGCTAAATATTGTAGTGCCGGGCTCTCCTGCCAGCGGAGGCGCTGACGGCCTTGGCGACTTGCGCTGTTCAAAATGCGGACGCTACCACTACGAGGGCCGTGTCGAATGCTCCGTTCCTGACACCGCAGCGGAGCCGAAGTGAACGCTAAGCGATTCGTCGAAGCCGCGCAGAACGCCCAAACATCGATCCGGCTGGCCGAACTGCTACACCTGTCGGATGCCAGAGTCAAACAGTTAGAGGCGTCGGTGCGCGAGATAGGTCAAGAAGTGGCCTTCGTGGGCTGCGAAGGTGCGGACGAGGCTGTTTGCATCGAGACCATGCGCGCCAAAGAGGATTGGTGTCCCTACTGCCGCATTGGCGCCATAGTTCGAGACTCACAATCTGATGCCGCAGGAGACGCAAATGGATGATGAGGACAAAATGTTAGATCTTGAGGCCCAGGTACACGCATTAACGATTGCGTTCGACGCAGCCGACGAAGTTATTATGCGGGCACGTCGTCTCATTGAGGAAATCACTAGCCGTCATGAAATACATTATGACACTCTACATAATTTCCTTGACGAAACAGTGGAATGGATAAGGAACAAGGAGCAACAGTCATGAATGACGATATCGACCTAACACCAGTCGAGGACATAAAACCCAAAGAATACCCTCTAGCCGCAGTATTCTGGGCTTTAGTTATCTTGGTATTGGTTACCTTTGGGCGTTTTGCCTTTGCCGACACGGTTACGTATCAGTCACAAACGCTCGCCGGCTCTGCCAGCACGCTCGTCGGGCAGACGGTTGAGAACTCATCGCCTATTAACGATAGCTATATCGTCACTATGACGGTCTCGGGACCTCTCTCGCCAAACTTGAACATGGCCATGATCACGCCTCAATCCTGGAGCGTGGTCTGTCAGAACTGCCTAGAGGCTCTTTCCTCTAGCCCAGCACAGCCCGCGTTGCCTACGGTCTTGATGATTGCAACGACAGCGGTGTTTATGTTCTCAACCGACGCAACAGGGAAGATCACAGCTTGGAACTTTGCCATATCTGGCAATTCCACAGTCTCCGTTTATGGCGAGCTGGCATCTACTTGGGGCGGTTCGTTCAACTCCAATATTACCGATGTTGGTACATCCTCAGAGTGGGTGCTTACTCAGTATCGAGTGCTGACTTCGGGGCCATTGGGTACATGGACTCAAAGCTCCCTATCGAATCCGCCAGTAGCGCCTCCGACCAGCAACGTCCTAGCGCGTACCTGCAATTCCACCTGGGCCACGCCTAACAACAATGTCCCCGCGGGACTCACGCCCAACGCCAACGGCTCAGGTATGAACTGCCGTATGCCGTCGCAGTATCCGCCGAGCTGGTACATCAAGATCACGACCGATGGCGGTAAGACCTACGAATTTGTTCAACTCAGTACGCTGGGACTAGGGAATTGATAATGAAAAAGAAGGCTATATCAAAGCGTCGCGAAACCAGTATTAGACGCGAAATGATGCAAATGCGTCAGCAATGTAAATATGCAGTTCAGCAGTGCCAATTAATCTCTTCTAGACAACAACTTCTAGAACAGGAGCATAAGCGCATAAGCGAAAATCTAAAATATCTAGGACGCAGCATTCAAGCTATATTTACGCCGCTTATACAAGAACAAGGCGCAAGAGGCCCTTAAAGCGAAAGAGTCTTAACTTGAGCGCCGGAACTCTGTAATTCCGGCTTCAATAGCTCTTTATCGATCTTATGCAAGATCCTGCCATCCTGCTTTAGCACATGCAGAATCTCCTTTAGGAGACCTAAGATGTGATATTCGGCATCGCTCACGGTGTAAGAGTTACAACCGTTGCGCCACTGGATTGCAGCACCGTGCCGCCAGTACCACTGGTCGTATAGGGCACATTCGTTGCTGTACCAATAACCTTACCGGTGGTGTCGGTATCGGTCAGCACGATAGAGCCTGCACCAGCCGCCACAGTGGCAGTGGGGATGAAACCTACCGGTACTTCTGTGCCAGTGAGGGTGAATGACTGCGCAGCACCTGCTGAGTCTGTGAGCGCTACGGTCGTTGTGGCGCGGGTAACGCCAGAGGGGACAGCGGGACCTGCAAACAGGACTTGAATTGAAATCGTTGACATGAGAGTTCCTTTAGATGATTGAGGGACTAACCCCGAGGATTTCTCGGAGGATTTTTGGGATTCGGGGCCGGAGCTGGAGCTGGAGCTGGAGCCGGGGGTTGTGGAGGCGTCGGCAGCGGCGGCTCATATGGGTTGTGCCGTGGCGGATTCGGGTCATCCGGGTTCCAAGGATTGTTGGGATTGGCCATAACTATCCTCCAAGTAAGGTTTCTATCGGACCAGAGTAATACGCCTGCCATATGACAAATACAATCGGACTATGCCGCATAGTGCGCTTGGAGGGTATCCATCAGGAAGGGTCCCCATGCGGCTAGTTTGGTGAAAAAGTCGCTATGCCCAGAGACGATGGGCATACCAACCTTTACCCCACAGTTGTAATTGGTGACTAGAGGGTCGGTTCCCAAATAGCCGCTGTGCCCCAATTCGCCCCACGATGGATCATCGATGCCGAGTTGTGCTCCTATCTTTGCAGCCTCTGTGATCGTATCCCCAGCGTTCCAATAAACATCAATCCAGCCGCACCCCGATGGGCGTCCAAAGTGGGAATTAAGAGCACCATTGATGAAAATAGCCCCTGCCACTTTCACACCTTGGCTCATCAAGTCGTAGGCAATAGCGCAGCCGTTTGAATGACAGATAAAGATATCTTGAGGGTTCACATACGGTTTTAAAGTACCCACCACCGCAGGGTTAATCTGGCAAGTTTCTACCCCTAATATGTATCCATAGTCCGGGTATTTTATCGAGTAGGGAGCAAGATACGGGATCAACCCCTCAATCGGTGAGGGGCCAGCGGTATGAATTCCGTGCAATAAATGAATCACTTAAGCGCAGGCGCCAATCCCTGCAGCTTCGTGATAAGTCCTCCTATCTTGGAATTAACATCCGCCTGCACCACTCCGGCCTCGCCTACTGCAAGCTGGGGAAGAAGCAGTTGCAGTTCTCCTGTCAATATCGCCACAGCCGGCCCTACCCGCAAGGGTATCTGCAACGGGTCTCCGGTGAGAATCGTGTTAAGAGCAGTCTGAAGTTCCTGCAACGCCTTGATCAGCGTAGGGGCTGCAGCGGTAAGAATGGGATTCGGAGTACTCATTTCAATTCATCCTTTGATGGTGGAGGAGGGGGAGTTGGGGAGCGCTTAATCTGCGCTAAAATCGCAATTAAAATCATCTGGCCGATGAGAATATAGTGGAAAACATCGTGGGCTACCACGGTCGGATCAAGGGTAATCGCTGCGAAAATAGATGAAAGGATCGAGAGTATCGTGATCGCATGGGCCCAGATGAATACAAGCGTGACACGAAGGCCGCGACAGAAGTTCCACCATGAGACCCACCAGATATAACGGAGTCCGAAGTTAGGTGGAACTGGCGGGGTTTCCTCCTCTAAAGGTTCCATTAGTGAATCCTTGATATAAAGCCGAAAATAAGTGCTATATTCGCAAGCACAGAAATAACCAGTCCCACCATAACCCAACTTTGATTCGCTCCTACTCCACGCTCATCACGCGAATCAACACGCTTAGTTAAGGCTGTAATCTTTTCCTCTACGCTTTTCATACTCTGTTCGGCCTCAGCTCGTGGCATTTGCAGCCGTGATGAATCAGACAGCGCTGCACGAAACTCGTTAACCGAATCAAAGCGCTTCTCGCTCGCCAGTTCGGCTTTGCCAACAGCACGGTCGGCGGCGGCAAGGGCGGCGGTTACTGCCTTCTCCTGCGCATCGAAACGGATATCGACGTACTCGCGCAGTGAAATCAGCGTGTTGTGCGTCGCCCTTTCGTTGGCCATCGATCACCTAGTGAGGGCCACTAAAGCCGTGTCCGTGCCAGATACCAGAGGTTTGTGATACGAATATCAGCAACCCAATTAGAAGGGCTATACCGATAATTGCCCAAACGACTGCCTGAAAAGGTGGTGGCACTACTGGCATGATGAGGTACTTAATGATCGCAAAGGCAATCGACAGTACGACAACCACTATCAAAAACCAGATTATCCATGAGAAATCCATGTCCTTCTCCTACGTGATTTTCAAAGCATCCGAGACTAATGTGTCAGGCGTACAGTTTAACCCCTGGCACAAGAAATCAAGATACGCATTACTGTCGTT
>Ga0182024_10011351_pt1 | contig 17909 bp, 10 predicted proteins | sample P32metaG_FD_120480 | JGI IMG/M metagenome (GOLD analysis project Ga0182024, IMG submission 120480) | Permafrost microbial communities from Stordalen Mire, Sweden - P3-2 metaG (Illumina Assembly) | ecosystem: Environmental > Terrestrial > Soil > Wetlands > Permafrost | place: Sweden: Stordalen... | reverse complement strand
TCTATTGGAACGCGGTTCATCAGTCGAGCGGCCATGCCTGGCAAGGTCGATATTACTCCTGCCCGTTGGATCGGGTGCATTTGTGGGAAGCGTTGCGCTATGCGGAATTGAACCCGGTGCGCGCCGGCTTGGCGATCGAGGCAGAAGCGTGGATGTGGTCCAGCGCATCAGCCCACTGCGGAACGGGGGCGCAGAACGAAATTTTAGATTTGGAGGTATGGCGGAATCATTGGACTGCCAGTGCCTGGCGACAGTATCTTGCGGCTGGCGAGACGGAATCCAAGCTGGCGGAGATTCGTCGGTGCACCCACACAGGGCGGCCGCTGGGTAGCGCAGAGTTTGTGCAGGCTCTCGAAGGGTCGATGAAGCGGCGGCTGGCTCCCCAAAAGGGGAGGGCGTCCTCCTAAAACCTCGTCGGATGCGAGGCAGAGCGACCTGGCCTTTTGAAACAGAGTAGATTGTGATCCATGATGTGATGTGTGTAGCTGTAGTTGTGCCGTATGGGTTACGTCCCGTCTGTCACCTGGTTTTGTCACCTGGTTTGTGCCACCTGGTTTGTCATGTCACCTGGTTTGTCACCTGGTTTTGTCTTTCCCCCTCTTTCCCCCCAAAGAAAAGAATAGGGGGATAGGTATCATGTCGACGCATCTCCCGACGCATCTCCCGACGCATCTCCGTAGTTCCGGGCGTGAACGAATACGCCGACAACGACAAACGGAGAGTGCTTGCGCATTTGTAGTCCTCGAACTTCCGCAAACCGAGCGGCAACTTCCCACTGGGTGAACAAACCAAGGTTGTTCAAGGAAGCTCCGAAATGGCTACGCAGTTGTGATCGACTGGACTCGGCATAACCACACCCTTTCAGTCCACTGATCAACCCATCCAAATCCACCACGTCAAAACCCATAAACTGCCATCCTTGGGACAGGAGTTCTTTCTCGTCCGTTTGATCATCGAAATAGCCAGTCCCAAATCGCTCGACAAGAGCAACTATGTTCGTCTGAAAACTCGTCAAGCAAACTGGCGTTGCAGCAGTTACTGAAACGGCTCGCTCGTCTGAAGCGTCGCGAAGCAGAGCAAGGCTCCTTGCGAGGTTCAGTGGGTTTGAAAACTCGGGCAGTGCCCCTTGCCATAGTGATGCGACTCCTGGTGGTTGAGGCCAAACGTTTGGGTCTGCGCTAATTGGGTCTGAAATTTCAGGCACAAGCCGCTGCCCGATCTGAGAAGAGACTTCCCTATGGAAATTAGGATCGACACGTAGATCAAAGCCAAGGCTGACTCGCTTCATGTCCATACCTCAGTTTCCGGGCCACGTTGGGTAAGCACTGCAGCTATTCATTCCTGGGGGCGGAGTCTGCGTCGCGCCGCCCGTACCGCCACTTCTGTTCCAGAAACACTGACCAGTACTGGGATTCCGATTTTGCGTCCAGATGTGACTATGAGGGTCCCACCGTTATGAGTATGTCCTGAGTGGGTCTCGTAGCACTGCGTGCCTGCTGGCGGGACGCATCCACCGTTGTCGCCGGTCATGCTCATCGTTGCGACGCTCGCTGCGACTGCCGGTATACTTCTCAGAATTGATGCCAGGTCAATGCCGATTGTGCATACGGTAGGGTACTCGGCACAGAAATCGAGCGGTGCGGTCGCTCCGTTTGTGAACCCCAGTCCGCACGATCCGAAGTCGCATCCTGGACCGCCCGGCAAACCGAGGGCTGCGGCGACGCCCCAGCCTCCCGTGGGCTGGGCGGTGGGATACCCGAGACTCTCGCCGAAGCTGCCTGGGTTCTTTCCCCAAGTGGGGTCCAGGTGGAGAGGTCCGTTGCCAGCCCCGGATGGACCCGAGGCTCCGCCACCATAACCACCACCGCCTTCGCCGGGACCAACGGGCAAGCCTCCACCGCCACAGTCATCGAATATCGGGTCGCAGTCACCTCCTCCGCCGCAATCACCCCAAAATGGGTCGCAGAAGCCTCCTCCGCCGCCACCACCATCGTCGAAGCATTCTTGGCAAACCTCTCGACCACTGGGATCGATCGAGCTGGTCGGGTTGTTCAACGCGTAGGCATATCGGTTCATACTCTGCGGGTTGGTCAAGGCGTAGCTGCCCATGTACGGGTCAGGAGCCAGCCATCTTCCCTGGGCCGAAGCGTAGTTGCGGAACTGCGCGTGCTCGGTGTCGCTCTCCGCATCGCGATCCAGGCCGGCATAGTGCCCGTTGTCCTGATCGGCTCCGCTGGTGTTGACGGTCGCCGTATAGCCGTCTCCCCAGGGCAGCGAGGTGTACGTGGATCCTACCGTCCCTGAATATGTCGTCCGCATCCGCTCCGTGCCCAGCATGTCCTGATGGTCGAAGTAAGTTGTGCCGTCTATCGACCGGTACGCGAGCTGCCGGCCGCCCCAGTAGATCCTGCCCTCGCTACCAAAGTTGTTCGGCGACAGCCAGGTGGAAACCCGACGACCCATCGGGTCATAGACGTACTCGTTGGTCGCACTCGCAGTCTGCACATGGATGCGGTGGTTGAATACGTCGTAGACATACTGCGCCGTACTGCCGCCGTCCACCCGGGTGATGTTCCCCTCCGCATCGTAGGTGTAGCTGTGCACCGTGTCGTTGGTCATATTGCCTGCCGCATCGTACGTATAGCCGCTGGTCGTGATCTGGTTGTTCGCTGCATTGATCGTTGGATTAAAACTATACCCGCCCTGCAGGGGAGTTTGCGACACCCGATTGCCGTACCGGTCGTACGCATACGTATAATTCTGCACCGGGCCGCTGGTAACCGTTCGCGAGGTCAGCCGGTTCAAACCGTCACCGTAGCCATAGGTTATCCCCCCGTTCAGCGTATCGGCCTGACCCTGCATCTGCGATCCATGCCGGTAACTGTTGGTTCCGTAGATTTGTGTGCCTCCACTGCAATATTGGGACGCCGGGCCGTTGCATACCCACCCGCCGTTGGGACGGCCCAGCGTGTCGTAGGAAAGGTATACATTCAGCCCATTGCCCAGCGATAGCTCACCGGACCATCCGCGCCGTTGACCACGTTCGAAACCAGATTCGGAGGATTGTAGGGCAGGTTCTGGTAGGTCGCGTTGGTGATCGAGGTCACTTCTCCGGCTATGGAGCGCCCGTAGTTAATCGTCCCCGTCGATCCATCGATAGACTGCGTCAGGTTGCCGGCCAGGTCATAAGCAAAGCCGAGCGAGCGGTTATATTGGTAGGAAGTTCCGCAACTGGCCGGCCCGCAGGACCACATGTTGACCACCCGGCCCATCGCGTCATAGCTCCAATAGGAGCCGTTCCAGGTGGAACCTGAGCCCCCGCCGGTGACCGCCAGACGGCCTTTCTGGTTGGTCCCGGTTAACGCCCAACAACACCCCACATCGTAGCCGAAACCCCGCGACGGGGTTCCGTCGCTATACGTGATGTTCACCACTCGGCCGACGGAATCATATTGCGTGGTCGTGGTGGTCTGGGTACTGCCCTGGTTGGCCGGCGGGCGCATGCGGGTCACCGTAAGGCCCAGGCCGGCCGTGCTGCTGTAGGCATAACTGTAGGAAGTCGTTCCGGATTCCGGTTGGACGACAGAAGTGGTCCTGCCCAGCCAATCGGTCTCGAAGGTGCGCGTCTGCGCGCCCTGGAGCACCGTGACCTTCGAGGCGTTGCCCGCTGCCGTGTCGGTGGTGTACGTGTAGGTGGTCACGAAGCCCATCAAAGAAGGGATGTCGACGCCGCAACTGACTGGGCTGACGTTATAGAGCGCTGCGGATGTCACCTCGCAAACGGTAGTGGGCCGGCCAAGGCCATCGACCTGGGTGACGCGGCTGACGCCGTTCTCGTCTGTGACCTGGGTCGCTCTGCCGTTGTACGAATAGGTAATGGTCGATGAATCTGCATGCGTGATGGTCTTCACGCGGCCGAGAGCATCGTAGGTGTAGCTGTCACCTGGACCCGAGCAATTGCTCTGATTTGCGGCAAGGAACCGGTAGGCCGAGTACTGAAGGTTTCCGTTGCCATCGTAGCAGTAATTGCTCCAATAATAGTTACCTCCAGGCGCGCTTTGCAGCGCGACCCAATAAACCCGGCCGTAGCTGTCGAGGCCGGTTTGCGTGTTGGTGTGTGTGCTGCCGGTCATGTAGTTGTACATCCCCGTGCCGCTCGGCCCATAACCCGCCACCATTTTCCCCCCATCCGGATAATCGATCTCTGTAGGCCTCATGAGCGGATCGTAGCTCGCGTAGGTCACAGTCTGATTGTTTGGATCAACTGTCGTCAAGGGCACGCCGGAGTTCGCATCGTATGTAGCAGACGAGGGCAACGAGACGCCGCTGGAGGGTGTAGACGGCGTAGCAGTGATCGTAAATGCGTGGGTCGCGGGGTCGTACGTGTAAGTCGACTGGCCAGTAGGACCGGTAATGCTCACGGCGTTTCCGGTATCTTCGTAAGCCGCCTCTGTGCTGATGTAGGCTGGTGCCGTGCTGGGGTACTGCTTGATCGTGGTGAGATTACCGCGTTGATCGCTTCCGGCCAGATGCTGTGGAAGACCCGAAGTGGTCATCAAGGTACCGTGACCGGTACCCGTGGTTTCATCGTAGCCGTAAGCGGTATAACCGATCTGATTCGTTCCGTCCGTGACCACATCCGACGAGATAAGATTCACGATGCCAGACGTAGGGTACGTCCAGGTCTCATTGCGCAAGGGAGGTCCATGGCTATTGGTGCTGGTCGAAAAGTCGTAGTCCGTTTCCGACGTGAGTAGGCCAAAGGTGTTGTAGGTAAGCTTGGAACCGTGCTGCTGGATGCCATTCAGGGTTTCGTAGGTATCGATCTGCGAGATGGGGAGCGTGACCGCCGTGGTGGTGCACGGAACCGCAGCATTGTTATAGCAAGTCAAGCGCGAGAGGAGTGTCGGAGATGAGCCCTGATTGACTGTCCGGTTGGTTTCGTAAAAAGATTCAGGCGAGCCTGCCATGACAAAATCGTAGTTGGAAATATTGTTTAGGCCGTCGGTTACGTTTGTGTGGCTGGTACCCGCGGTGATCGAGCTGCGAACGTACGTACGACCCACTCCGCCGGTACGGGCCAACCCTGCGGGTGTTCCATCCGCGCATACGATGCCATTGTTGCCACCCGTGTACTGGTAGTGGAGGACACCGCCCTGCGGTAGCGTGAGCTGGGCCAGACGACCGTCACGTTCGACGGGTTCCCGGGCGTCGCTTCATAGTTGAACTGGTAGACACTACCGTCTGGAAGTGAGATCTTGTCGACCAAATCCTGGGACAGGTTGTAATCGGCCGCGATGCAGCCAAAGACCGTCTGTACCGTGTAGGTCTTGTAGGAAACGGTAACAGTTGCTTGACCGCCGGGAGTATTGTACGTGAAGTATCTGGGCGAAGACGCGGTGCCACTGCCAGTGATGGTCAGTTCAGGTGTGCCCCCCCAACGTGTCAGTAAAGGTTCCATCGCCATGGTTCGTGATGTAATTGCCGTTTGGGTCGGTAATGGAGCCGCTGCTGGTTTGGCTATTGAAGGGCGCATTGATTGTTTTGCCATCCGGAGACGTCACTACGTTTCCATCGAAGGAAAATCCGGAACCGTCGGTGCCAACCCCGCTTCCTGTCGTTGTTCCGGTGCAGTCGTTGTAGGAATAGGCGAAGGGATGAGAGACGCCGAACTGATCGTTATAGACATAATTCCGGTCGGTGTAATCCCAATACCAGCTGCCGCCATCAGGAGGAAAGCACTTGATTTGTTGCGAGAAATACGAGATGTAGCCTACCAGGCCCTCGTTCAGTTCTCCGCGCAGGCCGAAGCCAGGCGACGGTGTCCAGGTGGCAACACCTGAGGCATTCACCGGGCTCCATACCAAGCCGTCATATACCAACTGGTAGGAGAACCCAATCCCGCGGCCGGCTTTGGTGACCACGGGGATGGCAAAATGCACATTGAGGCTGCCGCGATCAATGGTGTCGAAGCCCACATTGTCGAAGGAACCGTAGGGATAGAGCCCGGTTTGCGCGTGCGCGGTTACCGACAGCACGCAATGGCATAACGAAAGACACAGAACGAGCTTTCTTAACACAGGGGCCTCCCGGGCGGCCGGTAGAGAGTGATTTAGTTGACCTGAGCTGAGCTGACGGCAATTTCCAACTGGAGCGAGCCGTTTATATAGCGCTGAATGGTGAACGGTATCTTCACTCCGTTGATCGTCTGGTAGTTGGAGTAGTGAATCTCGACCGCGATGGGGATAGGGGCGCCGTTGTCCGGTCTTATGGAATAGGTCAGCACAGCCGGCAACAGTGTAGCGGGGTCGAGACCCAAATCAGCAGTGCTGCGCGTCATGACGTCGGTAGTGAGTTTCGGTATCAGGTTGGGCAGGACCAACGCTCCCTGAAGATGGCGATACTTCGCGGCAGAGAATCCTACGGGTCCGGTGCCGAAATCCGTGGCCCCTAAGTAGCTGGGGACCAACGATGGCTGCAGCGAAAAGGGCGGCAGAAACCATATGACCGGCCGCCAACAGTTGCCTTGGTCGACCGCGTGGGTCGCTGTGTCGTTGCCCGCCCAGGTGCAGGCCATGTCGGATCCCTGACCTGTTTGCGTTTCGGTCCGCGTGCCTGAGGAGGAAAGGGAAAGCTGTAGCTGCGACGATCCGTTGGTCGCAGCGGAAAGCGTGGCGGTCCCTGTGTCTTCGAGACTGCCTAGGTGCCAGTTGGCGGTGCCGGTGAGCTGCACCTGGTGAACGACGTTTCCGCCCGAGAAGGAGGTTGATAGCTGGTTAAGCAGAGTTGTTGCGCTGGTGCCGGTAGATCCGGTGGGTATTGTGGGGGAAGTCGCGCCAAGCAGAGAAGCAGACGTCAGCAGGTAACCACAGGCGCTTAACAACAGAGCTGTTCTCACAAACCTCCGCTCGCTGGTGCTGGAGAGATCTGAACCCAGAGAGCGAGTGAGATGCAAAGTAACTGTGATGGTTCTATTTGCACCAGATTACGAGGGTGGCATAACCTGAATCTGGTTCTGTTACTAGAGAAAGAGTAAACAGGCATGGGTTCTTTGATTGAGAGATCGGCCTGTTTAAGTCAGAGGCGCCTGCACGATTCATATCGTCGGACGCAATGTGCACAACGATGCAACAACAGCGTCCCTAAAATAAATAAGTAATTGCTGAAGGATTGTGTTGGCGGAATTCGTTTGGCAAGGAAACATCAGACCCATGTCTGCCTTCCTCATTTGTGAAGGAAGAATCCGCTACCCTGTGGTTCCGTCCAGGGTGTCCATGAGACATTCGTTCCGGGGATCCCAGGTCTCAAGAGCGAGACCTGGGGCACCCTTCGCGCTTTTCCGGCAGAAGGGTCAGGGTTTCGACGAGTACGGGCTTAAGAGTCTGCGTGAGAAACGAAGAAGAAACCGCAGATCTCTCCGCTGCGCTCCCCCGTATTTCCTGTGGAACTTGTTGGCGTTGGCAATCCTCATGCGCCTTTCTTTACGGAAAGGCGCATACGTGGACGTTTGTGAATTCTGCGTGGTAGGAAATCCAGGCGAGCTTCGGTCGAGATGACAATTCTGTTTGAGGAGAGAATTCCGCGTTTCCAGGAGAAATGGGACTGAAGTCGCCCTGATACAAAACATTAGAACGGTGCCGATCAGAAATTCACGCGTTTACGCGGACTCGGATCTGTCCGCCTTTTCGTTTCCCACACTCCTTTAAAATCATCATCGGCTCAGCCGGATACAAAGGGGCTGCGGAAAAAGGATGGTTTCCAGGGAAATGAAATGAAAAGTGTACCTCAGGGCCTAAAGGCCTAGTGGTTTCGCTGGATTTATGTACGGGCTGAAGCCCGTACCTACCAGCCCGTACCTACCAGCAGTGAGTTCTTCCGCAGCCTTTGAAATCGTGCCCTTCGGCCTAAGGAAGCTCGTTTGAAGGCAGGCCGAATGGCGGCAAAGAAATAGGCGAATAACGACATTATAGATTGCCCGTTGGATTCACTATACCCGTAGCCTCTACGAACTCCTGCGCCGGAGATGTAGTGAATAGCTCCCGAGACGGATACAAATATCTCCTTCACGCCGGATTCCTGGCGGTCGCGGCTTTGGACGGATAGGCAGGCGTATACCACTCCTGTCCGGGCGGGCTTCAGATCCAGGCTCACAGCATTTATATTGGGTGAGTAATTACTCCGGTTATTGGGTTGTAGGCCATGCGCCCCACTGTATTCGTAGCACGGGTCAATCGCGATTCCAGCAGCGAACAACTTCTGGCGGCGCAGCTTCGGCTTTTGTATGGCAACGCTAACCTGGGGGTCGTAATCAACATAGTGGCGGCTGCCATTTTAGGGGCCCTGCAATGGGGAATTGTTTCCAAGCCGGCCATCGTGGCTTGGTGTTTGTACATCACGCTGGTGTCGATTGCGCGGTATGCTTTTGCGCGGCGTTATTGGCAAACCTCATCTACCCCGACAGACCTTGGCAGGTGGCGTACTGTCTTCACCATAGGGGTTGGTTGCTCAGGCGCCGGCTGGGGCGCGGCGGGCGTTCTGCTCTACCCGCCAGGCCACCTGACAAACCAGGTTTTTCTCGTCTTCGTCCTGGGGGGCATGATGCTTGGCGCCTCATCCGTGCTGGCCCCGCGACCGGAGGCGTTCCTCACGTTTTTAATTCCGGCAGGTCTCATCCCGGCCATCCGGCTTTTTCTTGACCGCGATGAGACGCATTTGGCCATGGGGCTTCTGGCGTCCTTGTTCACTCTTGCCACCTTGATTACGACCAGGCGGCTTTATCGCATGGTGGATTCATCGCTCAGGCTGCAGTTTGAGAACCGGGAGCTGGTGGAGGATCTGCGGACCGCAAACCGGGAGACTGCAGCGTTGAACCAGGCGCTGGAACTCCGAGTCGAGGAGCGCACGGCCGAACTGCATGAATCGACGGAGCAATTGCGAGCGGAAATCACTCAGCGAGAACAGGCGGAAGAAGAACTGTTACGCGCGCGCAAGCTGGAATCGCTCGGAGTGCTCGCCGGAGGCATTGCGCATGACTTTAATAATTTCCTGACCGTCGTTCAGGGGAATATTGAAGTCGCCAAGGTACACCTGACGCCGGGCGAGGCGGCCAGGGAATTTCTCGATCACGCGGCAAGCGCTTGCCAGCGCGCGAAATTCTTGTCTTCTCAGTTGCTGACGTTCGCGAAAGGTGGGGCTCCGGTTCGACGAGTGGCCTCCACCGCCCAACTCGTCACAGATGCTGTTTTACTAGCCCGCTCCGGCTCTTCGATCGCGATTGAGCTTCAGCTTGCGGAAAGCCTCTGGTCCGCCGAGGTCGATTCGGGGCAGATCGGCCAAGTCCTCCACAATATCCTCATCAATGCTCGAGAGGCCACCAGTGGTGGTGGCACGATCGAAGTTCGGGTCGAAAATATTACGCTGCAAAATGGTTCTAGCGAGGCCGAGCCTCATGTGCGAGTCTCGATCCGGGATCAAGGCCACGGCATTTCGCCCGAAGTACTTCGCCGGATATTTGATCCGTATTTCACCACCAAGCCGGGGGGCAGCGGTCTCGGGCTGGCGACGGCCTATGCCATCGTGGTTAAACATGGAGGCCGTCTTTCGGTGGAGTCGACGCCGGGTGCAGGAACCGTGTTCATGGTTGATCTACCGGCCTCGCTCGAAGCTCCTCTCTCGCAAATGAAGACGACCTTCCCTATGCAGACCGGCACGGAACGACTGCTGGTGATGGACGATGATGAGGCGCTCCGGGACCTATCCAAGGCCGTTCTTAGCACACTTGGGTACGACGTGCAGACTGCCGGCGACGGAGCTGAAGCGGTCGAACTCTATGCCAAAACCAAAGCTGCAGGTAAGGGTTTTGATGCGGTCCTCCTGGACCTGACGGTGACAGGTGGGATAGGAGGTTTGGAAGCTGCCGCGAAACTAAAGGAATTGGACCCGTCCTCAAAGCTGATTGTTTCGAGCGGGTATTCCGATGCTCCAGTCATGTCCCGCTTTGCCGAATACGGCTTCGATGCGGTGATTTTGAAACCCTGGACGGTCAGAGAAATGAGCGAGGTTCTTCGCAAGGTGCTGGTTGCTGATCCCGTTCGCAGATGCGATTAGGTAACCACCACTGATATCTGCAGGGCGACCGTGTAACACGTTATGCGCGAGTTCGACGTGGTTTCTGGAGGAGACTGGAATCATTCATCCGGCAACAACGGATTCAGCGGTTCCATGACTGGGATACCCGAACCAAATGCCTCTCCTTGAAGGCGGGAGAGAATGAAGCCGATCAGCAGGCATACGACGATGCTGATGATGGCATCGGCTGCGAAGCTACCGCGTACTCCTCCGAACCCGTAGGCCCTTCCGTCCAGGTACAGCATGTAAGCAACCGGAACGTTGGTGGCAGCGATCAGGAAGGTGAAGGTGGTGGCGGCGAGTGGATTGTTCTGCCCTATGGTTTCAAAAGCAAGGGCAACCGTGCCGGTATAGGAGACCGCCTGGAAGAGGAATTCGCCGAACAAGGCAAGTACAAAGGTCCATGGGGTGTGGGGCAGCACAACGAGGCTCAGCGTAAAGAGGCCGCCTAAGGTTCCATTGGCGAGATAGAGAAGGCGCAGCGGGATGCGCGTGGAGAGAAGAGGAAAGAGCAGGCAGCCGAGGATGCCGGGAACGATGGCTCCCGCTCCGCCAGCCAGGCTCACCATCCTCGGTGACGCGCTGAAGTCGTTGCCAATTCCTCCCAGCAGGTTGGTCAATGCAAAGGAACCGCAAGGCATGAGAAAGAGGAGGAGCGTGATCAGTACTTCCCGGCGACGCAAGAGTGTGAAGATCTCGCGGCTGAACTGGGTGAAGCTTTCGCCGGCCAGACGGCGATCCGGACCGGGAGCGGGAATCACGAGGAAGATGATGGCGGGAAGAAAGACGATCGCTGCCAGAACGACTGCCGTCATCCACAAGGGCAGACGGCGAATGAATTCGCCCGCAATGATCATGGTGAAGCCCGAAGCACAGATATACGCGAGGTTAAACCACGCGCTGAGCTTGTTTTCATCTGCCTTGGGACACACAGAGGAAAGCCATCCGCCGAGCGCTGTTGTTGACAGTATGGCGGAGCAAGAACCGAGTACCAGCGCTATTTCCAGCACCACAAGATGACCCAGGTTCATGATTGCGATAAAGACCAGGATCGCTGCCAGAAAAGCGAAAAACGTGGCATACCAACGGCGGCTGAAGCGTACATCCAGCATGGGGCCAAAGATTACGGCCCAGAAATTAGGAGACAAGGCCATCGCCGTAATGGCGGCGATTCTCGCCTCCGTAACATGGTGCGCCGCCAGCACCTGGGGAATGGCGAAAAAGGCGATGCCGCTGTAGAGCCCGAAGGAAGCATTCGAGAGGCCCATGAGCCAGGTCGGCGGAACAGGGCGATTCGGTTTCATGTGGGCCCCTTTCGCGTTGCGGGGCTCCTCGCAGAGCCGCTACCAGGCATTGGGCTGAGGGGCTAGATTATCGCGGGGAGGGCGGGTTAGGCGGGAATACGTCCTCTTGTCGCCGCAGAACGTCTTTCCATGCTTCTCTCTTGACGCGACGGAGCTTGAAAAGAACAGGGGCTAAAGAGGTTGGGTGAGAACCCAAAAGAGAAACCGCAGGTCTCTCCACTCCGCTTCGCTCCGGTCGAGATGACAAGGGGGGAGTGGGGGTTCTATTGGGGATCGGTTACACGATCCGCTCCGGTCGGGATGACAAGGGGAAGGGCAACGATTCCATGGAAAGTGGCTGCTGGACCGACAACGTCAGAGGACGCAGCATCCTAAGACAAACATGGCTTTTGGGATTACTTCGAACACCGCACGAAGATAGATTTCCTGTCGCCGCGTCGAAGGTGGTCTTCGATTCGCGCGGCTTGAGTGCTACCTGAAAATTGTGCTACCGGGGGCCGGCAGTCAGTACTAGAACAGGGGAAGCCACTTGACTGCGAACGAGCGCTTTCAGCTCGTGCCGGAATGCTGCCCGGAGTTCTTTCTCGGAGAGCGTGACCTCGGTGGTACAAGCGATGGTGCCGAGCGGTCGCTCTTTGTCCAGATAAACTTTCCAGTCGTACCCGTAAGTGCCGGTTGAGTATGGGTCGACGGTGATCCTGGGGAACTTGTTGGCTTCTTCCGAAAGAATGCGCGTCAAGCGTTGAACCTTCTCCGAAATTTCCATTTCCATCTGCAATGCTCCTCGCACACAAGTTTCTTCCCGACCCGAAGGACAAGTCCAGCGAAAGTGGAGGAAAATTTTCGCCCGACCCGAATCGGTGACCGGGGACAAAAGGGGTCCAAACGTAATGTCGAGCGCTGGTTGCACAGGAGTTGCTGCATCTTGGTAACATCTTCCTTGACCATGGCCGTCCCAACTGCTTTTCCTATCCTGCAACCGGCAAGCCGCGAGCCGCATCCGCACGAGAAGTTTTCTGCTTCGCGGGCACTCGAAGAGAAGCTGCGCCAGGTGGTGCGCGGCGAGGTCCGCTTCGACCAGGCTTCCCGCGCCCTGTACGCCACCGACGCTTCCAACTACCGCCAGGTGCCGATTGGCCTGGTTCTGCCTCTGGATGAGGCGGATGTCGCGGCCACGGTGGCCGCCTGCCGGGAATTGGGCGCACCGGTTCTTTCCCGGGGGGGCGGGACTAGTCTTTCTGGACAGTGCTGCAATGTGGCCGTGGTCATGGACTTCTCCAAATACATGCATTCGATTCTGGAACTGGATCCGGCGCGAAAGTACGCGCGGGTTCAGCCGGGCATCGTGCTCGACCGGTTGCGCGATGCCGCCGAAGTCCACGATCTTACGTTCGCGCCCGACCCGGCTACCCATAGCCGCTGCACCCTCGGGGGGATGATTGGCAACAACTCCTGTGGCGTACACGCGCTCATGGGCGGCAAGACGGTCGATAACATTGAGGCGCTCGATATTTTGCTGTACGACGGCACCCGGCTCACAGTCGGCCCGACCACGGAATCGGAACTGCAGACAATCATCGCCGGCGGCGGACGCCGGGGGCAGATTTATGCCGGCCTGGCCCGGATTCGGGATACCTACAGCGAGCTCATCCGCCAGCGTTTTCCGCAAATCCCGCGGCGAGTTTCCGGATACAACCTCGACGAACTGCTGCCTGAGAACGGGTTTAACGTAGCGCGCGCACTGGTCGGGACGGAGGGCACCTGCGTCATCGTGCTGCAGGCGCATTGCATGCTGAAGCACAGCCCCCAGCATCGCCGCCTGGTGGTGCTCGGCTTTGCCGATCCCTTCATTGCCGCGGATCACGTGCCTGCGGTGCTCGAGTACAAGCCGATCGGTCTTGAAGGCTTCGATGGCCTGGTGGTCGACTACATGCTCCGCAAGCACCTGGCAGTCGACGATGTACTGCTCCTTCCGGAAGGCCGGGGCTTTCTGTTGTGCGAGTTTGGCGCCGACTCCCCGGAGGAAGCCGACCGTATCGCGGAAACATTCAGGCAGGCGGCCCTCTCGTTCGGCAAAAGCTGCACCGTGCGGAGCTATACCAATGCCGAGGCCAAGCGGGTTTGGCATGTTCGCGAATCCGCCTTGGGCGCGACCGTTTTTGTTCCCGGGGAAAAGCATGGATGGGAGGGCTGGGAAGATTCCGCGGTACCGCCAGAACAGCTCGGCAGCTACCTTCGCGAGCTCTACGTTCTCCTCGAGCGGTATGAGTACAAGACACCGATGTACGGACACTTCGGCCAGGGTTGCGTGCACCTGCGCATCTCCTTCGACCTGGTGACCGCGGAGGGCATCCGCAAGTATCGCGAGTTTATTGACCAGGCGGCGGACATCGTCCTGGCGCATGGCGGATCGCTGTCCGGCGAACATGGAGACGGGCAAGCCCGGGGCGCCCTGCTGCCGAAAATGTACGGCCCGGAGCTGATGAAGGCGTTTCAGGAGTTCAAAGCACTGTGGGATCCGGAGAACGGAATGAACCCGGGCAAGATGATCGATCCCATCGCCGTCTACGATGCGGTGGACAATCTTCGCCTTGGGGCCGGGTATCAATCCAAGAAAGTGGATACCTGGTTTCATTACCCGCTGGACCCGGGCGGATTTGCGGAAAGTACGCTGCGCTGTGTGGGCGTGGGAGCTTGCCGCAAACAGGACCACGGGACGATGTGCCCCAGTTATATGGCTACGCGGGAAGAAAAGCACTCTACCCGCGGGCGGGCGCACCTGCTGTGGGAGATGATGCAAGGCCAGGTGATCACCGATGGATGGCGCAATGAGGAAGTGAAGGAAGCCCTCGACCTCTGTCTATCCTGTAAGGCGTGCAAAACAGAGTGCCCGGTCAACGTCGATATGGCAACCTGGAAAGCCGAGTTTCTGGGCCATCATTACAAAGACCGTGTCCACCCGCTGCAGCACTACCTTTTCGGCTTCATGGACCGCTGGGCCAACCTCGCTGCCATTGCACCGGGGTTGGCTAATCTGCCGATGCGCATTCCCGGGGTTAGCGGGCTGGTGAAGACGATTGCCGGCGTGGCTCCGCAACGCACATTGCCGCAGTTCGCCGGGCGAAGCTTCCAGTCTGAGTACCGCAACCGTCCCAGTTCCCATGGGACTCCGCTGCTGCTGTGGCCGGATACGTGGAACAACTACTTCCATCCCCAGGTACTGGGTGCGGCGCATGATGTGCTCTCCTCGGCTGGATTCCAGGTTCAGGTCCCGGCGCAGCATATTTGCTGCGGGCGGCCACTGTACGATTTTGGCTTCCTCGACCAGGCGCGGAAGTACTTGCTGGGGATTCTGGAGCGCCTTGGTCCGCAGATCGATGCAGGCATGCCTTTTGTGGTGCTGGAGCCCAGCTGCGCCAGCGTCTTCCGCGACGAGCTGACGAACTTCTTCCCTGCCAATGACCGGGCCCAGCGGCTGGCGAAACAGACGTTCCTGCTCAGCGAGATGCTTGCCCACCAGGCTCCTGGATACCAGCCCCCGAAGTTGACCGGGCGGCAGATGGTGCTCCACGGCCACTGCCACCAAAAGGCGCTGATGGGGATGCAGGATGAACTGGGGCTACTGGCGGCTACCGGCGCGCAGGTAAACATGCTGGATTCAGGATGTTGCGGTATGGCGGGCCCGTTCGGGTTTGAGAAGGACAAGTTCGAGGTCTCGCAGGCGTTGGGGGAGCGGGTGCTTATGCCCGCGGTTCGCGCTGCTGCGCCGGAAACGATCCTGGTCACCGACGGGTTCAGTTGCCGGGAGCAGATTCGGCAGAATTCGCCTCGCCACGCCGTGCATTTAGCCGAGGTTTTGGCCGGACGATGCTGATCGGGTTCCAGTTCCGGCCGGAACTCTGACTCGCCGCCGAATTCGTTACCGATGGAGTGAACTTGTGTCCTCCGAGCACGAATTCGATAGGAACAACCCTGGCGCAGCTGTATGCTGGTAAGAGTGCTTGTAACGCTTCGGCTTGTGTCCTGTCATCCCTGAGCCTGAGTCCCCTTAAGAGGATATTTAACCTGAAAAACGTGAGGCTCTATGCGCTCTGAACTCGTGTACTCTGCCGGACTTAAAATAGCGAACCGTTTTTTGCTCGCAACTGTTGCCATCAAAGCAGTTCGGAAGCTGCATATCAGCACTACCCGCACCGAAGACACGGCCAATGTGGTGTTTGTTGACGTGGCCGCCGGCCGCTACACCGACGTGTGCATGCCGGAGATTCTGCCGCAGGCAGCGATCGAGCCATTGATCGTCGATCCGTTCGTCGTCTCCGCTGCTTAATCACCCATTTTCTTGTTCGTTGGGGTTCGTAAATTTCCTGCGATCTATGTGAATCTCCGTCAAGCGTCTAGATTGCGGCGCAGTCACTTCACGGTGATTGCGCCGCAACTTTAGTTGGGCCGTAAAGGGTCTCGTCCTGCACGAAATGTCTGTCTAGAAGCAATTTACATGCCGTCATAGTTGGGGCCGCCGCCCCCTTCAGGCGGGACCCAGGTGATGACCTGGTACGGGTCCATAATGTCGCAAGTCTTGCAATGCACGCAGTTGGCGAAGTTGATATGGATCTGCGCATCCACCATCTCGTAAACCGCCGCCGGGCAGAAATGCTGGCACGGATTGCCAAACTCCTGCACACAACGATGGTTACAAATATCCGTATCACGGATAACCAGGTGTACCGGTTGATCGTCCTCGTGACGCGTGCCTGAGTGGTAGACATCCGTCAGCTTGTCGAAGGTGAGTTTTCCGTCGCTCTTGGCCGGTCCCAGCGTCGCTTCCCGGCCATAGGTCGATCGCCCGATGGCATTCAGGTGGCGCATGTGGCGGTAACCCGCATCGTTCTTAAAGTCGGGACCAAGATTTCTGCCCCCCAGCACCTGCTGGACGCCGCTCTGCAACAGGCCGGGCAGCAACCCGTGCTCAAACCCCTGATGGAAATTGCGTACGGGGTATAGCTCCTCTTTGATCCAACTGCCTTCCACCCGGCTCTCATACGCGCTGAGAGCCACGCTCGAGTTGTCCCCCACCAGCATCGATTCGAAAGCCGTTTCCGCAGCCAGCATCCCGCTTTTAATGGCCAGGTGAATCCCCTTAAGCCGCTGCGAATTGAGCATGCTGGCCGAGTCACCCAGGATCATCCAGCCCTTGCCCGCCAGCTTTGGCATGGTGAGCCACCCGCCGTAGGGCAGGCTCTTGGCGCCATAGCGAATCATCTTTCCCCCCTCGAGCAGGGAACGCGCCAACGCATGTTGTTTGAACGACTGAAAAACATGGTGCGGGTCAAGCCGGGGATCCTGGTAATCCAGGCCAACCACATAGCCAACCGAGAGCAGAGTGTCGGAGATGCCATAAATCCATGCCCCTCCGTACTCTTGTCCGGTAAGCGGGTACCCCAGGGTGTAGATCACTTCCCCTTTCGCCACCCGGCCGGCCGGAACCTCCCACAGCTCCTTGATCCCCACCCCGTAAGTCTGCGCATGTTCCGGGTTTTCCAGCTGGAAACGCTCGATCAATTGCCTGGTGCACGACCCACGCGCGCCCTCGGCCAGTATGGTGATCTTCGAACGAAGATCGTACCCAGGCTCGAAGTTAGCTTTAGGATTGCCCTCTTTATCAACCCCTTTGTCATCGGTGCGCACACCGGCGACCCCGTCCTCGTCGAACAGCAACTCACTGCCGGCAAAACCGGTAAATAGGGTGATGCCGGCCGCTTCGACTTTGGCCGCCATCCACTTGACGAACTTGTTAATGGAGATAACGTAGTTGCCATGATCCCGCAAGGGTGGGGGCACGAAGGGGAGCTTGTGGTGTCCCTTCTCCGTCAGAAAGTAAACCGACTCCCTGGTGACCTCAGCATCAATCGGAGCCTCGCTCTCAAAACCCGGCAATAGCTCGCGCATAGACCGGGGGTCGAGCAGCGCTCCGGACATGCAATGCTGCCCGGCTTCGCGAGCCTTTTCCAGCACGTAGATGTTTTCCTTGGAAACCGGCGGGAGAGGAGAGTCGTTGAGCGCCAGCTTATCGTTGTGTGCGTCGATGAGCTGCGAAAGCCGCAGCGCACAAGCCATCCCTGCCGGGCCGCCACCGACGATGACGACATCCGCCTCCATCTGTGGCCGTTCGATTCCCTGAATTGGTTGGCGGAAGTGAATCATGGCGTTGGCGGGGGCCTGCCTTAGGCCTTCGCCTTCTTGATTTCTTCGGTCAGCGCCGGGACCACATCGAAGAGATTGCCCACAACGCCAAAATCCGCGATCTCGAAGATGGGCGCCTCCACGTCCTTGTTGATGGCCACGATCGTGCGTGCACCCTTCATGCCCACAATATGCTGGATGGCGCCGCTGATGCCGAGCGCAATGTAGAGCTTGGGGGCAACGGTTTGCCCGGAACTGCCGATTTGCCGCTCCAGCGGCAACCAGCCGTTATCGCAG
>Ga0182024_10011350_pt1 | contig 17910 bp, 16 predicted proteins | sample P32metaG_FD_120480 | JGI IMG/M metagenome (GOLD analysis project Ga0182024, IMG submission 120480) | Permafrost microbial communities from Stordalen Mire, Sweden - P3-2 metaG (Illumina Assembly) | ecosystem: Environmental > Terrestrial > Soil > Wetlands > Permafrost | place: Sweden: Stordalen... | reverse complement strand
TTTCGCCCTTCTCGCCCTTGACGGGATAAAACTGGATGGTTCGGCTGAAGAAGCGAACGCCGTCCCAGAAGCCGGCGCCGGACATTTCCAGCACCTTGAGCGAGCCGACCGTGTACGAGTAAACGATGTTGTCGCCATCGCGATAAAGTCCCTTGTAGCGAGCCCAATCGCGCGGCAGCGGGCCCCAGGGCAGCTTGCGCGGATCCTTGAGATCGCCGTCCTTGGCCCAGCCGGGCGAGGCCCTGGTGCCGAGCACCTGCTTGCCCTTGGGGCTGGGATTGGCCCCGTGCGAACCATTGAAGACGACACCCTTGAACTCCACGAAACCGCCGGTCCACCACGCGGCCGGACGCAGCATTTCGGTGTCGAAGATCATGCCGCCCTTGCCCTCGATCGCGGTATCATCGGGCATGGCCTTGTGGCGCTGGGCCACGCCGCGGAAGATGACGTTGCCCTTGGGCCAGGGCGCGGTGTAGGTGGCGGTGATGAACGGGCCATAATCCATTTCGTCATATGGGGCGGCGGGGGCGTGCGCGCTGCCGGCCAGGATGAGGAGGCAGGCGAGGAGGGACTTCTTCATGGGTTGCTCCGAAGATAATAATGCAAAATGCAAAACCGAGAATGCAAAATGCAAAATGGAATTGTCGGCGGATACTGTCTTCCATTTTGCATTTTGCATTCTCGGTTTTGCATTTTGCATTATTGGATTGCGGCACGGCCGCATAATCAGGTGGGTTCGCCAGGCGGTTTACAACAGCGACTTCAGCAGATCGTATCCTACAACCATGATGGCCAAATCGACAAGCCCATGACTGGCCCACGGCGCATAAAGCGACTCGCTCCATTGATAGAGCCAGGCCCAGATCATGCCGCCGACGCCGACCCCCAGCGACAACGGCACCACCGCCAACCAGAAGTAGCCGGGCTGGTCTGGCACGTAGTGCATGAGCAGAATCACATGATGGCTCATGAACGCCAGCCCGGAAATCACCGCGGCCCAGCTCCACGGAACAAGAAGCCGCAGCCGGCCAAAGACGAACCAGCGCCAATAATATTCCTCGAGCAGTGAGTGCACAATGGCATAAAACCCCGCCAGCACGGCGTAGCGCACGGTGGTGTTGCAATGCAGCTTGGTCAGCCAATCGAAGATCTTGTGGTCCATTCCTGCGAACAGATTGGCACTCTTGACGGCGAAATTTAGCCCGATAACGGCCGCCCCCGTGGCGATACCAAACGCCAAACCCACGCCGAGACCGCGCGCGGTGGGACGTGAGGGGACGAGCATGTCACGATAAAAAACTACCGCCGCGATCAAGGGAAAGGCGAATTGAACGACCTTGGCGAGGCCGAAAACCGTGGGCAGAACGCCGCTTGTCTCGTCGGCCCGAGCGGGCAGGACGATGAAGTACAACCAACCCATGACCGTGGGAAACGTCATGGCGAAGGCCAGGATGGACAGGTCGCGGACGCGGTTGTGTTGCGGCATGGCCTTCTCCGTCGTGGGACGGTCAAACCTCCGCGACCACCCGGCGTACCAGGACGCGCAGCTTCTTCTCCGCCGCCTGAGCCACCGCCAGGATGTCCTCCAGTTTGGCCGGCTCCAGCGCATCCGGCAGACACTGGTCCGTGATCACCGACAGCCCGAGAATGCGCAGGTTCGCATGTACACCGACGATCACCTCCGGCACCGTGGACATGCCGACGACATCCGCCCCGATCTGCCGCAAAAACCGATACTCCGCCCGCGTCTCCAGGTTCGGCCCCGGCACCGCGACGAAGACGCCCTTGTGCGCGACGATCTTCTCTTCCAGGGCGATGCGTTGGGCCAGGTCGAGCAGCTTCTTGTCGTAAGGGGCGCACATGTCGGGGAAGCGAATGCCGAGCCGTTCATCGTTCTTGCCGATGAGCGGATTGTCGCCCATGAGGTTGATGTGGTCCTCGATGAGCATGATATCGCCCTTGGCCCACTGCGGATTCATGCCGCCGCACGCATTGCTCACGATCAGCGTCTCGCATCCCATGGCCTTCATCACGCGCACGGGAAAGGTGATCTGCTTGAGCGAGTAACCTTCGTAAAAGTGGAAGCGCCCTTCCATGGCCAGTACCGCCTTGCCGGCCAGGGTGCCGCACACAAGCTGGCCCTTGTGCGAGGTGACCGTCGAAACGGGAAAGTGCGGGATGTCGCCATAGGGCAGGGCGACGTCGGTCTTGATGTCCTCCGCCAGCCCGCCCAGGCCGGTGCCGAGGATGATGCCGACTTTGGGCTTGCCGGGCCAACGGCTGTGGAGGAACTTCGCGGCTTCTTGAATTTGGTCGTAGAGTTCGATCATGATGAAAAAATACGAAAATGACCCGGATCGGCCATGGCCGTTTAGATACTTTGCACGGCCGGGCATCGCCGCAAAAGGTCCCTCCCCTCCGCAAAAAATGCACGCCATTTTTGCGGAGGGGGTGCGTGGCGCAACTGTTGTGCCATCTTAGCCTTAATGCGAAGCGAAGGGCGCTCCGCAAAATAAATCAGGGGGTACTCCCATGGTTGCGCCAATCCTCGGCCATCTGAATCCGTTCCACCGTGCTCGGGTGAGTGCCATACAAGAATCGCGTCCACGCATTGGTCGTGAGGTTGCTGATGTTGTCGAGGGCCAACTTTCTCTCCGCGTCGATGAACGCTTTTGGTTGCTTGCCAAGTTCCAGCGAGACCGCGTCGGCCTGGCGCTCGAAGTACCGGCTGACGACATTCTGCGCGGGCATCGTCACCCATTCGGCCAGAGTCACGCACAGAAGAATGATCGGCAGCGCGGCGGGATCGGCAGCGCTTTTCAGATACCACGGCGCCCGCCCCCGCAGCCAGTCGAGAAACCGATACAGCAAGTAGAATCCCACAAAGGAAGCCAGACCCGCCAGGGCGATGCCCTTGACGATGTGATCGTGCTGCCAATGGCCCAGCTCGTGAGCCAGGATCGATTCAATCTCTTCGGGCGAATGCTTTTTCAGCAAGGTATCGTAGAGCACGATGCGCCTGGTGGGGCCAAATCCGGTGAAGTAGGCATTGGTATGGCCGCTCTGCCGCGAGGCGTCCACGACCAGGATGTCGTTGACTTGCACGCCCGCCTTCTTGAGCAATAGCCGAACGCGCGGCTCCAGGCCCTTCCACTCGCTCTCATGCAACGGCTCAAAGGTGTTGAAGAGCGGCGCAAAGACGACCGGCAACAGGAGCGCCGCCAATGCCCCGAGCAGCGTGGCCCCCACGGCGGATACAAGCCACCATGCCCGCGGCAGCCAGCGGATCAATGAGAAGAAGCAAGCCAGCACCAGCGCTTCGACGCCGCCGTAGACCACGAAGGCCTTGTAATGGTCGATCAGCCAATCGGCCTGGCTGCGCTGCGTCATGTCCCAGGAGCGCATGTGCTCGAGGCGGAGCAGGCCAAACGGCACATTGATCAACTCGGAAGCCAGGGCGTAGATCAAACCCATGAGCAGAACCGTCGGCAGCCACCGGCCACGCATGAGACGTGAGCAGAGATTCGCAAGCGGGCGAGCCTTCTCCACCAGAAAAAGCAGCAGTCCCAGAGACAAGCACAGCGACGGCACGTTGATCAAGCGACGCTCGGCCGCGTACAAGGCGCCGCGGTCGATCTGCTCTGGTTTGAAGTCGTATCGCGCAGCCTCTTCGCGGGCCTCGTGGGATGGCACCAATGTTGGAATCACAAAGAACAAAAGGATGGCGACGGTGATGAGCACAAGGTATTTCACAGCGCGTCGCCCTCCCGATTGTTTAGCCGCGACGCGACGTACTCGGAACGGAGCGCGGGGCGACTCCCGCGCTCCGCTCCGAGTACGTCCCGTCGCGGCTAAACGGTACATAGCACCAGGCACGTATTGCTGCCGCCGAACCCGAATGAATTCGACACCGCCACGCGCACCGGATGCGGCAGCGCCTGGTGCGGCACGTGCCTGAGCCGGCAGCCAGGATCGGGTTCGTCGAGGTTGATCGTCGGCGGCACGGCTCCGGCTTTCATGGCCACGATGCACGCCAACGCTTCCATGGCGGCGGCCCCGGTCAGCAAGTGTCCCGTCATGCTCTTGGTGGAACTGACGGGAATGCGCGGCAAGGCCGAGCCGAAGACAATCTCCAGCACGTTGGCCTCGGCCTGGTCGCCGACCTGGGTGCTGGTGGCGTGGGCGTTGACGTAATCGACCTGGTCGGCATTGATCTGGGCGTCGGCCAGGGCCCGGCGCATGGCGGCGGCGGCGGGAACCGGGTCGCTGCTGGGGATGACCATGTGAAAGGCGTCGCTGCTCGCCCCGCAGCCAGCGACGCGGGCGTAGACCGGAGCCGAACGCCGCTTCGCCGAGTCCAGCGATTCGAGAACGAACATCGTGCCCCCTTCGCTGAGCACAAAGCCGTCACGCGCCCGATCGAACGGCCTCGACGCCCTGGCCGGCTCATCGTTGCGGCGCGACAGGGCACGCAGGTTGCCGAAGCCCGCCAAGGTCACGGGTGTCATGGCCATGTCACAGGCGCCGGCCAGGCAGACGTCCACCAACCCCAGCCGCAGCCAGGTGCGGGCCAAGGCGAGGGCAAAGTTGCCGCTGGCGCACGCGGCCGACATGCTGATGGCGGGGCCCGAAAGCTGCAAGCGTGTGCGGGTGCGCTCGACCAGGGTCGGCAAATGTTGCTGCGGCTCGTAAACGCTGCGTTTGCCGGCGCGCAGGTCCCATTCCCAGACGGACGTCCATTCGGTCGTCGTGCCCAGCACCAGGCCGACGCGCACGTCCGAGCGGCGCTGCCACCAGCCGGCATCTTGCAGGGCGGCGGTACAGCACCAGAGCGTCAGTTGATCGACGGGCAGCAGTCGCGAGAACTCGTCCGCGGGCCAATCCGGCGGACAGGGAATGTGCTCCACAACGCCGCCGATCTGCGACGGATGATCGTCCACAGGAAAGCGGCGCACCCGGTCGATGCCCGAACGGCCAGCCAGGAGCTGCTCCGTGATGGCCTCGAAGGAAGCTCCGACGGGCGTCGCGGCGCCGATGCCGGTGATGCCGACTTCCATGATTGGCGCTCCCTTGCCATGTCCGTCCCGATTTCTTCGTTTAGCGTTCGCGCCGACGAAACGGAATGATCATTCCGTTTCGTCGGCGCGAACGCTAAACGAAGAAATGGGAAACCTAAAATACCTCAACCCAACCCACCCCCGGCAAACGCCAACTGCCCGAGACGATCGGCTCACGCGACAGTGCCGCATGATGGCTCGCCAACGTAAATTCCTGGGCAGCGGGCGATGTGTCATGGCGGACGTGAATCCGCCACGTGGGAGAGGATGCTGATCCCTCCTGTCCCGCGCGTAACGTCAGCCCAAGAGCCACGCCCAGGCAAGCGATATCCTCGGTGGCATCCGGCATTTTCTCGCGTTCGTAGCCCGTGAGCACCAGCCACAGACCGGGCAAGCCGCCTTCCGACAGCAAACTGGCGGCCACGAGCATGCCCTCGCGCGCCGCACTGTCGCCGCCGCCGATGCTGAGATTGGGCCCACGAATTTGCAGCGCCTGACTGATGGTCCCCGAGGCGGCATGCAGCGTCCCGTGTGGAATGCTGTGCGGCCGCACCCCCCAGGCGCCCTCGGCCATGAAGCGCGAGGCGGCGCCGAGCCAGGCATTTCGGCCGAACATCGCGGGCGCCGCTACCACGCCCCACTCGCGATCATTGCTGAAGCTGTTCTGGCTCCGTGCCATGGCTCGCAAGATCACGGCCAGGCCCACGATTGTCTGTTCATCGGAGTGCTTGAGAACGGAGGGTGGAAATGTCAATCCCGCCGCCGCGCCGGGACAGCGCCGCAGCTCCGCGATCTCCGCCCGGCCAGCTCGCAAACAGGCGTGGGCGGCAAGGCGGCAGGACAGGCTCCATCCTGAGGAGGTCAACCCGGGTTCCGCGCTGCGGGCATCCACGATGGGTTTCCGTGATCATCCGATCATTTTGTCCCCGGCTCCGTACCGGGGTAATTCGTGTCATTCTACATCGCCGTGGGCCAATTTCCAACGGACCGTTGAGCCGAACGCCTCTGGCGAGCGCGCGGGATGCTCCCGCGCTCGCCAGAGGCGAGCGGCTAAACGAAAACTTCATCATCGCGACGGGCATAATCCAATCCCCATTCTTGCAATCCAGCGCGCCGCCCCGTATAGTGCAAACTTGTCGATTGTTGCAGGCCGTGCCGGTCCTCTCACCTCGGCATCACCCGGCCATGACCGAACCCCAACGCGAGGATGCGAATATGAATACCCTGAAAATACGGCGAATCCACCACGCGGCCCCCGATGCGACTTCCCAGCTGACCGACCTGGTGCGCCAGCTCAGCTTGCAAGCCGAGGTCGTGTCGCCGCGTGGCCGGCAGCTCACCGAAAAAGTGTTTGGCGAAGCCTTGCCGCCCGTGCAGGTGGTCGAGCGCATCTGCCAGGACGTGCGCAAGCGCGGCCTGGCGGCGGTGCTGCACTATAGCGAACAGCTCGATCAAGCGAAGATCACGGCCGCCACGTTGCGCGTCGATGAAGACGAACTCGCCGCCGCCCATCGCCAGGCGGACGCCGACTTCCTGGCCACGATCCGGCACGTGCGGCAAAATGTGCTCTCCTTTCAGATGGGCCTCGTGCAAAGCGATGCCGTGCTGACCATCCCCGGCAAGCACGAGCTAAAGCTGCGCTATCGGCCCATGCGCCGTATCGGCGTCTGTGTGCCGGGCGGAGCGGCCGCCTATCCGTCCACGCTGCTCATGACCATCTGCCCCGCCCAGGCCGCCGGCGTCCAGGAGATCGCCGTCGTCATGCCGCCCACGCCCAACGGCGCCTATAATCGCGACCTCCTGGCCACCTGCCACGAGCTGGGCGTGAGCGAGGTCTATCGCGTCGGCGGCGCTCAGGCGGTCGCGGCCCTGGCGTACGGCGTCGAAGGGCTGCCGGCCGTGGACATGATCGTTGGGCCGGGCAACATCTTTGTTACGTTGGCCAAGAAGTACGTCTTCGGGCACGTGGCCATCGACTGCCTGGCTGGCCCGAGCGAAATTGTAGTGCTGGCTGATGATTCCGCCTGGCCCGATTACGTCGCCGCCGATCTGATCGCCCAGGCCGAGCACGATCCGGCCACGAGCATTTTGATCACCTGGCACGCTCCGCTTCTGGATGAAGTCCAGCAGGCCCTGGAACGGCAGCTGCCGACGCTCAAGCGCGGCGACCTGGCCCGGGCGAGCCTGGAACGCTTCGGCGCCTTGGTCCTGGCCCAGGGCGCCGAGCAAGCGATTCGCTGGACCAACGCCATCGGCCCGGAGCACCTGCACATCGCCACGCGCAACCCCGCCGAGCTGGCCGACGACATCGACAACGCCGGGGCCATTTTCCTCGGCCACAACACGCCGGTCGCCCTCGGAGACTACGCCGCCGGTCCCTCGCACGTGCTGCCGACGGGGGGCACTGCACGTTTCGCGAGCGGGCTGTGTGCCACCGATTTCCTCAAGCGCTCCAGCATGCTCTCTTTCACTCAGAAGGGCCTCGCGGCTCTTGCAGGCGACGTGCGCATCCTGGCCCAGAAGGAAGGATTGACCGCTCATGCGGCGAGCGTCGATATTCGGTTGACTCCCAGTGCGCCGGGCAGAAGAAAGATGTATCCGGTCGAAACCGCATCCGCTGCTGACGAATCGCGCTGATCTTTGTAAGATGCAAAGTGCCCGACTTGATCCTTCGCGAAAGGAAATCCGATGCGCTGGTTGCGACGTAACTTTTCTTTGGCAATGCTGGCGACGATGCTTTGCTTGCCCATGGCCTTGCAAGCCTGCCCGCTCTGCAAGGACGCGATTTCCTCACCGGGCTCGGGCGAGGGTGACGAAGAGATCAACAACTCGCCGTTAGCGTACAACCACAGCATCTACTTGATGGCCGGCATGCCGTATCTGCTGCTCGGCTTTTTCGGGTTCATCATCTATCGCGGCTGCAAGAGGAATGACGATCATCGACGGGACGAGGGAACGTAGCCTTCACGTTCGGCGACAGACCGGAGGGACCCGATGGGACTTGGCAGCTGGCTACGAAAAGCGTTCGGCGGTCGCCAGCCATCCGAAAAAATGGTCCCTTACTTCGACGTGGAAGCTGGCCGAATCGTCCGCATTCCGGCGTCAGAGCTACGGCCCGGTGCGATCCAAGTTAAGCTTGAGGGCAGTGAAGAGGTAGTCTGGGCTCTGGCCGAGCAACTCAAACAAGGCGAACTCAAACACCCAGAATTCGACGAGGGCATCCGGAAATACATCCGGCAGGTACAGGATGCCTTCGCAGAGCAGCACCCTCTCTCGTTCGAGGAGTGGGAGGAAGGATTCCGCCGGGACGCCAATCCAGCGCGAGAGATTGCCATATGGTCCCACGCAGCGGAGATCTACAAGGGTTTTGCTAGCGGCGAGCCGTCCGCCGAACGCCGCAAGGACGTCTACCGGTGCATAGTGACTTGCCTTGGTTCCAGTCCCGATTCTGTTTGGCACATTCTCAGGCCTGAGGTTCTAAGCCGTGCGGAGGCCGAGCAAGTCGTCAATCGTTTCTTCAGCAAGACCTCGTGAAGACGACGCATCGGGCGAAAAGTGCAGATCAAGCTCACTCATAGCGCAGCGCCTCAATCGGATCGAGCCGTGATGCCTTCAGCGCCGGGTAATATCCGAAGAAAACACCGACGCCGCCCGAGACGAGAAACGCCAGCACAACGATTTTCAGATCGATAAAGATGGGCCATTTGAAGGCCCACGCCATGGCCGCCGCCGCCCCAGCGCCGAGAGCGATGCCGAGCAACCCGCCCAGCAACGACAGGGCAATCGCCTCGATCAGGAACTGGAGAAGCACGTCGCCGGGCGTGGCCCCAATGGACATGCGAATGCCGATTTCGCGCGTGCGCTCGGTGACCGAGACAAGCATGATGTTCATGATGCCGATGCCGCCCACCAGCAGCGACACCGAGGCGATGATGGCGATCAGCACCTCCAGAGTCCGCGTCACAATGCGGGCCAACTCCGACATCTCCTGAACGCTGGAGACGTCGAAGTCGTCCTGGCCGTTCTTGATGCGGCGCTTTTCGCGTAAGAGACGAATCACCTCGTCCTTGACCGGGTCGAGCATTTCCATCGTGTTGGCCGAGACCAGGATGGCGCTCAGGCTCTCCTCTCCCGCCAGCTTCCATTGAAAGGTGTTGAGCGGCATGAAAATCTGGTCGTCCTGATCGCCGCCGATGGGGGAACGGCCCTTCTCGCCGAGAATGCCGATCACCTTGAGCGGCAGCTGATCGATGCGCACGATCTGACCGACCGGATTGAGATTGCCGGGAAAGAGCCGATCGCGCACGGTCTGTCCGAGCACGCAGACTGCCGCTTGCTTCTTGAGATCGTCATCGCCAAAGAAGCGGCCAAACTCGACGGCCCAGCTGCGGACCTTGCGCATGCCGGCGCTGGTGCCGACCACCATGGTCTTGCAATTATGCAGCCGGCTCGAGGCGACGCGCATGCTGGCCTGCACCTCGGCCACGCCCTGAACCTGGCCGCGCAGCCTCAACCGCAACGTATTGGCCTCGTCGTTGGTGAGCGGTTTGACGTCGGTGAGGGCACCGTGCTGGGTGCGAGCCCCGGGGCGAATCAGAATCAGGCTCTTGCCGACGTTTTCAAGGCGATCGTCGAGCATCTGCCTGGCCCCGCCCGCCGCCGACACCATCGCGATCACGGCGCCCGTGCCGATGACGATGCCCAGGCTGGTCAACGTCGAACGACCCTTGTGCACCAGCAAGGCGGCGAGGGCGACACGTAATGCGGAGAGAAAGGTCATGGGAATTAATGGTCAGTTGCCAGTGGTCAGTGGGCGACCCAATTCAATTATACTCTGCGTGGGCACCGACCTGCTTGACGATGTGCCCACAAAGTACTTGGTCGATATCGACGAACAGGCAAGATGGTATAATAATGAGGATGATACACGGCACACGGCCCCAAGAAAGTGAGACGCTGTTATGTCTATCGAAATGATGATGGACGCCGCCGAGAGGCAGCTTACGGCTGCGAATGAGACGTTGGAGGCGTGGAAGCCAACGGACTCTGAGTTGGCCGGCTTCGTACCCTATGCGGAGAACGCCATTCTTCTATTTCTTGACCGGCAGGCTGTCATGGAGCGAGCAGTCGAGCGCATGCAAAAGCTCGCCCAATTGGGGCAAGTGCCGGACCTGCTGCAACTTAGGTCCGAAGCTTCGCGGTTGTTCCGGTGCGCTCTGCGCCCGGTGGCCGGTCATCGAAAACTGCTCGCGGCACTTGCCGGCGCCGGTTTCGTGGTAGGAGAGGCCGAGCGATTCGAACAGAGCGTTCGCGATCTGGAGCGCATGCGCGATGAACTCCGCAAATCCTTGCCGCTGGCAACTTGCGAGGAGTTCCAGACGGAGCTCTCGGCCATCGAAAAAGGTGAGTTCCAGGATGCCGACGCGGCCTTTGCCGAGATCGCTGGCGTTGACGTCGAAACCTGGCGGCAACGGATAGCGAAGTCTCAAGCCGGTTTGTAGCTTCTGAGGTGCGGCGTGGGCTTCAAAACGAAAATCCACAATTTGGCGAAGATTCAGATCCGCGCCTGGCACCTACCCGACGCGATCCTGGATGAGGTTTATCTTCATCTAACCGTTGTCGTCCCCGCTGACATCGAGCACAACCTGATTCGGCCACAAGGCTCTATCCACGGCCTAAGCGCGGAATTTGTTCGTCGTGATCACGACGTCATGGGACGGGACCATCTATTCGAGTTTCGTGTCTATTTCGGTGATGACGAACAGACGCTGTATGTAGCGAAAGGGCGTTACCAGATCCTGGACGATTGACCGTTCGAGTAAACGGAGGCCAGCATGTCCCATGTCATTTTGCTCGGTGATTCAATCTTCGACAACGCTCGCTACGTTCCCGATCGTCCTGCGGTGATCGAGCAGCTTCGCCAGGCGCTGCCGCCGGGTTGGCGGGCGACGCTCCTGGCCGTGGATGGGCACATCACCGAGGATGTCGCGCGCCAGCTTTCTCGACTCCCGGTGGACGCATCGCATCTGGTTGTGACAGGTGGGGCGAAGATCGCGAACGCCATCGCGCAGCTCGTGACGGGACATGATTATAGCGGTGGGCGAAGCGCCATATTCTCGTGATGATCCTGCGAACGCGAAACGATAAATCAATCGGTCCTACAAATTTCGGCCCACGCGGTTCTTCATCCGCTCGCTGGCCTTGAGCAAAACGGACCGTTCTTCCTCGGTGAGGCTTGCCTGGCCGGTCTCGAAGATTTTCTGCAACAGTTCGTCCACGCGATCCAGGTCGGCGTCGGCGGCAATCTCGCGGCGTGGCTCGGGAAAGGTGCCCTCGGCGATGCGCAGGCGGGGGCGGCTGCGGCGCCAGTTCGCGCTCGGCCAACGGATCCATTCGGAGAGCGGCTCGAGCCGCCACTGGTAGCGAGCGTAGAGGAAGCCGAAGGCTGCCCCGCCCAGGTGAGCGGCATGAGCGATGCCGGAGTAGACGACGTCGCCGGAAAGGGTCAGCAGCACGGGATGCAGATCCCAGAGCACGTAGAGCATCATGACGAAGCGCATCTGCAACGGGATGAACCAGAAGAGGTAGATTGTCTCATACGGAAAGTGCATGGTATAGAGCATCGCCACGGCCATGACCGCGCCCGAGGCGCCGATGGCGGGGACCGACTTGCCGGTATACAGATCCAGGGCGACGTAAGCCAGGCCGGCGAACACGGCCGAGGTCAAATAAAAGAGCAAGAACTCGCGCGAACCGTACATGAACTCCAGCGTGCAGCCGAACCAGAACAGAACCACCATGTTAAAGACGATGTGGTAGATCCAGTTTCGATCGTGACAGAACGCGTGGGTCAGCAGCCTCCACACCTGGCCTTCATAAACGACCTTGTTGGGGTCCAGTTCGAGCCATTTCTGCACGATGGAGATCCTGACATGGGGCAAATTCTCGAACAGGGCCGGTTGGTCCTTGATCAGCTCCGCCATCTTGTCATTGAGGGGAAACGGCATCTCGCTGGTGACGAAGATCTGCAGCAGAAAAACGACGGCATTGGCGATGATGAGATACTTGACGACCGGGGTCAGACCGCCGGCCGACCAGCTGCCATCGCTCGACGCGAATTCACGGTAGTAATCGCGGCTGGAGATGCCCATGGGATCACTTCACTTGCAGGATGTTCTTCGTGAGGATCGTGGTCAGCAAACCCGGCGGCTTGAAGCCTGTGCTGGACTGGACCAACTCGAAGCTGAGCAGGCCGAGCAGGACCATGACGATCAGGCAAGGGAACATGAACAGCGTCGGCAGCACGCCCCACGGAGCGGGCTTGAGGGCTACGGCGCCACGTGGCGTGGTGGTGGCCGCGGCGACTCCCGCCGATTCGGTTTCCTCATCCGGGGCGGCGAAGTCTTCGTCGCCTTCCAGATCGCCGAACCCGAAGTCGTCGTCGCTGGGCGCCACCGTTTCTTCGCCGTCTTCTTGCTGCTCTTCCTCTTCCTCGTCGTCGGCCGATTTTTTCTTGACCTTGACCTGCTGCTTGGAGCCCGGTTTGGACGCCGGTTGCTTCGATTTGCCGAGCTTCGTCTTGCGGGGAGCCGGGGCTTCTTCTTCCTCGACGGGCTCCTCGTCGTCGAGATTGACGACGGCGCTGCCGCTCTCGTCCTCGATCTGGATGTCGAAATCGGAGCTTTCCAGATCGGTGTCGAGAGCGCCGACCTGCGAGCTGGATTCCTCGTCGAGGCCGGGAACCTCGAAGTCCGTCTCGAAAATGTCCTTGTCGCCTTCCTCGCCGCCGGCCACGGCTTCGCCCTCGGCGGACAGGTTGCCGCTGTCGTCGAGGGTGAGCTCGAACTCGCTGTCCGAATCGTCGGTGGACGCCTCGGCAGGCCCTTCGCTCATGGCGGGCACTTCATCGCTGCTGTCGAGGGTCAGCTCGAACTCGCTGTCGGACGGCTCCAGGGCGGGGTTTTCCGCCGAGGACAGCACGGCGGCGCCGACCTCGAAGTCGCTCTCCGGAGACGGGATCCGCGCATGTTCACCGGACGAATCTTCCAGGTTGATTTCGAATTCGCTGGAAGATTCGCCCTCGCCTTCGCCCTGGTACTGGGCGGGTTTGGGAGTTGACTGGTTAACCTCGAGCGAGATGCCGCGGTCGTTCGGGTCGGCCAGGTTGATGCCGCTGGTCGGGCCCGACAATTCGCCCGGTCCGCCAGCACCCAGGCCGATGTTTTCCTCGGGCAATTCCAGGCTGAAATCGTCGCTGGCGTCGCCCTGAAACTGGACTGGGCCTTCGTCCCCGGCGGCCGGGACCAGATCGAAGTCGCTGCTGTCCACATCCGGATCCACCGGCGCCGCCTTGCTCGGCGTCCGGCTGGATTTGGGCGGCTGCGTGGCTTCGTCGTCGTCGGACAACTCGAACGGAGACGCGGCCGATTCCGGCGGCGGGGCGGCAAACTGGCTCGGCATCTTCGATTTGGGCCTGACCTTGGCCTGCGGCTTCTGCTGCTGCTGGCGCATGGCCTCTTCTTGCTTGCGGATTTCCTCGTCGAGGTTGATTTCCTCGGTCAGCAGCATGGCGTCTTCGCTGCCGGGGGATGGCGGCGCGTGCCCTTCCAGGCGGATGTCGCTGTCCGTCGGGCCCATGTGCGTCTTGCCCATGCTCATTTCGTCGGACCCGGCTCCGACGATTTTGACGTCGGAGTCGCTATCTTTCAGCAAGAAGTGCGCGTCCTGGTCGAGCGGCACATTGCTCGACGACTTCTTGGGCAACGGCGAATTGCCGACCAGCTTGGAACGCGTCTTGCCCGGCGACGGCGGCCCCGATGAGGCTGGGCCACCCAAAGCGGATTTCGGCTTGGTCGGCGAAGTGGGAGGCGGCGCCTGAGGGGGCAACGACGACTTGCGCCGCGTGGATGACGAGCCGACGTTGACGTTACTATCCTGGCCGATCAGCCTGATGTCGCTGTCGCTGCCGAGGTTCATCTCCTGATCGGAAATCAGGCGCACGTCGCTGTCGCTGCCAGCCTTGGGTTTGGAGCCTGGCTTCTTGCTGCCGCTGCTCCTGGCGCCGCTGCCGGGCAACGCCTCGCGGCCAATGTCCACCGAATCCTCATTCACTTCGAGGGAGAAGTCGAAAATATCCTGGCCGCCGCTTTCGACCACGGGTTCGGGGAAGAGCTGGCTCTTGGGCCGGTGCGGCGTCTGAGGCGGGGCGCCGAGCGGTTGATCCGGATCGCTGGCCATGCCGCGCTGCCGGGCCAACTCCTGAATGTCCTGGACGCGAAAACGCAAGGTGCCGCGATCCTGGAAGGAGCGGATCTGATTCTTCTGGGCGATTTGGCGCAGCTCCTCCGCCTCCATGGCGAGGAACTGGGCCGCTTCTTCCAGGGTGTAATATCCAGGAACCATCGTTTGTGCTCCGGTCGCTCACGCTCCCGGCTCGAATATCCAGAAAAGGCCGAATAACTCTTGTCTTCCATGCACGCCATGTGCATGCATTCTTGATTGTAAACCAACCCGGCGGCAATGCAAGAGACTTCGGTTGCAAAGACTGGAGCAGGAGTAACGGATGTAACGATCGTAGGACGTCGGCGCTGCCGCCCATCAGCCATTCCGCCGCCTCGACCTCACTTCTGTTCGATATTTACCGTAATGCCGCCGCAACCACGGATATTGATGACTACGGTCCCCGCTTGGACCTGCCCGCGCGCGATCCCGCCGTCCTGCTGGACCAAGTCGGGCGCTGGTAGATTCAAGAGTCGGGTGAGGATCGCCCGCAGATTGGGGCGGTTTCCGATCCGTTGCGTTCGCAGCCGACCAGGGGCGTCCTGCTGAGGCGAACCGGTTTCGCGCAGCAGCCGCCGGGTGTCATCCGGGGTCAGCAGCGTCAGCCCGGCCGCGCGAAGACAGCCCTGCACGCAGCCCAAAGCGCCCACCACGATCGGCGAAGCGCTGGAGGTGCCGCTGAACTGATCAGTGTACCACTTGTCGGTGGCCGGGCCGCCCTGCAAGTCGCCATACCCGGTCGAGGTGACTTCCCGGCCCCAGCCCTGTACGTCCACTCGGCTGCCGTAATTGGAGAAGTCCAGGCGCGACCGATCCGGGCCGTGGTCATTGCCGTGGGTGCCCTGCGGTGGGGCGCCGGCGCCGACGACTACCGCACCCGAGCCCGGATTGGCCGGGTTGAAAGGGTTGCTCCAGGTGGGTGGGAAGCCTGTCTGGGGCGTGTTGAAGACGTTGTTGTCGAGGCTGCGGGCGCCGTTGCCGCCGGCCTCCACGACGATCACACCGCGGCGCACCGCGTAGCGAATCGCCGCCAGATCGTCAGGCCACCACTCCACGGCGATGTAGCAGTCCTGCCCGACGCCGCTGGCATCCGGGCCGGCGCGGTGGATTTCCAGCAGCAGGATGTCGCCGGGCCGCAGCAGGTCGGCGGCCTGTTGGATGACGCGGGCTGTCGGCAGGCCGGCGAACGAGGCCATTCGGACAAAGGCTTCCGGACAGATACCGGTGACGCCGAACCCGTTGACATCGCCGCCGAACTCGCCCAGCACCGCGGTGCCGTGGTTCTGGTCGCCGCTCGCGGCGCCGACCGCGACACCGCCTTTGTTCTGTTGCAAATCTTCATGAGTGGTTCGCCAGTTCCACTCGCAGTCGATGATGTTCACGCCCCTGCCTCGGCCGCCGGGCAGAGTCCAGGCGAATCGCGCGTCAATGCCGCCGGGGGCGACATCGAGGTAGCCCTGCCGGGTGGTGAAGTCCGGCGACTGCACCGGAGGCGAGGCCGGTTGCGGCTGCATGGTGTTGAGTTCGGCTGTGCCGGCCAGCGGGGACGCCACCGCGGGCTCAGCCGGCGGCTTCACGTAGGCCGCCGCCACCGATGGGGACGTCCGCAGTTTTTCGGCCAGCGCTTCCAGTTTGTCGTCTGGCGCTTCGACGTGGTAGAAGCGCCGGAGTTCAGCCGCAGGCGCGAGATTCAGGGCAATGCTTTCCAGGCCGGACGACGATAGCCCGGAAGTGGACAGCGGGGGCGTGAATGGCGGGGGCGAGAAAAGAGGGTGAATCGTAACACCTTCTCGCCCCAGGACTTCCGCCAGGGATGGCTCGGTCACCGAAGACATGCCCTCCAGGCCCCCCGGCTGGGTGATGGGGGCAGCGTCCGGCGACATCAGGATGACCAACTCGCGCTGGCCCTGACTTTCGTGGGGAACAGACGGCCCGCGGGCCGAGGTTGAACTACTATGCTTAGCCATTTGGGGACCTCTGGGTGGTGACCTATTCCGACGGCGGGCCTTCGGGCGGTTTCACGTAGACTGCCTCCACAATCCCGGCCTCCTCGATCCGCCGTCGGACCTCGGTCGCCGCCTGTGGGTTGGGGGCCGAGACATAAAATTGCGACGCCAACTCCGGGTCCAAAGTGTCCGGATGCATCGCTTCCAGTTGGAGGCCGAAATCCGCTACAATTTGTTGGAGCCGGCGGGACCCGGCCAACGCCGGGTGGTCCAGGCGAAGGTCGCAGGCCATCGCAGAGTGGGTGTGGATGGTGACGAGCACGGCCGGCCCCCCTCTGAAATGGGACGGAGAAGCGCACGTTGTTCGCCTTCATTTGGTAGAATACGATTTCACAGTCTTGGAGCAAGTACCGCAGCCCAGGCCAGGGAGGAAAGTCCTTCCTTCTGGCGAAGGAGCAGCTACCCGGAGGATTGCTGTGTCATCCAGGGTCATGCCAAAATGGCGGCCAAAGACCGTCGCGCACGGGGGGGGTATCACATACGTCCGCGTGCGCGACGGTCCCTTCCGGCGACATAAAAGATCGTCCGTCAGTTGCTTACGACACGTGGACCGTCGCGCACGGCGTTTTCAATTTTGTGCGCGACGGTCTGGTGAAGCCCATGACGATGGCTCGCTGAAAGGTTTCGGGGAAAAGGAACGTATTTATTTCTGGACGGACGGACTCCCTTCCTCGCGGGTTCGAGGCATCATCATGCGCACCGACTCCTGTTTCGACGTTGCCACCTACGAGCGCCTGTTCGCCGGTGAATTGCCGGCCGCCGAGATGGAGACGGTTTGCGCCCATCTCGAAAAGTGCGAACGATGTTTGCAGGTGGCGCGGAGCATTCCGGAAGATACACTGGTAGGATCGCTTCGCATCAATGCCATGGGGCCGGCCGCGGTCGGATCGAAGTTCGTCCGCGAGCTGGCCCAGAAGGTTTTGCAGCAGGGGGGCCGTGCCTTGCCCGAGTTCATGATGTTTTCCTGCGCCGGTTGCGGCAACAAGCTCAAGGTCAAGTCCGACCTGGCCGGCAAGAAGGTCAAGTGTCCGACGTGCAACCAGGTCGTGCTGGTCGCTGCCGCGGCGGGTTCCACGGCAGGGATGATACCGTCGGACGAGAAGACGCGCGCCCCCCAGGAAGCGCTGGATCATCGCGAGGCGGCCACCCTGCCACCCGCCGAAACCCGGACCGTGGCCCCAGTATCCAAGAATGATACCAACCTGGCGAATCCCCCGGGCCCCGCCGAGGACCGCAGTCTGACCGACTTCCTGGCCCCGCCGCTCGAGGCCGACGAGATCGGCCGGCTCGGCAGCTACCGGGTGCTCAAAGTTCTCGGCGCCGGCGGCATGGGCGTGGTCTTCAAGGCGGAAGATCCGTCGCTCAAGCGGCTGGTGGCCATCAAGGCGATGCTGCCGGCGGTCGCGGCCAGCGCCTCGGCCAAGCAACGCTTCCTGCGCGAGGCCCAGGCCGCCGCCGCCATCAAACACAATCACATCGTCACCATCTTCCAGGTTGGCGAGGATCGCAACGTGCCCTTCCTGGCCATGGAGTTTCTCGAAGGCGAACCGCTCGACGATCTGCTCAAG
>Ga0182024_10011349_pt1 | contig 17910 bp, 14 predicted proteins | sample P32metaG_FD_120480 | JGI IMG/M metagenome (GOLD analysis project Ga0182024, IMG submission 120480) | Permafrost microbial communities from Stordalen Mire, Sweden - P3-2 metaG (Illumina Assembly) | ecosystem: Environmental > Terrestrial > Soil > Wetlands > Permafrost | place: Sweden: Stordalen... | reverse complement strand
AGTGTTGTTGCCAATTTTTCTCAGTCGTCCCTACGGGACTTTTCAATGGCGCATGCCAACCCAGGACTGCTTCCTGGGCTAAGTTCAGCCGTCCCTACGGGACTCGATATCGAGATAGTCGTTTCTCTCGCAGACTCTTTAGCCCCTGAGGTACCTTTTTCTGTTGCGTACGGGCCTCAGCACGTACGCCCTCAGTGCGGAGCAGTAGCCGGCGGCGCACTCTGCTGCGGCTGTTGCCCGTTAGCCGGCGCATTATTCGGCTGTGGCTGCCCGGTATTGTTAGTCACATCCTGCCCCTCAAAGATCAGCTTGACGGTAGAACGGAACTGCTTGTAGTCGGTATAGCGCACGATCTGCCGAATATGCACATCCTGGCTCATGTACCCACTCCCGCCGGAAAAATGCAGCTCCGCATCGGCCTTGGTATAAACCGGAAACCAATACTTCCCATCCACCTGTTCACGGTACGTCGTAAACGGCGGTGACAGGTCCTCGTGTCCTTTGCGCATATCATCGGGAACATTCTTGGCGCTGGTGATCACAATTTGCAGATCCTTCTGGTCCACCCAGATGCGTCCCTTCAAATAGCGCTTGCCCTTCTCCATAACCTTCGGCGCCACATCAAAAACGTAGCAGTCTACCTCGTCCACCTTCTGCCGTCCCGCATAGGTCAAGTTGTATTGCCCGACATCCTCCGTGGTCAAAACGAAAGGCAGGCGCTGCTCAATATCCGAAACATCGGCCGGGCTCATCTGGATGCGCTCCAGCGTGTTCGCTGGCGCGAAAGTCACGTGCTCCGATTTGCGCCCGTTGGTGTCGAACGTAATCTGCACTACCTGGCGATACTCGCCATCTACTTTGCCGTCATCGTTGATAGTCTGGATGCGCACGTCGCGCTGGTAGGTGTAGTTGTCAAGAGCGTGGCGGAACTCGCTCTCCTTGGCCGCAAACTGCTGAACAATCTTATCCGGCGGTATGGTGGGAGCGCTGGTATCGATCGGCCCAAAGCCCTGGTCGGGCTGATCTTTCGACTGGGCCAGCAGCGATAGACCGGTAATGGGCACAAGCGCCAATAAAATCAGCAACTTCGCTAAACCCTTACCCATGGTTTTGCCTCCCATTTCATCTCCCCGCCATAAGGCCATTATGCACCTCACCAACGCTGTCTATAAATAGACGCAGCCGCCCCCAACTTGGCTACGGGTGACCCGGCCCCTCGCCCAGAACCACACGCAGCCGCCCATGCGCCGCCTCTAGCCTCCGTACGGCGTCCTCGCGCGAAATGCCCAGCTTCTGCATCACGATTGCGACCCGCACCGTGCCGGCCCGCTCCAGCAGGGCGCCGCCCTGCTCCTCGTCGACACCGGTTGCGGCGGCGATGATCCGTATCGCCCGATCCTTCAGCTTCACGTTGGTCGGTTGCACATTGACCATCAGGTTGCCGTAGACCATGCCGATGCGGATCATCGCCCCGGTGCTCAACATATTCAGCACCAGTTTGGTGGCCGTGCCGGCGCGCAGGCGAGTGGAACCAGTAATGACCTCAGGCCCGACCGCAGGCGTGATAGCGATCTTAGCCCGGCGCTCTACGTCCGAGCCCGGCACACAGCTCAACCCAACCGTGAGCGCCCCCAGGTGGTTGGCATAAGCTATGCCTCCCAGCACATAGGGGGTTCGTCCGCTGGCCGCTATCCCCACCAGCGTGTCCCCGGCTTTTAGGCCGGCGGTTTTCAGGTCCTCTGCCCCCTGCTCGGCGTCGTCTTCCGCGCCCTCGATCGAATGCCGCAGCGCATAGTCGCCGCCGGCAATCAGCCCCACTACCAGTCCCGGATCTACATTGAAGGTCGGCGGGCACTCTGATGCATCCAGCACCCCGAGCCTTCCTGAAGTGCCGGCTCCGGTATAGAAAAGGCGGCCGCCCTTTTCCAGGCGCTCCGCTATGCCATCGACGGCCTGCGCAATCCGGTCCAGCTCAGCATGGACCGCATCCGCTACGGAGCGATCCGCTGCGTTGATCACCTCCAGCATTTCCCGCGTCGAGAGCTGGTCGATCCGGGCCGTGTCAGGATGGCGGGTCTCCGTTAACAAGTGCTCAAACTTCATCATTAGCCAACCATAGCAAAGTCCTTTTAGGGCAGCGCATTCTCACGCCAGCCGTTTCACTGCATCGGGAACGAAGTACAGAAGCGATACACCCAGGATCAGCGCCAGAGAAATAATGGGATTGACATAAGCGGCAGGAATCGCCAGCGCATAGACCACCAGAGCAATCCAGTTTCTCAGCCTCGCTGCCTGAACCGACGCCTGCAACTCAGCCTGCTCTTTCGATTGTCTTGTAATCGCCGACTGAAAGAGGTTGAACGCAACCGTGATCAGTAGGAACACCACCGCGTAGAGCGCCGTGGTGAAGGAATTCATGTGGTTCTCGGCCATATAAGAAGTAAAGAAGGGAATCAGGGAGACAAAGAATAGAAAAAACAGGTTGGACCATATCACCAGGTTGTCTGCGTTCTCTGCGTAGCGGAGAAGATGGTGGTGGTTGATCCAAACCACTCCGACGAACAAATAGCTGAGCGCGTAACTGGCAAACCCAGGCCAAAGCACAAGAGCGCTGCCGGACTGCCATCGTGGGGCGCCTTCAGGTCCAACACCATGATGGTGATGATGACCGCAATGACTCCGTCGGAGAACGCTCCCAGGCGCTCCGGACTTGCTTTCCTGATAGCCATGCGAGCTTCCTTTCCACTGCGCCATTCGTGTCTCGTTTTGCATCCCGCTTTAGCGAGAAAATCATCTCAAAGATGCTACCCTGTGCCCCTGGGATCGTGAATCGGAGAAGCTATTGGATACTGTCTCTCAAGCCACGCCGGCTCTGCCCCGCCACCCGCGCCTGCCCCAGATTCTGGAACAAAACTGGCAGGCAGAGATGACCGGCTATTACACCTATCGGGCGCTCTCCGAGAGAGAACGGGAGCCCGGGCGCAGGCAGGCGCTCGAAAACATGGCTGTTGCGGAAAAGGAGCACGCCGAACTGTGGGCTGGCCGATTAAAGGAACTGGGGGAGCCGGATCCGGTGTATCGGGGCAAGCCCTCCGGCGATGCCGACAGCCTCAAGAACCGCGTCGGGGGTGACGATCTGGCCTTGCGTCGCCTGGAAATTGATGAAAGCCGCGATATTGCCAAATATAGCCAGCAGCTCAAAGCGCTTGGCGATGCGCCCAGCCTGGCCATCCTGGAACGGGTCATTGAAGACGAGCAGGAACACTATCGCGAGCTGAGCAGCCTGATTCGGCGCTACCCGCCCCGCTCGTCCCGGCTGGCCGTGGGTCGTGGAGTTCGCGCACCGGGGCTCGATCCAAGAGCCCTCCTGCAACAGATGCTGGCAAAACGCAACCAGGGCCGGTCGCATACCGCGGGATGGATCGGAGACGCCATTTACGGGGTCAACGACGGGCTGGGCTCCATCTTCGGCATCGTCTCCGGAGTTTCGGGCGCGACCCTGGGCAACAGCAAGTATGTCCTGCTCTCCGGCATCGCCGGCATGATCGCCAGCGCGCTCTCCATGGGGTCCGGCGCCTACCTCGCAGCCAAGAGCGAGCGCGAGATCTACCAGGCGGAGCTCGCTCGCGAGCGGGAAGCCATTGCCGTGAACGGCGCGGAAGCCCGCGAATTGTTGTCCCTCTACTTCCAGGTCAAGGGCCTTCCTGAGCAGGACGCTGACCACATGGTCGAGCACATCGCGAGCGACCCCGAACAGATGCTGCGTGCGCTCGCTGCCGAGCGGCTGAACTCGACCGAGGAAGCTCTCAGCAATCCGCTCACCTCCGCTATCTCAGGAGCGGTTTCGACCGCAGCCGGAGCGTTTATACCCATCGTGCCGTTTTTCTTTCTCAGCGGTTACAGCGCCGTCATTATCTCCGCGATAGTTTCGCTGCTGGCCCATTTCGCCGTAGGCGCCGCCAAGTCCCTGGTCACCGTGCGTTCCTGGTGGAGCAGCGGTTTCGAGATGACGATGGTAGGAGCCGTGGAAGGCGTCGTGACCTACGTCATCGGCCTCGGCCTGGGCCGTCTAGGCGCCTAAGCGACCGTGGGAAAACTCAATCAAACGCGGAAGTAGTCGGGCCGCCACGATTGGATCGAGGCCTTTATCTGCTTGTTGGTCAGGGCTTCGTTGAGCGCGCGCATGGCGAGTGCAGGCAGCTCCGCATCTGAAGCGAAACGAAGCCCGATCAACTGAGATTCTGTCAGCTCCACAATCCGCGGCCGCGCCGCCTCGGGCAAAAGCATTGCCAGGCGCAATCGCTCTTCGAGTCGGATGACCCGGTCCTGCACCTTGAGGGCGTAGCTCCTGGCCTTGAATGCGATCATGAAAAATCCGACGGCCAGTACGACCCCCAGCGTAGAAGCGATGCCAGGGTGCCGCACGATACGAATAACGCTCAAAATGATCGCGGCAATACCTAGCGGCGCTAGAAAAAAATGGAAGGGTGGATCCAACCTGCCGTGGTTGGCATAGGACTGCGGCGTAGTATTTGCCATCGGAAAGCCTCTTTCAGGAACCAATCCATCATGCTTGATACAGGCGCCTCCTGTGAAATGATTAAGCCATGAACAAGGGTCGACTGGCTCTCGCCTGCATCAATCTGCTCCTCCTGTCTGCCGGACGTTGCCTTGCGCAATCCCCGGAGTCTGCCTCCCCGATTTTGTTGCATGTGGATCTCACTGATGCGCCCCGCCATCTGCTGCATGCTCACTTGGAGATACCGGTAAGCGCCGGCCCTCTCACCCTGGAATACCCGCAATGGATTCCCGGCGACCACCGCCCCACCGGGCCTATCGACAATCTCGCAGGAGTCGTGGTTCGCGCCAACGGCCAGATTCTTCCCTGGCGCCGCGATGATGTCGATATGTACGGCATTCACGTCGAGGTGCCATCTGGTGTAAACCGGCTGGACGTATCACTCGACTTTCTCGCCACCCCAGGCGACACCGGCTCCGATGAAGATGAGGCCACCAGCGCCAACATGACAGTGCTGGAGTGGAACTCAGTCGTCCTGTATCCGGCGCATATCCCGGTCGCACAGATTCCCATTACCGCTTCGTTGACCGTGCCTCAGGACTGGAAGCTTGGAACCGCATTGAGCGTTTCTTCGCAGAAGGGCCTGGAGACATCGTTTGCCACGGTTCCTGTCGAGCAGTTGGTAGATTCGCCAGTCATCACAGGCAGGTATTTTCGCGAGATCGCGATTGCCCCGGAGATCACACCCAAACACTACCTTGATGTAGTCGGCGACGCCGCGGAGGACGTTGACCTCAAGCCGGAGTACCTCACCGCGCTGAACCAGCTGGTGCGTGAGACAGGCCCACTCTATGCCTCCCGCCATTACGAGACCTACCATTTTCTTCTCAGCCTGAGCGACGTGATCCGCGAGGAAGGTCTCGAGCATCATCAATCGAGCGACAACGGCATTGAGAAAAAGGGCGTCGCTGATCCCCAGCTTGCCGTGCTGAATGCGGAATTGCTGCCGCATGAGTTTACTCACTCCTGGAACGGCAAATATCGCCGGCCCATCGGATTAGCCACACCCGATTACGCCACCCCGCAGAAGGGTGACCTGCTCTGGGTCTATGAGGGCATGACGCAATATTGGGGTGACGTCCTGGCAGCGCGCTCCAACTTCTGGACACCCGAGTCCTACCGCGAGGCACTGGCTTGGAGCGCTGCCCGGCTTGACGTGAAACCTGGGCGCACCTGGCGCAACCTCGAAGACACGGCCATCGCCGGACAGATTCTCCGTGGAGGCCACCAGTCCTGGTCCAACTGGAGGCGCGCCCAGGATTATTACTCGGAAGGCGAGCTGCTGTGGCTGGATGCGGATACGACCATTCGTCAGCTGACCCAGGACAAAAAATCCTTGAACGACTTCTGCGTGAAGTTCCTGGCCGTGGGTGGAAACACTCCGCCCAAGGTAGTGCCCTACGATTTTGAAGAGATCGTGGCTGATCTGAATTCCGTCGCGCCTTATGACTGGCGTACCTTTCTAACCGAACGCCTCGATTCGCACGCGGCCCACGCACCCCTGAGCGGAATAGAGCACGGAGGGTACAGGCTGGTTTATGGCACCGAGCCCACCGAGTATGAGAAGGCCGTCCTCTCCGAAACGAAGCAAACCGACGCGTGGTTCTCGGCTGGGCTCATGGTGAGAGCTAATGGCACCATTGGCGATGTCAGGATGGGCTCTCCAGCCTTTCAGGCGGGGCTCGGCCCACGCACCAAGCTGGTGGCTATCAACGGCCACGGCTACACCGAAGACGTGCTGAAGCAGGCCATTCGCGCGGCTAAGGGAACCACGGACCCGATTGAGCTGATCGTCTCCGATGACAACGAATTCCGCACCGTGCGGCTCAACTGCCACGACGGCGAAAAATATCCACGGCTGGAGCGAGTGCAGGGGACGGCGGATCTGCTGGACGAGATCCTCAAACCGCTGGCTGCAGGGAAGGGAAGTGGCCTATAGTGAATCGTCCCCGGATTTCCTGTTGGGCTTGTGGAATCAATGAACTTCATGCGGCTTTCCTTAAAGAAAGCCGCACGCGCTGCCGCTGTTGATAGCCCCTAGCAGGAAATCCGGGTCGTCCAGGAGAAACTATGTCCAACGGGTTTCGCGCCCTGCTACTTGCTGCTTTGCTTACGCCATCCACATTATTCGCACAGACCAGCACTCTGGCGGCAACTCCGCCCATGGGCTGGAACAGCTGGAACCTTTTTGCAGGCAGGGTGAACGATGCGGATGTCCGCGCCGCCGCGGATGCCATGGTCTCCTCCGGCATGAAAGACGCCGGGTATATCTACGTGAACATTGACGACACCTGGCAGGGCGAGCGCGATGCTCAGGGCAACATCCAAGCCAACAGCAAATTTCCTGACATGAAGGCGCTGGCCGACTACGTCCACTCCAAGGGCCTCAAGATCGGCATCTACTCCGGACCCGGCGCGAAGACCTGCGCCAAGTACGAAGGCAGCCTGGGGCACGAAGCCCAGGACGCCAAGACCTATGCAGCCTGGGGCTTCGACTATCTCAAATACGACCTCTGCGGCTTTCGCCAGAACATGAACGAGCAGGCTCCCAACGATCCGGCAAAAGCCACCCAGATGATGAAGGATGCCTACGAAAAAATGCACCAGGCGCTGCTGGCAACGGGACGCCCAATTGTCTACAGCTTCTGCCAGTACGGTTGGGATGCGGTATGGGAGTGGGGACCCGGGCTAGGAGCCAATCTGTGGCGGACCACAGGAGACATCAATCCCACCTGGGATCGCATGACGCTGATCGGCTTCTCCCAGGCCGGCTTGGCTAAGTATGCGGGCCCCGGCCACTGGAACGATCCCGACATGCTAGAAGTAGGCAACGGAAAGCTCACGCTGGACGAAAATCGCACCCACATGAGCCTATGGGCTCTGCTCGCAGCTCCGTTGCTGGCGGGCAACGACCTCTCGCAGATGAAGCCCGAGACATCCGCCATCCTGACCAATCGCGAAGTGATTGCCATCGACCAGGATTCCCTGGGCAAGCAGGGGGATCGGGTCTCCGAAGTAGGTCCCGTCGAAATCTGGGCCAAGCCGCTCAAGGGCGGTGCCAAAGCCATCGGCCTTTTCAACCGCGACGACACCGCACTGCCCATCACCCTCAAGCTGAGCGATGTGGGCTTTGCCGGAGGAGCAAAAGCGCGCGACATCTGGCAGGCAAAGGACCTGGGTAAACTCCAGGGCACCTACACCGCAACCGTACCCCGTCATGGAGTAGTCCTACTACTGCTGACGAAGTAGCCTCTCCACAGAACCCAAAGGAAACCGGACGGGTGGCCCACCACCGTGGAACCACCCCAAGAACTCTAAGGTAAACTTCCGGGATGGCGATCGACTTGCTGCCCACCCCCGCGCCGCCTGTTTCCCCGCCCCACGTGGAAACACATTTCGCCTCGACCGCGCTGGTCCGCGACATAGTGATTGGGATGTCCGACGGGCTGACCGTTCCCTTCGCCCTGGCTGCGGGACTTTCCGGAGCAGTCAACTCACCCCACATCGTGGTATTGGCCGGACTGGCGGAAATAGCCGCCGGATCGATCGCCATGGGCCTGGGTGGCTTTCTCGCCGCTCAGGGCGACGCCGAGCACTATGTCAGCGAGCGGCTGCGCGAAGAGCGCGAGATTGTCGAACGGACCCGCGACGAGGAAGAGGAAATCTACGAAATCTTTGAGCAATACGGCGTAGATCGAAGCGAAAGCATGCCGGTGCTCGAAGCACTAAAACGTAGGCCCCAGGCCTGGGTCGACTTCATGATGAGGTTTGAGCTCGGCCTGCAAGAGCCACAGCGAAACCGGGCCAGCCGCAGTGCGATCACCATCGCCCTCTCCTATGTGGTCGGAGGCCTGATCCCTCTGTTCCCCTACATGACAGGGCGCAGTTTACCCTCCGCTCTCACCGCCTCGGTGGCCATCACCCTAGTGGCATTACTGGTTTTTGGTGGAGTCAAAGGCCGACTGACCGGAGCCGGCACCCTCCGCAGCGCCTTTCAGACCGTGATCATCGGCGGCCTGGCGGCGGGTGTAGCCTACCTTCTCGCCCGGCTGTTGAGCGCTCATTGAAGCGCAAGCAAAAAGAGTCAAAAAAAATAGGCAACAGAGCGGCGCTTCTTGTCTCTAAGTAGATGGAGAAACGGTATCTATGACGCCAGCCACTGCAACGACGGAGACGACTGCCCGTCTGTTTGACGAGTTTTCAAAAGTACGGCGCCAAAGCGAGCAGCTTTGTCTCCCCCTGTCGCCTGAGGACATGATGGTCCAGTCCTGCGCCGAAGCGAGCCCAGCCAAATGGCACCTGGCGCATACCACCTGGTTTTTCGAGACTTTCCTGCTGCGCGAGTTCCTCGACGGCTACCGCGAATTCAACCCCGACTTCCGCTGGCTCTTCAACAGCTACTACAACTCCGTCTCCGATCAGCCGGAAAAAAAGCTGCGCGCCTCATTCTCGCGCCCCCCGGTGGAGACCATCTTTGCGTACCGCCGGCACGTACAGGAAGGCATTCAGCGCCTGTTGGCCTCCAATCCCCCGGAGGAAGCAACCCGCAGAATCGTTCTCGGACTCCACCACGAGCAGCAGCACCAGGAGTTGTTGGCCTACGACATCAAGCACGCGTTGTGGACCAATCCTCTTCGTCCCCCTTATACCAGCGATCCCTGCGACTTCCACGCACCTTCTCCTGCGAAGCCGGAATGGATTGAATACGAGGGTGGGCTGTTCGACATCGGATTTGCCGGCGATGGATTCGCCTTTGATAACGAGCTACCGCGTCATCCGGAATACCTGCGTCCGTTTGAACTGGCTTCCAATCTGATTACCTGCGCAGATTATCTGCAGTTCATCCACGACGGAGGCTATCAGCGCCCGGAGCTCTGGCTCTCTGCGGGCTGGGATACGGTCAAAGCTGAGGGCTGGAAAGCGCCGCTTTACTGGCGCCAGCAGGACGGTGCCTGGCATGTGTACACCATGTATGGCGAACGGCCCCTCACCGAATTACTGCAAACCCCGGTGTGCCACGTGAGCTACTTTGAAGCCGACGCGTTCGCTCGCTGGGCCGGCAAGCGCCTCCCCACGGAAGCCGAATGGGAAGTCGCGGCGGAGGGGCTGCCCGCAACTGGAAACCTGCTCGATGGCGGCAAATTACATCCCCAGCCGCTTACCAACGCCCCCGCGAAGGGTCCGGCGCAGATGTTTGGCGATGTATGGGAGTGGACCCAGAGTGCTTACCTCGGCTACCCCGGTTATCGCGCTGTGCCTGGCGCCCTGGGCGAATACAACGGCAAATTCATGAGCAGCCAGATGGTTCTGCGTGGCGGGTCGGTGGTAACTCCGGCCTCCCACATCCGAGCCACCTACCGTAACTTTTTCTCTCCTGCGACCCGCTGGCAGTTTGCGGGCATTCGTTTGGCGAACATCTAACTCAGTCAATTTGATTACCAGCCCGCGGGAGAGCTCATGTCTGCTATTTCGTTACCAAAGTTGCCGGCCATTGCGTCCAGTCCGGTTGCAGTGGAGGTCTTGAACGGCCTCACAGAACGGCCCAAGACGCTATCTCCCTGGTTGTTTTATGACCAGGCAGGCTCTCAGCTGTTTGAGGAAATTACCGAGCTGCCCGAGTACTACGTCACCCGGACAGAAAGGCAGATCCTCGCCGAGCATGCCGAAGAGATCGTCGCGGCAGCCGCCGGAGGCCGCGATCTGTCGATGATCGAGCTGGGCGCCGGCACAGCCACCAAGACCGGCCTGCTGCTCAATGCTGCTGTCGGCCTTCAGGGAAGCGTAACCTACCACCCCATCGATGTGTCGGAAACGGCCCTTGACGAGGCACGTACCCGGCTCGAGGCGGAGCTGCCGGAGGTGACCGTTGAACCCATCGTGGCCGACTACACGGAGGGCATGCGCCAGAACAGTGCTTCCCACACCGGGAGAAAGCTGGTGCTTTATATCGGCTCGAGCATCGGCAATTTTTCGCCTGCAGACGCGCTGGAAGTCCTCCGCGGTGTGCGCGCCCAGCTCTTGCCAGGCGATTGCCTGTTGCTGGGAACAGACATGGTGAAAGACGTAGACACGCTTCTCGCCGCTTACGACGATGCCGCAGGAGTCACGGCCAGGTTCAACATGAATGTCCTGGTCCGCATCAATCGCGAGCTGGACGCGAACTTCAATCCCAAGCTGTTTCGCCACCGGGCGCGGTGGAATGAACAGCAGTCGCGGATCGAGATGCACCTGGAAAGCTTATTGGCGCAGAAGGTCGCGCTTCGCGCGCTGGATATGGAAGTTAGGTTCAGCCTCGGGGAGACCATCCATACCGAAAACAGCTATAAATTCACTGACCAGCGAGTAGTGGCTTTGCTCACCCGAGCAGGATTCAAGCTGCGGCAACGATGGAGCGATCACAACAACTGGTTCACCGTGTATCTAGCGGCTGCAAACTAGCCCAAGCTGGCCGAGCAACGAACTCGGTGGGGCAATCGAAGGGTGCCCCAGGTCTCGCTTTTGAGACCTGGGATCCGTGCAACCTGTCCCGGCGTGCCGTGGACCGATCCCAAATGGAAACCCAACCTCCTCCTTTGTCATTAGGAGTGCCCGGCCTGCCGTGAGACCGTAGCGGGACACCGTGCCATTGTGAAAACCGTCTCACGACAACGGATTACCACTCCCCTGCGTCCATAGTCTTAACGCCGCCGTCTAAATGGTGCCATGAAATGCACGTCAAAACTGGCAATTGCGGCTCTCGGAGTGGCGATGTTGTCTGTATCTGTTTGTCGTGCCCAGGAAAACGATGGTATGGGTCCCCCGGATGGCGGCGACGGCATGGGGCGAGCGTTTGGCAAGGGCAACGGAATTCGCGGAACAGTCACCGCTGCCACAAAGAACAGCTTCACTATCCGCACGGATGAGGGAGACGCGTACCAGGTTCTCTACAGCCCCAATACTCGCCTGATGAAAGATCGGCAGCCGATCGACGCCGCCGACGTACACGTCGGAGACATGCTGATGGCCGGCGGAATCGTCGACGCCAAGGCCAGGACAGTCGGGGCAGTTTTTGTAGTCGACATCGATGCCAATGAAGTACGCAGCGCCCGTGCTGCCTTCGGCAAGACCTGGGTGGTAGGAAAAGTGACCGCCATTCATGAGCTCAAGATCACTATCGAGCGAGCCGGCGACAAGCAGTCGCAAATAGTGGCAGTGGACGAAAACACATCATTCCGCAAGCGCAGAGAAGATGTCACCCTCGCCGACGTAAAGGTAGGAGACACGATCAGCGCCCAGGGTGCCCTGCATGCGGAGACCTTTCTCGCCACCGCCCTGCGCGTCATGACTCCAGGGTCCGCTCCTGGCTCCAATGCTGGACCGGGTCACCCGACCGGGCCCGGCGCACCGGCTGGATCCGAGGCCCCGCCACCGGCACCGCCGCCGAGCCACTGAATGTGCATGCTGAGCGCGCGTAGATCTATTGCACTTTCCTCCGTGGGAGAAGAGCGGTCTAAGATTTGTGCATAGCAATAGGAAATCCAGTCTGATGCAACGTCTAACCCTGCTCTCGTGTCTGTTGGGCGGCCTTCTCATTGCCCCGGCGTGGGCGCAGTCGACCCCTGCAGCCGCACCAGCGGCGAATCCGAGCCCCGCATCCCCCGCTTCAGCGGGCGGACTGGTGCACGGCACGGTGAAAGCAGGCAATGTTCCGCTCCCCGGGGTGAGCGTCGTCGCCACCAATACGCTCACCGGCCAACGCTATGCCACCGTGACCGACATCAACGGCAACTATTCCATGACCATACCGGCCAATGGCCGGTATGTACTCAAGACCGAACTCGCCGCCTTTGGACCCGAGACCAAGGTCGTACTTATCAAGTCCGCGACTGGGCCCACGGCGGCTCCTCCGGTTAACCAACAGGCTGATTTCGCCCTTACATTAGCTTCGCGAGTCCCGCCGGAGAGCCCTCAGGAAAACGTCGCCGGAAATTCGGGCCAGGGCCAGACCCAAGGCCAGCGCCCAGCGGCCACGGTGCGCCGCAATGCCGGCGGCGGAGCTCAAAATCTGGCCTTGCTGGCTCAACTTGCCGGTGCCGAGGATGCAGGTATCAATAGTGGCGCCACCGGAGCAGCCCTGCCTTCGCTCGCCAATAACTCCGATTTCTCTACCGACTCGGTTGCCGTCACCGGTCAGGCAGGCACCACCAATCCCTTCGCCGGCGTGGACATGGAGCAGCTTCGGCAAAACGCCGAGCTGGATCAGTCACTTGCCGGCGGAGGCCAGGGTGGTCCTGGAGGCCGTGGCCAGGGAGGCGGACCCGGTGGAGGTGGTCCGGGAGGTGGCGGTCCGGGAGGTGGCGGCGGCTTCGGGGGAGGCGGAGGAGGTTTCGGAGGCGGAGGTGGAGGAGGTGGACGCGGCGGCCGGGGCGGCGGCGGAGGCGGCGGCTTCGGCAATTTCCGCAATTTCAAGCCCAATCAGCCCCACGGTGCATTCTTCTGGACGGGTGGGAACTCTGCGCTGAACGCCACCCCATTCCCCATCAGGGCGCAAAAGGAGCCGCAGCCCAGCTATGCGCAAAATCAGTTCGGGCTTACCTTCATGGGCGCCCCGTATATCCCTCACCTGATCGAGCACGACACCAAAGATGTGATCTTCTTCAACGCTTCCGGGCAACGGTCCTCTTCACCCTTCAGCCAATACGGCAGTGTGCCTACCGAAGCGGAGCGGCAGGGCAACCTGTCTAGCCTTACCTCCCAGGGCGGCGCTCCGATCACGATTTACGATCCGAACACACCTGGGGTCCCGTTTCCGAACAACACCATTCCGGCCGCGCGGATTGCGAGCCAGGCAACGGCGCTGCTCAATTACATACCTGAGCCAAACCTGCCGGGTCAGTTTCAGAATTACCAGCGGCTTGCTTCTTCCGAATCCAACACCACGCGGATCGGCGTCCGTTTTCTGCATAGCTTTGGCGCCAGTTCAGGAGGTTCCCCGCTGGGCGGTCTCATTCGTCAATATCTGGGTCAGGGCGGCGCCGGGATACGGCAAAGCGTAAATGTGAATTTCAACTACAGTCACCAGGCAGCGGACGAACTAAGCCTGTTTCCGGATCTCGGTGGCAAACAGCAAACCCACCAGTACTCATTGGCGCTGGGCTACTCACTGGGCAAAGGCAGAATCACGACCAACCCAGGTCTCAGTTGGAACCGCAGCCAATCGCAGCTGAAGAACAATTTCACCAGCAACACCGACATTGCCAGCCAGATAGGCATTGACGGACTACCCAGCGATCCATTGCTCTACGGTTTGCCCAACCTGACGCTCAACCAGTTCACCAGCGTAACCGAGCAACAGCCGAACTTTCAGACCAACCAGACAGTCGCTGCTACAGATTCCACTTCGTGGATCCACAAGAAGCACAACATCCGCTTTGGAGGAGACTTTCGCCGCGTCCACAACGACCTCTTCGGCAACACCGGCAATGTAACCGGAACATTCGTTTTCACCGGCCTCTTCACCCAGCTGCCCGGCTCCAGCAGCGTCGGCCCCGGCGGTACTCCCACCTCAGGCTCTTCGCTTGCAGATCTGTTGCTGGGTACGCCGCAACAGAGCTCTCTGCAGGCCCCCTACCAGAAGTCTTACCTGCGGCAGAATGCCTGGGATGCCTATGTCCAGGACAGTTGGCGGGCATTACCGAACCTGACCCTACTCTTTGGTCTGCGCTACGAATACTTCTCCCCCTACTCGGAGAAATACGATCACCTCTCGACCCTGGACACAGGCAATAATTTCGCCTCAGTCGCAACCGTTCTCTCCGGAGGCATAGGACCTTACACGGGCAAATACCCGCGTGACCTGGTCTATCCCGAGCACAACCACTTTTCTCCCCGCATCGGCATTGCCGTTCGGGCGATGAAAGATACGGTGGTGCGCGCTGGGTTCGGCATTAACTATGCCAACGGCCAGTACGCGAAATTTATTCAGGACTTCGCCTTCCAGCCACCCTACGCCGACGTCCAGACCAACGAAGCCACGGCTCAAACGAACACCCAGCCGCAGATCACTCTGGCCAAGGGCTTCCCCACGCCGCAAACCGAAGGCAACTACGCGGTCAACAAGTACTATCGGCTTCCCTACGTACAGGTGTGGAACATCAATCTGCAGCGCACGCTGCCCCTGGGGATTGTGCTCAACATCGGCTACAACGGGTCAAAGGGCACGCGCTTGGACATCGTCGATGCACCCGGCCGCTCCGCCACCGAATCGCTGAGCGGAGTTTTCTATGACTATGAGGACTCGGTTGCCTTCTCCAATTACAACGCCCTGACCGTGAGCGCCCGCAAGCGGTTGCAACGGGGCATCGGGATGGGAGCCACGTATACGTACAGCCATTCCATTGACAACGCCAGCTCCATCGGAGGCAGCGGAGGCACCGGGTTGGTAGTGGCGCAAAATTGGCAGGACCTTCTGGCCGAAAAATCGAATTCGAGCTTCGACATACGCAACCAGTTAACCGGCAACTTCCTCTACGAAATACCCTTCGGACCCGACGAACGCTGGATCAACACCGGATGGCTGGGCCATACTCTCAGCGGCATCTCCGCTTCCGGCACATTTACCCTCGCCAACGGGGAAGCTCTAACGCCTCATTATGAAGCGACTGTAGAAGAAGTATCCCGCGGCACCACTGCATCCCTGCGGCCCGACCGGGTGCCGGGAGTCTCGCTCACCGCCGGCGGCGGATCGCTTCGCAACTGGTTTAATAAGAACGCCTTGACCACCCCTGCAAACACATACGGGACTGCCGCGCGTTACTCGATTCCCGGCCCTGGAACAGTTTCGGTGAATGCGTCACTTTCCAAGACGGTTCGTTTTTCAGAGACGCGTACTTTCGAGATGCGCGGCACCGCCAGTAACGTCTTCAACACCGTCCAATACTCAGGTGTCGACACCACATTGGGATCTGGAACCTACGGCCAGGTAACCGCCGCCGCCGGTATGCGTCAGTTCACTTTTAACGCCCGCTACCGGTTCTAAGAGAGAGGATTCAGTTCGGATGAGCGCCACCAACCACTTGCGTAGAGTCACCTCCCTCGCCCTCGTCGGCTTGTTGGGAGTGATGCCGATAGCTGCGCAGGATCAGGCCCCAGCGGCGACGGATACGCAAACCGCCTACACGCTCAAGGTTGACAGCGACCTGGTGCTCACCAACGTTGTTGTGCGCGACAAGAAAACCGGAGAAGTTGTTCGTGGCCTCACTGCCAGCGACTTCCAGATCCAGGAGAATGGCAAGCCGCAGAAGATCATCAGCTTCGACTTCCAGAGCGTCGATCAGGCGGCGCCTCTCAACGAGGCTACGGTAAATGGCAAGGCGGGCAATACCATCATGGGCAATATGAACCGCACCGCCAACTCGACACAGTTGCGCAACCATCGCCTGATCGTGATGTTCTTCGACATCACCTCGATGCAGCCGGAAGACCTGGAGCGGGCGCAGGATGCGGCCCGAAATTACATCAACAAGCAGATGCAGCCGGCAGACCTGGTGGCCGTCGTATCCCTCGATCAGTCGCTGTCGCTCGATCGGGATTTCACTGCCAATAAGCAACTGTTATTGAACGCAGTCAACGCCTATTCCGGAACCCAGGGCGCCGGCTTTCAATCGGGAGCCACCAGCACCACCGACCAGGTGGAAGACACGACCTCCTTCACGGCAGACGAGCAGGAATACAACGACGTCAATACCGACCGCGAGCTCTTCGCCTTCGCCGACATCGCGCACTCGCTGGCCTACATCAACGAGAAGAAATCACTGCTCTATTTCTCCGGCGGCATTCAACGCGATGGCATTGAAAACCAGGCGTCGCTCCATGCCGCCATCAACGCTTCCGTGCGCGCCAATATGTCCATCTATTCCGTGGACGCGCGCGGCCTGGAAGCCATTTCGCCCCTGGGCGACGCCTCCACCGGGAGCCTGCGCGGCACTAGCAGCTACAACGGCGCGGCACTGCAAAATAATCTCGATTCCAACTTCAACACCCAGGAAGTGATGGCCACTCTGTCGTCCGATACCGGCGGCAAAGCCTTCTTTGATTCGAACGATTTTTCGCCTGCATTTCAGCGCATTCAGCAGGATACTTCTGCCTACTACGTGATTGGCTTCCGCTCTACGGATACTGCGAAGGACGGCCGCTACCGCAGGCTCACCATCAAGATCAATCGTCCCAACGTAAAGCTGGAGTACCGCCCCGGCTACTACGCGCCCGCGGACTACAAGCATGCCAACAAGGACGAGCGCGAGCGCCAACTGCAGGAGCAGCTGGCCAGCGATCTGCCCGCCACCGACGTCGAGGTTTACCTCGAAGCCTATTATTTCCGCAGCGATACAGGCGCCAGCCAGCCCCGCTATTACGTCCCTGTTTCGTTGATTGTCCCCGGCTCTCAGATTCCCTTCGTCAAAGGAGGAGACCGTAGTAAGGCCACCCTCGACATCATCGGACAGCTCAAGAACACTGCCGGGCAGGACATGGCGGAGATCCGCCAGACGGTCAAGCTCGCGATCGATGACTCGCAACAGGTGTCGCGCAAGAACATCCAGTACACCACCGGCTTTACTCTGCCGTTGGGCAAGTACCACCTCAAGTTCGTGGTGCGCGAAAATCAAACCGGCCGCATGGGTTCCTTCGAAACCGATATAAACCTGCCTGACCTCAAGAAGTTCCCCCTCAAGCTCAGCTCCGTCGTGCTCTCCAGCCAGCGCGGTCCGTCGGGCAAGAAGGATGAGGATAATCCCCTTTCCAACGGCGGCTTCACCTGGGTGCCGAATGTAGCCCATGTTTTCCGCACCGACCAGCACATGTACCTGCTCTACGAGGTGTATGATCCCGCGTTGGCGCCGGCTAAGGTGACCCCAGCCGCGGCTACGGCTGCAAAGCCCCACGGCACGCCGGGGCAGGCGGGGGTGAAAGTCTTGACCAGCATCGAATTTCTGCAGGGGACCACGAAAGTATTCGAGACCCCGCTGGTGGAGGCCACCAGCGTGAACGTGCCCGGGCGCGATGCAGTCGCCTTTGCCTTTGACATTCCCCTTGACCGGCTCAACGCCGGCCTCTACATCTGCCAGGTCAACGTCATCGACGATACCGGAGGAAGCTTCAGCTTCCCGCGTCAGGCCTTACTGGTCCGCGCCGCCACAACTGCGCCGCCCGCCGGCACAACACCGCCTGTACCTGTCCCACCATCCAGCCCGTAACTCGCCCCACACCGATTCAGACTGAACACGCGAAGGGTGCCCCAGGTCTCGCTTTTGAGACCTGGGATCCTCCTGGCAAAGGCCAATCGAGTCCGGCCT
>Ga0182024_10011348_pt1 | contig 17913 bp, 9 predicted proteins | sample P32metaG_FD_120480 | JGI IMG/M metagenome (GOLD analysis project Ga0182024, IMG submission 120480) | Permafrost microbial communities from Stordalen Mire, Sweden - P3-2 metaG (Illumina Assembly) | ecosystem: Environmental > Terrestrial > Soil > Wetlands > Permafrost | place: Sweden: Stordalen... | reverse complement strand
TGCCGATTCGGCCCAGGTACACCAAGGTACGCGCTCGCTCGGCAAAGGTAGGCTCTGCGACCGCAGGTTGGTTGCTCCCCGCGCCTGAACCCGCGTGTTTCCCCGCCGGCAATGAAGACATCGCTGCTCTCCCGCATGGATTCGGCACATGATCCGGGATTTCTCTCGTGCTCCGGGTCCTCGAACAAGCTAACATGTCGAGGCTTGAGCTGTCCGCTTAAGATTGAACGCATCGAGTTTGCCATCTTCCGAAAAGCGTTATAAGGGCAAGTAGCCGACGCGTGGTAATCCTTCCCATAACGCCGTTTGTTCGTGCGCGATTCTATCAATGATTGGTAGTGAGAGGGCTGCTTGGTCATGACCGGGCCGAGGTTTTAGTCCAGGAGAAGTGAGAGAGTCTTTATATCACAGCCATGGGCACTGACGAAGTGAGGAGGAACAATGTCACTACTAGACCCAAACGCACCTGCGAACGTGGCACTCAAGAAAATCTTTTCGGGCGTGGATAAGCTCAAGGCTATGGGCTTCAAGAAGAAAAACATCTTCAAAATGATTTCAGTCCACATAGGACGTCGAAAATCCAGGCACACCGCTGGAAGCATTAGCGCCGGACTCCGGGCATTGGCGGGCGAGTGATGGCTACTAACACAGTGAAACCCGAAGAGAAGTACACGGTGGAAGACTTGTTCACCGCTTACATCGCTTATGACCGTCGTCAAAAACCGCTGGGAGGACCGGGGCATGAAACACCGGAAGCAAGCTGGAAGACAGTGCTAGCGGAGGCGAGAACCAACGCTGTGAAAGGCAGCTATCAAGGAACGACGCTAGCTGAATTTGCGAAGCACTTCGACGCCCACAAACACTGACGTGACCACCGTAAAACGAGGGTAAAACCGAATCTCAATGACGGCACTGTCCGGGAAAAACCTGCTGTATCACGGGGAAAATGGCGCGCCCGGGGAGGCTCGAACTCCCGACCCTCTGCTTAGAAGGCAGACGCTCTATCCAGCTGAGCTACGGGCGCTTTCTTGACTACTCATTGATTCTACTAAAGTTGAAATGCCAATTCGACAACCGATTGGTCGAAAGCCTGGGAGCTTTTGGAGCTCTTGAAGCGATCTCGAGCATTTCGAGCAATTTCTGAGGTTGGAACCGTAAATCCAAACCGATATTCTAAGTTCCCGCGGGGGTTAGGCCAATTCAAACTCCATGCGTGAGTTGAGCTCGCACATCGTCTCGGGCTAGTCTCCATCAAGAAAATGTCAATGTCCCCCTGACATCTCTCTCCTCTTAGCCACGTCTTTCGAAAGCAACGGAAGGGATGAAATCGCATTCCTTTCTCTTTGATCTGCATGGTCTGAAGTCGAGGTGCCGGCCCACCCCGGCTGAAGGCCGTTGTACGGTAAGGCGTGCAGTTTCGGGTCGCGAGCAGCAATCCTTCGACCCATCAGCCCTGCACCATCATCATCGTCATGGCCTATCGCTAAACGACAAACAACGTTTGTTGCAGTCTGCCGAAACATTTCAATATATGTTGCAGAGTGACAGTGACTTCGCTAAGATTTGCCACGCGTGTTTCAATCCGCCAATCAGGAAGAAGATTCGTTATGTGCGCTGCGGCGCCCTACCGGTGATATGCTGCCGCACTCGTCACTATGTTTTTTGACGTCTAATCCGCAAACGGAGCAACTCGAATGTACATTGCAAGAATCACGCTGGTTTTGTTCCTTGCAGGAGTTTCTTTAGCATCAGCGCAGGACACCTCAGCTCCACCCGCGCAACCACTTTTTCAGTTCCGAGAAGTGATGATTCCGGTTCGCGATGGCGTGCACTTGCAAACTGTGATTCTGACTCCCACGAACACGACCAAGCCGCTTCCCATCCTTTTTCGCCGAACTCCCTATGGAGTGCCGCAAAAAGCTCCGGAGCCGATGCCGCCATCTCTCAAGGAATTGGCGCAGGACGGTTACATTTTCGTGATCCAGAATCTGCGCGGACGGTTCAAGTCCGAGGGCTACTTCAAACTTTCCTCCCAGGTAGACCTAGCAGATCCCAAGGCAACGAATGAGACGACCGACGCGTATGATTCGATTGAATGGCTGATCAAAAGTGTCCCCAACAATAACGGCAAGGTGGGGATGTACGGCGTCTCTTATGATGGCCTGACCACCGCGCTCGCCCTGCTACAACCGCACCCCGCGTTGAAAGCAATCAGCGAACAGGCCTCGCCGGTGGACCAGTGGATGAACGACGACGATCACCGGTATGGCGCGCTCCGTGAAAGTTACGCTTTCGAATATGCGGTGCTCGAACAAGCGGACAAAAACAAGAACACGAATTTTGAATTCGAGACCTACGACACCTTCGAGTGGTATCTCAATCTTGGCCCTCTCACCAACATCAACGAAAAATATCTTCATGGCAAAATTCCCTACTGGAACGATACCGTCGAGCACCCTGACTACGACGACTTCTGGAAGAAAGAAGCGTGGGTCCAGCAATTGCACGCTTCGACGGTTCCGAACCTGAACGTCGCTGGCTTCTGGGATCAGGAAGATCCCTGGGGGCCATGGCAGATTTTCCGGCACGCCGAGGAGCACGATCCCGAGCACACAAACTTTATTGTCGCGGGGCCGTGGTATCACGGGGAATGGCAAACGCCAAAGGGCGACTCGATCGGCATTATTCCCTTTGGCGGGCATGAGACGGCGCGCGAGTTTCGCGAGAACATCGAAGCTGCTTTTTTTCGCTACTATCTGCACGGCGTGGGAGAAAAACCTGATTGGCAGGCTAGTACTTTCCAGAGCGGCTCCAACAGCTGGCACAAATATGCCGCATGGCCTCCGAAGGAAGCCAAACTCACAAAACTTTATCTCCATTCGGACGGCACGCTTTCTTTCGCGGCACCCGAAAATTCAAAAACCGGAAAGCCCTTTCGCGAATACACATCCGATCCGGCCAATCCCGTTCCCTATCGCATCCGCCCAGTCTCTCCCACTTATCCAGCTGGAGATTGGCGCACGTGGGAAGTTGCTGATCAACGCTTCGTGGATCATCGCCCGGACGTATTGAGTTACGTAAGCGCGCCACTCGACCATGACCTGGTCATCACCGGACCGCTCTCTGCCGAACTGTTTGCATCCACATCGGGTACTGATTCCGACTTTGTGGTAAAGCTGATTGACGTATTTCCCGAAGACGCGCAGAAACCAAGCTGGGATCCGGAAAAGGGCCCCAGCCCTGGCCAGTACGCACAATCCTTGAACGGATATGAATTGCCGGTAGCGATGGAAGTGCGTCGAGGACGTTACCTGCAAAGTTTCGAACAGCCTCACGCGCTGGTGCCGAATCAAGCGATCAAATGGGACGTCCCGCTACGTGACCACGACCACGTTTTTCTGAAGGCCCACCGGCTCATGGTTCAAGTGCAGTCCACCTGGTTCCCTGTGATTGATCGCAATCCGCAAAAGTTCGTTCCAAGTATTTACAAGGCTCTGGCGAGCGATTTCACTGCCGCCACCCAGCGGATCTATTCAACACCAGACTTGCCGTCGCACGTGCTTCTTCCAGTAATGCCGTGAATATGATCGAGGGCGTGGTTTTCTCTTTTTTCTTGAGGCCCTCAAATCGCCGTTGCTAGTGCAAGTTTCAACGCACGTCAAAAGCTTGGAGGTCTAAGTGGCAGAACAGAGGAGCTCTCGGCAGCAGATCGCGATTTATCTCCTGCTCGTTTTTGCGTTCAGTTCCGTTTTCTATTTCCTGGTTCTCAGGGCTCATACCCTCGGCGCCGGAGCAGGCCTTTACGTTTTTGGCATTATGTGGTGTCCCGCGCTGGCAGGAATTACGACGCTCAAGCTCAACGGGCGCAACCTGACCGAACTAGGCTGGATATGGCCTGAAAAGAAATACGCAGTCCAGAGTTGGCTCATCCCACTGCTCTACGCGACAATCGCCTATGCGATTGTGTGGGCCGCCCGGCTAGGCGGCTTTCCAGACCACGACTTCATGACCCTCCTGGTTCAGCGCATGGGGCTGCGCGCTTCGCCAACAGTCTCCACTGTGATTTACATTTTGCTGGCTGGCAGTTTCGGTTTAGTTAAGAGCTTGGCATCCGCGCTGGGTGAGGAGATCGGTTGGCGCGGTTTCCTGGTTCCGGAACTCTTTAAGAATATCGGCTTCACCGGCACGGCTCTAATCAGTGGAGCAGTGTGGGCATGTTGGCACTATCCGCTGCTGATCTGGGGCGACTACAACAGCGGAACACCAACTTGGTATGGTCTTACGTGTTTCACAGTCCTGGTTGTTTCCATTTCTTTTGTATTCGCGTGGATGAGGCTGAAGTCCGGGAGTCTATGGACCGGAGCTCTGCTGCATGCCAGCCACAATCTCTACGTTCAAGGTATTTTTACTCCGCTGACCCGCAACACCGGTAAAACAGCCTGGTTCATCGATGAATTCGGCGCGGTCCTTCCTCTTATAACCGTGTGCTTTGCAATCTATTTCTGGCGCAGACGAACCGAACTAATCTAACGCTTGCCAAGGGTGGCTATCGTCGTCGCGAAACTGCCTTCAAAAAAAGCCGGCGAAAAGCTTACCCAACTCCCGCTACTTTCGCGCTAGCTAGTAATGCACGTTGAAGTTCATCAGGTTCCAGTAAAACGCAAGCCACACCAGCCCGAGGCATGCGACCGCAAGCGCTAGATCGTGGAGCTTGGTCCAAATCCAGCGGCTGGGCCCCCGAACGCTACGGAAAGCATTGACACAAACCAAAATGGTGCCGATGGTGCAGATTACCCCGAGAATTCCGAAAACGATGATCCAGGGAGGAAGCCCGTTGATGCCGTTTGGATCGTCGGAAAGGGAAAGTAGCGTCATCCAACCAACGAAGAAAACGATAAGGAGTATACAAACGAAGCGAACAATGAGACGACGCTTCTTGTCTGCCGGCTCGTAATTCAGAGGTTTTCCATAGTGTTTGCGTACGATTCCCGCAACCGGCCAGAGCAAAACGGTCAGTGCCACAACCCCAAGCCCGTAGAAGAGTACGACCATATTGAAGGTCTTGTTCTGGAGCAAGCCAACTTTCTGGAAGATAAAGAATGGATAGTCGAGCTGGAACTGCCAGTTTCCGTCCGCATCTTTTTTAAATCCAACATGGTCCTGTCCGTGAACTTCTCGATACAGAAACGGACTGATCTCCTCGAACTTTTTAAGCTGGTTATTCGCGCCTTTTAGCGGTTCGACGTTGATCGTGCCGTCGGCGTTGGCAATGACTTTCGGCTCACCTAGCGGGGTGGTGATGTCCAGAAAAGATGACTCAAATCTGCGGCTGGATTTGTAGAATCCGGCAATTTGCTTGGCATCTGCAGCCGCGTTCTCCACTTTTGTGCCTGCAGGCGGAGTAAAGGGGAAGTACCGGTTAAGAAAAGATTCAAAGAGAACCGTGCGTGGACTGATTTCTCCCTTGCCCGCGCTGTTGTAGGAAACAAAGAATCCAACATTTTCATCGAGGATCAGGTGCAGATCGCTATGGAAATACTCGGTATCGCCGGCGTGGCCGATGATGCGCTTGCCGTTGCGTGATTCCTCGTAGAAGCCGTAGGCCATGGCATTCAAGCGGTCATCCGTTCCGTAGAGTCGCGAATGCATGAGCTTTGCCGTTTCGGGTTTAAGGATCTGCTTGTCGCCGAACTGGCCATTTTGCAGGTGGGCAATCATGAAATTGCACATATCCCGGCCGGTCGTAGAGACGCTGCCAGCGGGATAGGCTTCGACGAACTCAAATGGCTGGGCCTTTCCGGACGCTCTCTTATAGCCATTGGACATCATGGGCTTCAAATTCTCGGGGAGTGGCTGAACGAAGGTGATTCGTTGCATGTTGAGCGGCGTATAGATGTTGTCCTGCACGTATTGATAGAAAGGCTTGCCGGAAACGCGCTGAACGATATAGCCGGCTAGCGCGGTTGCGTAGTTCGAATAAGCTGGAACAACTCCGGGAGGAAAGATGCGATCAGGTACGTGATGCTTGAGAAACTGTTCAAGGGTATGCAGATGTTGCGCGTCAGCAACGAATAGATCGCGGCCCAACTCTTCAAAACCGGACGTGTGAGTCATGATGTTTTTAAGAGTGATCGGTTTTCCGTATCCCGGAGGAATCTTGAAATCGAGATATTCGTTCACATCCTTGTCAAGATCCAGCTTGCCCTGCTCGTAAAGTTGCATGACAGACGTCCAGGTGAATAGTTTGGAGGTCGAACCGGGACGGAAAAGCGTGGCGTCCGCGGTGACGGGGGTGCGTTTCTCGACGTCGGAAAATCCGTACCCTTTGGCGAAAATGACTTTACCGTCCTTAACAACTGCGATAACCGCTCCGGCGATATCCTCGCGCTCCAGTTGTGACGGCATCATGCCGTCGAGAAATGCTTCCAGGTCGGTACCTGTCAATTCGTGCGCCACCGATGGCGGGGGAACGAGTTTAGTTTCGGGTATCGTTGTCGGTGGTGTTTTAACCGCGGTGGATGGCGTGGTCTCCTTTCTTGTCTGCGCCAGCGAGGCATTGACCGAGAGGAGTCCGGCGACGCATGCGACCAGGCCGATCACTCGAATTGACAACTTGCTCATAAATCCCCCTGAATTGCGTTAAGTTCGAGCTGCGCTTTTATATTCAGTACGTCTGACCTGTTTAACCACTCACTGCGCTATCGCTTTTAGCTCAACCAGATCAAAAAGTTACACGCAAGCCAATCTGACCTTCTCTGCCTGGCAAGGTCTGTGACACCGTACCCAGCGTGGCAGCCTGACTCTCCTGGTTTTGGATCGCAGCGGGGTTGGCATTATTGAAGAGATTGAAGAACTCGAACATCCCTTCCACTTTGAAACGCTCATGAATTGTCCATGTCTTTGCGATGCGCAGATCCATATTCACAAACGGCGGCGCCGTGAAGGCATTGCGCCCGGTTTTTAGATCGCGCGGACCGAAATTGCCATTGCCGTCCTGGTCGAGAGGGGCAGCGGCCACATCGGTGTAGCGAAACCCGCTTTGCGCCCGAAACAAACTGCTGAACTGGATTTTCCACGGTAACTGCACAAGACCGTGAAGTTCAAAGGTGTGACGCAAAGCAAAATCGGATGGGCCGCTGTCGAGTTTGGCGCCATCGTAATAAACTCCTGCCTTAGGCACGTAGTTCCCGTTGCAAGCGAAGAAGGCAGCAGTGGCATTAGTGCCACCGGGACAGGTGCCTCCACTGGAAATATTTCCCGGATCTGTGACTACCGGCGGAATCCCGCGGAAACTGTCAGTAGGGTAGCCGCTATTGCTGCCGGAGATACCAAGAGCCCCGGTTCCAAGCTGCGAGTTAAGCGCATCATCATTCTCGGACACGTAAGCGTAGCTGCCTCCTAAGGTGAAGTGCCGGCTCATGCGCTTTTCAAAGGAGAGGATTCCCGCGTTATACACACCGGAGTACCAAGGTCCGTAACCATTCACTGCTGTGAGGGATCCGCCGCTGTTATCGATACGTGCTGCAAAGGGGAGGTTGGTTTCTCGAACTCCGAGGATGTTCTCGATATCCTTATGGTAGTAATCGACGGCGATCATCCAGTCATTCCCCAGTTGACGCTGGACGCCTAGGGTGTAGCTGCGGGTGTACGGGGTAGCAAAGCTAGGATCGATGGTTACCGGGAAATTGCTCGGCTGAAAAACCTCGAACGAGAGAGCGCCGAACGGACCCCAGAGCCAGAAACTCGGAGGCTGGCCGATAGCTGCGTCGGCAGCGGTCAGATAAGCGGCGGGGCTAAGACCAGAAAGTTGCTGGATGTTGGATAGGTTTACGACGGAGTTGATGGGAATGGGAGCATGACCGGGCGCGACCACATTATTAAGGTGATCGATGCCGAACTGCGCCGGCACCCCCCCTGACCCCGGGCCGAGAGCGCCCGGTGGTATGCAAAAATCAGGTGTCGTGGCCAACTGCGCATCGGTTTCTGTCTGCGAAAGACACAGACCAAAGAGCGCCGGTGCGATGGTCGGTACGCCGGAAAAAAGCCGAGGAAACGAAAGCGGTTGATTCAGACGAATATCAGCGCCCCCAAAACCGGGGATGTCTCGCGCGAGGCCGAGACGAAAGTGATCATAGAAGATGCCGAAACTGCCCCGGACGACTGTTTTCGGTGTGACCGACCAGGCAAACCCAAGTCGCGGGGAAAAATTGTCTGCTTTGTTAAATGCGGAATCATAGTCCCAACGCAGTCCGGCATTCAGCGTAAGGGTGCGCGTGACTTTCCAATCGTCTTGGAGCCATAGCCCGTCGTAATTGTTACGAAGCTTAATTTGGTTAGCCTGCGGTGTGAGTCCGCCGGTGGTAAGCAGCAGAAAGAACCCAGCGTCAATCGGACCAAACTCCTCGTAGTCGGCCTCCGTAGCAAAGAGTTGATCTTGCTGAAGGTTAGCTTCGACGCCGTCCACTTGGGTTCGCTCAAAATCCCAGCCGAATTTGATGGTGTGACGTCCGATCGTCTTGGCAAGGCTGGCGCCCAAAGTTACGTACTTTTGATCTAAATTGGAGGGCGTAAACGTAGCGCCGTAGCTGGGTGTTCCCACGTCTCCGAAAATCCCGCCCGTGTTGTAGCCGCTAAAAATATTGAAAATTGTGTTGGGACCAGCCTCGGGATGTGCGGCGCTGGTCAACGTGGGTTCGCGGCGATACTGCCCACGAAGGCTCAGAATAAACGGGCTGGCAGAACTTCCCAGGGTTGCTGTGTCACTGAAACCGAGAAGTAGATTGCGATCACCAAGATTCGTACGGGTGGAAGGAAGGGCTGTTGAGAGAGAAAGAGGATTGGTGCTGTTGACATGAACGTTGGTGTAGTTCATTTCTTCGGTGAGGTGGTGCTTGCCGAGAACTTGATCGAGCTTGGCGAATAAGCGAGTTTCTCGATCGGTGGTGGGTTCGTTAAAGCGCTCTTCATTGTCGATGAGAAATTGAGGAGTGTTGTTAGGAGCAACAAAGTTGAGCTGGCGGTTTTCGTGGATTCGTTCTGCGGAGGCAAACCAGAATACTTTGTCTTTGATGATTGCGCCCCCCGCGGCGGCATCATAGTCCCAGCGCAAGAGGTACGGTGCATCCGTCCCAGGAATGTCCGAAGTGTCGAGTACGTTATTCCTGAAGTACACTGACGCGAGACCGTGCAGGTCATTTCCTCCAGATTTGGTAATGACGTTAACAATTCCCCCTGATGCGTGACCGAATTCCGCTTCGTATCCGGTGGTGATCACTTGGAATTCAGCAATGGTGTCCTGATTAAATTGTGCCGCGGAACCTCCGTTTAGTTCATTTTCGTTGGGCAAGCCATCGATTAGAAACCCGGTGTTATTGGCGCGCTCCCCAAGAACCGGCGTGGCATTGTCGCTGTTGGCGTCCGCCTGGCGATTGATGGCTACGCCGGGCACCAGTTGCAGAAGATCTAGATAGTTGCGCCCGTTGATGGGCATGTCCTCGATTTCCTGCGGAACAATTGTGGCGCCCGTGGACGAAGAAGTAGTGTCCAGCAGCGGAATCTCCGCAGAGACTTCCACGCGTTCCTGCACCTTGCCGACTTCCAGTTTCACGTCAAAATTCAGCGTGCGATTCAGCGTGAGTTCCAGGCCTTCGAAAACGTTTGTAGCGAAACCTCCGCTCATTACCGTCAACTTGTAGATTCCCGCCGGCAAGCCGGGAATCTGGTATGCGCCTTTGGCGTCGGTTGCGACGCTGCGGGTCACCGCGGCTGTCGAACCTTCCGCCTTGACCTCGGCTCCCGAAACCGCGAGCCCTTGTTTGTCCGTCACCGTGCCCTCAATGGTCGAGGTTGTCTGCGCACCCAGAACATGCGGAAGGGCGAATAAAGCCACAAGCACTGCAATTAGGGAAGCTGCACATAATTTGCGAAACATGTTGCAGCGAAAGTACCTGGTCATAGTCCCTCCACCATTCGAAAATCCCCGTTCATTGACGACAACTGCTACTCACCTGATTCCGCGCCATTACCAGGGCGATACCAGCGATGATCAGCGCGATCTTCCTCTTCACTTCGGCGAAGCAATTCCAGCGACCGTTCCGTCTGCGTATGCGCGCAAGCAATCAAAATAGTTCCCAGCAAGCTGAAAGGTGCGACGTAAGATCCGCCAAAGGAGGGACTAGCCACGGAAGCAATGCAACTGTTATCGCAAATGCGGGCGATTGGCGATGTTTCACTGTCGGTGATGCCAAACGTGGGCACCCCAAATTTTTTCGCGCGGATAGCGGCCTCTACCGTATCGCGTAGACATTGGCCAAAACTAATAGCGATAAGCAGATCCTGCCGGCCCAGGCTCCTGACCCGTCGCTGCACATTCCCCGTGCTGCCGATGGGAGCTTCGGCGTTGAATCCTAGGGTCATTAGCCCATAGCCCAAATGCCAACTTAAGGCTGCGGCGAGGTCGATCCCCACGATCAGGATTCTACGGGCTCGCTTGATCTGCTTAGACAATGCAATGATTTTTTCCGGATTGAGAGAAGACTGTAGAGCCTGCAGATTGCGAAGATCCATTTCCATGCCATGCCGAATCCGGTCAGTGACCGTGCGCTTTTCTTTTGACGCAGCCTTCAGAACCGCATAGGGAGTGATTTGCGTAACAAAATGCGCCCGCAAATCGGCGGTGAACTCCGCGTACTTGGTGTAGCCCAGCGCCTGAATGGTGCGAACAATCGTCGCGGCGTCCACATCGTAGCGTTTGGCGAGTTCCCGGGAAGACAAGAAAAAAGTATCCGCGGGATTTTCCAGGATCAATCGCAGCAGCTCTCGCCGGCTGGGGTTGAGTTTTTCTCCCGCAGAGGCAAAGCGCTTTTCCAGCGAGGTCGGTCCCTGCCGGAGATCGCCAGAAGGCTGAGATGCCTTCGAGAGACGGATTCGAGTCGCTCCAGTCAGGTACGACACCCCCAAAATAAAGTCGCGCTGAACGACGGAAGGTGAGAAATATGACTAAGCCAATACAACGATTGTTGCACATTGTCAAGCGCTTTCAATATGTGTTGCATGCTGTTTTTGCCTTGCGCATGCCTCGGGGCCACGCTATAGAACCAGGGCTACTGCAATCGCGAAAATGCAGAAATCCAGCAATGGAAATAGCTCCCTGTGCAATAACTGGTGAATATTCTTGACACCGTGCAACAGTTCTTGTATTTCCCCTAGGGCACGCGATCGCACTTTTTCTCGGTGCCGTCCTATTCCTGTGAGACTCCGCTGCAGTTTGTTTAACCTGATGGAAGTTGTGACCGACGTCATCAGCGGCTGGGGCGAAGTTACCGCCGGCGAAAACTCCGCATGCTTCTCAGCCGCGCGTGTAGCCGGTTACGCGTGTTTAAGGTGATCAGAAATCTATGCAACAAAAGCGGCGAATTCGTTCTGATCTAGCTGGAAGGCTACTGACATTTGCGGCAGCAGCACTGGCGCTCACCTTGTCTTTCGCGCCCTCGGGCACTTTGGCGGATGACAACGCCGCCAATATTCCTGCGCGTAAAGACTATGCCCGGATCGTTCAAACCCTGCGGCCATTCATAGAACGAGAGATGGCCGAAAAAGGCTTACCTGGTCTGTCGATTGCCATCGTAGATGATCAGCAGATTGTTTGGGCGGAAGGGTTTGGAATGGCTGACCCGCGTGGAGCGAAGCCGGCCACCGCAGCAACAGTTTATCGAATCGGCTCGGTTTCAAAATTATTTACTGACATCGCCATCATGCAATTGGTGGAACGTGGCGAGCTGAATCTGGATGCTCCCATCACCGACTATCTCCCCAATTTTCGCCCTCGCAATCCTTTTGGCACTCCCATTACCTTGCGGCAATTGATGTCTCACCGCTCTGGGTTGTTACGCGAACCGCCAGTAGGAAATTATTTTGAAACTAGCCAGCCGTCCCTCGCCGCCACCGTTCGCAGCTTGAACGATACCGAGCTCGTCTTTGCCCCGAACACCCATACGAAATATTCCAATGCCGCCATTGCGGTCGTCGGCTACCTGTTGGAAGAGCGAAGCCACGAGCCATTTGCAAAATACCTGGAAAGTTCTGTTCTGGATCGGATGGGGCTGACGCACAGCTCGTTCGAACCCGATCCAACGATCGTCGGTAACTTAGCAAAAGCACAAATGTGGACTTATGACGGACTCACATTTGACGCACCCACATTCCAGCTTGGAATGGCGCCTGCTGGAAGCATGTATTCGACGGTGACCGACTTGGGACATTTTCTCGGTGTGCTGATGGCGCGCGGCCAAACGGACAACGGCCCACTGCTGCAGCCCAAAACGATTGAGGAGATGTGCTCGCCGCAATTTCCAAATCCTGGCGGGCGTGTCTTCGGACTTGGATTCATCGTGCGATCCGTTGGTGGCCATCGGCTCGTTGGTCACGGTGGCGCTATCTACGGCTTCGCAACGACACTGGATCTATTGCCCGAGGATAAAGTCGGAGTCGTTGTCACTGCAACGAAAGATTCCGTCAATGCTGTGACGGAGCGTATCGGAGAGGAGACTTTGAAGTTGGTGCTGGATCAGCGCGCCGGTAAGCCGCTGACTCTTCCGTCGGCCACCAGCGCGGTTTCGGCAGAAGTTGGCCGTCCGCTGGTGGGACGTTACGGAACTGGCGATGATGCGGTCGACATTACGTATCTTGACGGACGCCTGAGCCTGCTGAAGCTGGCAGGTGGCGAGCAATTGGAGTTGCGCCAGCTTGGTGACGATCTGATCGCGGACGGGCCCACCGGTTACGGAATAAAAGTTACCCCGGCTCCCGATGGAATCCGAATTGGATCAAAAACTCTGACTAGGGTGTCCACCCCGAAGCCTGGCCCGGATGTTCCAAAGTTTCAGGGGTTAATCGGTGAATATGGCTGGGACCACGACATTCTTTACGTTTTCGAGAAGGATCAGCAGCTGAACGTACTGATCGAATGGTTCGAGTTCGACAGGTTGACGCAAATTTCGGACAACGTTTTTAATTTTCCATCGCGGGGGCTCTACGACGGGGAGAAAGCGGCATTTACTCGCGACGCTTCGGGCAACGCCACCCAAGTACAAGTTAGCGGAGTCGTTTTTAAGCGCCGTCCGATTGGCGGCGTGAGCGGTGGTATCTTTCGCATTCCACCGGTCAGGGATTTCGCTGAACTTCGCGAGCAAGCGCTTGCAGACCATCCACCAGCCGAAGCCGGCGACTTCCGTAAAGCGGATCTTGTGGAGCTATCCACGCTCGATCCGACTATCAAGCTTGATATTCGCTACGCAACGACAAACAACTTCCTGAACATGCCGGTTTATTCGCAAGCGCGGGCGTTCCTGCAACGACCTGCAGCTGAGGCGCTCTTACGCGCGGGCAAGACCCTGAAAGAATTGGGTTACGGGCTGTTGATTCATGACGCGTACCGGCCGTGGTACGTCACAAAGATATTCTGGGAAGCTACCCCCGAAGATAAGCGAATTTTTGTGGCGGACCCTTCCCAAGGCTCGCGCCACAATCGCGGCTGCGCCGTGGATTTAAGTCTTTACGAACTTGCGACCGGGAAGCCGGTAGAGATGGTTGGCGTCTATGACGAGATGTCTGAGCGCTCCTATCCCGGCTATCCAGGCGGCACGTCCTTGCAGCGATGGGATCGCGAGCTTCTGCGGCACGCGATGGAAGATCAGGGATTTCTGGTTTATTCCTTCGAATGGTGGCATTTCGACTACCGCGATTGGAAAAATTATCCGATTTTGAATCTGACATTCGAACAACTCTCGCCGCAAGGAAATCCTGACAGAAATTAACTGGTATCGGATCTGGATGGTTCAATTTGCAACGTTGCGACGAAGCGGGTCAAATGAACGATAAAATCCACAGCTCAGGCCTACTGCGAGTCGTGATCGCGACATAGCAATGCCGTACCCGACCCACTCCTCAGAAATCGAACCGGATTCCGACTTGGCCTTCGCGGCCGGGCAAATATTGCAACGTGGATCCGAGAGGTGGCGTACCCCCTTCCAGTTGCTGTACGGCTGCCGGATTGTCGCGATTAAATAAATTGAACATTTCGAAGAGAATTTGCGCCTTCAGCCGCTCTCCAATGTTGAACCTCTTCGCGATGCGCAGGTCCATATTGACGAAAGGTGGAGCGGTTTGCGAGTTCCGCGCATACAACGGATTTCCGAAGCCGTCGATGTACAGCCCTTGTCCATTGAACAAACCGTCTCCATCGAAGTCGGGTCCGCCGTTCGCGGGTGACACGCTGTAATGGAACCCACTTTGCGCCCGGAATATTCCGGCCAACTCGAACTTCCAAGGCAGCTGAATAATAGAATTGATCAGAAAGGTTTGATTCAGCGCTAGATCCGACGGGCCCTGATCTATCTTGGCTCCGTTATAGAATGTTCCAGCTTTTGGTACAAAATTCCCGATGCTGTTGACGAAAGCACCGCTGGCGTTTGATTGCCCGGTATCAGGATCCGTGACCGTGGGCACCCTGCCGACATAACTGTCGGAAAGACCGCTAATGGCCAGAAAATTTACGCCCTCGCCCGTTTGAATTTCAGTGCCAAGGGTGGAATTCAGAACGTCGTCTGTCGCATGCGCGTAGGTATAGCTGGCCTGAACAGTAATCCGGTGACTCATCCGCTTTTGAAAGCCGATCGTGAAGCCATCATACGTCCCGGCCCCCCAAGGTCCGTAACTCTCAATGCGCTTGGGGCCAGTTCCCGGAACGAGTTCATTTGCGAAACCGTCCATGCGCGCTTCAAAAGCAAGATTAGTGGCACGCACAGTGGTGATGTCTTCGATGTCCTTGTGGTAGTAGTCAAAAGTCAGAACCATATCCGAGGCAATTTGTCGCTGCACGCCGACATGGTAGTTAAATGTGTGAGGAACTTTGAATCCCGGGTCCACGCTGATGGGAACTTCGCCAGCAGTCCCGTTGATGCCTCCGATTGTGGTCAGATTTCCGAACGGGTCATAGGACCAATAATTCGCTGGAACGGTAATGTTCGCGTCTGTTCCAGCGAGGTTCGCAACAGCCGCGTCAGCGGCAGTGAGGAATTGCGCGGGCGTATATCCCGTTAGCTGTTGGATGTTGGCCATGTTTACGGCGGTATTAGCCGGAATGGGTGCATGCCCAGGAGCGACCACGTTGTTCAAATAATCGATGCCATAGAGTGTTGTGCCCAAACCGTTGGGGCAAGATGCTCCTGATGCCGTAACCTGCGCCTCGGTCATGACATTGGCGACGCATACTGTTGGTCGACCCAACGTTTGGAACAAGCTGGTTAGCGTGGTGGGATTGCCGTAAAACAAGCGCGGGAAGGACAACAGCCGTTCACGTTGGATATTCGCGCCGCCAAATCCAGGAATATCTCTGGCTACTCCTTCGCGGAATTGATCGTAGAAAACACCGAAACTGGCATTGATCACCGTTTTGGGATTAAGCGCCCAGGCTACCCCAATGCGCGGCGAGAAATCAGTTTTGTTCGGAAATGTCGAATCATAATCCCAACGCAAACCGGCATTCAGCGTGATTTTGTTGGTGATTCGCCAGTCATCCTGCACGAATAGCCCGGTGTAGTTATTATTTATATTTACCAGGTTGTCGGCCGGTGTGGCGCCGCCCTGCAAAGTAATCAGATTAATTCCCGAATTGATGGGGCCAAACGTATTAAAGTCGTCCACGGTGGCGAACAATTGTGTGAAAAAGTTATTCGGTTCCGTACCATTTACTTGGGTTTTCTCATAATCCAAACCGAATTTAATGGTATGACGCCCAAGCTGCTTGCTTACATTGCTGCCAGCCGAGTAGTACTTCTGATAAAAAGTAAATGAGTTGTAACCCGGACCGAACGAAGTCTGCCCGAGATCTCCAAATTCGTCCCCACTGGTATAGGAAGAGAAAAGATTGAACAAGTTATTTGGAATACCGGCCTGAGGATGCGATGGGCTCTGGCGTAACGGATCATTGCGATATTGGAAATAAGTGTTAAGGATCCACGGGTTCGACATATTTCCCACAGTCCATAAATCCGAGAATCCCAGCATGAGTGTCCGGCCATCGAGGTTGTAACGCGTATCTGGCAGGTTTAAGGAAGCCGTCAGTGGTAGATAATCGGTGAGGTGGTTGTTGGTGTAATTAAACTGTTCGCTCAATCGATGGTGGCCGAGGCTTTCATCGAGCTTAAAACGGGCGCGGGTGTCGTAGGTTAACGAGTGCTTGTTGAAGGGGGCCTCGAAAGCGACCAGGCTGGATGGCAAATTCGGATTGAAAACGAAATTCAGGTCTCGGCTTTCCAGAATTCTTTCAGCTGAACCAAAGAAAAAAACCTTTTCCTTAATAATCGGCCCGCCCACATACACGGTAGGGTCCCAACGTGACAAAAATGGAGCTCCGCTGGTGGAGCCGGGAATATTGTTGGAATCAAAAACATTATTACGATAAAAAACCGACAGGCCGCCATGGAAATCGTTAGTGCCGCCCCGCGTAACCACGTTCACAATGCCGCCAGACGCGTGACCAAACTCCGCTTTATATCCCGCAGTCACCACTTGAAATTCCAGAATCGAATCCTGATTGAATTGCGCCGAGGGGCCGCCATTGAAATTGTCGCGATTAGGCATGCCATCGATGAGATAAAGTGTGTTTCCACCACGCTCACCCAGGATCGGTGTAGCGTTGTCTCCCGCGGGATCATTTTGCCGGTTTAACGCTACTCCAGGCACCAGTTGCAACAAGTCCAGATAATTTCTGCCGTTGATGGGCATATCCTCGATTTGCTCTGGGGTAATCGTTGCTCCGGTGGAGGAGGTCGTTGTCTCCAGCAAAGGCGTTGAGGAATTCACCTCGACTGTTTGGCCCATCGAGCCTACTTGCAACGTAATGTCATAGGTCAGTGTTCGATTCAACGTCAGTTCAATATTCTTGGAGACCTCCGTCTGAAAGCCATCCTTTGAAGCCCTAATTTCATAAATTCCTGGCGGAATTCCTGCCAAATTGTATGCGCCGTCGCTCTCCGTGGTCGTGCTGCGATCGACGGCCAGTTCACTGCTGCTTACTTGTATAACAGCTCCGCTGACAACCAGCCCCTGCTTATCTCGAACGGTCCCCGAGATTGTTGAGGTCGTCTGCGCTTGCACACTACCAGAGAGCGCAAGCAGAAAGAAAAACATACAGCCGCAAGCGATTCGCGCGTAACAGCACACCCGCGTCGTACTCGTTTTTCCCAAATTAACGAGCGTTATCTTATGCATGCGCCCTCCCATCGGTGGCTAGACCGGCATTCAAGGACAGAAGCAAACGTCGGCGTCTTTACTATTGTTTTTTGCAACATACGTTGCGCGTACCTGCGCTGTTATATAATGCGCGCGAGTCTAGGTTCGAGAGCCATTAAAGTCAACAACATTTTCAAAGCCACAGGCGCAGGTTATGTAAAACGCAACACGTGTTGCGTCGCGAATAGCATGCATCGGGAAATTTGATAGATATTTGTGCAACGAACGGTGAATATTCTTGACAGGATGCAACATTCGTTGTATTTCCATTTCCGCAGACTCTTGCTCTTCCACACCCTTGCTTTTATGCGTGCGACTCTTATGCTGATGCTCATTCTGGACCGCGCAGTTGGCACGCCCGCCTGAGGTCGCATGAAAATGACATCAGCGAAAAGCTCGCGCACCACTCCCGCATTGCCCTCTTCCTCAAGAAAGGCTGCGCCAGGAGACACCGCGCTGGAGGCCAGGTTTGCACGCTCCCAGGCCCATCTCAGCACCAGCAGAAAACGCCTTTTGCGCCTGATTCTCGAAAATCCCGAAGATACTTTCTTCCTTTCCTCGCGCGAACTGGCTAAGCGTTACAAGGTGGACGCGGCCACCATCGTGCGCACCATCCAGGCG
>Ga0182024_10011347_pt1 | contig 17913 bp, 20 predicted proteins | sample P32metaG_FD_120480 | JGI IMG/M metagenome (GOLD analysis project Ga0182024, IMG submission 120480) | Permafrost microbial communities from Stordalen Mire, Sweden - P3-2 metaG (Illumina Assembly) | ecosystem: Environmental > Terrestrial > Soil > Wetlands > Permafrost | place: Sweden: Stordalen... | reverse complement strand
TGAGGCCCGAACCGCCCTTAGCGGCCGCGACCGGAGACGGCCGCGGTTTCGGCCTGCGCAGCACCCTGCGCATGCGCCGCGATATAGGCGTCGACATGGCCGGCCAATATTTCGGAGCAATCGACGAAGAAATGGTCGGCGCCCGGGATCTTGCGAAAATCGATCTTGATGTCGCGCTGGTGCGACAGCTTGTGGACCAGCTTCTGCACCGACTCTGCCGGCACCAGGGGATCCTGGTCGCCTTGCAAGATCAGCCCGGATGAGGGGCAGGGCGCCAGAAAGGTGAAGTCGTACTGATTGGCCGGGGGCGAGACCGAGATGAACGCCTCGATTTCCGGCCGCCGCATCAAGAGCTGCATGCCGATCCAGGCGCCAAACGAGTAGCCGGCGACCCAGCACGAGGCGGCGTTCGGGTTGTAGCCTTGCAGCCAATCGAGCGCGGCCGCCGCGTCGGCGAGCTCGCCCTCGCCGCGATCAAAGCTGCCCTGGCTGCGGCCGACCCCGCGAAAGTTGAAGCGGAGCGTCGAAAACCCGCGACGCACAAAGGTCTGATAGAGCGTGTAGACGACCTTGTTGTTCATCGTCCCGCCATGCAGCGGATGCGGGTGCAGTATGACCGCCATCGGCGCCGTGCCGCCCCGCGCATGGTGATAGCGGGCCTCGATGCGCCCTTCCGGGCCGTTGATGATGACGTCAGGCATGGCAAATCCGATTCAATTCCGACCTAATTTGTCAACTATGGCAGGCCAACTTGCCTGCCATATAATCCATCTCGATCGCCCTATACTTGATAGATGGAGTAGGACAATTATATTGCTGCTCGTACTGGTGCCCGCGAAGGCGGCCGCGCGCAGAGCGACGCCCGATCGATGATACCATCACGATAACATAGTGACCGCGATGCTCCTGAAAAACCTGCGCGACGAAATTGCCGCGACTCTCGCCCGCGACCCCGCCGCCCGCTCGGGGCTCGAGGTTGTGCTGTGCTATCCCGGGTTTCACGCATTGCTCTTCTACCGCCTGGCCCATTGGCTGTGGGAGCGCGGTTGGCATCTGGCCGGGCGGTTCGTCTCGCATGTCGGGCGCATGCTGACCGGGATCGAGATCCATCCCGGCGCGAAGATCGGCAAGCGCCTCTTTATCGACCACGGCATGGGCGTGGTGGTCGGCGAGACCGCCGAGATCGGCGACGATTGCACGCTCTACCACGGGGTGACCCTGGGCGGCACCCGCCCCTCGCGCGAGCAGGGCGGGCAGAAGCGCCATCCGACGATCGGCAACGACGTGATCGTCGGCTCGGGCGCGCAGGTGCTGGGGCCGATCCGGGTCGGCGACGGCGCCCGCATCGGCGCCGCCGCTGTGGTGGTGAAGGAAGTGCCGGACGGCGCCACGATGGTCGGCAACCCCGCCCGCCAGGTCGGAAGGCGCAGCGCGCCGGGCGAGTCGCCGCCGGTCTTCGAGCCCTACGGCATCAGCCGCGAAATCCCCGATCCGATCGCCCGCGCGCTCAACGGGCTGCTTGACGAGGTGTCGACACTGCGCGCGCGCCTCGGCGAAGTTGAACGCGCCCAGGAACCCTCACCGGGCGATGCCGGTTCGGCCGCACCGGCCGACCCCGCTCGGCGGCGCGCCGCCGAGGCGCAGCCGTGAAGCTCGGCACCCGGGGCCGCTACGCGGTCATGGCGATGGTCGACCTCGCCCGGCAGAGCGACGGCAACCCGGTCTCGCTCGCCGAGATCGCCGAACGGCAGGAGATCTCGCTCTCCTATCTCGAGCAGCTCTTCGCAAAATTGCGCCGCAGCGGGCTGGTGAGCAGCGTGCGCGGCCCGGGCGGCGGGTACCGATTGGCGCATGACCGCGACCAGATTCGGATTGCCGACATTATCGTGGCGGTCGACGAATCGCTCCATGCGGTGCGATGTACGCCCGGCGAGGCGATCGGCTGCCGCGGCGATCGCGGCCGCTGTCTGACCCACGATCTGTGGGAGGAATTGAGCAATCAGATCCATCTCTATTTGAGTTCGGTCTCGCTTGGCGATGTTTGCGAAAAGCGCGTGCTCGGCACCAGCGGCCTCGCCCAGCGCGAGACCTACCGGGGTGGACCGGCGTTGACCATGAGCCTTGGACCAGCATCAAGCGCGTCCTTCGAGACGCCGGCCGCGCGGCTCCTCAGGATGAGGTAAGTCATTAATGGCACAAACAAAAATTCCTCATCCTGAGGAGCGCTCCGCAGGAGCGCGTCTCGAAGGACGCGGGTTCGCGCTGCAGCTGAACTCATGACCCGGCGCGAGGCTTATCTTGATTGGAACGCGACAGCGCCGCTGCGCCCCGAGGCGGTGGCGGCGATAGCCGCGGCGCTTGCCCGGTGCGGCAATCCCTCTTCGGTGCATCGCTGGGGCCGGACGGCCCGGCAGAGCGTCGAGCGCGCCCGCGAGGCGGTGGCGGCGCTGATTGGCGCCACGCCCGAGGGCGTCATCTTTGTCAGCGGCGGTACCGAGGCGAACCATCTGGCCCTCATCGGCGCCGGGCGGGAGCGCATCCTGGTCTCGGCGGTCGAGCACAGCTCGGTGCTTGAGGCCGTGCCGCAGGCCGAACGGATTGCGGTCGACGGCAACGGGATTGTCGATCTGGCCCGGCTCGACCATCAGCTTGCCAGCGACCCGCGCCCGGCTATCGTGTCGGTCATGCTTGCCAACAACGAGACCGGCATCATTGAGCCGGTCGCGGAAATCTCCGGGATCGCCCATGCGCATGGCGCCCTCTTCCATTGCGACGCAGTACAGGGCGGGGGCAAGCTCCGGCTCGACGCGGCTCGGATCGGCGCCGATTTCATCAGCCTCTCGGCACACAAGCTCGGCGGCCCGCCCGGGATCGGCGCGCTGGTGGTGACCGGTACGGCCGGGCCGACTGCGCTGATCCGCGGCGGCGGTCAGGAACGCGGCCGGCGCGCCGGGACCGAGAACCTGCCGGGCATCGCCGGTTTCGCCGCGGCTGCGGAGGCCGCGGCGGCCACCCTCGGCGATTACGGGCGGGTTCGGCAACTCCGCGATGGCCTGGAAGCGGCGGCGACCGAAGCGGTGAGAGGCGCCGTGGTGATCGGCGCCGATGTCGAGCGGCTGCCCAACACGACGGCGCTGGCAATGCCCGGCGTCTCGGCCGAAACCCAGGTCATCGCGCTCGACCTCGCCGGGGTGATGGTCAGCGCCGGAGCGGCATGCTCATCCGGGAAGGTCGGCCCGAGCCACGTGCTGGCGGCGATGGGCGTCGTACCCGAGATCGCCGCCTCCACGATCCGGATCAGCCTCGGCTGGCCGACGACCGAGGCCGATATCGCTCATTTCCTCGATGCCTGGACGTCGCTGTCGCGGCGCCTTTCGCGGAGAGCGGCATGAACGCCCCCGCCAAGATCGAACGCGCAAACCGGCTGCCGATCTATCTCGACAACCAGTCGACGACGCCGCTCGACCCGCGCGTCCTCGAAGCGATGCTGCCCTATTTCACCGAGCATTTCGGCAACCCGCACAGTGAGAGCCATGTCTACGGCAAGAACGCTATGGCGGCGATCGAGGCAGCGCGCGCCGACCTGGCGCGGCTGATCGGTGCCGACCCGCGCGAGATCGTCTTCACCTCGGGCGCGACCGAAGCCAACAACCTCGCATTGAAGGGCGTGGCGCATTTCGCCCGCGCTCACCCAATGGCGGGGCACGAGCCGCGCGACGAGATCATCGTTCTCACGACCGAGCACAAATGCGTGCTGGAAAGCGCTGCGGCACTGGAGCGCGAGGGGTTTGAGGTGACCACCCTGCCGGTCCAGCCGGGCGGATTGGTCTCGCTCGACCGCCTGGAAGCGGCGCTCGGCGAGCGTACCCTCCTCGTATCGGTAATGGCGGCGCACAACGAGATCGGCGTCATTCAGCCGCTCGCCGAGATTGGCGCGCTGTGCCGCGCACGCGGCGTTCTCTTCCACACCGACGCCGCCCAGGCCGCCGGCAAGATCCCGCTCGATGTGGACGCGATGAAGATCAACCTGATGTCGATCTCCGGCCACAAGATGTACGGGCCCAAAGGCGTCGGCGCGCTCTATGTCCGGCGCCGGCCGCGGGTGCGCCTCCTACCGCTGATCGACGGCGGCGGTCAGGAGCGCGGATTGCGCTCGGGTACTTTGCCGACCCCGCTTTGCGTCGGCATCGGCCGCGCCGCGGCGCTCGCGGCGATCGAGATGGCGGGCGAGGCGACGCGGATCAAGGGCTTGCGCGACCGGCTGCAGGCCAATCTGATGCGCCGAGTCGGCGGGCTGCGCATCAACGGCGATACCGACCACCGCCTGCCGGGCAATTTGAACCTGTCCTTCCCCGGCCTCAGCGCGCCCGAACTGATCGAGGCCTGCCCGAGCATCGCGATCTCGACCGGCTCGGCCTGCACCTCGGCGACGGTCGAGCCGTCCTACGTGCTGCGCGCTCTCGGCCTCTCCGACGCGCTCGCCAATTCATCGATCCGGCTCGGGCTCGGCCGCTTCACCACGGCTGCCGAGATTGATTTCGCGGTCGATGCGCTAGCCGCCGCCGTGACGCGGCTCGCCGCCGATCGGAGGGTGACGCAAGGCGCCGAGCCCCCTACATAAGATTGACTAGACGGTCGATGCCGGCGATATACCGGACACCGGGAGAATTGGAATGATGGCGCGCAAGCAGGCTTTGATGGTGACGGATGCCGCGGCGCAGCGCATCCAGGCGCTGCTCGCCGGGCGCGGCAAGCCGGCCCTGGGGGTGCGCGTCGGCGTGCGGTCCCGCGGCTGCTCGGGTCTCAGCTACACGATCGAATACGCCGACGAGAAGGGCAAGTTCGACGAAATCGTCGAGGACAAGGGGGTGACGGTCCTGGTCGACCCCAAAGCCGTTATGTTCATCCTCGGCACCGAGATGGATTACGTCGAGGAAAAGCTCCAATCGGGCTTCGTCTTCCGCAACCCGAACGAGAAGGGCCGCTGCGGCTGCGGCGAGTCTTTTCACGTTTGAACTGGTGGGACGGACCGCGGGCCTCTGGCCCGCATGCGGGCCGGAGGCCCGCGGTCCGCAGGTTGGTGAACAATGAAGCTGTTTCAAATCGAGGAGCCGGACGGCTCGCCGGTCGATCCCGACGCGCCGGGAGTCGCGATCGGCATCGACATCAGCGGTAGAGTGCCCGAAGTGGCGGTCGCGGTCGGGGGCAATGCGGTCGTGCTCAGCGATCGCGAGGAATTCGCGCTTGACCTTGCGGTGCCGGCGCCGGCCGCCCCGGCCGAGCATTGGCAGCGGCTGTTCGAGGGAGCGCGGCTGCGCGCCGAGCGGGGTCTCGCCCAGCCGGTGACGCATGCCGTCGTGGCGGTCGCGTCGGCGCCGGATGCCGCCCTTGCCGCGCGTCTGACAATGGCTGGCGCAGCGGCCGGGCTGACGCTGTTGCGCATCGTCCCGCGCGAGGCGCTCGGCCCCTCGGATGACCAAACCCGGCCGGCGGCGCTGGCCGCCGCAATCCTCGCCGAGGATCTCGCGCCGCGACCCGGGGCGATCTGAGCGAGGCGCCGATGCCCAAGGTGGTTTTCATCGAACGCGACGGCAACCGGCGCGAGATCGACGCGCCGCTCGGCCTCTCGGTGCTCGAGATCGCCCACAAGAACGGCATCGATATCGAAGGCGCGTGCGAGGGGTCGCTCGCCTGCTCGACCTGCCATGTGATCGTCGACCCGGATTGGTACGATCTCCTGAAGGATGCGAGCGAGGACGAGGAGGATATGCTCGACCTCGCTTTCGGCCTCACCGCGACCTCGCGGCTTGGCTGCCAGATCATCATCACCGAGGAACTCGACGGGCTTGTCGTGCGGCTGCCGACGAGCACCCGCAACCTGCTGCTCGGCTGAGCGGATGGAAGGCGAGCTGTTCGCGCGCCTGCGCGGCGCCGCCGGCCCCATCTGGCCGGCATATACGCGGCACGATTTCGTGCTGGCTCTGGCCCGGGGCGACCTGCCGGAGGCGGCGTTCCGGCGTTATCTGGTGCAGGATTATCTGTTCCTCTTGCATTTCGCCCGCGCCTGGGGGCTGGCGATCTACAAATCGGAGAGCCTGGCCGAGATGCGCCGGGCGCAATCGCTGGTCGCAGCGACGCTCGACACCGAGATCGGGCTGCACATCGAGTATTGCCGCGGCTGGGGCCTCGCCGAGGCGGCGATGGCGCGAGAGCCGGAAGCCCTGGAGACGATCGCCTATACCCGCTTCGTGCTCGACCGCGGGCTTGCCGGCGACCGCCTCGACCTCGAAGTCGCGCTGGCGCCGTGCATCGTCGGCTATGCCGAGATCGCCGCGGAGCGGATGGCCGACCCGGCGACGCGCCATGACGGCAACCCCTATCGCGAGTGGCTCGACATGTATGCCGGCGCCGAGTACCAGAGCCTCGCGCGCGAAGCCGCCGCGGCGCTCGACGAAGAGTTTGCCCGGCGCGGCGGCGAGGGCCGTTTCGCGGCGCTGGCCGCCTCGTTTGCCACCGCCACCCGGATCGAGGCCGATTTTTGGACGATGGGTCTTGAAGCCGCTCGCTGACATCGATCTCGCCGGCGCCCCCGCCGGCCACCGCATCGTCGTCGCGATGTCGGGCGGGGTCGATTCGTCGGTGACGGCGGCGCTCCTCGTCGCGGCCGGGTTCGAGGTTGTCGGCATCACCCTCCAGCTTTACAACCATGGCGCGGCGACCGGCAAAAAGGGCGCCTGCTGCGCTGGACAGGATGCGCGCGATGCCGCGCTTGTCGCCGAACGCCTCGGCATCCCGCACTACGTGCTCGATTACGAGGCGCGGTTTCGCGAAGCCGTGATCGAGGATTTTGCCGACAGCTATCGGCGCGGCGAGACCCCGGTGCCGTGCATCCGCTGCAACGAGCGCATCAAGTTTAAGGACCTCTTGGAGACCGCGCGCGAGCTTGGCGCCAGCGCGCTGGCGACCGGCCATTACGCGCGGCGCGTGGCCGGAACGGAGGGGCCGGAGCTGCACCGCGCCCGCGACGGCGCGCGCGACCAGAGCTATTTCCTCTATCGCACGAATCCGGCCGAGCTCGACTTTCTGCGCTTTCCGCTGGGAGGCCTCGCCAAGGACGAGACCCGCGCCCTGGCGCGCCAGTTTGCGCTGCCGGTCGCCGAGAAGCCCGACAGTCAGGACATCTGCTTTGTGCCGCAGGGCTCGTACGCCGCCATCGTGACCCGGCTGCGGCCCGAGGCGGGCGAGCCCGGCGACATCGTCGATCAGAAGGGCCGGGTGCTCGGGCGTCACCCGGGGATCGCCCATTTCACCGTCGGTCAGCGCAAGGGGTTGGGCCTCGGCGCCGCTGAGCCTTTCTTTGTGCTGCGCGTCGAGCCTGCCAGCCGGCGCATTGTCGTCGGCCCCAGAAACGCGCTCGGCGAGACGCGCATCGCTCTGGCCGAGCTGAACTGGCTCGGCGCACTGCTCAATCCCGGCGTCGGGGTCAAGGTCGCCGCCAAGCTGCGCTCGTCCCAGCCGGCGGTGCCAGCAATGCTCTATCCCGGTGAGGGGGGCAAGGCCGAGCTCGTGCTCGACGCCCCGGCCGGCGCGGTTGCGCCCGGCCAGGCGGCCGTCCTCTACGATGGCGAGCGCGTGCTGGGCGGCGGCTGGATGCGCCGCCGCGACGCCGCGGCGTAAGCCGGCCAAGCTTGACCCCTCGCAGGCCATCTCCTATATGCGGGGCCCGATGGCAGTCCCTGGGGCGGGGTAGCTCAGTTGGTTAGAGCAGGGGAATCATAATCCCAAGGTCGGGGGTTCAAATCCCTCTCCCGCTACCAAACTTTTCAGATACTTAGAAGATAAAATGAGTCAGCAATGCTGACTCATTTTCGTATTTGGGTACCGCATGGGTACCTGCTCCTTTCGGGAAACGCGGACGACGACTCGTGACACAATGTCGCGGCTTGTCGTGCCCCCAGTTTAGCATCCGAGACTGACCCCCTTCCCTATCCGCCGCGCTGGGGATAACCAGCGGCGTGGTTTTCCGCGTCGCGCGCTATCATCAAGGGAATGAATCACGACGAGCCGCGACAGGGAACATCGACGAGCACCGACCTGCCGCGACAAGCTGCGACAACCAGCGACAGCGACTATTCCCTATCGATCGAAGACGCACTCGCGCGCTATGAGCAAGCCGGCGTGCCCCGCACGCCGCGCAGCATTCAGCGCTATTGCGCCAAAGGCGATCTCGATTGCCATCGCGTCGAGACGCCGTTCGGCCTGAAATTTTTGATCACGCCCGCGTCGATTGACCGCCATATCGGCTACATCAACGAGGTGCGACTTGTCGCGACAAGTCGCGACTTGCCGCGGCATGCCGCGACAGATGTCGCCGGGGAAAATAAGGACGAAGAGCACCGACACGGAGCAGCGACAAGCACCGACGAGGCGCGACAAGCTGCGACAGACGATCGCTATGTCGCGCGTCTTGAAAACGAGAATGAATTTTTGCGCGGGCAGATCGCAGTGAAGGACAAGCAAATTGCAGATCAACAGGAACGTTCGCACGAAACCAATCTTCTCCTCAACGGATTACAGCGATTGCTCGGCCCCTTGCTTTCCGCACCCGAGCGCGGCGAGTAGCGGCTCGCCCCTTATCCCCACACCAAGCGGGGGAGTGCATATCAGGTGATACGATTAGGCTATGGATGATCGACGTGAGCGAGAGCCGTGGCATGGCGGAACGATGACGCCGATCGGCGTCATCATCGAGCGCAACATCATCCTCAAGGGCGCCGACGTACTTTCGGAAAAGGGCTTCACGCAGGTGCCTAACCACGTCCTCGTCAGCAGCAGACTTTCGCCCGGCGCAAAACTCACCTACGCGATGTTGCTGAAGTATGCTTGGCAAAACGATTACTGCTTCCCTGGACAGGAGCGCCTGGCGAAGGATATGGGGGTTACCGATCGCAGCGTCCGGACCTATTTGCAGGAGCTGGCAACGAAGCAGTTCGTCGTCATCAAGCAGCGGGGCTTAGGTAAGCCAAATCTGTACGAACTCAACCTCGCCGTTTCCGCCACTGACCGGAAAAAATTTCCGGTCAGGACCGGAAGAAAGTAGCAGTTCCAGACCGGAAATATTTTCCTACTAAGAAGACTCAATCAATAATACTCAGAGATAAAAATACTCAGTTCTCCGCTCGCCTTTAAAAAGGCACCGAACAAAAACCATGCAAAAGCAAAAATCGACAAAACGTCAGGAGATACAGATTGCAGCCGGCACGAAATACGCCTGTCACTTGGAGCGGGAAGCGGAAGGCGGCTATACGGTGACCTGCCCGGCCCTGCCAGAGGTGGCGACCTACGGCGACACCCTGGAGGAAGCGCGAGCGAATGCACGAGAGGCGATTGAGGGGTGGAATGACGAGGCCGAGCGCCTCCGCGCCCATTACCGTGCGATATGCTACGATCAAGACCTATGGCCCTGAAGGAACAAGCCATGCCGAAAGCGCATATCCGCAACGGCGCGTTGACCATCCCCCTCTCGGACGAAATCCGGGAGAAGCTCGATGTGCACGAAGGCGAGGAACTTGACGCGCACGTGTTCAAGGGCAGCGTCACCTTTACCCGGACGAGCGGTGAGGCGCGCCGCCAGGCTGGGCATCGCATCCTGGGGCTGATCGACCAGGTGCGGGCACAACCCGGAAAGCCGGAAATGTCGCACGAAGAAGTCGACCAAATGGTAGACGCGGAAGTTAAAGCTGTTCGCCGCGCCCGGCGAAACCACCAGCCGCATGATTAAGGCGGTTTTCGACGCCAACCTACTCATCAGCGCCTTCATCAGCCGAGACAACCCCGGAGGAGCCACAAACGAGCTCCTCCGTTTTGTTATCACCGGCGCGGTTGAGCTGTACCTATCGGTCGAGATTGTCGACGAGGCGATGGAGGTCCTTGCGGATAGCCCGCGCTTGCAGCCGCGCTACGGCTACTCCCTGGAGCAGGTCGGGCAATATCGCGCTGACCTATTGACGCTCGCCACCATTGTCGACGATCCAGCGCCCACGCCGGGCGCCGTCCCCCGCGACCCGGACGACGACAAAATTGTCGCCTGTGCGGTCGCGGCCGGCGTCGAGTATCTCGTCAGTCGCGACCGCGATCTGCTGTCGCTCGGCACGTATGCCGGGATCACCATCATCGCACCCGAGGAATTCCTCCAGTTGGTGCGCGACCAGCGCCCGTAGGCGGCATACGCAGGTATACCAGAGCGCTTCACGAACGAGCCGGCGATTGCCGGCTTTTTGGTGCCCGACCGGTCGCGGTGGGTACGACCGGCGGCAATAGAACGCGGCCAAAGGTGGGTATTGGCCGCGCTGAACGACTCCTACAAAAGCCCCTACAACGATGATTTGTAGGGGTAGATGGATCGCCCAAATGGGCGAAAAGGCGCACAGCGCCTCGTAAATTGTTCCCCGCCAACCCGTCGGACTAGCGTCCGACCTCGCCCCCTTTTCCCGGCTGCAACCGTCCGGAACTATCCGTCCGTTGCACCGAGCTGCGCCGCTATCGCGGCTTGGTCTCGGCTTCGGCCTACGGCCGGCCTCGACAAAAGCGGACGAGGTCGGACGCGCGGTGTCGTTCGCCACGCTGTCGCCGCCAACGGCGGCGCCCTCGTGGACGACACCGGGTCGACGGGCAGGCGGGGTTAACTGCCTTCGAACCAAACGGGTGCTGGCTTCGCCAGACCGGTGCTCGGCTGACGCCGAGGGTGCGCGCCTATCCGGCGCGCGGCAGCCCCAACGGGGCTGCTCGGACGCGCCCGCCATCAGCGGCGCGGCAACAAAATGGCCATCCGTCAGGACGGCCGAGGGGACGCGCTTGCGCGAACCCCGCGTGTCGGCAACTTTTTTAATCAATGCAGGATACCCCTACATTGGCTCAGGAAATGGTCCCCCCGCTTCCTGAGTACATGAGGCCGGCCGGGTCGTAACCCCCATTGCAACCCGGCCAACCCAGAACGCGGCGGCGCAACACAAAGGCCAACCTGTCAAGGTGGCTAAAGCCAGCCAAACAAAAAGGCCACCGGTGAGGGTGGCCGAGCGCTTACGCGCTAGGGGGTGAACTCAACGAGTTTGAGAAGCTCGGCTTCGGCGAGCGTGTCCGGCTTCTCCCCGTCGGGGAGCAGCGGCGCGCGGACGAAGAACGCGTCCGCGACCGCCGGCAGCACCCGCTCGCGGGCGCTGCGGCCGGCATCGTCGCCATCCAGCAGAAGGGTAACGAAACGCACACCGCGCTCGCGCAACAGCGCGAGCTGCTCGGCCGAGGCCGAGTTGCCCATGAGCGCGGCAACCGGCACGCCCACCGCGTGCAGCCGCATGGCCGACCAGTAGCCCTCGACGAGCACAATGTGCTCGCCTCGGGCTGCGCGGTGCAGGTTGAACAGCACCCGGCTCTTCTCGAAATGCTTCGGCAGCTTATAGCGTTCTTGGTCGTCCGGCACGGCTTCGCCGGGCCAGCGACCGGCGTACGCCACAAGCTCGCCTCGCTCGTTGTGGATCGGGATGCAGATCCTCCCGGCCATCACGCCGCGATTGCAGTAGCCGAGGCCAAACTCGGCAACGAGTTCGGCGGAAACTCCGCGCTCGGCGAGGTACGGGTGCTCGGCTTCGAGCTTCAGCGCGAACGTCAGCGGCGGGTTGACCGGCTCGTCGACGCCACGAAAACCGCCGTTTGTCAACCTCACTGGCGCTTGCTCGGCGGCCTCCGGCGCGCTCCCCGCCGGCTTCGCCGACGCGGCTGCTATACCGGCTGGCCGCCTTCGATCGCTTCGCTCTTTTTCGGGCGCCGTCCTCGCGCCCTTGCCCCTATGCGAGCCCGTCGGAGATGCTCCGGCGGTCTCGCGCGGCGCAGCGGTCGCGATGCCGCATAGGTCGGCGATCTTCAGCGCGGCTGCCCGCAAATCGTCGGCATCGCCTTCGAGCCGTGCGACGAATTCGAGCAGGTTGCCCTTAGCTTGGCAGCCGAAGCAGTGGAAGATCCGTCGCTCAAGCTCGATCTTGCACGAGGGTTTGCGCTCGCGATGGAACGGACACAGGATAGTGCGCTGCGCTCCCGTACCAAGCATCTTGAGGTTATACCCTGCGATAACACGCTCGAACGACGCGTTCTCTTTAACGTATCCAAAATCAATGTACGTCTGCGACATAACATCCTCCTCTCTTGGTGGATTGCAGGCCGTAGACAACCATACCACTACTTGCACACAGGTGCACGCTGAGGCAGTATGCAGGTCGGGTACAATGTGAGGATGAAATATCCTCCATACCGTACCCCGAATCCGGCTTCTTCTCCTTGCCGCTCAGATGCCACCCACGCGTGTAGTGGCAAAACGCTGGCTGATCTCGGCAGATCAGCCGGGTTCTCCGCGCGCCGTGCCGAGGCGCGCCGGAGTGCAGAAGCGGCCGGCTTAGTGGTATGGATTTGGTAATCGGCCAGCGCGACGGGTGGCACCGCGTGGTGCCCTTCGGGCTCTCCGTCGCCGATCGGCGGCGGCATGTCTACGTGATAGGGAAGACGGGTACCGGCAAAACGACACTGCTGCGCAATCTGATCATCCAGGACATCGAGGCCGGCCGCGGTGTGATGCTACTCGACCCGCACGGCGACCTGGCCGAGGAACTGCTCGACTACATCCCACCGCGGCGCACCGCGGACGTGGTCTACATCGCGCCGGCGGAACTCTCGCATCCCATCGGCTTTAACCTGCTTGCGCGGGTGCCACCGGACGACCGGCCGCTCGTGGCCGCCTCGATAGTTGGGACCTTCAAGCATCTGTGGCGGGATAGCTGGGGGCCGCGGCTCGAATACGTCCTCTACAATACAATCGCGGCATTGCTCGATTTTCCGCCGAGCCGCGGCGGCGTCTCGTTGCTCGGGGTGCCGCGCATGTTCACCGACCCCGACTACCGGGCTCGTGTCGTCAACGAGATACAGGACCCGCGGACGCGGGCCTTCTGGACACAGGAATTTGAGAGCTACCCTGAGCGCTTCGCGGCCGAGGTCGTGTCGCCGATCCAAAACAAAGTCGGCGCCCTCCTTGCTTCGCCAGCCGTGCGCAACATGCTCGGCCAGGCGACCAGCTCGCTTCAAATAGGGGAGGCGATGGACCAGCAGCGCATCGTCATCGCCAACCTCGCCAAAGGGCGCCTCGGCGAGGCGGCATCAAACTTATTGGGCTCGCTGCTGATCACGTCGGTGCAGCTCGCCGCGATGGCGCGCGCGTCGATACCGGAGGAGGACCGCGTTGACTTCGTCGCGTACCTCGACGAGTTCCACAACTTCACCTCCGACGCGTTCGCGTCGATCCTCGCGGAAGCCCGCAAGTACCGCCTGGCCCTTGTCATCGGGCACCAATATCTTGAGCAGGTGAGCGAGCCCGTGCGCGCCGCCGTCTTCGGCAATGTGGGTACCCTGATTGCCTTCGGTGTAGGTCATACCGACGCCGACGAGATCGCTCCGGAGTTCGACCCCTTTGGGGTCGATACGCTAACGATGTTCAGTCGCGGCGAGGTGTGCGTCCGCACGGTCAGCGAAGGTGAGACCGGCCAGCCCTTCCTAGGGCGCACGATCGCCGAGCCGGGCTGGAGCTATGCCGGCCGGCGGGCTGCCGTGCTAGAGCAATCGCGGCGGCGATATGGGCGAAGGCGGGAGGTGGTGGAGGGGAAGATTGGGCGGTGGGGTCGTTCCAGCCAAGGGAGAGCACGGTAAAGGGTTGGCATCGTAAAGATTTCAAACCTCCATCCGTAGCGCAAAAGGAATTTGCTCGGCTTTTATTTCATTCCTTACGTTTTCGACGACGCGAGAGATTGTCTCATCCACATTCCAATCTTTCTCATATAGGTACTTTGGTACTGACTCCTTTAAATTCTTCTCTAGTGTTGATGCAGATTCGATCTGGCTGCGGATGTCCGCGGCACAATTACGAGCTACTTCTTCAACCGTTCGGCCCAAGTACCGGAAGGCCAGTCTAGCGCTTGCTGGATACGACGCGGTGTCATCCTCAATTCCGCCAGACACGCACAGGAGTATCCCATACAATGTCGCGCCATGTCGTCGATCTGGAATGTTCATACAGCACACCATCATCTCATTACCTAAATCAACCTTTTCTAAAATAAAATACAATTTGTTTAATACCGGAAAACAATACCCGGTATACGAAAAGAATCCATCTATTATATCACATTCTATAAAATTGTCGTCATTAATCTTCCTTATAATTACAAGATCCCGACTAACAGCCAGAGTTTTTTCATTGGAAACTGAGAAGTAATAGGCCTCCCAAAATCCCCCGATGACCGTAAATAGAGATTGAATTTGCCCGGGGTCACGTATCCTCGACATGAAATCAATGCCTGGTAGTGTGACGTTTGCTATCGAGCCTATCTCACGTCGTGATAATCCTAACGCGCGTCCAAAATGTTCGACACTGAGCATCCATGTTTGAAGTCCAACTTCCAAGTTATGGGTCAAACGATCTACAATATATTCGGAGACAGGTCGCATACCCGATTTCATGCGCGCGTAGTAGTCTTTTGTGATCGACAGCGATTTTATTAACTCTTCCTCTGTATGGAGCGGAGAGCTGGGTCTGCTAATCGCTAACCTAATCTTCTTACCTAAATCGGCTATGTAGAGAGGTTCTCTCATCACAAGAAACCTATGGGTGCGATGCTAACCAAGTTGGTGTACCGCCAATCGTGGGACCAGTTTAGATCATTATAAGGAAGTCCAGCCAAGGAGCACAATCCGAGAACAGGACGAAACGCGGTCCGCTCGGTGCCATAGCAGCGGTTGAAGGCGGTTCTTAAACGTGAAGGCCTGACGGGAGTGATGATCCCGCCAGGCCACGGGCATCAGCCCGTCGGCGTCCTTACTCCTTAGCCAGGAGGACACCGGTGATGAATGATAGCATACAATCTCAAGTTGTGCATGCCAGGGGTGTGACTAAGCCACCACGGCGCGCCAAGGCGCGTTTCGCGGACCCGTGGGCCAAGCTCGGCCCGCTTCGCGATCGCCTTTCATCTGCCGCAGTTCCGACGGTAAAAACCCCGCCGAATCCGAGGGTCCCTGAGCGACCTGCACCGTCGTCGCGCGTCATCAGCGAGGACCTACCGGGAGCATGGCTCCGGGAGATGCTCTTCAATTCTGGTGCAATTGAAGCCGCATGGTCGGAGTTAGACGCACTCCGCGAAGCGGAGGCAGAGGAACCGTTGCCGAGTCCGCACCCTCGCCGGCTTCGAGAGTACGGCCGCTGTCGGCGTGGATCGTGAGATGTACATCGCCGACCACCATGCTGAAATCCACGCGCAGCTGAAAAAAATTCAAGCTGTGCGCCATCGCTCGCGCCCCAACGCCCCCCAACCTACGTGCAGCGATCGAAGGTCTCCGTCCTTGGTGGCCAGCCGAGATCGTGACGGACGGTGCCGATCACTTCGTCATCGGGCGGCCCCCGCACATCGGGCTCGACTTAACCGCCACACGCGCGAGCAGGAGGTCGTGATGCACATTCTTCGACAACGTCAGGTAACCGAGCGCGTCGGCTACTCGCCGATGCACATTTGGCGGCTCGAAAAAGCAGGTGCGTTTCCGCGCCGCATCAAGCTCGGCCCCAACAGCGTCGGCTGGCTTGCAGAAGAGATCGACGCATGGATCGAAGCGAAAGTTGCCGCGCGTGACGCGGTAAAAGGACATCAACCGGCCGCCAGACCAAGTGAACCTTTTAGTGAAGTGTGAAGATCTCCGGCCCCACGAAAATCTCTTACCAACGCCAATCCAGTCTACCCCGCAGCGTGAGCGTCCATGTGGTATTTCGTATTTGCTCTTTTGATGATTATCTCGTCGCTGATCCTTCTCACCGCCTTTTACTGCAACGGATTTTATATGGCTGCGGTATTCAAAAATTTTGTTGATCGGCACACGGATGATTCCAAGACCCCCGACGAGTTAGCCCGCCGCAGAGCTGAGCGTCGTGCCCGCCTACTTGAGGCCGAGACGATGGATAGGAAACAGGGATTGCTAGCGCGGCCGTCCGGGTACGACGCGAGCGGCGAATCGCCAAACCTTGAGACCGTCGTAAGCCCCGACCAATTTGTCAGCGGGCAGGTACAGGTGTCCACCCAGAGCGTGATCATTGATCGGCCGGCCGGCGATCTCGCCTGGGTTGATCCTTCGTGGGAAACCCGCCGTCATAATCGTCAGGTGGCGGCGGCGTTAGTTGAGTTGACCTATCAGCAGCAGACCGCAACAGCTCTGCTCGCTGCAGTGACCCATCATGAGCAGCAACGGGTGGCCCTGCAACAAGTGCAAGAGCGAGCGCGTCTTGCCCGCCACAAAACAGAAACGGAGATCAGCGAGTTGCAAAAGCGCCAGGCGCGTGCCAGGCACGACGCCGAGATGGTGGCGCAGGGGAAGTGCCGGAAGCAGCAGGAAGGGGAGCGCCAGCGGGCACTCGCCGAGCAGGATCACAGGATCGCGCTGCTACGGCGCGAGATCGAGATCAAACGCCTCGATGCGATCCTCGCCGAGCCGATGGCAACACCGAAACCCAAGCGAAAATCCAAGCCGGAGCCGCCAGCCGCAGAGCCCGCAAAGGACCAGACCCCCGATGCACTCCGTCGCCATCTTGCGGCACAGCATGAGGTGAAGCTCAATCGCGCCGAGGCCACTCGACGCATCAAAATCATTCATGACCGCGCCGCAGCAGAGGGCCGCGACATCGCCGATGATGAACAAGACGAGATCGACGCAATCCATGAGGCACTGGCCCAAGCGGAAGCCGAGATCCGGCAAAGTAGTGCGAGCGACCTATGACACCTCCCGCCCTAATTTCGCGCCCTCAGCGCCGCCGCGCGCGGCACCCCAACTGGCGCCCAGAGTGGCCATCGGGCTCCGTTATTATTGGTCAAACCGCGACAGGGGAGTACATCCACGTAACTCCCGAAAGCCGGCGGCAAGGTATGCAAATCGTTGGGCTTCCCGATCATGGAAAATCCAAATGTATAGAGAATATGATCAGGCAAGATGTTCTAGGACTATGCGGTACCTTGCGCTCCGTTATATTTATCGATCCGCACGGCACGTCGTATAAGGCGCTCGTCGATTGGTGCGTGACTCACCGCATCGATCGCTTCCGGTCGATCCGACTGCTGGATGCCAGCAGCAGTGAGTATGCGTTTTACCTCAACCCGGTTAAAGGGAGGCCGAACGTAGACCCGTCGGTGATCGCCGACGCGGTAACCAACGCGATCCTGCGCGGGGTGTGGAGCGGCCAAGACCCGACCTCCATGCCGCAGATCCGCGAGGCGTTGAAAATATGCTGCTACTCGCTCTGTGAATTTGGGCTCACGCTGTTGGAGGCAAGGGAACTGCTTGCAATCTTCGATGATAGCGGCTTGCGGGCATACGCCGCGCTGCATAGCGCCAACGCAACCGTCCGCGACTTCTGGCGCTCGATCGACCAGCTCAAACCAGCCGAGCGTGACGCCAAGCTAGGTGGCGCACGTCGCCGTCTTAACGAATTTTTCTTGCCGCACCGAACGCAGCAGATTTTCTCAGAGCCCAATGATGTTGTCGATTTCCGTCGAGCGATGGACGAGGGCGAGGTGGTGCTGATCAACCTCGCGCACGGCAACGGGATGATTTCCGAAGACCAGGCGACGCTCCTCGGCACGCTGATCATCAGCGACATATTTCTGGCGTGCCAGGGCAGATCCGAAGATGCGCTGCCGACGTATCTCTACGTCGACGAGTGCCACCGCTTTGCCACGGAGGACATGGCGCGCTTCTTCACCGAAGCGCGCAAATTTCGCGTCCATCCGATCGTTGCGCATCAGATTTTCTCGCAGCTCACGGAAGCAGGCCCCTTTGTTGAAGGTG
>Ga0182024_10011346_pt1 | contig 17913 bp, 10 predicted proteins | sample P32metaG_FD_120480 | JGI IMG/M metagenome (GOLD analysis project Ga0182024, IMG submission 120480) | Permafrost microbial communities from Stordalen Mire, Sweden - P3-2 metaG (Illumina Assembly) | ecosystem: Environmental > Terrestrial > Soil > Wetlands > Permafrost | place: Sweden: Stordalen... | reverse complement strand
AGGAAACCAAGTTCGGCGTGGACATCGAGCGGGCCGAGCGGGTCTTCGAGCAATACCGGGATCTCAAGAACCTGCGCATCGCCGGCCTGCACCTGCACATCGGCTCGCCGGTGTATGAGATCCGGCCGTACGTCGAAGCGGTGACCAAAGCCAACGAGTTGATCGATCGGTTGACTGCGCGCGGGCACAAGATCGAGTGGCTCGACCTGGGCGGCGGGTATGCCGTCAACTACAAGAAGCCGGACCAGGCGCTGCCCGTCACCGAGCACGCCAAGGCGCTGATCCCGCTGATCCAGAATAAGTCGTATCGTGTCGCGCTCGAGCCGGGGCGGTATATCGTCGGGAATGCCGGCATCCTGCTCACGCGCGTGCTCTATCGGAAGACCGGCGGGGCCAAGCGGTTTGTCATCGTCGATGCCGGCATGAACGATCTGCTCCGCCCAACACTTTACGACGCGTTCCACTTCATCTGGCCCGCCAAGCCGTCGGCCAGGAATGTGCCCGCGCGTCGCGACGCCGACGTGATTCCTGCGGATGCCGAGACGGTGGACGTGGTCGGGCCGATCTGCGAGAGCGGAGACTTCCTCGCCCAGGACCGCCCTCTCCCCCCGACCCAGCGCGGCGATCTGCTGGCCGTCTTTACCGCCGGCGCTTACGGCTTTGCCATGAGCAGCAACTACAACAACCGACCTCGTGCCCCCGAAGTGCTGGTGGACGGAAGCAGCTTCAAAACCATCCGACGTCGAGAGACATACGAGGATTTAATCGCCGCCGAGCTCATGTAAACGCTGCTGTCCCCCCACGCCGGGGCAGAGCTTTAGCGCCGCCCCGGATTCTCAGAGCGCGCATGGAGAATCCGGGGCGGCGCTAAAGCTCTGCCCCGGCGTGAGGGGAATTCGAGCGTAGCAACAAGGACGGCGCCGGCGCGGTAGCACATTCGTTCACCCGTCTTTTGCAGTCATTGGGAACCGATATGAAGGACTCACTGCCGACGCGTCGGCATTTTCTTGCCGCCTCGGCGGCGGCAGCTTGCCTTGCAGCCCCTCGCCTGGAGGCGGCAGTGTTCCACACCACGCTCCACAAAGCGATGATTATCGATCGCGTCACCGAGGCGGCGATGACGCCGCTGAAGGAGGCGGGATTCGAAGGCGTCGAGTCGCGGCACATCTGCCCGGAGGAGGAGGCCGCCAAGGGGAGGGAAATCGCAGAGAAGTTGGGGATGCGCGTTCACTCGGTGATGCGCGGGTGGGCGGAGTTCAACAGCGAAGACCCGGCCAAAGTGGAAGCGTCGATGGACCTCACTCGCCAGTCGATGCGCGCGGCCAAGGCTTACGGCGCCGACGATATTCTGCTGGTTCCCTGCCGCGTCGGCGGCATGCCGATGCCGGAGCCATGGGAATTCAAAATCGATTTCGATCCCACCACGCTGCACGTCAAGAGTGTGGTGGACGGGGACAACTCCAAGTTCGCGGAGTACATCGCGGCCCAGAACCGATCGACCGATACGTCGCGCGCGATGGTTGAAAAGCTCATCCCGCTGGCTGAGGAATTGAAGATCCTCATCGGGCTGGAGAACGTCTGGAATAACCTCTGGGTGAAGCCGGAGTTCTACAAGGCCTTTGTGACCTCGTTCCAGAACAAGTGGGTGCGGTCGTATTTCGACATCGGCAACCACGTGAAGTATCAGCCGCCGCAGGATTGGATTCATATCCTGGGCAAGGGGCTGATCATCAAGCTGCACTTCAAGGGGTTCAAGATGAACCCCGACGGCCACGGCGGGAAATTCGTCCACCTGCGCGAAGACAGCATCGATTGGCCCGCCGTCCGCAAAGCCCTCGATGACATCGACTACAACGGCTGGGGCAGCATCGAGGAGAGCGGTTTGCCGCTCAAGGAGTTCGCCCGCCGGTTCGATTCGATCGCGGCGGGGGAGTAGACGGAGACGGGGAGACGGGGGGACACGGAGACGGGGGGACGCGGGGACGCGGGGACACGGGGACACGGGGAGACGGGGACACGGAGAAAAGAGGCGAAGAAGTTTGATCCACAGATTGCGCAGATTGGAAGACAGAAGGCAGGTGGAACAGGACGAGAGCATCTCTTCCCTGCATTTAAATCTGCGAAAATCTGCGCAATCTGTGGATCCATCTCTTCTTCGTGACTTGGTGCCTCCGTGGTTTATTTCGGATTTCATGAGAGGATGATTCCATGACTCGAATCCAAAATCGAAGTGTTTCACGGCGGCAGTTCAACCAGACAGCTCTCGGTGCGGCGGTGGCGGCGATGTCGGCGCCGGCGTTTTTGAGGGGGCAGAATCTCAATGGGAAATTGAACATCGCGGTCATCGGCGCGGGAGGCCGCGGGGCGGCGGATACGGAGGAAGTGCAGTCGGAAAATATCGTCGCGCTCTGCGACGTGAATGCCAACTCGCTCAGCGCCGCGGCGCGGCGTTTTCCCGGCGCAAAGACGTTCTCCGACTTCCGCAAGCTCTTCGACATCGAAAAGGAATTCGACGCCTGCGTGATTGCCACTTGCGAGCACACGCACGCGCTGGCGACCATGCTGGCGCTCAAGCACGACAAGCACATTTATTGCGAGAAGCCGCTCACGCATGACATCTGGGAAGCTCGCCAGATCCGCGAGACGGCGGCCAAATCCAAGCGCGCTCACCAGATGGGTATTCAGATCCATGCCACTGAGAACTATCACCGCGTTGTCGAGCTGATTCAGGGCGGCGTCATCGGCCCCGTGCGCGAGGCGCACGTGTGGGTCTCCCGCGCCTGGGGGCTGCAAAGCGAGGAAGACGCCAAGAAGAATCACGACATCGTCTACGTCACCGAGCGCCCCACGAAGGAGCAAACGCCGCCGGACTGGCTCAACTGGGACCTGTGGCTCGGCCCGGCCGCCGAGCGGCCATTCAGCGATGTGTATGTGCCCGGCCCCAAGTGGTATCGCTGGTGGGATTTCGGGAACGGCACCATGAGCGATCTGGGGAGCCACTTCAATGATCTGCCGTTCTGGGCACTGAAGCTGCAAGCGCCGATCTCGGTGGAAGCCAGCGGCCCGCCGGCGCATCCGGACATTGCCCCGGCGTCGATGACGGCAACCTATGAATATGCCGCCCGGGGCGACATGCCGGCGGTCAGGCTCTCCTGGCATCAAGGCGAGGACAAGCCGGAGATCTGGAAGCAAAACGGCATTCCCCAGTGGGGCGATGGCCACTTGTTTATCGGCGACAAGGGAATGCTGCTGAGCAACTACAACAAGCACCTCCTGTTGCCCGAGGACAAGTTCAAAGGCGTGACGCTCCCCGAGCCGACGCTGCCGCGATCGCCCGAGCACCACAAGCAGTGGATCGACGCCTGCAAGAGCGGCGACCCGACTACCGCCAACTTCGACTACTCTGGCTGGCTCACCGAAGCCAATCACCTGGGCAACGTCGCCTTCCGTGTCGGCAAAAAGCTCGAATGGGACGCAACCGCCATGAAAGCCACCAACGCGCCCGAAGCCGACCAATACATCCGCCGGGAACGAAGAAAAGGATGGGAGCTCATATAGCGGCAGAATTAGTTAACCACGGAGACACGGAGGGGCGCGCGACCAATTAGCGCGTTCCAGGAAAGGATTACCGCGAAGTCGCGAAGGCGCGAAAAGAAAGGGACAAAGCAGTTGTTTTGTTTTCCTTCGTGCCTTCGCGGTAATCCTCGTAGAAGGCGCTCACCATCGAGCGCCCCTCCGTGTCTCCGTGGTTCATTCACCTATGTGTCGCCGGAAGATCTTCATTTAAATCTGAGCGGTGGGGCCTCGTTCTGTGGAGGCGAACCTTGTATTCGCCCGCTTTCTCACCGATCGGCGCAGGGTGAACACATGGTTCACCCGTACACAGGAAATCCATGCGTCTTCGCTTCTCCGCTCTCCTGATCCTTCTTGCCGCGCTTTCTTCTTCCTGCCCGGCCGCGACAAGACCCACGGGATCCACGAATTCCAGGTCCTGGATACGAACGGGAAGCCAGTGGAAGCCATGCCGCTGAAATGATCCACGAATTGTTTGGGTCCACGAAGGACACGAAGAAACACGAAGGGGAAAACAAAGACAGAAGAGATATATCCGCAGATTGCGCAGATTTTCGCAGATTGAAGAGCCAGAGACAGGCGCACCCTACGCGCATTGAATCTGCGAAAATCTGCGCAATCTGCGGATCAATCTCCTCTGGGCTTTCTTCGTGTTTCTTCGTGTCCTTCGTGGATCAATTCCCTACGCGATCAGCGCATCGATCACGTCGCCATGCACATCGGTAAGCCGCATGTCGCGGCCGCCCCAGCGATAGGTCAGGCGCTTGTGATCGATGCCGAGCAGATACAGCATCGTCGCGTGCAGGTCATACATTTCCATTTTGTTGGCGACGACTTTGTAGCCGTACTCGTCGGTGGCGCCGTAGATGGCTCCGGCCTTGACTCCGCCGCCGGCCATCCAGATGGAGAAGCCGTAGGGGTTGTGGTCGCGGCCATCGCCACCTTGCGCGAAGGGCGTGCGGCCGAACTCGCCGGCCCAGACGATCAGCGTCTCCTCGAGCAAGCCGCGGCTCTTGAGGTCCTTGATCAAGCCCGCGATCGGCTGATCGACGGTCAGCGAATTTTCCGCGTGCCCTTTTTTCAGGTTCCCATGCTGGTCCCACCGATCGTTTCCAGGCAGGTGCGGGCAGGTGAGCTCGACGAAGCGCACGCCGCGCTCGATCAGCCGCCGGGCGATCAGGCACTGGGCGGCGTAGATGCGGGTCTTGTCATAGGCGGCATCGAGGCCGTAGAGCTTCTTGGTCGCCTCGGATTCGCCCGAGACGTCCATCAACTCCGGCACCGCCGATTGCATCTGGTAGGCCAGCTCGTAGTTCGCGATCGCCGATTCAATCTTGTCCGAATGTCCGATTCGCTGCGCGAATGAATCATCGAGGCCGGCGGCCAGATCCAGCTTGGCGCGCTGCGATCGGGGATCGGCGTCGGCGGGCCGGATGTTCGCCACCGGCTGACTCGAGGCACGGAAGATCGAGCCTTGATACGTGGCCGGCAGAAACCCGTTGTTGAAGCAGTCCAAGCCACCGGGCGGAATCAATCCGCCGTCCAGTACGACAAATCCCGGCAGATTGCGGCACGCGCTGCCCAGCCCGTACGTCAGCCACGCCCCCATGCTCGGCCGGCCCTGCTGGCCGGTGCCGGTGTGGAGAAAGAAATTGGCGCTGGTGTGCTCGGAGAAGGCGCTGGTCATCGAGCGGACGACGCATAGGTCGTCGGCGCAATCGCGAATGAACGGAAACAAGTCGCTGACCGGCGTGCCGCACGTCCCGCCGGGGCGAAACGCCCACGGGCTGCCGAGCGTGTTGCCGTTGTTGTTGAACTGCGTCCGCTCCATCTTCATCTTGAACGGCTGGCCGTTCTCTTTGGTCAGCAGCGGTTTGGGATCGAAGGTATCCACCTGCGATGGGCCGCCGTCCATGTAGAGAAAAATGACGTTCTTCGCCCGCGGGCGGAAATGCGATGGCTTGGCCGCGAAGGGCGAAGCGTCGATTAGCTCGGCCGCTCCAGCATGGCGCGTCTCATCGGCCATCATCGCCGCGAGTGCGACCGCGCCGAATCCGCCGGCGCAGCGCGACAGCATTTCCCGGCGGGTCATTGGGGGGCGAGCGAAGTTGCGGCAATGATGCATGACGGTACAAGTCTTTCTCCCTCTCCCCTCGGGAGAGGGCTGGGGTGAGGGGAAGTTGAAGAAGACTTCCTTTGCCGATGAGAGGTCACTTCGGTTTCCCCTCACCCTAACCCTCTCCCGGGGGGAGAGGGGCTAAGCCGGTCAATTGAGAAAGATAAACTCCTTCGTGTTGAACAGCGCATGCGCCAAGTCGGTCCAAAGCCGTAGGTCGCTCGGTCGATGGCCGGGCGCAATTCCAAGATCTTCTCCCTGGCGATCGAAAAACTGTTGAATCCGTTGGAATTCCCCATCGGTCGCGGGCCGTCCGAAGGCGGCAGTATACATCGCATTCACCCGATCCCGGTTCGTCGAATCATTCAAATCGAGCGTGTGCCGGGCCCAGAGTTTTGCCTGATCGAGCACGAACGGATCGTTCATCAAGATCAGCGCTTGTGCCGGCACGTTGGAAACGCTCCGCCGGCCCATCGTGCTGAACGGAGTCGGCTGATCGAAGGCGAGCATCATGGGCGAGAGGAAATTCCTCCGCTCGGCCAGATACAAACTCCGCCGGCCGGCGCCGTCGAGCGGCCCGGACCCAGGCCGGCCGCGGCCCTCCATGAACGGCGTCAGGTAGACGTCCACGCTCGGGCCGCCAATCGTCTCGTCCAATCGCCCGGAAACCGACAGGATCGAATCGCGGATCGCCTCGGCCTCGAGCCGGCGTAGATTGGCGCGGTGCAGCAGCACGTTATCCGGGTCGGTCCCTTCCGCATCCGCGTCGCTCGCGCTGCTCGACATTTGATAGGCGCTGCTCAGCATCATCGCCCGGATCATCTTCTTGACCGACCAGCCGTCGCGTGAGAATTGCGTTGCAAGATAATCCAGCAACTCCGGATGCGACGGCGGCGAGCCCATCACGCCGAAGTTATCCGTCGAGGCGACGATCCCTCGGCCGAACAGGTGGTGCCACAATCGGTTCACCATCACCCGGCTCAGGAACGGATCGGATGGATCGACCATCCGCCGGGCCAGCTCGAGCCGGCCGCAACCCGAGCCGATCGGCGGCCGCGTGCCATCAATCGCGGCCAGAAAGCCGCGCGGCGCAACAGGGCCGAGGCTGGCATAGTTGCCCCGGCCAAAGACGTGCTCGTCGGAGCCGCTGCCGTCGGCCAACGCCACGGCAAGCTCCGGCTCAGGAACGTTCGCCGACAGCTCATCGATCTGATGCTTCAACTCGTCGAGCTTCACGCGGGCGGCTGGATCCAGCGTCACCAGATCATGGTCGATTGCCCAATTCAGCAGGTCCGATCCCGACGCGTCCTGCGATTCGTGGCTCCATCGACCGAGCGTCTCGGTCAGCACGTCCGCATACGCCGCGGCCAGCGACTGCGGCGAGGTGACCTTCGCATCCTCCAGAATCTTTTGTGCGATTCGGCTCGGCGCCTCCAGCGGAAACGGAGCGCCCTCGTCGGCAAACCGGATTTCGTCAACGCCGATCGAGCCATCCCCATCGTCGATGATTTCGATGTGGGCTTTTTGCCCAACGTATCGCTTCACGTCCTGCGACTGGCGCATCCAGACGAATTTGCCGCCGGTCTCGACGTCGAACATCGCCCCTTCAAACAGCAGGCGGCTGAAGGTGTCCATCTTGTAGCCGTCGATGACGAGACGGACGCGGCAATGGCGGCCGGCAAGGTGATAGAGGAGCTCAGGCCGCGTGAGCGTGAACGTCGGCGAGCGAAGCACGCCATGCAACCGGCTGCAGATCGCGCCGCTGTTGGCGATTCCCGGCTGCGCTGGATGGCCACCCGCGCGGGTGGCGTCCCATTCGCCGGGGCGCGCTGGGCCATCGCCAAAGGACCAACCGTCGGCGAACCAGCCGTCGTAATTCCCGTCGGCGAACGACTTGAACAGCTCACTGCCTTTGTGCGATTCGTCGGCGCGCTGCTGCTCGGAGGCCAGCTCCGTGATCGCATGTTCTCGCCGCGCCTCAAAATCGTCAGGCGAGGCAGTCGAAAGCATCGCCCATGCGTACAGAGGATGAGACGCTTCCTTCTCCTTGTCCTTCTCCCTCTCCCGGTACGCCGGGAGAGGGCTGGGGTGAGGGTTGACCGCGCGATTCTCGTCTTTAGACCCGGGAAGCTCCTGCGGGAAACCCTCACCCTGACCCTCTCCCGGAGTACCGGGAGAGGGAAGAGATTGCAGGCCTTGCAGCATGCGTCGAGCAAGCACGGTTCGGGTCGAAGCGTCCGCTTTGGGAAGTCCGCCCAGCAGCGTCGCGTTGCCCTGCTTGCGAAGCTCATTGATCTGTTTATTCAGCGACGCAATCGTCCCATGCGGATCCAGCATCACGTCCTGCCGGCAGGAACTTTCCAGGATGCCGAACAGCGAGTAATAGTCCTTCTGTGCAATCGGATCGAACTTGTGATCGTGGCATCGCGCGCAGTTGATGGTGAGCCCGAGAAAGGTCTTGCCGAACACGTCGATCTGGTTGTCGATGCAATCCGCCTGGTATTGCCGCACATCCACCGGCGCGTGGAGCTGCTCTGCGAAGCACCAGAAGGCCGTGCCGCGGATCGATTCGTTGGCGCCGTCCGCCGGATTGAGGCGCGGGCTGGGAAGCAGGTCGCCGGCGACTTGTTCGGTCACGAACTGGTCATAGGGCAGGTCTGAATTGAACGCGCGAATCAGATAATCCCGATACTGCCAGGCATTGGCGATCGGGTAATCGAATTCGTGGCCGTAGGTTTCGGAATACCGGGCCAGGTCCATCCAGTGGCGCGCCCACCGCTCGCCAAAGTGCGGGTTGGCCAGCAGCCGATCGATCACCTTCGCAAATGCATCCGGCGAAGCATCGTTCAAAAATGCATCGATTTCCTGCCGTTTGGGCGGCAGCCCGATCAGGTCAAAATACGCGCGTCGGATCAGCGCCCGCTTGTCCGCAGCGGCGGCGGGGTGCAAGCCTTGCGCTTCGAGCTTTGCAAGGATAAATCGATCGATGTCGCCCGCCGGCCATTTCCCATCATGCACCGCGGGCGGCGTTTGCGCCCGCACGGGCTGCCAGGCCCATTGCGTCGATTTCCGCTGCTGCAGATCAAAATGATTCGCCGGAGGCGGGGGGTCGGCGGCGCGCACCGCGCCGGACATGATGAGTACGAACAAGAGAATCAACTGACGAGTATGCATGCCTGTGGCACGGGCGTCTCGCCCGTGTGGAGATATTGGCTTGGGCGAGCCGCCCATGCCACTGGAATTGGTACTGCCGGTACGGCCTCAGGTTGCGAACTTTCTCAAACAACTGTCCACACCGCCGCGCCCTAGCGGTACAACACTAACGTATGAGATGTCTCCCGCGTTCGCCTTGGATTTATCTTGGTTTGCTGCTGCTCGCCGCCGCGATGGCGCGGGCGGGAGCCGATCCGTGGCAGACGCGCGTCGACGCTGGGCGGAAGAGTTGGGCATTCACCGCGCCGAGGGAGCCGGCAGTGCCGGCGGTGGCGGATGCCGGCTGGTGCAAGTCGCCGATCGATCATTTCATCCTGGCAAAACTCGAAGCGAAGGGCCTGCGGCCCGCGCCGCCGGCCGATCGACGCACGCTGATCCGCCGAACCTTCTTCGATTTAATTGGGCTCCCGCCGACGCCGAATGAAGTAGAAGCGTTCGTTCAGGACGATACGCCCAATGCGTTTGAAAAAGTCATCGACCGGCTGCTTGCCCGCCCGCAGTACGGCCAGCGATGGGCGCGGCACTGGCTCGATGTGGTGCGTTATGCCGATTCCTCCGACGCCCGCGGCTCGGGAAGCCCCGGGGATATCCGTTACGCGTGGCGATATCGCGATTGGGTGGTCAAGGCGTTCAACGAGGATCTTCCCTATAACCGCTTCGTGATGGACCAAATCGCCGGCGATCAACTGCCGGCCGACAAGCCGGGCCAGTTCAACACCGACGGCCTCATCGCGACCGGCGTCTTTGTCATCGGCAACTGGCCCGGCGGCGACGCCGACCGCCAGAAGATGATGACCGATATCGTGGACGATCAGGTGGATGTCACGGGCCGGGCGTTCCTCGGCGTCACGCTTGCCTGCGCCCGTTGCCACGATCACAAGTTCGATCCGATCTCGCAGAAGGATTATTACGGTCTGGCGGGCATTTTCTTCAGCAGCCATTTTCTGCCCTCGCCGGGATCGCCCGCCAGCGGCGTGGCCATCGAGACGACGCCGATCGCTTCGCCGGAGCAGATCGCGAAGAACAAAGAGTACGCCGAGCGCGTCGCATCATTACAGAGTGGCATTGACGCGACGTTGGATGAGCAATATCGCAAGCTCGCTAAATCGGTCTTGCCGAAGGCGGCGGATTATCTGAGTGCCGCCGCCGATCTCGATCGCGACGGTGCAAGCACCTCTGCCCGAATCGACGGGCTATCGTCTGATCGCAAACTCGATCCTGCGGTCCTCGCGCGATTTGCCGATTACCTTGGCCCGGCGATCCACGCCAAGCCGATCCGCAAGCTCTTCACCCGCGCGACCCGCGGCGTCGCAGCACTGTCGGGCGTCGATTCCTGGACCGGCGCCGATGGCCGGCCCGATCCCTGCGCGATAGCGAACAACAACGACCATCCCGTCAGCTTCTCGACGTTGACGATTCCCGCCAAATCGATCGCCATGCATCCCGGCCCCTCGACCGGCGTGGCGGTCGGCTGGACCAGCCTCGTTTCAGGTTCGGTCCAAATCCGCGGCAGCGTCGTCGATGGAGATCCCAATTGCGGCGACGGCATCGACTGGCGAATCGAACACGCCCGCGGCGATACGCTGGGGACGCTCGCCAGCGGCTCATTCCCCAACGGCGGCGCCCAGGAATTCAGCCAAGGCGACGGCGGGACGAGGCTCGAATCGATTGAAGTCCGTGCCGGCGACGTGCTCCAGTTGACCGTCTTCCCGAAGGAGAACTATTCCTGCGATACGACCATCATCAATCTGGAGATCTCCGAGCGCGACGGCCAGCGCCGCACATGGAATCTGAGCCGGGATGTTGTTTCGGATATGGTTGCCGCCAACCCGCACGCGGATGGGCAGGGAAATCCCGCCGTCTGGCAATTCTTCGAGGCCGGTGAAGAGAAGGGCACGGCTTCGGTCACGCCCGGTTCCCACCTGGCGCAGTGGCTGGCCGCCGTCTCCACCCATGAAGACCTGGCCAAGCTCGGCGCGGCGATGACAGAAGCGCTTGCGGATCTGGATCATCAGGCAGAGGAGTTGAAGAAGTCCGGCAAGACCCCAGCCAGTCTCACGTCGGCGGATGCCAAGTTCTATCTTGATCTCACCGATCCACGCGGCCCGTTCTGGTCGCCGGCGCGCGATAGCCGTTCGGGCTTGCCAGGCGATGCCAAGGCGGCGCTCGGGCGGATGTCGCAGGAACTGGCGGACCTGAAGAAGAGCCCGCCGCCCGCGATCGACGAGGCCGATGCGTTGATCGAGGGGGGCGTGCCGCAAAGCCAGTTTGCCGGCATCCACGATTGCCACGTGATGGTCCGCGGGCGTTACGACCGCCAGCAGGAACTTGTCCCACGCGGTTTTCCGCGATTGCTGGCGGGCGATGAGCAGCCGGCGATCACTCAAGGGAGCGGCCGGGTCGAGCTGGCTCGGTGGGTTGCGTCGCCCGACAATCCGATGACCGCCAAGGTGATGGTCAATCGGCTGTGGCAGCACCATTTCGGCCAGGCGATCGTCCGCACGCCTAACAACTTCGGCAAGCTCGGCGTGCCGCCGACCCACCCGGAATTGCTCGATTATCTGGCCCGCCGGTTCGTCGATTCGGGCTGGTCGATCAAGGCGATGCAGAAAATGATCATGCTTTCATCGGCCTATCAGCAGTCAAGCGTGCCGGACGGGCAGACGCTGGCGGCCGATCCGGACAACGAGTTGTTCGGCCGGATGAATCGCCAGCGGCTGGAGGCCGAGCCATTCCGCGATGCGCTGCTGGCCGTCAGCGGATCGCTCGACGAGCAATTGGGCGGCCCGGCGTTTCGCGAGCTGAACGTGCCGCGGCGAACGCTTTACCTAATGACGATTCGCTCTGATCGCAGCAACTTCCGCATGCTCTTCGACGCCGCCGACCCGACGGGAATCGTCGACCAGCGCAATGACTCGACCGTCGCGCCGCAGGCGCTGTTTCTGATGAACAACCCGTTCGTTCTCGACCGGGCCAGGGCGCTGGCCGACCGCGTGATGAAGGAAGGGCTGCCGGACGATCGCGCCAAAATCGATTGGCTTTATCGGCTTCTCTATAGCCGCCCGGCAAGCGACCGCGAGGCGGACATCGGAATGTCCGTCATCCGCGCAGGTGGGGAAAGCTGGCAGCGATATTGTCAGGTCCTGCTTTGCGCAAATGAGTTTGTTTACGTGGATTGATCCACGAAGCACACGAAGAGACACGAAGGAGGAAAAGACGAAGAGATATATCCGCAGATTGCGCAGATTTTCGCAGATTAAATGCATGTGGCGCACAGCGTCCTTCCTCGTTTTGCAATCTGCGAAAATCTGCGCAATCTGCGGATCTATATCCTCCGGTCTTCTTCGTGTTTCTTCGTGTCCTCCGTGGACCAATCATTCGATTAGAGGTGAGTGATGGCTCTAAGCAGACGGCAAGCGCTCAAGGGATTTGCCAGCGGGTTTGGGATGTTGGGGCTGGCGAATATGCTGGCCAGCGATGTCATGGCCGCGGGGAGCAACCCGCTGTCGGTCGGCGCGCCGATGTATGCGCCGAGGGCCAAACGCGTCATCTTCCTGTTCATGTCGGGCGGGCCGTCGCATGTCGATCTGTTCGATCCCAAGCCGCGGCTGATCAGAGACAACGGCAAGCCGCTGCCGTTCGCCAAACCGGCGCTGATGCGGACTCCGACGGGGAATTTGCTGGGGTCGTCCTACAAGTTTGCAAAGCACGGCCAATGCGGGACCGAGGTGTCGGAGCTGATGCCGAACATCGCCTCGTGCGTGGACGACATCTGCGTGATTCGTTCGATGGTCGCCGACAATATCAATCACAACGGCGCCTGCCTGCAAATGAACACCGGCGAGCAGACCTTCAGCCGGCCGAGCCTCGGCTCGTGGCTGCTGTATGGGCTCGGCAGTGAGAATCAGAACCTTCCCGGCTTTGTGGTGCTCAGTCCCGCCCAGCCCGCCCAGGGGGCACCGCTGTGGAGCAGCAGCTTTCTCCCCGCGGCATTTCAGGGGACGCTGGTTGCCGACCTGAAAAATCCGATCGCGGACCTTTCCAACAAGAAAGTTCAACTGACGCAGCAGCGCGAGCAACTCGACGTGCTGAAGCAGCTCAATCAGCTTCACGCGCAGGCGAGGGAGGAGGACAGCCGGCTCAGCGCACGGATCGCGTCTTTCGAATTGGCTTTCCGCATGCAGGCCGAAGCGCCGGAAGCCTTTGATTTGTCCGGCGAAACGCCCGCCACTCAAAAGCTCTACGGCACCGACAATCCCACGACCGAGATCTTCGGCAAGCAGTGCCTGCTCGCCCGGCGCTTGGTGGAGCGCGGCGTGCGGATGGTGCAGGTCTATCACACGCAGACCAGCAAGCGTTCGAGCTGCCAGCTCTGGGATCAGCATGGCAACCTGCACGTCGAGTTGCCGAACAACTGTGCCGCGACCGACCTTCCGATCGCGGGATTGATCCGCGATTTGAAGAGTCGCGGGTTGCTGGATGACACGCTGGTGATCTGGGGCGGCGAGTTTGGCCGCACGCCGACTGCCGAGAACAACGATGGCCGCGAGCACCACCCGTTCGGCTTCACCATGTGGCTCGCCGGGGGCGGCATCAAGCCGGGCATCGTCCACGGCGCCACCGACGAATTCGGCTGGTATGCCCAGCAAGACCCCGTCCACGTCCACGACCTGCACGCCACCATTCTTCACCTGATGGGCATGAATCATGAGAAGCTGACGTATCGCTACAGCGGACGGGATTACCGCCTGACCGATGTGAGCGGCCGGGTGGTGCGGGAGATTCTGGCGTAAGGGCAGGATCGTTGCGGGGCAACCGCATGTGCCCGGTTAGAGCGCGCCGGACAGGGCGGGGCCTCTGCTTCCGCCGGCTCCCACCTACCGGCGCGTGTGCCCCCACGCCGCGGGCAGAGCGGCGTCAGTGGACTCGACATGAGAAAATGCAATCCCGCCGCGCCGCCCCGGATCTGTCGGCGCTGATTCGCGCCTCCGACTCGCAGCGCACCCAACTCGGGGCGGCGCGGCGGCAACCCTTACCTACCACTGAAGTGTCAGGCGCCGCTCTGCCCACGGCGTGGTGGATTCACGATCAACAAGAGTGGGGGTGATCATGCAACCGACTGCGCCCACTTAATCAAAATATCAGCCACCTCCGGCCGGCTGAATTCCATGGGAGGGCGCTGCCCGGCCTTGAGCATTTCGCGCACCTTGGTGCCGCTGGGGGCGACCTTGTGCTCGGGGCCGTGCGGGCAGGTCTTGGTGCTGACCACGGCTTCGCAGGTTTTGCACCAGGCGGTGTGCTCGAACTTCAGGATGGTGACGCCGATTTCCTTGGGCACGTCGAATTGATCGAAAATCTTCTGCGCATCATACGTGCCGTAATAGTTGCCCACGCCCGCGTGATCGCGCCCGACAATGAAGTGCGTCACGCCGTAGTTCTTGCGGATCAGCGTGTGCAGCACTGCTTCGCGCGGGCCGGCATAGCGCATCGCCAGCGGCATCACGCTCAGCATCGTTTTGTCTTTGTTGTAGTAGTTGTCGATCAGCGTGCGGTAGCACTGCATCCGCGTATCGGCGGGGATGTCGTCGCTCTTGGTTTCGCCTACCAGCGGATGAATCAGCAGGCCATCGGTCATTTCCAGCGCGACCTTCGTGAGATATTCATGGCTGCGGTGAATCGGATTGCGCGTCTGGAACGCGGCCACCGTGTTCCATCCCTTGGCGGTGAACGCCTCGCGCGTTCTAGCGGGGGGGAGCCGATAGTCGGCAAACTCCGGCTCGTAGGTCGTCGTGATCACGTCCACGTCGCCGGCCAGGCAGGTGTTCCCCTGCTTGCGGACCTGCGCTACGCCGGGATGAGCCTCATCGGCGGTTTTGTAGACGTTGGGGATCTCCAGTTCCTTGTCGTGCGGGTATTTTTCGCGGACGGTCATCGTCCCGAGCAGACGGCCCTTGGAATCCTTTAGCGCCAGCTTGTCGCCCTCCTTGATTCCCGCGGCAACATCATCGGCCGGGCAAAACGTAACTGGGATCGGCCACACCGTGCCGTTTGCCAGTCGCATGTCTTTGCAAACCGAGGTGAAATCCGCGTTGCCCATGAATCCGGTCAGGGGCGAGAAAGCGCCGATCGCGATCATCTCCAGATCGAACTGCTCGCGGGGCGAGAGCGTCACGGACTTGTAAGAACCGGCAGCGGCAGTGGCCGACTTGGCGGCATCGCCCTCCAGAACTCGATTGACCAGCTTGCCGCCGTGCGGCGTAATCAAAGACATTGCCACTCCTGTTCTTTGGAAAAAGAAGGCGATACAGTAGCGACTTTTCCGATAGGGACAACTGTTTTGCGACCGCCTTCAGGATGAAAACAAAGCTCAAAAAATGGACGAAGTTTACCCTCCGGTGGGGAATAGCAGTCTTTGGAATCTGGTACGTCCTTTCCAAGACCAGCTTTCACGACCGGGTGATTATTCTTGGGGACGATGACAAGCCTTTTGCGGTGCGGGTAGTCGATGGCACCCCTGAATCGGCCGCAAAGTACAAACAAGCCGACGGCGCGGCGCTGATCTCCCGCGAGCAGGTCTGGACGCTGGCCGAGCGGCCGTCAGTGGAAATTGTGGGACCGGGTGGCAAACCGGAGAAAGCCAAACTGCTGGCAATCCACCCGTTTCCCAATCAGCAGCGCGACCAGCCGCCCGAGAAGTTGCTGGTCCAAAACCCCAATACCGGCAAGCGGCAGAAGATCGATCCGGGACAGGTGGTCGGTGGATTCAAAGTTCATGTGCCGTATCCGCTGGTGGACATGGGGCTGATCCGGCTCGTGCGCGAAGCCAATCCGCTCTTCCTGCTGATCGCGCTGATGCTGCTGCCGATCAGCTATTTCATCACCAGCCGCCGCTGGCACATGCTGCTGGAGACGGTGGACATCCATATTGGCCAGGGCCGTGCGTTTGCCCTCAACATGGTCGGATCGTTCTACAACAGCTTCATGCCCGGCTCGACGGGCGGCGATTTGATCAAGGCCTATTATGCTTCGAAGCACACCACGCATCGCACGCGAGCGGTAATGTCGGTCATCATCGATCGCATTCTCGGCCTGCTCGCCCTGATCATCCTCGGCGGGGTGATGGCCGCGGCGCAGTGGCAGATTCCTACCTGCCGCCATGTCGCGATCGCGTCGGGGCTAATGCTTCTGGCCACGGCTGTCGGTTTATTCGTTTTCTACCATCGCGACCTGCGTCGGCGCAGCGGACTGGAATGGATGCTGAAGCGGCTGCCGATGCAGCACACCATCCACCGTGCCGTCGAGACGATGGAGATCTACGGCCGCCGGCCGTGGGTGTCGCTGGGCGCGATCGTGATGACGTTTCCCGTCCACATGACGACGATCGTCTCGGCAACCTTCGCCGGCAAGGCGTTTGGTTTGCCGTTGAGCGCGATGTATTACTGGGCGGTCGTCCCGGTCATCACTCTTGTGGGCGCGATCCCGATTTCGCCACAAGGCGCCGGCGTGATGGAGCCGCTGGCCGTCGAGCTGACCCGCTCCCAAGGCGTGACCGTGAGCCAGGCGTTCGCCCTGGTGATGGCGATCCGTTTCTGCCAGATCTTCTGGAACCTGGTCGCCTCCGTCTTCGTCCTGCGTGGCGGATACCACGCGCCAACCCAACAGGAAGCGCACGAACTGGATCAGGATGACGAGGAGGAGGGGGAAGGGTTCAGGGTTCAGGGTTCGGATATGATGCAAACGCCAGCCGCCACCCCGGACACGAAGGCCCCGCACTCAGTCCTTGGCGCGCCTCTGCGTCCCGCCTCTGTCTTTCCTGAACCCTGAACCCCGAACCCTAAACCCTCACGCCCACCCATGCTTCGCACCATCGACCGAGTCCTGCTTCGCGTCTCGGGCCTGGCTGGGGCGGTCGCGTATTACCGCGATGTGCTCGGGCTGAAGCTGATTCGGCAGGATGCGCGGGTGGCCAACTTCCGCCTCGCCGACGGCTCGGCGGAACTGGTGCTGCACACCGACCCCGATCTTCCCGCCGAAGCGGTTTATTACCTGGTCGATGATGTGCGGGATCTGTACCGGCGGCGCGCCGAGCTTCGAATGCACTTTTCCGCGCCGCCCGCGCAGGTCTCCAAGGGCTATCGCGCGACGGTCAAAGACCCGTTCGGCAACGTATTGCTCCTGCTCGACCGCAGCACCGAGCACTCCGCCGGCGCACAGATCGAGGACGCCAGCACCGGCCAATCGCTCTTCCCCGGCACGGTCGAAGCGCGGGCGCCGGTGAAGCGGGAGGAGTTGTCGAACGTCTACCAGCAGATCGGGCGCACCGCCGATGATTTGCCCTACACGCCGCACTTCGAGAAGCTCCATATGACTTACATCGCCAATTACTCCGAGCCGCGTCCGACCCGCGCCGAGGTCTGGCGGCACCTGCTCAACCTGCGAAAGGGAGGAAAACTGCCGAAACTCGGGGAAGCGCGATCGACCCCTCCTGAAGTTTCAGAAGACGACCGCGCAAGACTCCGGGAGATGCTGGGAACCGACATCGGCAAGCGCGACCGCCTGCCCTACACCAAGCGATTCGACGAGATTGTGGACGCATTCAACCGCACCCAGACCCGCTCGATTTCGCCGCATCTGGTCTGGAGGCTTGTCGCCACCCTCGCAAAGTAGGAGCGCCTTCTCCGGGTCGCCGGACTGGTCACTTTGAGTGACCAGTTCCTTACCCATATGACTTGAATACCAAGCTAAACCACAGATAAGCAAACGGCGCGGCAAACAGCGGACTATCGATCACGTCCAGCACGCCTCCAAAGCCAGGGATCAGTCGCCCGCTGTCCTTCACTTCCGCATCCCGCTTCATCAAGCTTTCCAGCAGATCCCCGACCTGCCCGATCGCCCCGATGCACGCGCCGAACAGCGCCGCTTTCCAGAGTGGCTGATGGATTGCCTGACTGAACGCCATCGCGACCAGCGCCGCGGTGATCAGTCCGCAGCCGAGGCCTTCCCAAGTTTTT
>Ga0182024_10011345_pt1 | contig 17914 bp, 19 predicted proteins | sample P32metaG_FD_120480 | JGI IMG/M metagenome (GOLD analysis project Ga0182024, IMG submission 120480) | Permafrost microbial communities from Stordalen Mire, Sweden - P3-2 metaG (Illumina Assembly) | ecosystem: Environmental > Terrestrial > Soil > Wetlands > Permafrost | place: Sweden: Stordalen... | reverse complement strand
GCGCCGACTGATCTTCGCGCACTACCCAACCCTCGACGCAATTCCACGTTGAGAGAATCACGGAACGCGCCAATCCAGTACGAATTCTTCAGCGATCTGCTTGGAGGCCGATAAGCCGATCGTTTTATTCTTCACCCGGCTTATGAACCGAACGCGAAATAGCCAGAAGAACATCAATACCAAAGGCGCAAGCGCCGGTATGAAAGGAAGCGGCGATCCGTGCATGAACCTGGGCAAACTCCCTTGCTGTCCGAGGAAGAAAAAGGCTGCTGCGAAGAACAGCGCGAAGCACATGCGCCAAAGATGCCGCGCGATGCGTTGCGCGCCGGAAATACCGCCGCGCAAAATCACCTTAAGGTCCATGGCAGACGCAAACCCCGCGAAGGACGCGAAGACGAAGTAGGGCACATAGGAGCCGGGCCGGGCCGCCGGTATGCTCGCCGCTCGCAAGCCGAAGATCAGCAGGGCGACTGCAACGCCCAAGACGGCAACGAGCGCACCCTTTTCGAACAATCCCCCACGTCCCTCCTTGCGCTTGACGGTCATCCATGCGGTGGCCGCGAGGTAGAACGTCAAAATCCCGACGGAAACGGAGGCACTCGGCGGGCCCCCCCCGGAGTGGGTTGGCGGCACAAAAAGGGCCAGATACACGGCGAGAACGGATACGGTCAGCATGGAAAGGAAAAATACGGTTCCGAACGCGCGATGCAGGCGCTCGCCCTTGCGAACGGATACGGCCGCATAGCCTGAGAATATCCCGAGGCTTCCCGCACTGATGTGAGCAATCAAGAGTGGAGTCATTGCGGAGATTTCCCCGACGCATCTCAATCGCCAGCGCCCATTGGCCGAGCCAGCGAATCTGGATTGATAGCCGATGACGAAAGTGTTGGCTGTTCACTCCTGCTCACGTTCAAAACGCTGCCAAAAGTCAAAATGCGTCACCACCGAATTTCCGGAGCGCATCGAATCCGCCTTCGCTCGCATGATTTGCCCTTCCCAGACAGCTGGTCGATCGAGCCACCGTACAAATGCAATCGTTATTGGACGCGATTTTGCCAGCCGACAGACGGGGCCGATTCCAGAATCCAGCGCAGCGGAATCCGACTACTTCTTCAACAGCCTGCCAAGGGACCAGGATTCGAACCTGGACCGGCGGAGTCAGAGTCCGATACGCCGTTACGTTGCGCACACAGCGGCGGCGCGTTGCTGTTGCACCGTCGCTATTGCCAGCCGAGCGCCGCGTCGTAGGTGAACGTTTCGCCGTCGAGGGTGTCGACATAATTTGTTGGCGTGCTCGCACCGGGAGCGTACTCCGCAACAAACGAGTCTGCGACGGCATACAATGTGCCGTTCTGACGGGCGGTCAGCCCATACACGGAGAAACTTGTCGGAATGGTTCGCGAGGGCGACGTCGCTCCAGGAGGGTACACGGCGATGAAGCCGCCGCCACCGCCCGCGTACAGATTTCCGGCGCCGTCGATAGCAATGGCAGAGCCGCCATACCCCTGAAGGCCGAGGTCGGTCGCCTGTGACGAGCCGGGAGCGATCTTGAAGACATGCACCTCGGTCGCGTTTCCGATGGTTGCGGCGTACAGGTTGCCCTGTTGGTCGAACGCCATGCCTCCCGCGCTCATGCCGTATTCCGGCGTCGGGTTAAGGCTGATGGTTCGTTCGAGCTTTGTTTTGCCCGCTGGATACACAGCAACCACGCCGATCACGCCGCCGCCGCCCGCTTCTCCCAGCTGGTTGACGTAAACGGTGCCGTCGCTACCGACGGCAACCGCGCCTGGAGAATTGAGGCCGTCGGTGATCTTGAAGAACGGCGAGGTGGCGCCGGGTTTGTATTCCTCGATGTCTGCCTGCGCCGGATACTGCGGCCCGTTCTCCAGATACAAGATGCCCTTGCCGTCAATCCACACTCCCTCCGGCCGCGTTGTGCCGTTCGTGATCGTGCCCTGTAGCTGCACATTGGAATTGTGGACGTCTGCCGAATAAATGCGAATGCCGCCGTCCAGATTCGAGACGAACAGCAGTGGTTTGCGGTGCGGCGCCTGCCATGCGCCGGCGGCCGCCGAGACGGGGAACGCCGCTGCAAGGGCGATCGCGGCGATGGCCTGAAGCACAGGCCGCAAGCTTGAACGCATCATCGGAATGTCTCCTCGTGGCGGCAGAAGCGTCGCCGCTTCGTCGCACCTCTTGTCAGACCTACGACGGGGCACGGCCGGCTTTTATTCCGGACGCTCGACATTTGTTCGATGGGCCTCGTCACGACCGGAACTAGGTTCGGGTCGGATACGATTGGCCGATCGGCCCTTAGACCGACAGCAGCCTCTGAAAGAACGACCGATAGCGCCGCAACGCAATGCGGAGGTCTTCGGTCGAGACGTCGTCGCCGCGGTCCCACTGGCCTTCGAGCTTCGATCGTTCCTCCGCGAAATTTTCGGTGAGACGCATCATGGTGGCGGCGACCAGATTGTCGGCCTTCTCCACCGCTGCCCGCGGCTCGTCGACGAAGGCCGCCTGGATCGAATCCCATTCTGCACGCATGCGATCGGCGTCCTCGGCTGGGAGCAGCGGCGCCGCCTTCTCTTCGTGGCCACCTCCGTTCGTGGCGCCGCCGGTTTCCGTTCCGGCGAGGTTCGCGGTCGCCAGTTCCTTGTGGCGTTCCTCCCCGTATTCCTTGTCCGCCTGCAGTGCTTCGCTCATCGTCTGAATTCCTGAAGTTGCGTTCGTTGGCTCACCCTCCCCGCGGTCAGGCCGGAGGATCATGCTCATGGTCAGGGGATTTTATCTACGAGGCTTTCGCCCGCGCCCCCTCCGGCTCCTCCACCAGTTCGGCGAACAGCGCGCGGTAGTGGATCATCGCCTGGCGCAGCGCCTCGGTGTCGGCTTCGCCGCGCTGGTGCCGCAGCGCAATTTCGTGCGCCGCGCGGTAGTTCTGCACTACCGCCGCGTGATCGACCGAGAGATCGGCGGAGCGCTGCGCGAAATCGCTGACCGGGTAGCCGCGCGCCTCCATCACCGAGCCGAGCAGCTCGTCGGCACGGTTGAGCGCTTCGCCGGGGCTGTCGACGAAATCGGCCTGGACCTTCCGCCAGGACGCTGCGTAGCGGGCCTTCTCTTCCGGCGGCAGCGCACGGATCGAAAGGGATTCGACGCGCTTCTCGAGCCTGTGCAGACGAGCCTCCGCCTCATGGCGATTTCCGATTTCCTCGAGCGAGCGCAGATATTCCGGGCCGAAGCGCGCGCGCAACTGTTTCGATCTGCGTTCCCGCCACCAGATGAACGCAACGGTGGCGAGCAGCACGATGATGACGACGGCCCCCAGCACGATCGCAAGCGCCGGGCTGATGGTGCTGTTCATGACAATTCCTCCCGAATCCCCTCGGGCGCGGTCCGCACCCGAACCTAACGAACCAACGAAACGCGGGTTCCTGGGTTGCGAAAGCGCCGGACCGGAGTGCGGAGCTCAATGGGTTCAGGCCTGGAGCCCGGTCGATTGCCAAAGGCTCCGGAAAGTGGCATGCGCCTGCGATGTTTCCGGATCCACGACGTCCTCGTATCTGCGCGCGAGACGGCGATGCGCCCAGAGGGATTCCCAGGTGTCCCGATCGCTAAAAGCGTTGGCACTTTTTGCAATCGTCGCCGCCGGTCCTGCTGGGGTCATAGCCGGAGTGGCTGCGGGAGAGAGGGGAAAATTCGTTGAGTTGGCGGCATGTCTCGGCGTCATAGTGGTCAGCATTTCGGCACTGGTCATCATTCGCGCCGAGCGGCGACGCAGGGCGATGCCGCTGTCGTCGTCTCACGACGCACAGATATGATTGCTTGAATGATTGCGGTTCTTGCCGGTGGGGTCGCGCTTATCGCGATCCTGATGTTGCTGCGCGCCTTTGCCGGAGCAGATACACGCCTCGTGACCAGGGGGCTGCGCTATTCCGGTGCCGCGGTCCTTTTGTTTGCGGCGATCGGACTTGCCGCCATGGATCGCGTGGGTCTCGCCATGCTTGCCGGAAGCTTTGCCTGGGGTCTTTTTACCGGCGGCCATGCCTGGCCAGATGGCTGGCCCTTCAAGAGCGGGCCGGGCGGCCGCTCGACGTCTTCCGAGGAGCCGCTAGCGCGAGCCGGCTCGACGATGCCGCGTGCCGAGGCCTTGAAATTGCTGGGATTGGAGCCGGGCGCAACGCGGGACGAAATCAACGCCGCGCACAGACGCCTGATCCTGCAAAACCATCCGGACAAGGGCGGTACGAGCTATCTGGCTGCGCGAATCAACGAAGCGAGAGACGTATTGCTGAATGGGCGCGGCACGTGACGCAGGCGATGGTGCGCACCCGGTTCGGGAACGTTGACTTCTATTCGCGAACGGAAACAGCGGCGAAACATGTTTCGCCGCGGACGGTCAGGAGTTGGCACACCTCGCGTGCCTGGTGCTCGATGAACGGCCCGAATCGCGCCCGGTAGAGGACATGGCCTTCGGCCGATTGTATCGGCGCCACGATGCGAGCCGCCTGACCCAGCACATCCATCGAGCGTCCGGCATAGGCGGCGAGCTCCGCTTTCGCATCGGCTGCATCGTCGAATGCTCCGATCTGGATCGTCCAGTCAGCGTTCCCGACTGCCGCCGACAGAGGATGGGAAACGGGAATTGGCGGCAGCGCGACGTCGCGTCGCGCAGAGTCTTTTTCGCGCGGATGGAGAATGAGAGGCTCGAGCGCCAGCGGCTGGTAGTCCGCGAGTTGCATGCTCGGTTTAGGCTGCGGCCGAGGCGTGTTGACCCGCAATTCGGCGGCGGCCACCGCTTTCGACTCCGAATGTGGAGGCGCCACAGCGAGTGACATCGGAGCTTGCGGGACTGGTTGAGAAATCGCAGCCGGAGCGCTACCGATCGGACCCGCGGCAGACCCTGGATGATTGGATAGCCCTGAATGATTGGATACGGGGGACGACGTAACGACGGCCTCGGGTGGGCTCGTCAGCGTTTCATACGCTGCATCAGGTCGCGATTCCGCGGCGTCTTCGTCATCGGCCGATGCAGCCGACCGGCCGGGAAGGAGTGATTGGTTGGCCGGGAGGGCCGGGAGCATCGTCGGCGGCGGCGAACTGCCCACGTTTCCGAGCGTGAATCCGGCAATTACCGGCTTGGTCTCCGCATTGCTGGCCATTGCCGTCCACGGGATCGTCTCGCGCGCCGCGAGCCGCGGGTTCTTCGCAATGGACGCAAATGTGTCGTCGAGCAGCCGGACCATCTCACTGTCGCGCCGGCGCGCCGTAACGCCGCCCATGACCACACCGATAATGTGAACCCCGTGGCGCACCACGGACGAAACGAGATTGAAGCCGGACGCCCCGGTATAGCCCGTCTTTATTCCATCGGCGCCATCGTATCTTCCGATAAGATTGTCGTGCGTAAAGTAGGTCGCCCCGCGATAGCCGAACGAATACGTCGAGAAGTAATGGAAATATTGGGGGAAATCGTAAGCGAGGTGTCGCGCCAGAATAACCAGATCGCTCGCCGAAGTGATCTGCAAGGGGTCCGGCAGTCCGGATGCGTTATCGTAATAGGTATGGGTCATGCCGAGCGCGCGTGCCTTCGCTGTCATCAGTTCGGCGAAATGACCTTCTGTGCCGCCGATCGCTTCCGCGATGGTGACCGCGACGTCATTGGCCGAAAGCACCACAACGGCTTTGATCGCCGTGTCCACGGGCAAGCTGGTGCCTGGGCGCAGATCCAATTTCGTGCGCGGCTGCACCGCCGCATGTTCCGAGACGGAAAGGGGGGTCGCGAGCGTCATCTGCCCGCTCTTCAACTGCTCGAACAGAAGATAAAGGGTCATCATCTTCGTGAGCGACGCGGGATGGCGCAAGGCGTCGGCGTTGCGTGCGTAAAGTGGGCGGCCGGTTTCTCCGTCGACGACAAGGGCGGCGTCCTTACCCGGGTCGGTTAGGGACAAAAACGTCCGGGCAACGGGCCGGTGGTGGCGCCTGATCGACGCGCCGGCAGTGCCGCAGCAGAGCGTGCCTGCCACAACGCCCCCCAGCAGGAGCGCCATGCACGCACGCTGGTGCCTGAACGCGCGGAGAACGGCGCGCGATCGTTCCAACATTTGTACTCCAACCTGTACAGCGAATCCTGTCGTCCACCACAAGAGCAAATCAGCCACCGATATGCAATCGATTTCGAGAATCCACCTTAGATTCCCGGTATTTAGGATAAGTTAAGTGGTAAACGCGCCTGGTTGGGTCGCCCGATTCCGCAATTCCGGCCGGCTGGGCTGGCCATTGGGCAAATCCCCTTGACAAGGCGAATGCTGCACCGCATATACGTCATGTTGCAGTGCAGCATAAAGCTGGTCACTCGCGAAATCGTTACTATGAGGAGAGCCACAATGGCAAACAACAGGACAAAGGGCGGCGACAAGGTCGTCGGCGCGGAAGCGATCGAAACCGCGATGAAAAACGGTTCGGAAGCGTTCAAGACGGGTTTCGAGAAGGCGGTTCGGGGCTACGACAATTTCTTCGGCTATGGCCGCGAAACCGTCGAAGCCTATGCAAAGGCGGCGAGTGCCGCGGGCAAGGGCGTGGAGACGCTCCACAACGAGCTCTACAGCTATTCCAAGCAATCGGTGGAAGACTCGATTTCGGCCACCAGGGCGCTGTTCGCCAGTAAATCGGTTCATGAAGCTCTCGAGCTGCAGACCGACTTTGTAAAGTCCTCGTTCGACGCCTATGTCGGACAGATGACGAAACTCAGCGAGATCATGTTTTCGGCGACAAAAGAAGCGATCAGTCCTCTGCAGGGCCGCGTTCAGGCCTGGGTCGAGATCGTGGAGAGCGCACGCGCGACCTGAATCGCGCATAAATAAATCAAGCGCAATCGCGTTCCGCATTCCCCCGCGGAGCGCGTGCAAAGGGCCCGGGCCGCAAGGTTCGGGCCTTTCGTTTTTTTGCGCGTGCCGCATCCGGGGCATCGGGCGCCCGCCGGGGGCCTTTCGATTAGGCTTCGAATGCGCAATCATTGGCGGGCGACCGCCTTCAGTTTCGGACATGAGCAGCAAGAACCAGCGCGGAAACTCCGGACAAAACGGGCCGGCTACCGGCGTCGCAACGAAGGCGCGCCCGAAAACGAAAAGGCCGAGCCTATATAAGGTTCTCTTGCTTAACGACGATTACACACCGATGGAATTCGTGGTTCACATACTCGAGAACTTCTTCAACAAGGCGAGGGATGAAGCGGTTCAGATCATGCTGCACGTGCATCGTCACGGGGTGGGAATCTGTGGCATCTTTACCTACGAGGTTGCGGAGACCAAAGTGGCGCAGGTGATTGAATTTTCGCGCCGGCATCAACATCCTCTGCAGTGTACGATGGAAAAGGAGTAGGACATAAATGCCCTCGCTGTCGCGAAGCCTCGAGCAGGTTCTTCATCGCGCCATCAAGCTCGCGAGCGATCGCCACCACGAGTACGCGACACTCGAACATCTTTTGCTGGCTTTGCTCGACGATTCCGACGCGGCGCAGGTCATGAAGGCCTGCAACGTCGAACTCGACGCGTTGCGGCGCTCTCTTCTGAAATATGTCGATCACGAACTGCTGACGCTGATCATCGAGGATGGCGAGGACGCCAAACCGACAACGGGCTTTCAGCGCGTCGTGCAGCGCGCCGTCCTGCACGTCCAGAATTCGGGGCGCGACGAGGTAACCGGGGCCAACGTGCTGGTGGCTCTGTTTACGGAGCGCGAAAGTCACGCGGTTTATTTTCTCCAGGAACAGAATATGACCCGCCTCGATGCCGTGAGCTACATCAGTCATGGCATTGCGAAGCGCCCCGGCATGACCCAGCAGAAGGCGGCGCGAGGATCCGACGAGGACGAAGACAGCGAAAAACCGGCGAAGCAGGGCAACGACGCGCTCGAAGCGTATTGCGTCAATCTCAACGAGAAAGCCAAGGCCGGCCGCATCGATCCCCTAATCGGGCGGGATGCGGAAGTCGAGCGGACGATCCAGATTCTTTGCCGGCGCCAGAAGAACAACCCCCTCTTCGTCGGCGATCCCGGAGTGGGCAAGACAGCGATCGCCGAGGGCCTGGCGCGCAAAATCGTCAAGCACGACGTCCCGGAAGTGCTCCAGTCAAGCACCATCTACGCACTGGACATGGGCGCGCTGATCGCCGGAACGCGCTATCGCGGAGATTTCGAGGAACGGCTGAAGTCGGTCGTCAAGGAGCTTGAGGCCATTGTCGGCGCCATCCTCTTCATCGACGAGATTCACACTGTCATCGGGGCAGGCGCGACAAGCGGAGGTGCAATGGATGCATCGAACCTTCTCAAGCCCGCACTGCAGGCGGGAACGCTGCGCTGCATCGGCTCCACGACCTACAAGGAATATCGCCAGTATTTCGAAAAGGATCGGGCGCTCGTGCGCCGCTTCCAGAAGATCGATGTGACGGAACCCACTGTCCCCGACACGATCAAGATCCTGAAAGGCCTGAAGCCTTATTTTGAGGAGTATCACAAGGTCCGCTATACGGCGGAGGCCATCAAGGCCTCAGTGGAGCTGGCCGCCAAATACATCAATGATCGGAAGCTGCCCGACAAGGCGATCGACGTCATCGACGAAGTGGGCGCCTCGCAGATGCTCCTCCCGGAATCGCGCCGCAAGAAGGTCATTGGCGTGAAGGAAGTCGAGGAAGTCGTGGCGAAGATGGCGCGCATTCCTCCCAAGTCCGTGTCGAAGACCGATACGGAAGCGCTGCGCAATCTCGAGACGGAACTGCGCCGGGTTGTTTACGGGCAGGACCCCGCGATCCACGCGCTGTCCTCTGCGATCAAGCTTGCGAGGGCAGGGCTGCGGCATCCGGAGAAGCCCATTGGCTGCTATCTGTTTTCGGGCCCGACCGGAGTGGGAAAGACGGAGGTCGCGCGCCAGCTCGCCAGCGCAATGGGCGTGGAATTGCTTCGCTTCGACATGTCGGAATACATGGAGCGCCACACGATCTCCCGGCTCATCGGTGCACCACCGGGTTATGTCGGCTTCGATCAGGGCGGACTGCTGACCGACGGAGTGGACCAGCATCCCCACTGCGTATTGCTGCTGGACGAAATCGAAAAGGCGCATCCCGATCTGTTCAACATCCTTTTGCAGGTCATGGATCACGGCAAGCTGACAGACCACAACGGCAAGAAGATCGACTTCCGCAATGTCGTGCTGATCATGACGACGAATGCCGGGGCGGCCGAATCCGCACGGGAGGCGATTGGATTTGGCAGGGTCAGGCGCGAAGGCGACGACGAAGAAGCCATCAAGCGCCTTTTCACGCCGGAGTTCCGCAATCGTCTCGACGCCACGATCGCGTTCGCACCGCTCTCACGCGATACGATCGACCGCGTCGTCGAGAAGTTTGTGCTCGAGCTGGAGGCGCAGCTTTCCGACCGCGATGTCAGCTTCGATCTCACACCGGAGGCGACGCGGTGGCTCGGCCAGAAAGGCTATGACGACCATTTTGGCGCCCGCCCGCTCGCGCGCGTCATCCAGGATCACATCAAGAAGCCGCTCGCCGACGAGATTCTGTTTGGGCGGCTCAAGAGCGGAGGCACGGTGAGAGTGCTGCTCGACCGTGAAAAAGACGAATTGGCATTCGAGTTCATCGCCAATGAGACCGGGCGACCCAAGGCGCTCCCCCCGCCCGGAGGACGCGAGCCGAACAAGACGGAAACCGTGTAGTCACACGCGCCGCCGGTCGGTCAGAGCTGCGCGCGGATCCGCGCGGCGATTGGTTCCAGAACTTGCGGATCGGCTTTGGCACGGCCGTGCAGCCTGAGATCGAGCCCCTCCGAGCGCGGCACGATGTGAAAATGCACGTGTGCGATGCTCTGGCCCGCAGCAGTGCCATTCAGCTGAACAAGCATGAGCCCCTCGCAGTTCAATGCTTTCCGCACTGCGCCGGCCACGCGTTGGGTCGTTGCCATGAGCGCCGAGGCGCCCGTTTGCGACAGATCGAAAATCGTTTCCGAGGACTCTTTTGGAATGACAAGCGTGTGCCCTTCGGCGGAGGGCATGATGTCCATGAAGGCGAGCGTCTGGCCGTCCTCGAATATTTTCACGCTCGGCAATTCGCCGCGCAGGATTTTTGCAAATACGTTGTTTGAATCGTACGGCATGGAAGTCATTCCTCTTTTCTGAATGGTGCAACCTGCGCAGCCTCGGCGATTGCCGAAGCCACCAATTCCCGTTCGTGCGAAAGGTAACGTGCCACGGCACTGCGCAATCCGTCGTGGAAAATGTAATGGGCGCTGTGCGTTGCGACCGGCCGATAACCCCGCAACAGCTTGTGCGGACCCTGGGCGCCGGCTTCCACTTTGCGCAATCCGTTGGCGATCGCAAACTCGATCGCCTGATAGTAGCAGGTCTCGAAGTGCAGGAACGGGACGAATTCGCCGGAGCCCCAGTTGCGTCCGAAAAGCACGCGCTCGCCGATGAAATTCAGTGCGCCAGCGATCGGACGCCCACCGCGACGCGCCAATATCAAAAGCACCGATCCTCCCATGTCAGCGCCAATCTGGCTGAAGAACTCGCGGGTCAGGTAAGGGCGCCCCCATTTTCGGCTGCCCGTTTTCATGTAGAAGCCAAAAAAAGCGTCCCAATGCGCTTCCGTTATATCGTTGCCCGCAAGCCATTCGAACGAGATGCCTCCCTCGCGCACGGCCGCGCGCTCCTTGCGAAGATTTTTGCGCCTGGAAGACGACAAGTGGCCAAGAAAATTCTCGAATGACGAATAGGCCTCGTTTTCCCAATGGAACTGCTGATCGGTGCGCAGGAGAAAGCCGCACGCGGCGGCTGCAGACGACTCCGCTTCCGTCATGAAGGTGACGTGGAGGGAGGAAACTTTCAGCCGGTTCGCCGCGTCCATTCCCGCCATCAGAAGCGCCTCTTGGACCTGGGCTCGCTGCGTGCCCCCGGCAACGAGCAATCGGGGGCCGGTCACGGGCGTGAACGGCACAGAGGCCTGGAGTTTGGGATAGTAGTGGCCGCCCGCGCGCTCCAGTGCCTCAGCCCAGCCCTGGTCGAACACGTATTCGCCGAGGCTGTGGTTCTTCAGATAAAGCGGAAGAATGGCCTTGACGGAACCGCTGCCTTCGAGCGCGAGATGACAGGGATTCCAGCCGGTTTCCGGCGATGCGGAGTGCGACGATTCGAGAGCGGCAAAGAATTCGAAACGCGTGAACGGGTGGCAATCGGCCGAACCGTCTGGGTTTGCGCATGAATTCCATGCCGCAGCGCCGATCTCCGCCGCAGACCTTGCAATGCGCGCTGTGACGAACTCTGCGGTCACGCGATCTCGAAAATAGCCTCGACTTCCGCCGCCACGTTGCGAGGCAGTGACCCCGCGCCGACCGCGGCGCGCGCGTGCCGTCCCAATTCTCCGAAAATCTCAACGATCAGATCGGACGCGCCGTTGGCGACCTCGGGATGCTGCGTGAAGCCGGGAACCGCATTTACAAATACGCCAAGCTTCACGCAACGCTTCACGCGATCGAGGTCGCCGTCCAACGCCGCCTTGAGCTGCGCGACCACGTTGATGGCGCACAACCTGGCGGCGGCATGGCCCTGCTCGACCGACAGGTCCTTTCCGACGATGCCGACGAATTTGAGTCCGTCGGCCGCGAGCGTGACCTGGCCGGAAATGAAAACCAGATTGTCCACCGTCACCTGGGGAACATAGCTCGCCACCGGCGCCGGTGGTGCAGGCAAAACAATGCCGAGCTCTTTCAGTCGGCTGTCGATGCGTCCGGTCATGCGAGTCTCCTGCAGGCGGTCTTGATCTTGAGATGGGACGGGAACCAATGTGCATTCATATTGCGCGCCGCGGCAAGTCCGTGAGTTGGTTCGTCGCCGAAGGGTTTCTCATGCCCGGATTGAATCGCTACCCCAAAGCGTATTATTCCCGCGATGATCCCCCGGTTTAACCGGGGGAGAACCTAGAAGCAGTGCTTACGGAATTTCTTCACGGTGCTGGGTCCCGGCTCTCCGCTTCGCGTCGGCCGGGATGACACGCTTTGGATTTATATACGCGGAACGCGCCTTGGTCCGCTTTTGCCGCCGCATCCCATATGAGGCGATGTGGGCGATGCCGGCCTGCCGGTCCGGGCTTCGAACAGCTATATCAGAGTCATGACAAACGGATTTTCCATGACGAAAGCCTCATCCGCGGGCCTTTGGATGCCGGCGGAATGGGCCGCTCATCGCCGCACATGGATGTGCTGGCCTTGCCGAACGGAAGCGTGGGGCAGCCCGGACGGCCTCTTGCGGGCAAAAAAAGCCGCGGCGCGCGTGGCGCGTGCGATCTCGGATTTCGAGCCGGTCGTCATGGCCGTGCGGCCGGAGGACGCGGCGGAGGCGGCAAGCAGCTGCGGAGGCTCGGCGGAATTGTTCGAGACGCCGCTCGACGATTCCTGGGCGCGGGACACGGGGCCGACATTTCTTGCCAGTGCGGAACGCGCCGGGATCGCATGGCAGTTCAATGCCTGGGGGCAAAAATACCATCCGTTTGAAAACGACCAGGCGTTCGCCGCGCACGTCCTCGAGCACGTCCGTGCACGGATGTGTCGGCCGTCCCTCGTCTGCGAAGGCGGCGCCATTCATGTCGATGGTGAAGGGACGCTGATGACCACCGAACAGTGTCTTCTCAATTCGAATCGCAATCCCTCACTTTCGATGGAACAGGTCGAAGACATCCTCGCGAGATACACGGGCTGCCGTCGTGTTCTATGGCTCGGCAGTGGTTTTTCGGACGAAGAAAACGACGGACATATCGACAACATCGCCTGTTTCGCCGCGCCTGGACGGGTGATCATTGGAATTCCTCCTCTGAGGTCCCATCCGGATTTTGCTGCCGTGGCGGAAGCAAAACGCCGGCTTGCACACGCGCGAGACGCTGAAGGGCGGCAGATCGAAATCATAGAAATTGCGCAGCCGAGAAAAATGAGGACGGACTGGCGCGGCCGGCTGCTTGCGGCAAGCTACGTCAATTTCTATCTCGTGAACGGAGGTGTCGTGATGCCTGGATTCGACGATTTGGAAGACGGTCCGGCGCGCCGGGTGCTTGCCGACTGCTTTCCCGGTCGCGAAATCGTCCAGGTTGACGCGCTGGATATCGTCCAGGGCGGCGGGGGAATCCACTGCACCACCCAGCAGGAGCCGGCATGAGAAACGTGACGTTCGCAGCGACGCAGTTCGCATCCTCTCCCGATTCCAGAGCCAACATCGCCAAGGCCAAGAAACGCGTGCGAGAGGCGGCCGCGCAGGGCGCCAACGTTGTTCTCGTCCAGGAGCTGTTTGAAACGCGCTATTTCTGCCAGGACCAGAATCCGGAGCATTTTAAACTGGCTTCCGAATTCGAGGGGAACGCTCTGGTGGACGAAATGGCGGCGCAGGCTCGCGAGCTGGGCGTGGTGCTGCCCGTCAGTTTCTTCGAGCGCGCCGGCCACGCGCATTTCAATTCGCTCGCACTGGTTGATGCGGACGGCGCCATTCTCGGGCTGTATCGCAAATCGCACATTCCCGCCGGTCCCGGATACCAGGAAAAATTCTATTTCACGCCCGGAGACACCGGCTTCCGTGTATGGCGGACGCGCTTCGGAATGTTTGGTTGCGGCATCTGCTGGGATCAATGGTTTCCCGAAGCCGCGCGCGCGATGGCTTTGCAGGGGGCGGAGGCGTTGCTCTATCCCACCGCGATCGGCACCGAGCCTGCGCCCGCGCCACCGCTCGACAGCCGCGATCACTGGCGGCGGGTCATGCAGGGCCATGCAGCGGCCAATTGCATGCCACTTGTCGCATCCAACCGCACGGGCACGGAGCGAGGCGAAGCCGGTGAAATCACATTCTACGGATCGTCGTTCATCGCCGACGCGACCGGCGCTCTCGTCGCCGAGCTTGGGCGCGAGGATGAGGGCGTCATCGTTGCGACGTTCGACCTGGACGAGGTTGCTCGCGCGCGTGCGTCGTGGGGCCTCTTCCGGGACCGCAGGCCCGATTTGTACGATCCCCTGACGAAGCACGGCGCCTGACCCACATTCTCTTGCGTCAATCGTGTGGTTTCGCCATTTGCGTTCGCCGTGTTCAACGTGGCAGGCCGGCTGATATCTCGTCTTCGCGCCAGAGCCACGCCGCCCCCCGCACACCGCTCGAATCCCCGTGAAAATTTCGCACAATTCTCGGGGGAAGTTCCGGCGTGAAGCTGTAGGCCTCTACGCGTTTGGGCAGTTCGCGCTCCAATAGTTCGATGTTGGACATGCCGCCGCCAAGCACGATGGCGTCCGGATCGAGAATATTGACAACCTGCGCGATCGAACGGGCAAATCGATCGATGTATTGCGACATCGCGGCAACCGCCGCTGCGTCGCCGCCCAGGGCTGCTTTGGCGATCGCCTCGGGCGGGAGCGAGCGGCCCGCGTGACGCGCGAATTCGCGGGCGAGCGCGGGACCGCTGATCCAGCATTCGATACAGCCGTGCCGGCCGCAATAGCAGGCCGGTCCGGGGATTTCGGCGGCGAGAGGCGAGGGCAAAGGATTGTGCCCCCATTCGCCGGCGATCAGATGCGCGCCTTCGACGAGGCGTCCACCCACGCAGATTCCGCCGCCGACACCCGTGCCGGCAATGATGCCAAAAACGACGTTGCAACCGGCGGCCGCGCCGTCCGTCGCTTCCGAGAGAGTAAAGCAATTCGCATCGTTGGCGACCCGAACGCGACGCTTGAGAGCGTGGCTCACATCCGCAGCGAGGGGACGGCCGTTTAGCGCAGTTGTGTTGGCATTCTTGACCAGGCCTGTCCGCGGGCTCAGGGCGCCGGGGATGGCTAGCCCAACCGTGCCGCAGGCGCCAAGTTTCGCTTCGGCAGAAAGCACAAGATCGCCGATCGCGGCAACAATTCCATCGTAACCGGATGTGGGCGTCGAAATCCTTTCTCTCAGGCATGTGTGACCGCTTCCGTCGAGCGCGATGATCTCGATTTTCGTGCCGCCCAGGTCGACACCCAGTCGCATCGCCATTTAATCCGGGATTCGCGATTGCGCGGCGAGCTGGCGCTGCGCCCGGTAAACGGCGCGCGGATCCACCGAGTGGGAGTCGCAGAAACGCATGAGCAGCGCGTCGTCGCCAAGCAGAAAGTCGATCACGCCGCCCAGAAACGCGGCCTCGCCGGCAACATTGCTGAGGTCGTCCGGACCGATTCCGGAGATTGCGAAGAATCGCTCCATCTCGACGGGCGATTTGACAAGGAATGTCAAGGCGTTGAGCGCCAATACTTCGGAGTCTTCCAGGCTGCCGGGCGTGGGCATCGTCAAGGGAGCGTTAAGACATGTGGCTTAGTAATTCTCATTGGTGACGTTGCTCGCGGAACAGGCGCACGCGGGAAGCGGGATCGGTGTGCGGCGGGCTGGGAGAATAAAGCATGGATGCGAAGGCGAAGACAGTGCTGATCGTGGAAGACAATGAGCTGAACATGAAGCTCTTTCACGATCTGCTCGATGCTCACGGTTACAATATTCTGCAGACCAAGGACGGCATGGAAGCGCTCGATATCGCCCGCGAGCACCACCCCGATCTCATTCTCATGGACATCCAGCTGCCGGAGATTTCGGGCCTCGAAGTCACCAAGTGGCTCAAGGAAGACGATTCGCTCAAAGCCATCCCGGTCGTGGCCGTCACGGCCTTTGCCATGAAGGGTGATGAAGAAGTCATTCGGCAGGGCGGCTGCGAAGCCTATATTTCCAAACCGATCTCCGTCACGGGTTTTCTCGATACCGTACGGCGCTTCATCGGCTGATTGCCATGACAGCGAGAGTTCTTGTCGTTGACGATATCCTCTCCAACGTAAAGCTCCTGGACGCCAAGCTTACCGCCGAGTATTTCGAGGTGGAGACGGCGTCCAGCGGTGCCGAAGCGCTGGACAAAATCGCCGCAAACGAACCCGACATCGTGTTGCTGGACGTCATGATGCCGGGAATGGACGGTTTCGAAGTCTGTCGCCGCATCAAGGCAAATCCTGCAACCGCCCATATTCCCGTCGTGATGGTCACAGCCCTCGATCAGAGCAGCGACCGTGTTGCAGGTCTGGGAGCGGGCGCCGACGACTTTCTGACCAAACCTGTCGACGACGAAGCGCTTCTCGCACGCGTGCGCAGCCTCGTGCGGCTCAAGATGTTGACGGACGAGTTGCGGATGAGAGAGGCAACCGGCAAAAGCATGGGACTGCTCGACCCCGCGGAAACGCTTTCCGAGGAGCGTCCCACCGGTCAAATCCTTCTTATCGAGGATCGCCCTGAATCTGCTGCGTGGATGTCGGCCGCGCTGACACCTGATAATCAGCTTTTGTCGGTCGAAACATTTGAAGAAGCGCTGGTGCGGGTGCGCGAAGGCAATTTCGATCTCATTATCGTCAGCCTTGGCCTGAGAGGCTTCGATGGATTGCGTCTGTGTTCTCAGCTCCGCTCTTTGCCGGAAGGGCGCAACATCCCCATTCTCGTGCTGGTCAGCGCAGGCGATCGCCGCAAGCTGAACCAGGCGCTGGAAATGGGCGTCAACGACTATCTCGCCCGGCCGCTGGACAAAAACGAGCTCATAGCGCGCGTACGCACCCAGCTTCGCAAGAAGCGCTATGCCGACCGGCTGAGACAAAACGTTCATCTCTCCGTAGAGATGGCTCTGACCGACCAGCTTACCGGGCTCCACAACCGCCGCTACATGACGCGCCATCTGGCTGCGCTGCTGGCAAGCGCCGCCGGTTCGGGCAAACATCTGGCATTCCTGATCATCGACGTCGATCACTTCAAATCGGTCAACGATTCTTTCGGGCACGACGTCGGCGATGAAGTACTTCGCGAATTTGCCAGCCGGATTTCCGACAACGTTCGTGGAATAGATCTTGCCTGCCGCTTCGGCGGCGAAGAGTTCGTCGTTGTCATGCCGGATACGGAAGTCACCCACGCCTGGGCGGTGGCCGAGCGGCTGCGCAAGAGCGTAGAAGCGACCCCGTTTGCCGTCAGCCGCGCGCCTGGCACGCTGAACATTACCATCAGCATCGGGATCGCCGGCTCGGAGGGACCCACCGACACTGCCGAGGCTCTCCTTCGTCGCGCCGATCAGGCCCTCTATCGGGCCAAGCGTGACGGCCGCAATCGCGTGGTCGCGGACGCGGCGTAAAGACAGTCGCGGCGTACATTCCGCCGCAACGCTGCTGCGGTTATCTCGGCGACCCCGGCGAAGTCTGCGGGCGCGCTCCCAAATGCAGTGCCCACTATCAGGGTCGGCTGTCAGGCCCGCTGCTCGATCGCATCGACATTCACGTCAAAGTGGCGGGGGCAGCGCACAGGACCTCGCAGAGCGCGTATTGATCGGAATAAATCGCGCCTCCCCAAAGCGTGTCATCCCGGCCGACGCGAAGCGGAGAGCCGGGATCCAGAACCGTGAAGAAATTCCGTAAGCACTGCTTCTGAAATACGGGGACGCTTAATCCATTTCCAGACTTTCCATAAACTGCATCGATGATATGCAAAAACGCCGACGTGCCGACGTAGCTATAATAGATTAGGCGTCGCCGGATTCGTGCGACAACGCAATTGGGTGATCCTACGCCATTACTCCGCCGAAAGCCACGAGCTCATGCAGAAGGAAAGCGACCCTCTACGGCATCGGCGTCTACCTGGCCGCTCGCGGGTATTCCCTATGGAGTAATCTTCCACACCGTTCCGAGATCGTCGTTTCCGCCGGAGACTGTCGTGCCGTAAAGGGCACCATTCTTGTCGAGGGTAATGCCGCCCTGTGGATAGACTCCGTCGCCTGTGCCGCCGAAGCCGTGGAGAATCGTCTCCGTCCACACGCCGCCGGGCCCGCCCGGTGTCAGTTCAAACACGGTT
>Ga0182024_10011344_pt1 | contig 17914 bp, 19 predicted proteins | sample P32metaG_FD_120480 | JGI IMG/M metagenome (GOLD analysis project Ga0182024, IMG submission 120480) | Permafrost microbial communities from Stordalen Mire, Sweden - P3-2 metaG (Illumina Assembly) | ecosystem: Environmental > Terrestrial > Soil > Wetlands > Permafrost | place: Sweden: Stordalen... | reverse complement strand
GGTCCCATGACCTCGAGGCACTGGATGACATGGTCGATGAAATCGTCGAAATCGAAATCGCCGGCGGACAGCGGCACATCGCGCGCATTGTGCCAATCGGTCAGGTAGACGTCGTGCTCGGGCAGCATCGTGCGCACGGTATTGCGCAGCAAGGTCGCGAAATGCCCCGACATCGGCGCCACCAGCAGCACGCGCGGCTGCGGCTGCGGCGCCTCCTTGGCGAAGCGCAGCAGCGTCGCGAACGGTGTGACGCGCACCTTCTCTTCAGTGACGGGAACCGTGCGGTTGCCGATCGTCACGCTGTCGATGCCGAATTCCGGCCGGCGATGCTGCAGCCTTCCCTCGGCGAACATCTGGCAAGCCGCCGCGAAGCCGCGCTGCATCTGGGTCTGCGGCAGGCCGAACCAGGGCCGTCCCAACGCATCGCCAAACGACGCCGCCATGCCTTGCAGCGGGCCAAGACCGTCGGCATAACTCTGGTAGAGCTGATACAGCACCGTGCGCTTTCCGCTCCGAACGCTTGCTGCCGAATGAGGGTGAGGGAAATCGCTATCGGGGCCGTCGAAGAGACCGGGTCCTTAAGATAGTGCGGGTTTCGCTGCGGTGCGAGATGATTGTGCTCCGCAGCATTGCATTTTTATGGCGGGAGGTGCGGTTCTGGCCCGGGTTTTGCCGCGCCGCAAAAGCCTGATAGATTGGCTTCACGTCTCCCGAGGGTTCACCATGGCGCAAGCCGTCCTTACGATCAGCAGCAAGAATTACTCGTCCTGGTGCCTGCGCGGTTGGCTGATGGCGAAATGGGCGGGGCTCGATTTCGAAGAAAAGATCGTGGCGTTCGACGATCCCTCGGTGCGCGCCGAGTTGCTGCTGCAATCCTCCTCGATCCTGGTGCCGGCGCTGATTCATGACAGGGTTTCGATCTGGGACACGCTGGCAATCGGCGAATATTTGCACGAGCGGTTCCCGAAGGCCGGGTTATTGCCGGCCGATCCCACGGCGCGGGCGCATTGCCGCTCGATCTGCGGCGAGATGCATTCCGGATTTGGCGCGCTGCGCTCGGCGCTGCCGGTCAATTTGCGCGGGACCAAGCCGGGTTTTGTGGTGTGGTCGGCGGCGCAGGCCGATATCGACCGCATCCTCAAGATCTGGCGCGAATGCTTTGTGCGGTGGAAGGGGCCGTATCTGTTCGGCAAGAAACTGACCCTGGCCGACGCGATGTATGCGCCGGTGTGCACGCGCTTTCGTACCTATTGCGTCAACCTCGATCCCGAGACGGACGAATATTGCGAGCGCATCATGACCCTGCCGACCATGCTCGAGTGGATCGAGGCGGCCAAGCTCGAACCCGAGGAAATGCCAGAGCTCGACGCCGAATTCTGAGCGTTGACATGTGGGGCACATGTATTAATGTGCTGCACATGCCCGTGATGATCCAAATTCGCAATGTGCCCGACGAGATCCATCGCACGCTGAAGTCTCGGGCGGCGAAGCACGGCATGTCGCTTTCGGACTATTTACTGGCGGAGCTACGCCAGGTGGCCGAGCTTCCAACCCTGGAGGAAATGCACGAGCGCTTGCAGCAGCGATCGCGAGTGAACCCGGATATCTCGTCAGCGCAGCTAATCCGGGAAGAGCGCGACTCACGGTGATCGTGGTCGACGCCTCGGTGTTGGTCGATATCCTGCTACGGGTGCCGACAACCGACGCCGCCGCATACCGGTTGTTTCATTCCGGCGAGACGCTTCACGCTCCGCATCTGCTCGATCTGGAAGTGACACAGACGCTCCGGCGACACGAGGCAATGCGTCCGGCCGAAGCCGCTCGTTATCGTGAAGCGCTGGACGATCTGGCACGAGTTCGCTTGTTCCGCTACCCGCATAACATGCTGTTGCCCCGCGTCTGGGCGTTGCGCAACAATCTTACGGCCTATGATGCCGCCTATGTGGCGCTGGCGGAAATGCTCGGAGCGGTCCTAATGACCCGCGACAGGCGTCTCGCGACAGCGGCCGGGCACTATGCGCGGATCGATCTGGTATAAGATCGCCCTAAACCCGCCGGGTGGGAGGAGACCGATCATGGATTTCGCCGACGCCCCGGAACATGCTGAATTCCGCCGCGAGTTCCGCGCCTGGCTCGACGCCAATTTGGCCGACGACCTCAAGGTCGAGGACGCTTCGGATTCGCGGGTCGCGCCCGACCGCGAGACGCTGGAAAAGCGCATCGTCTGGCAGAAGAAGATGTACGCCGCCGGCTGGGTCGGCATCTCCTGGCCGAAGGAATATGGCGGGCGCGGCGCCAGCTTTATCCAGCAGGTGATCTTCGACGAGGAGTATTTCCGCGCCCACGCGCCAATCCTCCCCGGTCACAGCGCGATCAACCTCTTGGGTCCGACCTTGATCCAGCTCGGCAGCGAGGCGCAGAAACAGCGCCATTTGCAGCGCATCCTCGCCGGCGACGAGCGCTGGTGCCAGGGCTTCTCCGAGCCCGGCGCGGGCGGCGACCTCGCCAGCCTGCGGACACGCGCGATCGATACCGGCGACCATTTTGTCGTCAACGGCCAGAAGGTGTGGACCTCGGGCGCACATTTCGCCGATTGGTGCTTCCTCCTGGTGCGCACCGACCCCGACGCGCCGAAGCACCACGGCATCTCGTATCTGCTCGTCGACATGACGACGCCGGGGGTCACCGTGCGCCCGCTGGTGCTGCTCAACGGGCACCGGCATTTCAACGAGGTGTTCTTCGAGGACGTCGCCGTGCCGAAGGAGAACCTCGTCGGCAAATTGAACGAGGGGTGGAAGGTCGCGATCACCACCCTGATGTTCGAGCGCGGCGGCGCCGGCGGGCGCGACCATGCGGCGCAGATCGCCCGCCTCGTCGAGCTGGCGAAGCAGTTCCCGACGCGCCAGGAGCCGGCGTGGAACCAGACCCATGTGCGGCAGATGCTGTCGCAGCTGGCGATCGAGGCGCAGGCGCTCAAGGTGACGCGGCTGCGCGGCCTCACGCGCCGGCTGCGCGGCGAGCCGCCGGGGCCGGAGGGCTCGATCCTCAAGCTGTTCGGCTCGGAGCTGGCGCAGCGCATCGCCGACGCGTCCTCGACGCTGCTCGGGCCTTACGCGACGATCGACGGCGCGACCGAGGCGGTGCCCGACGCCGGTCGCTGGGCGCATCGCGTCCTGGGCGCCCGGCAATACGCGATCGCCGGCGGCACCAGCGAGATTCAGCGCAACATCATCGGCGAGCGTGTGCTCGGCCTGCCGAAGGGGTAGCGGCGATGGATATCGGCTTTAGCGAAGAACAGGAATTGCTGCGCGACACCGCGCGAAAATTCCTCGATGCCGCCTGCACCATCAAGTTCGTCCGGGAGCGCATGGCGACGGCGGAGGCGGTGACGCCGGAATTCTGGGCGCAGCTCGCCGAGCAGGGTTGGCTCGGCATCAATTTTTCCGAGGACGAGGGCGGCAGCGGGCTGGGCCTTGTCGATCTGGTCGTGCTGATGGAGGAAATGGGCCGCGCGGTGATGCCGGGGCCCTATCTGGCAACGGCGCTGCTCGGTGGCGCGGCGATCCGCGAGGCCGGGTCGCCGGCGCAACGCAGGGAGTACCTGCCGCCGATCGCCGAGGGGCGGGCGAAGGCGACGCTGGCGGCGATCGAGCCCAACGCGCGCTGGGATGCGTCCGGCATCATGATGAACGCGCAGCCGATGCGCGGCGGGTTCTCCCTCTCGGGAACGAAGTTGTTCGTCCCCGACGCGCATCTCGCCGACATCATCGTCGTCGCCGCGCGCACCCGCGACGGCAGCACGATGGAAGACGGGGTCAGCCTGTTCCTGGTGCCGAAGGACGCGACAGGGCTCGGCGTCGCGGCGATGGCGTCGATCGACGAGACCCGCAAGCTGTGCGAAATGCGGTTCGACAATGTCGCGGTGCCGCAGACGGCGTTGCTCGGCGAGCTGCATCAGGGTTGGTCGGCGCTGGCACGGGTTTATGACGCCGCGTCGGTGGCGCTCGCGGCGGAGATGTGCGGCGGGGCGCAGCGCATCCTCGAAATGACCGTCGACTACGCCAAATTGCGCGTCGCCTTCGGCAAGCCGATCGGCAGCTACCAGGGGGTCAAGCACAAATGCGCCGACATGCTGGTTGAGGTCGAGAACGCCAAGTCGTTGACGTATTACGCCGCCTGGGCGGTCGATGAGGGCATGCCCGACGCGCCGCTCGCGGTGTCGATGGCCAAGGCCTACGCCTCCGACGCCAGCCGCAAGGTGTCCAACGCCGGCATCCAGCTGCATGGCGGCATCGGCATGACCTGGGAGCACGACCTCCACCTCTACATGAAGCGCGCCAAGGCGAGCGAGGTCGCCTTCGGCGACGCGACCTGGCACCGCGAGCGGGTGGCGTCGCTGATCGGAGCGTAGCACCGCCCCCTCAGGCTTGACCCCCAGCCTGCGTCCCGGGAGGATGCCCGCATGAGCGAGCACCAATACGAAGCGCCCCATCTCGCGCGCAACGCGGCGAATTTCGCGGCGCTGACGCCGCTCAATTTCCTCGCCCGCGCCGCCGCGGTCCATCCCGACAAGATCGCGGTGATCGACGGCGAGCGGCGGTTCACCTGGCGCGAGTTCGATGCGCGTTGCCGGCGCTTCGCCGACGCGCTGGTGCGCCGGGGCATCGGCGCCGGCGACACGGTCGCGGTGTTGGCGCCCAATGTGCCGGCGCTGCTGGAGGCGCATTACGCGGTGCCGATGGCGGGGGCGGTGCTGAACGCGCTCAACTACCGGCTCGATGCCGCGTCGATCGCCTTCATCCTCGATCACGGCGAGGCCAAGCTGTTGATCGCCGACCGCGAGTTCGGGCCGACCGTGCGCGAGGCGCTGGCGCGGCTGGGACGCGCGCTGCCGGTCGTCGAGATCGCCGACGGCGTCGGAAACTCCCTCGACCCGATGCAGTTCGCCGAGCTCGAATACGAGGATTTTCTGGCTGAGGGCGATCCCGGTTTCGTGTGGATGCCGCCGGTCGACGAGTGGGCGCCGATCGCGCTCAACTACACTTCGGGCACTACGGGCAACCCGAAAGGCGTCGTCTATCACCATCGCGGCGCGTTTCTCAACGCGATGGGCAACGCGATCCTGTTCGGGCTCGGGCCGCAATCGGTCTATCTGTGGACGCTCCCGATGTTCCATTGCAACGGCTGGACCTACACCTGGGGGGTGACCGCGGTTGCCGGGACGCATGTCTGCCTGCGCCGAGTCGACCCGGCGCTGATCTTCGCGGCGATCGCCGAGCATCGGGTGACGCATCTCTCGGGCGCGCCGATCGTGCTCAACCTGCTGGTGCATGCGCCCGACGCGGTGAAGCGCCGCTTCGACCATGTCGTCGAGGCTTCGACCGGCGGGGCGGCGCCGCCCTCGTCGGTGATCGAGGCGATGGAGCGCATGGGGTTTCGCGTGACGCACCTCTACGGCCTCACCGAGAGCTACGGGCCGACGACGATCTGCGCCTGGCAGGAGGAGTGGGACGGGCTGCCCTTGCCCGAGCGCGCCGGCAAGATGGCGCGGCAGGGGGTGCAGACGTTGACGCTCGACAAGCAGCGGGTGGTCGACCCCGCGACCATGCTCGACGTGCCGGCCGACGGCGAAACCATCGGCGAGGTCATGGTGCGCAGCAACACGCTGATGAAGGGCTATCTGACCAATCCGCGCGCCACCGAGGAGGCCTTCGCCGGCGGCTGGTTCCACACCGGCGACCTCGCGGTGATGCACCCGGACTCCTACATCGAGGTCAAGGACCGCTCGAAGGACATCATCATTTCCGGCGGCGAGAACATCTCGTCGATCGAGGTCGAGGACGTGCTGTACCGCCATCCGCAGGTGATGGAGGCGGCGGTGGTCGCCAAGCCCGACGAGCGCTGGGGCGAGACGCCCTGCGCGTTCGTGACGCTGAAGCCCGATGCGCCGGCGGTGTCGGCGGCCGAGATCATCGCGTTCTGCCGGGAGAACCTCGCGCATTTCAAGGCGCCGCGGGTGGTGGTGTTCGGCCCGCTGCCGAAGACCTCGACGGGAAAGGTGCAGAAATACGCGCTGCGCGAGCAGGCGAAGGAGATCATGGCGTGAGACCCTCACCCTCCCACGCTGCGCGTGGGCCCCTCCCTCTCCCGCAAGCGGGAGAGGGGCTAACGGCTCCGGCCATAAAACCCCTCTCCCGCTTGCGGGAGAGGGAGGGGCCCGTCGTGCAGCGACGGGAGGGTGAGGGGCTTTCACACAAGGCTCCCTCATGACCGAACTTCCCAACTTCTCCGTCGCCGATCAGGTGGCGCTGGTCACCGGCGCGTCGAGCGGGATCGGGCTTTATCTCGCGGAGGTGCTGGCGCTCGCCGGTGCCCAGGTGGCGCTCGCCGCGCGGCGTGTCGACCGGCTCGAAGCGGCTTGCGCAGCGATCCGCGAGCGGGGCGGGGTTTGCTTGCCGGTCGCGCTCGATGTCACCAGCCGCGACAGCATCGTCGCCGCGCTCGAAACGACCGAAAGCCAACTCGGGCCGCTGTCGGTGATGGTCAACAATGCCGGGGTCGTGGTGTCGAAGCCGTTCTTCGAGCATACCGAGGAAGATTGGGACCACGTCGTCGACACCAATCTCAAGGGCGCGTGGCTGATGGCGCGCGAGTTCGCCCATCACCTCGTCGGCAGGAAGCGCGGCGGGCGGGTCATCAACATCGCCTCGGTGCTGAGCTTTCGCACGATCGCGCGGGTGCCGTCCTACCTCGCGGCAAAGGCCGGGTTGCTGCACCTCAACGGCGCGATGGCGATGGAGCTGGCGCGCTACGGCATCCTCGTCAACGCCATCGCGCCCGGCTATGTGGTGACCGATTTCAACCGCGATTTTCTCGAAAGCGAGGCCGGGCTGAAGCTGGCGACGCGGGTGCCGATGAAGCGGGTCGGGCAGGTCGAGGATCTGGGCGGCGCGCTGTTGTTCCTCGCCTCGCCGGCCAGCGCCTATGTGACCGGCGCCTGCATCTCGGTCGATGGCGGGCACGGCGTTGCCGCGATCTGAAGCGGGGCTCGGCGACCGGCAATTCGCGCTCGCCGAGTTCCTCAAGGCGGCGAGCGGCGCCGATGCGGTCGAGATCACCCGGCTGGAGCTGCTGGGCGGCGGCGCGATCCAGGAGAATTGGGGGATCGACGCGAGCTTCGACGGCGGCCGCCTCGTCGGGCCGCAGCGTCTCGTGCTGCGCACCGACGCCGCGACCGGCGTGCCGTCGAGCATCGGCCGGGTGCAGGAATTCGCCGTGCTGCAGGCCGCCTTCGCCGCGGAGGTCACCGTACCCGAGCCGCTGTTCGTCTGCGCGGACAAGGCGGTGTTGGGGAAACCATTCTTCGTAATGCGCCGGATTTCGGGCAGCGCGGCGGGGCGGCCGATCACCCTCGACCCGACGCTCGAAGCGGCGCGGCCGGGCCTCGCGGAGCGGCTCGGGCGCGAGCTGGCGAGGCTGCAGCGGGTGTGTCCGCCGCGCGCCGATCTCGGCTTTCTGCCGGCCTATGACGGCCCGGCGGGGCAGATCGGCGAATTCCGCGCCTATCTCGATCGCCATCCAAACCCGCGCCCGGTGCTCGAATGGGCGCTGCGGTGGGCCGCGACGCATCTGCCCGATCCGTTGCAGCCGGTGCTGTGCCACCGCGATTTCCGCACCGGCAATTACCTACTCGATGGCACCCGCCTCACCGCGATCCTTGACTGGGAATTCGCCGGCTGGGGCGACCCGGACGAGGATATCGGCTGGTTGTGCTGCAAGGGCTGGCGTTTTGGCCGGCTCGACCGCGAGGCCGGCGGCATCGCCGCGCGCGCGCCTTTCTACCGCGGCTACGAGGCCGAAAGCGGGCGGCGGCTGGACCCCGAGCGCGTCAAGTTCTGGGAGGTCGTCGCCAATATCCGCTGGGCGGTCATCGCGATGCAGCAGAGCGACCGCTTCCAGATCGGCGGCGCGCGCAGCCTGTCGACCGCGATCACCGGGCGGCGCGCCACCGAATGCGAGCTCGAACTGCTGATGCTGCTCGATCCCGAGGGGATCGCCGCCCATGCGTGATCTCCCGGCGAGCCTGGACCTGCTGTCCCTCGCGCGGGAATTGCTGCTCGACGAGCTGGGGCCGCTATTGCCGCCCGAGCGCCGGCGCGACGCGCACCTGATCGCCACCGCGATAGCGATCGCCCTGCGCGAGGCGAGGGGGGCGGGGTGGCAGGGGGAGATAGAGCAGGCGCTGGCGGAATTCTATGCTGAAGCTGCCCCTCACCCCGACCCTCTCCCCGCGTGCGGGGAGAGGGAGAGCGTCGGCGCCAGGCCCCTCGCCCCGTTTACGGGGAGAGGGAGGGACCCACGCGCAGCGTGGGAGGGCGAGGGACTGCTACGCCGCTTCGCCGGCGATCTGCGCAACGGAGCCTTCGAAACTTCCCCGTCGCGCGCGGCGGCGGCTCGCGCGATATTATGGCGGTTGACGATCGAGAAGCTGCGCGAGGGCAACCCGCAATTCCTCGCCGCGAACGGGTTCCGCGACACAGGCAGGCAGGGCACGGGAAGGAGTCGGCGCAAGTGAGTGTTCGCGAAGCGATCGAGGCGTTCGCCCGCGGCGAGATCGTCGTCGTCACCGACGACAACGATCGCGAGAACGAGGGCGATTTGATCATCGCCGCCGCGCATGCGACGCCGGAGAAGATGGCGTTCATCATTCGCCATACCTGCGGCATCGTCTGCGCGCCGCTGACCAGCGAGGTCGCGCGCCGCCTGGCGCTCCAGCCGATGGTCGCCGAGAACGACGCGATCCACGGCACCGCCTTCACCGTCTCGGTCGACTACCGCCACGGCACGACGACCGGCATCTCGGCCGAGGAGCGCACCGCGACGGTGCGCGCGCTCGCCAACGGCAATAGCGGGCGGGCGGATTTCGTGCGGCCGGGCCATATCTTTCCGCTGATCGCCAAGGATGGCGGCGTGCTGATGCGCTCGGGCCATACCGAGGCGGCGGTCGATCTGTGCAAGCTGGCGGATATCGAGCCGGTCGCGGCGATCTGCGAGCTGGTCAACGACGACGGCACGGTGATGCGCGGCAAGGAGGTCGCCGCCTTCGCTACGCAGCACAAGATGAAGCGCATCGCCGTCGCCGATCTGATCGCCTATCGCCAGGCGCGCGAGAAGCTGGTGACCCGGGTTTCCGAGTTCAAGGTTTCGTCGGAACTCGGCGATTACACCGGCTATGTCTATGTCACGCCGTTCGACGAGGTGCATCACTACGCCTTTGTCTACGGCACGATCGGCGACGGGCGTAACGTGCCGACCCGGCTGCATCGCGCCAATGTGGTCGAGGATGTGTTCGGCGGGGCGAAGCCGATCCGCGCCTCGCTCGAGCGCTTCAAGGCGGCCGGGCGCGGCGTGCTGGTCTATCTGCGCGCCGGCGTGTCGGGGGTGCCGACGCGCGTGGTCGGCGAGGGCACCGCCTCCGAGATCGAACGCAACAAGCAATGGCGCGAGATCGGGCTCGGCGCGCAGATCCTGCGCGATCTGCAGATCAGCTCGATCCAGCTCCTGGCGACGCGGACGCGCACTTATGTCGGCCTCGCCGGGTTCGGCATCGAGATCGCCAGCACCGAACCGTTGGAATGAGACCGGGCGCATGAAGCCCGATATCGTCGTCGTGGGGCCGATGTATCCCGCCTGCCAGGAGCGGCTCGAAGCCGAGTTCGCGGTGCATCGTCTGTGGGAGGCGGCGGATCGTGACGCGTTCCTGCGCGGCGTCGCCGAACGGGTGCACGGGGTCGCGGTCTATGCCCTGCATGGCTGTCCGGCGCCGATCATCGAGGCGCTGCCGAAGCTCGAGATCATCGCCTGCATGGGGATCGGCGTCGATCGCATCGACCTCGCCGCCGCCAAGGCGCGCGGCATCCGCGTCACCAACACGCCCGACGTCGTCACCGAGGACACCGCCGATATCGCGCTGGCGCTGATGCTGGCGACCGAGCGCCGTATCGCCGAGGCCGACCGCTTCGTGCGGCGCGGCGATTGGCTGAAGGGCGATTTGCCGTTTGGCCGGGCGTTGCGCAACCGCAAGCTCGGGATTGTCGGGCTGGGCCGCATCGGCCAGGCGATCGCGACGCGCGCCGCCGCGTTCGGCATGGAGATCGCCTATTACGGGCCGCGCCGCAAAGCGGATGTGGCCTATCGCCATTTCGCCGACCCGGTCGCGCTGGCCGGCTGGGCGGACATCCTCGTCGTCGCGGCGCCGGGCGGCGAGGCGACGCGGCATCTGGTGAACCGCGGGGTGATCGACGCGCTCGGGCCGCAGGGGACGCTGATCAACATCGCGCGCGGCTCGGTGGTCGACGAGGCGGCGCTGGTCGCGGCGCTCGGCGACGGGCGGCTCGGCCGCGCGGGGCTCGATGTCTACGCCAGCGAGCCCAACGTGCCCGAGGCGTTGCTGGCGATGGATAATGTCGTGCTGTCGCCGCACACCGGCAGCGCGACGCACGACACAAGGCGCGCGATGGGTGATCTGACGGTCGACAATCTGCTCGCCCATTTCGCCGGCAAGCCGCTGCTGACCCCGGTGGTCTGATGACGCGCGCGCTGAAGCGGTTGCATTACGGGTGGATCATCGTCGGGGTTACCTTCGTCGTGATCCTGATCACCGCCGGCGTGCGCGCCGCGCCGGGCGTGCTGATCGTGCCGCTCGAGGATGAATTCCACTGGTCGCGCGCGACGATCTCGTTCGCGGTCGGCGTCAACCTCTTGCTCTACGGGGCGATCGGGCCGTTCGCCGCCGCCATCATGGACCGCTTTGGCGTGCGGCGGGTGATGACCCTGTCGGTCGTGCTGACCGCGGCGGCGGTGGCGACGTCGCCCGCGATGCACGAGACCTGGCAACTTATTCTGCTGTGGGGCGTGGTCGTCGGCCTCAGCTGCGGGGTGATCGGCGCCTATCTCGCCGCTTATATCGCGGCGCGCTGGTTCGTGGCGCGGCAAGGACTGGTGGTCGGCATCCTGACCGCGGCCAATGCCGCCGGCCAGCTCGTCTTCCTGCCGAGCCTGGCGAGCCTCGTTACCTATGCCGGGTGGCGGGCGATGTCGGTTGTCCTGGGCATCGTCGTTTTGGCGCTCGCGCCGCTCTTGATGCTGGCCATGCGCGATCGGCCGGAGGATGTCGGGCTCGGCGCCTATGGCGACCCGCACGGGCCTCAGGTGATAAGTCCGCCGCGCGGCAACCCGGTGGCGATCGCGTTCCGGTCCCTTAGCGAGGGCGCGCGCACGCGCGATTTCTGGCTGATCGCCGGCGGCTATTTTGTCTGCGGCGCGTCGACCAACGGGCTCATCGGCACGCATCTGATCCCGGCCTGCGTCGATCATGGGCTGACCGAGATCGCCGGCGCCGGGCTGCTCGCCGCCGCCGGGGTGTTCAGTTTTATCGGCGGCGCGTTCTCGGGTTGGCTCAGCGACCGCTGCGACAACCGTTATCTGCTGTTCTGGTATTACGGGCTGCGCGGGCTGTCGCTGCTCTATCTGCCCTTCGCATTTGACATGTCGATCTACGGCCTCACGCTGTTCAGCGTGTTCTATGGGCTCGACTGGATCGCCAGCGTGCCGCCGACGGTGCGGCTCTTAAGCCGAACGGTCGGCGCGGGGCGCACCGGGATCATGGTCGCGTGGATCAGCGTGATCCATCAGGTCGGCGGCGCGGCGGCCGCCTATCTCGGCGGGTTGCTGCGGATTTCGTACGGTAGCTATCTGCAGGCCTTCATGCTGGCGGGCCTGTTGTGCATCGTCGCCGCGTTCATGGTGCTGTTTATCGGCGCCGGGCGGCGCCGCGATGAGCCGCAAGCCGTCGCGGCTCCCGCGCAGTAACAGGCGCGATTAGCTCTCGGTGGTGAAATAGCTGACCGCGAGCGCCGCGCCCAACAGGATCAGCGCCTGCGCCGCGATATGCGGCGTCGAGAAGCTGTAGATGACGCAGAACACGCCGAAGCCGCCTAGTAACGCGCAGACCAGCGACAAGGCTCGCTGCATGAAAAATGCTTGTAACATTCGACAATCCCCTTGGCTCCGGCGTGTCGGGGCCACTTGACATCGAAATGCCCAGCAATTCCATAAAATTAAAGGTTAATCCCACTAAGATGCGAACAAAACCTGGGCGTGCCCTCGGCGGACCGTTCGCTACCGGGAAAATGGCGACGATAGACGCGCGTCGGCGAACTGATAGAGCGCGGCGGTGCGCAGCGGGTCCGGCGCAACTCGCGGCCTGAACGCGGAGATTGCCGCGAAAATCCGGCGGGCGGCTTTTCGGCCCAGGGTGGCGACCGCGGCGATCAGCAAGCGCGGCGCGCTCGGCTTTACATGCGCGATGACGACGATGTCGCTGGTGCCGATCTCGATCGCGTAGCGCGGCACCATGCGGAACGACACGAACTCGCGGCCGCGGATGACCCGATGGCGGAAATCGTCGAGCCGGCCGGTGTTTTGCGCGCCGGCCCAGCGCAGGATATCGGCGGGGTCGCGCACGCCAAGCCGCATCCATTTGGTTCGCGTCATCGCCCTCGCTCCGGTCCGGCGGCCAAAGCCGCTGTCGTTGAGAGCGTAGCGGCGGGATGGTTAATTTCGGCTTTATCAAGTGCGGCCGGGCATCCGCCCGGCCTTACGGCAAGCGGAACCTGATCTACAAGTTGATCTCGGGCTGCACCGTCGCGGTGAAGGACGGGCGCGCGGCGATGTTGTCGAGAAAGCGCGAGAGGCGGGGGCGTCCCACGCGCCAGTCCCAGACCTTGTGGCGGCGCGCGAAATTCTCCAGCGCGGCGGCGAGCACGATCTGCCCGGAATCGATCGATCCCGAATAGGCGCCGCCGGCGACAGCCGCCTCGAGCGCGTCGGCGGCGCGGTCGGCACGCTGCTTTTCCAGCGCGATCACGCCCGACGCGCTCTGGCCGAAGCGCAGCTCGCGGTTCCATACCGTGACGGCATCGAGAAAAGCGTAGGCGCGGCCGAGCTCGGACAGCGTGCGCCACCCGTCCGAGCCGTCCATCGGCAGCAGTTTCCGGCCGCCATGCCGCGTGTCGAGGAACGCGAGCACCAGGAGGCTCTCGTTGAGGATCGTGCCGTCGTCGAGCTGAAGGGTCGGCACCTTGCCGCCGGGGTTGTACGGCAGCAGCGACGAATTCGGGTCGCGCAGCGTCACCTCGACTTCCTCGACGCGAGGCTCCAGCCCCAGCTCGCGTACGACCACGCGGACGATCCGGGCATAGGGCGAACCCGACGCGTAGAACAGCTTCATCGTGTTGCTTCCCCAATCCTTAGATGCCGGTTTAGCATTGCGCGTCAGCGCCGGGCAATGACGGCACCTTCTCTCCGTCGCCACCCCGGCGAAAGCCGGGGCCCACTTATCCGCTGCTCGTGCGGCTGAAGAGTGGGTTCCGGCTTTCGCCGGGATGGAATGGAAAAGGGAGGCATTCATGGCCTGGGACATCCTGATCCGCGGCGGCTCGGTGATCGACGGCGGCGGCGGGCCCGGCGAGCGCGCCGACATCGCGATCGAGGGCGGCCGCATCGCCAAGATCGCCCTCGATCTGCCGCCAGACGCCGACCGCGTTATCGACGCCGGCGGGCTGGCGGTGACGCCGGGGTTTATCGACATCAAGACGCATTCCGATTTCGTGTTGCCGATCAACCCGAAGGCCGAGAGCAAGGTGCGCCAGGGCGTCACCACCGAGATCATCGGCCATTGCGGGTTTTCCTGCGCTCCGGTGCTGCCGGGGAAGACGCAGCTGCTCGCCGACTACCTCTCGGGCGGCGCGCCGTGGCTGCCGTTTCGCGAGACGAGCTTTCCGGACTATCTCGACAGCTTCCCGGCGGCCTCGGTCAATGCCGGGATGCTGGTCGGGCACAACACGCTTCGGCTGATGGCGATGGGCCTTGAAGACCGCGCGCCGACTTCCGCCGAGTTCGAGATCATGGAGACGCTGCTCGATGAGGGGCTGGCGGCGGGGGCGCTGGGGTTCTCGTCGGGTCTCTTCACCCCGCCCGGCAGCTTCGCGGCGCCGGACGAACTGATGCGGCTGTGCGAAATCGTCCGGCGACACAAGGCGGGCTATTTCACCCATATCCGCGACGAGTCGGACGGCGTGCTGGAGGGCGTCGAGGAAGCCATCGCCGTGGCTCGCGCGCAAAAAATCCATGTCGAGATCGTCCACCTCAAATGCTCGGGGGTCGACAATTGGGGCAAGGCGGCGAGGGTGCTCGACATGATCGCGGCGGCGCGCGCCGAGGGGTGCGATGTCGATTGCGACGCCTACCCTTATGCCGCCGGCGCCAACCCCTTGAAGAATCTGCTGCCGCCGTGGGTCCAGGTCGGCGGCAACGCGGCGATGCTCGCGCGGCTCGCCGCGCCGCAGATGCGCGCCCGCATCGCCCAGGAGATCGCCGAGAGCGGGCTCAATAATTGGGGGCGCATCCCCAGCTGGGAGTGCGTCCAGGTGTCGATCTCGCCGAGCCGACCGGAAACCGCGGGCAAGACCATCGCCGCGCTCGCCGCCGCGTCGGGCGCCGACCCGATCGACCAGCTCTGCGACCACCTCATCGCCGATAACGGTGCGACGCGGGTGCTGATCACTTCGATCAGCGAGGACGACATCCGCACGATCGTGCGCTCGCCGACCGCGCTGGTCGGCTCCGACGGCAATTGCGTCGCGACCTACGGCACGGTCAGCCAGGGCATGCCGCACCCGCGCTTCTACGGCACCTTCCCGCGCATCATCGGCCATTATGTCGGGGAGGAGGGGTTGCTGCCGCTCGAAGCGGCGATCCACAAGATGACCGGCGCGACCGCCAAGGCACTCAAGCTACGCGACCGCGGGCTGCTGCGGGAAGGCTGGCGCGCCGACATCGCGATCTTCGACCCGCAAGATTTCAAGGACCTCGCGACCTACGCCGACCCGCACCGCTATCCGAGCGGGGCGCGGACCACGGTCATCGTCAATGGCGTCGCGGTCGTGGACAACGCGACCCACACCGGCGCGACGCCGGGCATCGTGCTACGGCGGGGTGCGGACGGCAGCGTAGGATGACAAAGGGACCGGCTACTCGATCGCCGCGTGCACCAGATTGCTGATGCGGTCGAGCCGGGCCGAGTGCCACGGGTCGGGCTGGACGAAATTGGTGAGATAGCTGAACGACACACCCGAATTCGGGTCGGCCCAGGAATAGGAGGTACCGGCGCCGCCATGCCCGAACGTGCTTGGGTGCGCCATCAGCCCGAGGCCGCGGATGCGCGGGCCTAGCCCTCGCGAATGCGGCCCCAGGCCGCGATGCATCGGGATGTTGGTCATCGCCTCGTCGGGCCGGTCGCCGGTGAAGTCGCGGGTGACGAATTCAACCAGGCGCGGCGAGAACAGATGCACCGCGCCGAGCCGGCCGCCCTGCAGCATCATCTGGTAGAACGCGGCCATCGCCCGGGCGGTGCCGAACCCGCCGCCGCTCGGCAGCCCGGCGGCGCGCATCTCGGCGCTGTTGTCGCGCGGCGGGTCGCTGTCGGGGCCGAGCGTGTCGGCGCAGCGATGCTGCTCGGCCGTCGGCACGCCGACATAAAGCTCGTCGCCGATGCCGAGCGGCGCGATCACCCGCTCGCGGATCACCTCGCGATAATCCTGGCCGGTCACCGCCTCGATCACCATCGCCAGGGTCAGATGCGCGGCGCGGGCGTGGTAGTGCAGCCGCGAGCCGGCCGGCCATTCCGGCTTGAAGTCGCACACCTCGCGGCGCATCCGCGCATGGTCGGTCCAGCTTTCGCGGCTGACATCGGCCGAGGGGAACCCGGCCTGATGCGTCGTCACCTCGAATAGGGTGATCTCGCCCTTGCCGTGCGCGGCGAATTCGGGGAGGTGGTCGGCAACGCGGTCGCTGAACGACAGCGCGCCTTCCTCGACGAGGCTCCAGATCGCCGCGGTGGTCAGCACCTTGGTCTGCGAGAACATCAGGAACAGCGTCTGCGGCCCGGCATGCTGCCCGGGGCGGGCATGGCCGTAGGTGCGGAAGAGGGCGAGCTTGCCATGCCGGGCGATGGCGATCTGCGCGCCGGGATAGCGCCCCTCGTCGATATGGCGGCGGATCAGCCGGTCGAGATCTGCCAATGGCTTTTCGGCGAGGTTGAGCTCGCTCGGGCTGCTCTCGGTCAGCGGAAACAGGCTCGGCATCGGTGCGACTCCCCTCGAAACACAGGGCGCCGATGTTACGAGCTTTACCGCGGCCGTGCCAGAACCCGCCGCATCATCCCAGTTCCTTGGCAAGCTCCTCGGCAAGTTCCTGGCCAAACCCGCTGGACAGGCGAAAGCCGGTTCCTTATAGGATGCGCCTCGCCGGTTACGCCCAGGTAGCTCAGCTGGTAGAGCAACGGACTGAAAATCCGTGTGTCGGTGGTTCAACTCCGCCCCTGGGCACCATTCTTTTCAATCACTTGTGAGACAGGGTCGGTAGCATGTTGCACCGATTTTACACTCAGCGGCCCGATCTGGGGCGAAGCTGCTTCGGTGAGATGCGCGGCGACTCGTACGTGCGCACCGGCATCGGCTCCGCCCTCGGCTGGCTGGGCTCCAGCTTTTCTAGGATCGATTTGAGCGGCTGTAGGGCTGGCGCAAGAGGATAGCGCGACTCGCGGATGTGTTGGCGCAGATGTCGCGTGAGGGCGTCCCGCTCTTCATCGGTTAGATCGAGCTGCATGACCTCAGATAATAAGCATCGAATCTTCGGTTGACGACATACCTCCGTGTGCGGAACACTTTGCGTCTCGCGATGAATTCGAAGACCGTAGCATTAGTTCAGTTGAACACGCCAATATACCCACGACCTCCGATTGCAGCTGCAGATGTGGCCCATTTTCGGTGAACCAATATTGTCGAAGGTTGGCCATCACGGGCTTCTTAAAGTTTCTTTGCACCTAGCCATTCTTTCGGAGGGTAGCGCGTTCCATCTTTCCCTCTAGACCAGTCGCCCCTTCGGGGGTCCTTCTCATGGGATTCGGCTACGGCCGTATCCCATACAATCCCTGAGAGCCAGCGCAGACCTGGTCTATCCTTCTCTCGCAAGATATTCGCCCGCGAGGGCGTGAACCTGGAGACCTCGACACTGTCCGGTTGGGTCGGGGCAACGGCGGCGGCGCTGCAACCGCTGATCGACGCGCTCGCTGGGGGGCTGTTCCGGGGTGCCGAGCGACGATCCCGAGCTGTGGGTTGACCCGCCACGCGTCGACGTTGGAACGCTCTACCTGCGCTCTGTCGAGGTTGGGGTACGCGTTCAATTCGCTCGGGCGCTCAACCGCGTGATCGACCGCGCTCCTACCAAGGGCAGCGCGTGACCGTGCGCGCCGCCGCGTGATCAGGTCATCGTCCGGCGGCAGCATCTTCGAGGCTGGTTGCGATGAAGTCGGGGGTGAGTGAGGCGCAAATCTGTTCTTTGTTCTGACCAACCTGGGCTCCGACTGCTTTCATCGCTTCGGAGAACTGCGCCTGGGTCAGCTCCTGCTGCGCTTCAGAAGCCTTCTGCAGGCCGTTCTTGATCTGAGCATCCTGATCTTGCGTGAGCGTGGTCTTGCAGGCGCCCGTCATAACGGCGAGGGTACCGTAGGCCAGCATACGCTTTGCGTCGATCGAGAGTTCTGCGTCCGCGGCGCGGGCCTGCGGAATCAGCAAGGCGGCAAGGGCGAAGGTAAGAAGGAGTGCCTTCATTCTGTACTGTCCCCCGTTAGCGTAAATTTACCGATACGCCTAGGTGTAGTTTGGCGCGTAATTAGGCAATGCGGGGAGGCTCGGAGCCTACCCACATAGCCGATTTGCATCGAGAGATAATATTGCGCCTGTTCCTTAGCGCCCTTCAGCGTGATCCGTCCCAGAGTACACAATTTCTGTTT
>Ga0182024_10011343_pt1 | contig 17920 bp, 14 predicted proteins | sample P32metaG_FD_120480 | JGI IMG/M metagenome (GOLD analysis project Ga0182024, IMG submission 120480) | Permafrost microbial communities from Stordalen Mire, Sweden - P3-2 metaG (Illumina Assembly) | ecosystem: Environmental > Terrestrial > Soil > Wetlands > Permafrost | place: Sweden: Stordalen... | reverse complement strand
TGATCTCGCGGCTGGAGCCGGCCCAGGATTTCATTTCCAAGCTGATCGCGCTGCTGGCGGTGGTCACGTGCACGTTCGGCAACCTGGCGCCCTACGGCCAGACGAACATCAAACGGCTGCTGGCCTATTCGACCATCGCGCATGCCGGCTACATGATGATGCCGGTGGCGGCGGCGATGGCGATGGCCACGACGAATCCGGACGGGGCGCAAGCGGCCCTGTCGGCCTTGGCGTTTTATATCGCGGCCTATTTCTTCATGAACCTGGGGGCGTTTGCCATCGTGGCGTTTTTGCGCAATGCCATCGGCAGCGAAGAGATTGCCGACTACGCCGGTTTGATTCGCCGGGCGCCGATCACGGTGATTTGTTTTTCGGCGATTCTGTTCAGCCTGGTCGGGATGCCGCCGTTCTCGGGATTCATCGGCAAGTTGTTGGTTTTCGCCTCGCTGATGAACGCCGGTCTGCTGACGGTGCTGGTGATCGGCGGCTTGAACACCGTTTTGTCGCTGGTTTACTATCTGCGCGTGGTGAAGGTGATGACGATGGATCCGGAGCCGGAGCAACGGCTGCCGGTGCAGATTCCCTTTATCCCGGGCGTGTTCATGGTGGCTTTGACGGTGCCGGTGGTGGTGTTGGGTTTTGGCTGGAACGGACTGAATGGTTGGGCGCAAGCGGCACTGTCGCAGTTGCTTCCATAGGCTAGAGGCCAGAGGCCAAAGGCCAGAAGTAAATACGTACGAGTGCGCGAGCAAACCTCAAGTTTTAGCCTTTAGCCTGTGGCCTGTAGCCTTAGAAAAAAAACATGCTTCCTCGTAAGACTGTCGCGGCGCTGGAACGCCTGCTGGTAACGCTCTATCGGTCGCTGCCGATGTATCTGACCGACGCCGTCCCCTGGACGCGCCAGGAGGATCAACGGGCGATCGAGGTGCTGCGCTACATCGTGGCCGATCAAAAAGGAAGCTGCGCGCGGATTGCCGGCTACCTGCAAAGCCACTACGTCCCGCTGAACACGGGACACTACCCGATGTCGTTCACCGATACGAACGACCTCTCGCTCGGCTTTCTGGTCACGCTGCTGGCCGACTCGCAGCGAGTCGACATCGCCACGATCGAACGCCTGACCTCGGATTTGAATTCCGATCCCCGCGCGCTGGCGCTTGCCGAAGAAGCGCTCGGCGGCGCTCGGGCACACCTGGAGGCATTGCAAGAGTTGCAAAACCGGGTCGTCGGCCAGGCCCCGGAGCCGGCTACCGGCTGAGGAAAGAAACTGCGAGCGGCCGCGATCTCTATTGCCCCCGCGCGAGCTCGCGAGCGATGGCCGGAGAAGATTCAATTTCACCGCAGAAACGCAGAGAACGCAGAGGAATCAAAAAAAGAATTACGATCAGGCATTTGCGTTCAGGTCTTTTTGGCTTTCAGATTTCGCGACTCCTCTCCTCTTTCTCTGCGTTCTCTGCGCCTCCGCGGTGCAATATTTTTAATCGGCATCGATGCTGTTCGACACGCACGCTCATCTCGATCAGGAAGAATTCGACGCCGACCGAGAGGCCGTCGTTCGCCGGGCACACGACGCCGGCGTGACGCGGATCGTGGCGGTCGGCACCACCGCCCCCACGAGCCAAAAGTGCGTCGAGCTGGCCCACGCGTTTCCGGGCGTCCTGGCCGCCGTCGGCATTCAGCCCAACTACACGGCCCAGATCGAAACGGGAGATTGGGACCGGGTGGTCGCGGCGGCCGCCGACCCGCGGGTGGTGGCCTTGGGCGAGACGGGGCTCGATCGCTACTGGGACTATGCGCCGCTGGCCGTGCAGCAGGATTTTTTCGATCGGCATTTGCGGCTGTCGGAAGAGCGCGGGCTGCCGTTTATCGTTCACACCCGCGAAAGCGATGCCGACGTCTTGACGATGCTCCGCGAGGCGCGCACGCGCGGGCCGCTGTCGGGCGTGATGCATTCCTTTACCGGTTCGGCCGAAACCGCCGCCGAGTGCGTCGAGCTCGGTTTATTCATCAGTTTTGCCGGCATGGTGACGTTCAAAAAATCGGTCGTCTTGCGGGCCGTGGCGGCCACGGTGCCGGCGGACCGAATCCTGATCGAAACCGACAGTCCCTATCTTTCTCCGCAACCCTTGCGCGGCAAACCGAACGAGCCGGCCAATCTCGTTCACACGGCCCGGGTGCTGGCTGAAACGCGCGGGGTATCGCTCGAAGAGTTTTCACGGCAGACGACCGCCAACGCCTGCCGGTTGTTCGGCCTGCCGACGGGCTAGTGTCCTGAGTTGCAAATCCGCTTAACGCAGATGCGCCGGTAGGCGACTCCGTCGCCATTTCCTTCCAATTCGGTGGGCATCGGCGACAGAGTCGCCTACAGCTCGAATTCATGCCGAGTCTTTGCTGAACGAATTTACAACTCAGGACACGAGAGTGCCGGCTGGAAACGTGCCGGCTGGAAACGGGCCGGACGAAAACGTTGACGCACGGGCCGGCGCGCTTTAGGATGCAGGCACGGCGCGTAGGGCGCATCCAGTCCGCGGAAAGGGATTTTCCCACCTACATCAGTCGAGCGGTCCAGAATTTGAACCTCTTTTCAGCCTGTCGTGCGGACATCAGGCACTATTGAAAGGAGGTCGCCATGTCGACCGCGCCCACCCCTTCGCCTCGGAATCTCGAGTTCTATCGCAAACAGGCCAAATCGCTGCTCAAGGCTGCGCGCGCTGGCGACGCGCAGGCAACGCAGCGATTGCGGCGCAGCGTGCCCCGCCTGCAGGCGGCTGGCGGATCGCTCCCCGGCGATATCGGACTGTACGACGCTCAACTGGCGCTGGCACGCGAAAATGGATTCGCCAGTTGGCCGCTGTTTCGCGCCGACCTCCTGGCGTCACGAGGCGACCGGCCGAAGCGGTTTCGTCCGCACGTGCGCGACGCCGGCTGGTACGAGCAGCGGATCGCCGGCGTGCTGAGCGCGCATCGGGCGGGCTTGCCCGAGGCGCTCGATGAGATTCGCCGCAATCACCCGCGGCTGGCGGCGGCGACCGACGACGAGCTGTGCGAAGCGGAGTTCACCGAGGATGACGCCCGAATCGTTGTCGCCCGAGAACATGGCTTCGAGAGTTGGGATGAATTCCAAATCCACGTCCGGGCGATCCAATCGGGAGATCGGCGCGAGCCACTGGTCGAGGCATTCGAAGCGATCGAGCGGGGGGACGCGGCCACGGTTGCGGCGCTCGTGCAACATCATCCTGACCTGCTCGACGCGCAGGGGACTGGCGGCAGTTCGTTATTGAATCTCGCCGTCAGTACGAAGCAGCCCACGGTTTGCCGGCTGTTGCTGGACCTGGGAGCCGACGTCGATCTGGCCACGACGCGCGGCGTAACACCACTGCACGAGGCCGCATACAGCATTCAGGCGGAACTGATCGAGATGCTGCTGGACGCCGGTGCCTCGCCGCAGATGAATGCTTACGGCGACGGCGGCACGCCGCTGGTGATGGCACTTTTTTGGGGACACGACGAGGCGCGCGAGGCGCTGGCGCGCGGGGCGATCGCGCCGGATAACTTGAGGGTTGCCGCCGGCTTGGGGCGGCTCGACCTGGTGAAGTCTTTTTTCGCGGCCGACGGCAGCTTGCAAGCCGAGGCGTTTGCACACCGGAATTTCTATCGGCCGAATGCCGGCTGGCCGGTCTGGCGGCGATCCGACGATCGGCAAGAAGTGCTCGACGAAGCGTTCACCTACGCAGCTCGCAATGGCCGGCTGGGGGTGCTCGACTTTCTGCTGGCTGGCGGCGCGAACATCGATGGCGATCCATACCGCGGCACTGCCTTGATCTGGGCGGCGTGGAAGGGTCGCGCCGATGTGATCCGGTGGCTGGTCGACCAGGGCGCCAGCATCAATCGGCAAGCCACGTTCGGCGGCGTTGGACATGGCGAGGGGCTGACGGCCCTGCACGCTGCCGCTCAAACCGGGCGGCTCGACGTGGTGAGAATTCTGATCGAGCGCGGTGCCGACCCGGGCATTCGCGACGCGTTGTTCAATGCCACCGCGTCGGGCTGGGCGGAGCATCACGGTCATGCGGAGGTGAGCGACTATCTGGAAGCAAAGGCCGCGGCGCGATAGAGCTCGAGACCGCGGAGCAGAGGAAGTTTCAGATCGGCCGCAAGCCGTACCGACTGCTGTCCGAGGGAGACGCGGGTGGGCTGACCTGCCAGGGGACGCGTTTTCTCGGTTTCGAGCGCGACGGCCCGTGACGCCTGCGAGCCGAGGCGTTTGCGCATCGGACGTTTTATCGACCCAATACCGGCTGGCCGTCTGGAAGCCGGCGGACGATCGGCAGGAAGTGCTCGACGAAGCGCTCACCTACGCCGCTCGCAACGGCCGGTTCGGGGTGCTCGACTTTCTGCTGGCCGGCGGCGCGAACATCGACGGCGATCCTGATCGCGGCACCGCCTTGATTTAGGCCGCCTGCAACGTTCGCGATGACGTGCTCCGATGGCTCGCCGACCACCGCGCCGAAATCAACCGGCAAGCCACCTTTGGCGGAGTCGGGCACGGCACGGTGCTGACGGCGCTGCACGCCGCCGCTCAGACCGGGACGACTCGAAGTGGTGAGGTTGTTGGTCGAGCGCTGCGCGGACCCGAGTATTTGTGACAATTTAATTATCACAACGATCCGTCGGTGAGCGACTGTCTCAAATTGCAGCCACCACGCCAAACCGTTTCGACCGGCCGAAGGTTGCTGTTAAGGACCAGCCGAGACCGCGGCGATGTCACTTCAAAAAAAATGTTTCGCGACAAAAGATCCATCGCGGCCGACATTCCATGTTGGCCATTTTTTTTCTAACAGCACCGTCGCCGTTAAAATTCCGCGAAAACGCGTACACAGTTTTTTTTACTTGGTGATTAAAAGTTTTTATGTAATCAAGGGCACGCGGGACGATGTTGATACGCACAGCAATCGAATTGTTGACACGTTGATCCTGCTATTTAAACTTGGCGCACGTCGCGGCGGCGAGTGCGCCACGAAAACCGTTTGCTCCGAAACTAAAGGTAGCCCGTGGAATCATGCGTTTCGCCGCTCGAAACCAAAATGAATCGAGACCGACGGGAAGCATCGAGACGAATCCACTTTGCTAGATGCGCGAGGCGTTGCGCGTTGTTACCGTCGACGCATTTGCGAGCTTGGGTTCGCTCCGGGCTCAGTCGTTATGGGAAAGATTTAGGAAGACACGATCCATTATTTTTCTGAGGGGGTTTGCTAATGAGGAAGCTATTACTGACGGGGCTGTTTTTGGGGCTCATTGCGAGCATTGTCCTATCAAACAGAACAACTTTCGCCGCCGTCATTTCCGAAGGGTTTGAAGGCGCCAGCTACGATCTAGCCGGATCGGGAGCAGGAACTGCCAGCCTGGCGACAGCGTCGTCGGGCGAGGTTCACAGCGGCCTCCAGTCGGTGGACCTTTCTCTTACCACTTCTTCCGACTATGCCCGAGTGAAACTCGACACGAGTTCGTCGAACCTGTCGCTGGGCGGAATTACGTCCGCGGACTACTGGGTTGATCGCACCGAAGGCGCTGCCAGTTCACAACTCCCGTACATCATCTTTTCGATTACGACACCCGGCAGCGGCGGTGACGATAATACACTAGCCGTGATGTACAACAACCCGATATCGACGAGTGGCTGGACCGATTTGACCGTTGGACCAAGCACTGAGTTTCACGTGGAAGGCGACACGACTGGCCTGTCGAGCCCGGAGGGTATTACACTGAGCGATCTGGCCAGCAGCACCTATTCGCCCGGCGTCTCCTGGGGTAGTTTCGCGATCGACTTCGTCCGTATCGGCTATGGATTAGGAGGCAACGATACGATTGCCTCGACCTCGTTTGTCGACGACCTGACAATCAATTATGTACCCACACCGGAGCCCGCGAGCCTCATCCTGTTTGGCATGGGGGCGGCCGGCATCTTACTGGCCGCTCGTCGGCGGCGCAGGCGATAACCGCACGATCGCTTGGAATTCAAAAACGCCCGGCAATCGCCCGGGCGTTTTTTTTATGCGCGGTCAGCAACACAATAAACACTAAGTACCACCGAATGCGTCCCATCGGGATGAAGGACGATCGAGTTTACTGTGCCTTGGAGCCTCCCAATCGAGGCGCGATGGCCGCGCTCTGCCGCCTGACGCAGCAAAACGCGCGTTCGGCAGGATCCGCTACGGTTTGTCGTCGGAGATCGCGCCGGCGATCACCCGGCCGTCGGTGTCGGGCAATGTGATGCCGAGCAGATGGGCCACGGTCGGAGCGACATCGACGTTATCGATCACGTCGAGCTTTGCGCCACGCTTGATTCCGGCGCCGGCGGCGATAAACATCGCGTTCATTTTCGGATCGGTGGCCAGAAATCCGTGAACGCCGATCGACGCGCCGGTTTGTTCGCGCGGCGCAACCCAGCGCTCGTCGGCCGCCGAGTCGACAAAGCAATAGCCGTCCTTGGCCGCCAACACCATGTCGGCCATTTGCGGCCAATCGCGCACGTCGGGAAATCCATATTCGGCAAATTGGTCCGGCTCGACGACCAGCGCAATTCCTTCGCGCCCGACGAATAGATCGCGGATTTTCCGGCGCGCGGCGGCGTCGAGCGTCGGATCGGTGATATAGAGCAGGCCCACGCCTCCTTCGGGCACGACGCAGACGCGGGCCTCCTCGATCTTGCTGGGCGGGGCAATTCGCAGCCAACCTTCCTGGCGCAACAGGCTGTTGGGCAGCAGCGCCTTGTCGACGGTCGTGAATCCATGGTCGGCGACGATGAAGACGGCGGTCCGGTCGGCGATGCCGGCGGCATCGATCGCTTCGAGCACCCGGCCGACACACGCGTCGATCAGGGCCACGGCCGTGTAGCCGGCCTGTGTTTGCGGACCGTACTGATGATGCGTGCCGTCGGTATTCCCCAAGTGCAGCATCAGCAGTTTGGGTTTGCGGTTGGCGATCAAGTGGCAGGCGGCCGCCGTCCAGGCGTTGTCATACCAGGGACCGCTGTGGGCGCGAAACGTGGCCTCGATGTCGGGGGGCAGAATCCCCTCGGCCAGCAGCTCCTTGAGCAATCGAGGAGTGATGTAACGCTCGCTTTGGGCGACGTCGGGAGCATTGTCGTCGATCGCCGCATCGCCGCGTGTGCAGGGCCATTGGATGCCGGCCGTGGTCAGGCCGGCGGCATGGGCAACATCGAACAAGGTGGCCGTGCGAACGAGTTCGGACCTTTCGCGCTTCGGATCGATGAAAACCGGAATCCCCGGCTCGCCACGAACCAACACGCCGTTGGCCAGGACGCCATGCCGCCGCGGCTGGACACCGGTCATCAGGGTCGCATGGTTGGGCCAGGTGACGCTCGGATTGCTGACGCGCATGCCCGCCGCCTGCACCCCGTGGCGAGCCAAGGCGTGGAGATTGGGCATCGACACTTTCGGGTCGTCGATCAAATAGGCCGGCATGCCATCGAGGCTGATCATCACCACGTACTCGGCCGGGGCGTGGTCGGCCGGGGCGGCGACGAGCGATGACGCCCATCCAATGACCTGCGCAAAGACAAAGACCGTCGGCAGAAGCCGAGTGGATGATTCCAAGATCGAGCGCATGGGCAGGCCACGGTTCTGGTGAGACGGCGAGGAAGCGACAACAGGCGTGCGGGCGGCGTGCGGATCCGCGGGGGATGAGGCCGCCGGCGCGATCGTACCATGCAGCGCCGGGCGCGACAACTTTTGCCGGCCTGCGAGTCGAATTCGGTCTTGGCGCCGCTCTTGGCCGGCATTTTTATGCCCCCGCCGCCGATCTGGTTCGATTTTCTTGCCCCACTGGCGCGCGGTGGAACGGGAGGTGGGTGACCGCCCCCAACGGCGCGATACTTGACATTCGACCGGCGTCTGCGGGACAATGCAGCGCGGTCGGAGGCCCCGGAGGGCCGCCGATCCAAACAGGCGGCTGCGGACACCCGGCGAGAAATCGCGGGAGCGACGGCTGGCGGGAAGCAGCGGTTTTTTGGCCCACGCGGTTGAGTCTCGCATGGTAGGCAGTCTTGCATGGTAGCGAGTGCCGACGCCAAGAAACACGCTGCCCGAATCGTTCGCCGTCTGGCGAAGGCCTATCCCAATGCGGAGTGTGCGCTGGAGTTTCGCACGCCCCTCCAGTTGCTCGTGGCGACGATTCTGTCGGCCCAGTGTACCGACCGGCGGGTGAACCTGGTCACCAAGGATCTGTTCCGCAAGTATCGCACGGCCGCCGACTTTGCGGCCGCGCCGCTGCCGGAACTGGAAAAGGCGATTCAGAGCACGGGTTTCTTTCGCAACAAAGCCCGCAACATCAAGGCCTGCTGCCAGCAGTTGGTCGACCGTTTCGAGGGCGAAGTGCCCGAGGAGATGGAATCGCTGGTCGGTTTGCCGGGCGTGGGGCGGAAGACGGCCAATGTGGTGCGGGGAACGGCGTTTGGCGTGGCCAGCGGAGTGGTGGTCGACACGCACGTGACGCGGATCGCTCACCGGCTGGGACTGACCGAGCAGACAGACGCGGTGAAGATCGAACGGGATCTGATGGAGTTGATTCCGCGGAGCCAATGGATCGACTTCAGCCACCGGCTGATTCATCATGGGCGGCAGATTTGCGTGGCCCGGCGGCCGAAGTGCGGCGAATGTCCGCTGGCGGATGTCTGTCCGAAGGTAGGGGTGGGGGAGGGGGAAGGCTAGAGGCTACAGGCCAGAGGCCAGAGGCTGCAGGTAGGAAGACGGCGGTTTTGAGTACGAGCATCATTAACGCGGACGACGCTTCATGATTCTGTCTGGTCACGAGATCCGCCGCAGTTTGGGGACGGACATCGTCATCGATCCGTTCGACGACGCGCACCTCAATCCGAACAGCTACAACTTGACGCTGCACAACGAGCTGATGACCTACGAGGAAGTGGTCCTCGACATGGCCAAGCCCAACCGCGTGCGGCGGCTGATCATTCCGCCCGAGGGATTGGTCTTGGGTCCCAATCAGCTTTATCTGGGGCGGACGGTCGAGCGGACCGAAACGCATAACCTGGTGCCGATGATCGAAGGCCGCTCGTCGGTCGGCCGGCTCGGTTTGTTCGTGCACGTCACGGCCGGCTTTGGCGACGTCGGTTTTTGCGGTTTTTGGACGCTGGAGATGTTCGCCGTGCAACCGGTGCGGATCTATCCGGGCGTGCCGATTTGCCAGATTTTCTATCATCAGATCGTCGGCGAAATCACCGAATACGTAAGCGACAAATACCAGCACAATCGCGACATCCAGCCCAGTTTGCTGTTCAAGGAATTGAATCCCGACAGCGAGAGCGATCCGCAATTGCGATTGAACTTTGGGATGGAACGCTCGCATCGCTGAGCGCGGGGGGCCGGGGGGAGAGCCGAGAAATGTCGCGCTGGGTAGATGTTTCGCCCGGGCCGCTCATGTTATCATTTTGAGTGCCGTGCGGCGGCCAAGGCGCATTTCGTCTGAGTCCCGCTCCAGCAACGCTCACCCGACACACAGGCGAGGGGCATTCATCTTCTTCCCCTCGCCCAGCGCTTCGGGTTAGTGATTTGAATCCGCCGATCCATTTCCTTCCGCTGCGCGGGCAGCACCCAACTGGGAGTTATTGCCGCCGATGTCACACACTTCGCACGCCGGGCGCCGACAACGCGTTGCCGCTTCGCCCCGTTCCCGCCGTTTGATGCGCTCGCTGGGGATCGATCCGCAAAGTGTTCCGGGCACCGGGCCGGGGGGGCGCATCGTCGAAGCCGACGTTCACCGCGCGCAAGCCGCCGCCGACAGCCAGGCGAGTTCGAAGATTTCGGCCGGGCAAGTTGCCGCCAAGCCGCGTGCCAGCGGCGCGCTGGTGCCCAGCGGAACCAGCACGATGCGCCGCGCGATCGCCCATTTTACGACGCTCAGCGCCGCCGTGCCGCAGTTTCAGCTCAAAGCCGAAGTCGACGTCACGGCCCTGACGGTGCTGCGCGAGCAATTGCTCCAGCGGATCGAAGCCGACACGCGGGTCCGGCTGAGTTACACCGATCTGTTGTTGCGTGCCCAGGCGCTGGCACTGGCGCAAACGCGCGAGGCGTGCGCGCTGTGGCAGGATGGCGGCCTGGTGCCGGTCGAGTCGATCGATCTGGGACTGGTGGTCAGCGTGCCCGGCGGACTGTTGATTCCGGTGATTCGCAATGTCGATCGGCTAGGACTGGGCGAGTTGGCCGCTGAACGGAGCGCGCTGGTCGCGGCCGCCCGGTCGGGCAAACTCGGTTCGGACCGATTGGGTGGCGGCCTGAGCAGCCTGAGCAATTTGGGAAACGGCCGCGTCGATGAATTCTCGGCCATCTTGGCTCCGCCGCAAAACAGCATTCTGGCGGTCGGCAGCCTGGCCCCGCGTCCCTTCGTGGTCGACGGCCAGTTGACCGTACGGCCGACCTTGAAGCTGACCCTGTCGGCCGATCACCGGGTGATGGACGGCGCGCTGGGCGCGGAATTGCTGGGACGCATCGTCGACTTGCTGGAGCGTCCGGCCCTGCTGCTGTATCGCTGAGAGAATCGTTGGAGTCGCGCCGGCAGCGAGCGAGGACAAATCTAATGACGACGGCCAACCAGACGTCGAGTGAGCCAGGCGAGTTGGACGCTCTCATTGCGCTGGCATTGGGCGAGCATCAAGCGGGGCGGCTCGCCGAGGCCGCGGCGGCTTATCGCAAGATTCTTGCGCTGCGGCCTGACATTGCCGAGGCGTACAACAACTTGGGCAATGTGCTGCTCGGCCAGGGAAATTTCGACGAGGCGGTGGCCCAATTCGAGCGCGCCGTGGCTCTCAAGCCCGATTTCGCCGAAGCGATCAACAACCTGGGCTTCGGCTACCAATGTCAGAAAAGGCTGGACGAAGCGGCGGCACAGTACGAGCACGCCGTGACGACGAAGCCCGATTTCTTCCAGGCCTATAACAACCTGGGCAACGTGCTGCGCGACCAGGGCAAGCTCGACCTGGCCGCGGCACGGTATCAGCAAGCGATCGCTCTTCGGCCCGATTGTGTCGACGCCCACTTCAGCCTGGGAAACGTGCTGGCGATGCAGGGCAACCTCGACGAAGCGGCGGCCCATTTCTCTCACGCGCTGGCTCTGGTGCCGGATCACGCCGACACGCACTACAACCTGGGGAATGTGCTGAAGGAACAAGGCAAGCTCAACGACGCGGTGGCCTCCTACGAGCGCGCGGTGGCAATCAAGCCCGATCACTTCCAGGCCTACAACAACCTGGGCAACGTGCTGCGCGACCAGGGAAAAGTCGATCAGGCAGTGGCCCGGTATCGCCAGGCGGCCGATCTCAGGCCCGATCTTGCCGACGCCTACTACAACCTGGGCAACGTCGTGCTGGATCAGGGCAAGGTCGACGAAGCGGCCGCCCACTACAAGCACGCGCTGGCTCTGCGGCCGGAACTTGCCGAAGCGCAAATGTCCCTGGCCACTTGCTATTTGACCGAAGGCGATTACGAGCGCGGCTGGCCTGCATATGAAGCACGGCTGCGGATCCCCGGGTTTGTGCCGCAAACCAACATTCCGCGCTGGACGGGCGAACCGTTGGCCGGACGCAGCATATTGTTACTGTCGGAACCGGGCTTGGGGAATATGCTGCTGTTCGTTCGATTTTCCCGAGCGCTCAAGCAGCAGGGCGCTCGGGTTGTGCTGGCGTGTCAGCCCGCGCTCGGCCGGTTGCTGGCATCTGATCCCGATTTAGACGAGTTGTTTATCCTCGGTTCGGCCGGCGAGTTGCCGCACTGCGATTTTTGCATTCCACTACTGAGCGTGCCAGGTGCGCTGGGGACAATTGCCGCGACGATTCCCCGTGAAGTTCCCTACCTTTCGGCCGATCCACAGTTGACGGCCAAGTGGGGCGCGGAACTGACGGGCATCGGCGGCTTCAAAATCGGCATCGTCTGGCAAGGCTCGCGCGATTATCACCTCGATCGCTGGCGATCGATTCCGTTGGCCCAATTTGCACCGCTGGCCCGGTTGCCCGGCGTGCGATTGATCAGTCTGCAAAAAGGATTTGGATCGGAGCAGGCTGCTCTGGTCGATTTTCCGGTGCTTGACCTTTCAAGCCGGCTGGATGAAGCGGCCGGTCCTTTCATGGACACGGCGGCGGTGATCCGCAATCTCGATTTGGTGGTGACCGCCGATACCGCAATTGCGCATTTGGCCGGAGCGCTGGGCGCGCCGGTCTGGGTTGCGCTCCAATTCTCGCCCTATTGGCTTTGGCTGCGCGATCGCGACGACTCGCCCTGGTATCCGACGATGCGACTGTTTCGCCAAACCGCGATCGGTCAATGGTCGGACGTGTTCAAACGGATTTCCAAAGCCGTCCCGCCGCGCCACACGGAAACGGAAACTGAGACCTTTCTTTTATAGGAACATTCATGCAAGTCGATCTCAAGGGACAAGTGGCCTGGGTGACCGGCGGGGCGGGGGGTATCGGCCGCGCGATCTGCGAAGTGATGGCCGCCAACGGTGCGGCCGTGGCCGTGCTCGACATGAACGAAGCTGCCGCCAAGGAAACCGCCGCGGCACTCACGGCCAAGGGTTACCGGGCTCATGCGTGGCGAGCCGACGTGACCGACAAAGAATGCCTGCGCCAGGTGGAAGAAGAATCGCGGCGTGAACTGGGCATCTGTTCGATTCTCGTCAACAATGCCGGCATCAATTCGTCGAACGAGCGCGTGACGATCCAACACTACCTGGAATCGGATTGGCACAAGATTCTGGCGGTCGATCTGACGAGCATTTTTCTGGTCAGCCGGGCGATCATTCCCGGGATGCTGGAGCGGAAGGGGGGACGAATCATTAACATTTCGTCCGTCGCGGGCATGGTGCCGCTGAGGCTGCAAAGTGCCTACGTGGCCGCCAAGGCCGGTTCGATCAACCTGACCCGGAGCATGGCCTGTGAACTGGGGCCGCAAGGCATTCTCACGAACTGTGTGGCCCCCGGCTCGACGCTGACCGAGGGAACCCGCAGCTTGTTCTACAGCAAGGAAGGCTCGTGGGCGGCTAAAGCCGCCAATTTGTTGGCCAGCATTCCGCAGGGGCGGCCCGGCAGCGTCGAGGAAATCGCCGCCGGCGTGTTGTTTTTGGCCTCACCCGAGGCGAGTTATGTGAACGGGGTAGTGCTGCCAGTGGACGGCGGCTGGACGGCGGGTTATACACGAGACTGGTGATCCAGCGGTCAAGCTATTTTTTTTCTTCAAACGATGTCTATGCTCAAGACTGACAGTCACGTCGGACCCGGGGCCGATGCAACCCTGGAAACAAAACCGGTCGGAGAGCAAGCGCAGGCTCCCTGGCCAGGCATCCACTCGATGCCGCGTTGGCAAATGGGCGAATTGGCCGAAGCCCAAAAGTTCAAACTGCGCAATTGGTTCGCCATGGTAGGCCCCGGTCTGCTGATGGCCGGGGCGGCGATCGGCGGCGGCGAATGGCTGGCCGGGCCGGCCATCACTGCCCGCTATGGCGGGGCGCTGATGTGGTTGGCGACGGTCAGCATCCTGGCCCAGGTGTTTTACAACCTCGAGATCAGCCGCTACACGCTTTATACCGGCGAGCCGATCTTCACGGGCAAGTTTCGAATTTTTCCGGGTCCTCGGCTGTGGGTCTTGCTGTACCTGGTGCTCGACGTCGGTTGCATCATTCCCTATCTGGCGTCGAGTGCGGCCACCCCGCTGGCGACGCTCTATTTGGGGCGGCAGCCGGTGGAGTCCGACTGGTTGCTGTCGCGGGGGTTGGCGTTCTTCGTCTTCTTTCTGGCGATGACGCCGATGGTTTTCGGCGGAAAGATTTACGACGTGCTGAAGAAGGTGATGACGTTCAAAATCGTCACCGTGTTCAGCTTTCTGATCTTCATCGGCATCTTCCATTCGACCCTGGGGACTTGGGGCGAAATCTTCAGCGGCTTCGGCAAATTCGGCACCGTGCCGATCGAACGAGGCGAAGATCTGAATGGCAACGGCCTGCTCGACGCGGGAGAGGATTGGGACAGCGACGGCCATCTCGACGTCGTCGAACCGCAGCAGAAGCTGGCCGATGGCAAAACGACCTTCACCGACATCGACGGCGACGGCATTCGCGATGGCGACAACCTGGCGAATGTCTTTACCGCTTGGTGGCGCGGCGAAGGGGTGCCGGCGATCGATCTCAAGGGGATCGCGCTGCTGGCGGCCTTCGCGGGCATTGCCGGCGGAGGCGGTTTGACGAATGTGCCGATCAGCAACTACACCCGCGACCAGGGATGGGGAATGGGCAAGCACGTCGGTTCGATTCCGAGCATCGTGGGTGGCAAGAACATCTCGCTGTCGCACGTCGGCATGGTCTTTGCCATCAATCCGCAATCGGTCGCCAGATTTCGGGGTTGGTATCGCCACGTGCTGCGCGACCAGTTGGTGGTGTGGATGCCTGCCTGCTTCTTGGGGGTGGCGCTGCCGAGCATGCTGAGCGTGCAGTTCTTGCGTCGCGGCACGGTGGTGAACGATTGGGCGACGGCCGTGATGACGGCCGAAGGAGTCCAGAAGCACGTGGCCGGCGCGTGGGGCGAGCTGTCGGGGCTGGTGATGTGGTACATGATGCTGTTTTGCGGCTTTTTGGTTCTGGCGCCGTCGGCCGCCAGCATGGGAGACGGCGTCGTTCGTCGCTGGGTCGACGTTTTCTGGACGTCGAGCGCGCGACTGCGGAAGTGGGATCCTTCGCAGATCAAATATTTGTATTTCGCGGTTCTGGTCGGCTACATGGTGACGGCTTCGATTTTGATGGCCTTCGGCAATCCTTTGAAGCTGTTCAAGGTGGCCGCCAACTTCATGAATTTTGCCCTCGGCATCAGTTGCTGGCATACGCTGGTGATCAACACCACGCTGCTGCCGCCGGCGCTGCGGCCGGGCTGGTTCGTGCGCATCGGGCTGGCACTGGCCGGGCTGTTCTTCCTGGCCCTGGCCATGGTCACGCTGTGGACGTTCCTCGTTCCGCTTTAGTAATGAGATCCGGCCCGGCGAGCGGGCCCGGCCGGGCGATTTTCTCTTGACTGTGTACCGGGCATCCTGGAATCCGGACTCCGACTGCTTGTCTCGCCTGGACGTCAGGCGGTAGAATTCGTTCGGCCAGCGCTTCCCTCACGTTTCCAACCCACTGGCTCCGCAGGCACAAGTCCCGCCGGTAGGCTCGCGGCCGGCACTTTTCTCGGCCGATCCGCGGCCGGTCAGTTTTTTCAAATCACGCTTACGAGCATCGGTCCACTCGCAAAACCATTCGAGGAGTTGTTCCCATGGCAACCATGACCCAAAAAGCTGCCGATCCGCAGGTTCACCAAACTCAGTGTTTCATCGGCGGACAGTGGACGGCCGCGGCCAGTGGCAAAACGTTCGATACCGTCAATCCGGCGACCGAAGAGGTGATTGCCCAGGTGGCCGAAGGGGACGCGGCCGACGTCGATCGGGCCGTGGCGGCTGCCCGCAAGGCGTTCGAGTCGGGACCGTGGCGCAAGATGGACGCCCGCGACCGCGGCCGATTGATTTATCGCCTGGCCGACGCGATCGAAGAAAACGCCGAAGAGCTGGCCGCTCTGGAAGTGCTCGACAACGGCAAACCGATCTCCGAAGCGCGCGCCGGCGACTTGCCGCTGGTGATCGACGTGCTGCGCTACTACGCCGGCTTTGCCGACAAGATTCAGGGCGAGACGATTCCGGTCCGCGGCAATTATTTCACCTACACCAAGCGCGAACCGGTCGGCGTGGTCGGGCAGATCATACCCTGGAATTTTCCGATGCTGATGACGGCTTGGAAATGGGGACCGGCGCTGGCCACCGGCTGCACGATCGTGATGAAACCGGCCGAGCAGACGCCGCTCACCTGCCTGCGGCTGGCCCGACTGGCCCAGAAGGTCGGCTTTCCCGATGGCGTGATCAACGTCGTGCCCGGTTTCGGTCCGACGGCCGGCGCGGCGATCGTCAAACATCCGGGCGTCGACAAGGTGGCCTTCACCGGCGAGCACCGCACGGCGCAGATCATCATGCGAGACGCCGCCGCGACGCTGAAGCGGCTGACGTTCGAGCTGGGTGGCAAGAGTCCGAACATCGTCTTCGCCGACGCCGATCTCGACGCGGCGGTGGCGGGTGCCCACGTTGGTTTGTATCTGAATCAAGGACAATGCTGCTGCGCGGGAAGCCGGTTGTTTGTCGAAGACAAGATCTATGACAAGTTCGTCGAGAAAATCAGCGCGATCAACAAGTCGCGCCGCGTGGGCGACCCGTTCGATCCGGAAACGCAGCAAGGCCCGCAAATCGATCAGGCCCAGTTCGACAAGATCATGGGCTATGTGGCGCTTGGCAAGAAGGAAGGGGCGAAGTGCGTCACCGGTGGCGGCCGGGTAGGCGATCGAGGATACTTCATCGAGCCGACCCTGTTTACCGAAGTGACCGACAACATGACGATCGCCAAGGAAGAGATCTTTGGGCCGGTGATGTCGGTCCTGCGGTTCAAGAGCACCGACGAAATCGTCGAGCGGGCGAATAACACGATGTTCGGTCTGGCCGCCGCGGTCTGGACGCGCGACATCGCCAAGGCGCATCGCCTGGCCGGTTCGATTCGGGCCGGCACGGTCTGGATCAACTGCTATGATGTCTTCGACGCCGCGGCGCCGTTCGGCGGTTTCAAGATGTCGGGACTCGGCCGCGAGCTGGGCGAGAAGGGTTTGGAAGCCTATACCGAAACCAAAACCGTCACGGTCAGTTTGGATTAGGGGCAGCCTCGATTGGCAACGTGTTGAAAAATTGGGACAGGCACCTCGCTACCGCTGTTTTTCGCTGGGTTCGCGCGATGCGGCTCGGAGCCAGTCCCATTTTTCAACGGCCTGCATTCGGGGCAGTCTGGGATGCGACGCGGTGCCACGCTCGGCCGCGCGCGGGTGGAACGCGTTTCGGTGGAATTGTCTCTGCCAGCAGCGGTTTCTACCGGAACACGCCCTCCGGGAGGAGATTCCGGCGGGTTTGGACGGGCGGCGGCCGGGATTTGTTGACACCCCCCGGGCGATGACTAACATACAAGTTTGCGGCGGTTCGAACGCGGCAGCGTCGAGTGAGTGACCGCGTGGGCACCAACAGGAGTCGTTTCATGGCCGGTCACCGGCGAGTTCAGGTAACGGATGTAGGAGACGTCACGGTGGTTCGCTTCGTCGATCGCAAGATCCTGGACGAGGCGAACATTCAGGAGCTGGGACAAGAGTTGTTTCAGTTGATCGAGGAAGACCACCGCAAGAATTTGTTGTTGAACTTTTCGTCGGTCGAGTTTCTTTCCAGCGCCGCGCTCGGAAAATTGATCACGCTCGACAAGAAGGTGAAGGCGCATAAGGGGAAGCTCAAACTGAGCAATATCCGGCCCGAGATCTACGAGGTCTTCGCCATCACCAAGCTCAACAAGCTGTTTGATATCAAGGACGATGAAGCGGACGCGCTGGCCGTTTTTTAACTTGCGGCGCGGCCAGTGACTCCGACGAGAGCAGATATGTCTCACTCCGGTTGGTCGTGGACCTTCGAGCGGGTCATCCCCAGCAAAGCGGGAGCCCATCACCCGGTCGTCGAAGAAATTCTCGACCGGCTCGAACAAGAGCAATGGCCGTCGCACGACGTCTTCAGCGTCCGCATGGCTCTGGAAGAGGCCCTGGCCAACGCCATCAAGCATGGCAATCGGCTCGACCATCGCAAAAAGGTGGCCATCGTCTGCAAAATGGCCACCAACCGGTTGTGGATCAAAGTGACCGACGAAGGGACCGGCTTTCGTCCCGAGCACGTGCCCGACCCGTGCGACCCGAAGAATATCGAGCGACCCAGCGGCCGGGGCATCATGCTCATGCGCTGCTACATGACCC
>Ga0182024_10011342_pt1 | contig 17921 bp, 19 predicted proteins | sample P32metaG_FD_120480 | JGI IMG/M metagenome (GOLD analysis project Ga0182024, IMG submission 120480) | Permafrost microbial communities from Stordalen Mire, Sweden - P3-2 metaG (Illumina Assembly) | ecosystem: Environmental > Terrestrial > Soil > Wetlands > Permafrost | place: Sweden: Stordalen... | reverse complement strand
AGGTTCCGGAACCGGCCCGCTCCGAGACGGACGAGCCTGTCTCGACAACAAACAGGGGCAAGAGCCAATTTTGACTGCGACGAACAAACCGCTCGTATCACTGGAACGCGTAGAGAGGCGTGTTCACCTAGGGCAGCGATTGCTGGATCGCATCGGAAATACACCGTTGATTCGGCTCCAGCGCGCCAGCGCGGAATTCCCGAATGTGGAATTCTGCGCCAAGGCGGAATGGTTCAACCCGGGCGGTTCGGTGAAAGATCGCGCAGCGTTCTCCATGATCCGCGAGGGAGAGCGGCGGGGAGCCCTGAGGCCCGGGAAAATTATCCTCGACGCCACGAGCGGGAATACGGGGATTGCGTACGCAATGATCGGCGCGGCATTGGGATATCGCGTGAAGCTATGCCTGCCAACGAGCGCGTCGCCGGAACGGAAACAGATTTTGCTTGCTTACGGTGTCGATATCGTTTTCACCCCTGGCGGCGACGGCACGGATGGAGCAATTCGCCGGGTGCGCGAAATTTATGACGCCGACCGCGAAAAATATTTCTACCCGGATCAGTATGGAAACCCAGCGAATCCCGAGGCACACTATTCCGGCACCGCCCCGGAGATATGGGAGCAAACGCGCGAGGAAATCACGCACTTTGTCGCAGGCCTCGGAACGAGCGGGACTTTTGTGGGAACGACTCGACGGCTGAAGGAATTGAATCCGCGAATCCGCTGCATCAGCATGCAGCCGGATTCCAGTTTCCATGGGCTCGAAGGACTCAAGCACATGGAGACGGCGATTGTGCCGTCCATCTACGATCCGAAGCTGGCGGACGAAGACTTGGCGGTCGCGACCGAAGATGCCCAAGAAATGGTAAAGCGGCTGGCGCGGGAAGAAGGCATTCTCGCGGGAGTGAGTTCGGGAGCCGCGCTCTGCGCCTGTATGGACGTCGCGCGGCGTCTGCCTGAGGGTGAACGCGCCGTGATCGTGACGATATTCCCGGATTCGGGTGAAAAATATTTGAGCGACCGGTTTTGGAGCGAATCGTGAGCACGGCAACATTGAAAATCGGAGAGCAGTTGATGCGGCGGATCCACGCGCACGGCGTCGAGACATACCCGCACGAATGTTGCGGCGCGCTGCTGGGCCGCGATGGCGACTCTGCCCGGGAAGTGACCGACCTGCTGCCGCTCGCGAACCGCCGGGATGATTCGCCGCACAATCGCTTCGAAGTAACGCCCGACGACGTGAGGCTGGCGGAAAAGACCGCGCGGGAGAAGCGCGTCGAACTGCTCGGCTGGTACCATTCGCATCCAGACGCTCCAGCGCGGCCGAGCGAATACGACCGCGATCACGCGTGGCCGTGGTACAGCTATATCATCGTGAGCGTTCAAAAAGGTGAGCCGCGCGACACAACGTCGTGGCGGCTGCAGGACGATCGCGCAGCTTACGATCCGGAAAGCATCGAAACCCTGGCGCACTCGGCGGGCGCCGAATAACGGATTTTCAGGCCGCTTGCTGAACGCGTGGCCGCGCAAACACAGGAGGACAGTGAATGGCAGTCAAGGTGATGATTCCGACGCCGCTGCGGACTTACGCCGGCAAACAGGAGAGCGTTGATCTGCAGGCGGGAACGGTCGGGGAGGCGCTTTCCGCGCTGACGACTAAGTTTGTGGAACTCAAGAAGCATCTCTATTCGGACGACGGCCGGCTGCGAAGCTTCGTGAACGTCTACGTGAACGACGAAGACATTCGCTACTTGCAGAAAGATCAGACGCGCGTGAAAGAGGGCGACACGATCAGCATTGTCCCTTCCATCGCCGGCGGCACACCGCCGGAAGAACATTCGCATCGCAATTGATTGGGGAGAAATTTCAATGGCAACCAAAACGGGTGTACCACCAGCAGCCTCGGCGAGCCCGGCTGTGACGCTTTCCAAACAAGAAGTGCTGCGCTATAGCCGCCACCTGATCATGCCCGAAGTCGGCATGGAAGGGCAGTTGAAGCTCAAGCAGGCGAAAGTGCTTTGCATCGGAACCGGAGGCCTCGGAGCGCCCCTTGGCCTTTATTTGGCCGCAGCCGGCGTGGGGCGCATCGGACTCGTCGATTTCGACATCGTGGACTTCACGAACCTCCAGCGGCAAGTGCTGTTTGGGACCAGCGACGTGGGCCATCCGAAGATCGAAGCGGCGGCGGATCGACTGCGAAATTTAAATCCGGAAATTCAGATCGATACGTTCGAAACTCATTTGACAAGCGAGAACGCGCTGGACATCCTGAAGGATTACGACGTGATCGCCGACGGGACGGACAATTTCCCGACCCGCTACCTGGTAAACGACGCCTCCGTCCTACTCGGCAAGCCGAATGTATACGGCTCGATCTTCCGTTTTGAAGGGCAGATCACCGTGTTCGGCTATCCGGGCGGACCCTGCTACCGGTGCCTTTACCCCGAACCGCCTCCGCCGGGGCTTGTGCCGTCATGCGCCGAAGGCGGAGTATTAGGCGTTCTGCCGGGGATTGTGGGCACGATCCAGGCGGCGGAAACCCTGAAGCTCATCATCGGCAAGGGCGAGCCTCTGATCGGCCGCCTGCTGCTGTTTGACGCGCTGGGCATGCGATTCCGCGAGCTCAAATTGCGGAAAAATCCCGAATGCCCCGTTTGCGGAGAACATCCGACACTTACCAAACTCATCGACTATGCCGAATTTTGCGGTATCCGCGGAGAGGAAGCACCTATGCCTGAGACGACGGTTCCGGAAGTTACACCGAAGGAATTGAAAGCGCGGCTCGATCGCGGCGACGATGTTTACATTCTCGATGTGCGCGAGCCGCACGAGTACCAGATATGCCACATTCAAGGACACCTGATCCCACTCGGCGAACTTCCGCGCCGAGTGAACGAACTCGACAGTTCTCGTGAAATTGTGGCGCATTGCCGCAGCGGAAAGCGCTCGGCCGAGGCGGTCGAGTTCCTGCGAAAGGCCGGCTTCCGCAAGATCTGGAACTTGAAAGGCGGCATTCTTGCGTGGTCTGATGAAGTTGATCCGTCTGTCCCGAAATACTGAAGCAAAAGTTCGCAAGTTTGAGAACGGTAAAAATTCTGAAACCGGGGAGCTATTCTCATGGCTGGCACAAAAATCGCAGTACGGAACGATGGTTCGCTTCGCGTCGAGGGAGATTTCGAGATGGTGGATCAGGACGGCAAGCCGTTCGGTCTTGGCGGCCGGACCGCGGTTTCCCTTTGCCGTTGCGGCCATTCCGAGACCAAGCCGTTCTGTGATGGCGCGCACAAGAGGGTCAATTTCAAGAGCGCTATTCAGGCTCACGATCTTCCGCCGGCGGCACCAAAACCTAGTTAACAGTTGAGTAACAGACTGGCAAACTTGTAACGTTTTGAAACACCCCTGATTACTTTGCGGTAACCTTCCCGAAGCCGACACCGGCCCGATTATACGACAAGCTATTCTATATCAATTATATACGGACAGGTGACAATACAGTCCGAAGCGGAATATCGCTTGCTGTGTGTATAGCGGATAGATGTAGGTCGTTGGGGGTCTTTTCTGGGTCGTCCGAGTAAATTCTGGGCCAGCGTTCGCCACTTGCGGCTCGTGCTTTTAGGGCTGATCGCGATGGCGGCGTACGGCGTAGTCCTGTGGGGCCTGCGCGGCTCCGCATACATGGCCGATCCGCTTTTCGATGCCTACCTCGAAATGGCTGGGAGCCTGATTGCGTTCACTTTCGCGGCGAACGCGCTGATCCGCTTCCGGGGAACTCACGACCGGATTTCGCTGATTCTGGCATTCGGATTTGTTCTCGCAGGGCTTATAGAGGCCGGAAGCAGCATGACTTTCTACCGCGGCATACTGACCGTGGGATCCGCGAGCACAAATATTTCTCTTGGTTGGCTGGCGGGCCGAACGCTGCTGGGAATACTTCTGCTGGCGGCTCTGTTGGTGGAGAGGCGGATACCGGTGTCGCGCGAACCCGGGAAGGAAATAACCGGCGTCACGTTGATCGTTGGCGTGGTGGCATATCTCACCAGCATTTTCTATTTTATGCTGCCGGAAGCCCCGAAAATTCAACCCGGGGCGATTGTTTCGCGTCCGTGGGATTTGCTGCCGGCCGCAATCTATGTGGCGGCAACGATTGGGTACGGATGGCGGCTGCGTCGCGCGCGTTCGGCGCTCGACCGGGCGCTCTTCATCGCTGCCGGGCTCAACGTGATTTGCCATGTGACGATCAGCGAGTCGCAGAGGGTGCTTGATGCGCCGTTCACGGTCGCTCACCTTCTGATGGTGTTGAGTTACGTCGTTGTGCTCGGTGGAACGCTCCTCGACAATTCGCGCCTTTTCGACCAAGTGAGCCGGCTCGCCGCCTGCGATTCCTTGACCGGTCTTGCCAACCACCGGCGGATGCTGGAAGTGATCGAGAATGAAATCGAGCGTTCGCGGCGGACGCGGCGCAGTTTTGCGGTGCTGCTGTTCGATCTAGACGGCCTGAAAAAGGTCAACGATCGGTTTGGACATCTTGTCGGAAGCCAAGCCATCAAGCGCCTGGGCAATGTTCTTCGGAGCAACTGCCGCGCGATTGATTCGGCGGCCCGTTACGGCGGCGATGAATTTGCAGTTGTGCTGGCGGAGTCCGGACAAGAAGAGGGCACGCAGGTGGCGGATCGCATCTGCGAATTGCTGGCGAATGATGGTCTGAAGCCGCACATTACCGTGAGCGTTGGAGTAGCGATATATCCAACCGATGGGACAACAATCGAAACGCTGCTCGAAGCCGCCGACGTCGGTCTTTATGAGATGAAGCGGCGCAACAAGAAGCCGTTCCATCTAAGCCAAGTTGCCGCCTGCCTGTAGAGCCTGCCGCCGGCCGGAGAGTTTTTTCATCGAGGGTTTGTAAAGCTGAATCTTCGGCGATCCTCAGGTTCGTGCCGGCGCAGGAAGGCACACGACTCGCGTGAACGGCTGTGGACCGATCTCTTCTAGTGAACGAATCCGACGTTGGGCTCAGGCCCTGGTCCCGGGCCTTCCGGCAGCGGCCCGAACTGCGCTTCGTATCGTCCGATATTTTCCTGGAGAGCGAGCATCAACCGCTTGGCATGCGCAGGACTCACGATCAGGCTGGCGACGAGCTTGCCTTGAGGAACCGTGGGAAAAAGGTAGACGAAATTAAGGGTGAACTCCTCGGCATTGTGATGGATCACCGCGAGATTGGAATATTGGCCGAGCAATTCCTTCTCGTCCGCCTTGATTTGAACTTGCTGCTGCTGGTTCGTGGGTTCAGCCATCGGTTTCTCCTGATATTTAACTCCTGTTCACTATAGCAGAGCGGCCAATCCTCCGGCACTTGCGACGAACATCTCCGGTCGTCTTCGATTGACGCGCGAGAAGGTTAATTGTAGTTTATATGGGAAGTTCAGCTAAGTTAACTATGCCGGGATCCGCTCAACAAAACACGGCGTCCGAAACCATACAGTCCTCACCCGAGAGTGCCGTTTCACGCCGGAAAACACCTCACGAAGCGTGGTGGTTTCTCGGCCCGGCATTCGTGGCGTCGGTGGCCTACATGGACCCGGGCAATTTCGCGACGAATATCGAAGGCGGGGCGCGGTTCGGGTACCAATTGTTGTGGGTGCTGTTGTGGTCGAACGCCATGGCCATTCTGGTGCAGTATCTCGCGGCCAAATTGGGAATTGCGACCGGCCTCACGCTCCCGGAAAATTGCCGCGCCGAATTTTCGAGGCCGGTCACGGTGGGGCTATGGATTGCGGCTGAAGTCGCGGCCATGGCAACGGACCTGGCCGAATTTCTCGGCGCCGCCCTCGGCTTTTATCTCCTCTTCGGAATCCACATGCTGCCGGCGGCCGTCCTCACCGGCGTGTGCGTGATGATGATCCTGGCGATCGAGCAACTGGGGTTTCAGTGGCTGGAGCGCGCCATCATGTTTTTCGTGGGTGTGATCGGAGTCTCGTACGCCATTGAAATGTTTCTCAGCAAACCGCCATGGCCGCCGATCTTGAAACACGTGATCGTGCCGGAGATTCATTCGTCTTCGATTTACCTGGCCGTTTCCATGCTGGGAGCGACCGTGATGCCTCACGTGATTTATCTGCATTCGGCGCTAGTGCTGCCGCGCCGCGAGCCCCTCGACCGAGAAGAGCATCATCACCGCAAGATGGAACTTCTTGACGTATTGCTGGCGATGAACGGCGCATGGCTGATCAATTCCGCGATGGTGGTGATGGCGGCGGCCGTCTTTTTCGGAAACGGTATACACGTTTATTCGATCGAGGCGGCTCATGACACGCTCGGCCCGTTGCTCGGAAAATTTGCGGGGGTGGCTTTTGCCGTGGCGCTGCTGTGTTCCGGCCTATCCTCTTCGACCGTGGGAACGATGGCGGGCCAGGTGATCCTTCAGGGCTTCATGAACTTCCGCATCAGTATTTTTCTGCGCCGGATCGTGACGATGATACCCGCCATCGCCGTAATCGCCTGGGGACTCGATCCCCTGAAAACGCTGGTGCTGAGCCAGGCGGTTTTGAGTTTCTGCCTTCCGTTCGCGATGATTCCTCTGTTGATGCTCACGCGGAGGAAGGATTTGATGGGGCTCCACGCGAATCGTCCCCTGACCAACGTGCTGGCGGCGTTTGCGACGTTCATCATTCTCGCAATGAACATCTGGCTTCTGGCTGCAATCGTGACTGGGAAATCCTGAATGGGCATACGAAAATCTCAGACGCCGGAAAGCAGAAGACAGTTCTGATGCCGTCTCCGCCACGAAGAGCAAACTCCCGCACGCCTTATTTGATTGCTCTGCTGTTGATTGCCTCGCTCGGAATCGGCGTGATTGTTTATTCCTTTAGCGGCTGGACCGCCTCTGCTAAAGCTCGAAAATTGCACAATCCTGTTGCTCCTACTCCAGAGGCATTAGCAGCCGGTAGGGCCATTTACATGGACCACTGCGCGCGCTGCCACGGAATCAGCGGCGACGGCAAAAGTGACAAAACTGACGAGCTTTCGGTTGCGCCCGCTGATTTTACGGACGCTCATAAATGGGCCGGGGTGACGGATGGAGAGCTTTACTGGCAAGTCACCAAAGGAAAAGACCCGATGCCCGGCTATGAGGATCGTCTGAGCGAAACGCAGCGCTGGCAGGTGGTCGACTACATCCGGGAATTCACTGGAAAATCCCGCTAGGACGATCGGACCGCGAGCGCGGGCGGAAACCTTCCTGTTTCGCGAAAAATGCCGTTGAAGAGTCCGCCCTTGTCTTCGCGTTAGTTCAATTTCGAGAGGGCTTCGGAAACTTCCTTCAAATCGGGCACGGTGGGTATGTCGTAGTTCTTCAGCCAGGCGATCTTTCCGTTGCCGTCGATGATGGTGATGGCGCGTCCGGTGATCCCCTTGTCCGCCAGGTAGACGCCGAATTTTTCGGCCACCGCTCCGCGCGGATTGAAATCGGCAAGCAACGGATAATGAATTCCCATTTTTTCGGCGAATGCCTTGTGCGACCAGGCGCTATCGACGCTCAAACCGAGCACCTGGGCGTTGAGCTGTTCGAATCTCTTCATGTCGTTGACGAAACACGCGTGCTCGTTCGTGCAGACCGGGCTCCAATCGAGAGGATAGAAAACAATCACCACATTCTTGCCTTTGAAATCCGAAAGCTTCACTTCTTTCTGATTCTGGTCCTTGAGCACAAAATCCGGAGCCATGGCTCCTACCGAAATCGCCATTGATTGATCCTCCCTGTTCGCCTGCGCGAAGAATTTCTCGGATTGCAGACTGGACAGCCGTTACGAGTGAACCATGATATCCGAAGCGCGCGGGATGGACAATTGCCTCGGACCGGAGGAAGCAGTATATGCACGGCTCGCGAGGCAAACCGGTCGGCCGCAGTTTTTCCATATTCGCGAGATAGCTTCTTGAAAACTTATAGCGAAGCCAGTGTCGGCCTATCGGCTATGAATCTTATTTTTTGCGCGATTGATCGAGCGCGTCCCAGGTCGAGTCAGGCAGGTCGATTAAATTGTTGAACTCTCCGGCGCCCCGCAGCCACAGGCCGCCGTCGATTGTCACGCATTCGCCATTCACGTATTCGGCTTGCGTGCTCAACAGGTATGCCGCGAGATTCGCCAGTTCGTCGTGGCGCCCAAAGCGCTTCATGGGATGCTCAGTGCGCGCGCGTTCTTCCAATTCCTTCAGCGGCATCAATCGCGACCAGGCTCCTTCGGTCGGAAAAGGACCGGGTGCGATCGCATTGAGACGAATCCGGTGTCGAGCCCATTCAACCGCGAGAGACCGCGTCATAGCCAGCACCCCGGCCTTGGCGCACGCGGAAGGGACCACGAATCCCGAGCCGCAATTCGCGGCGGCATATGTAGTGACGATATTGAGGATATTGCCCGGCTGCTTCGCCGCGATCCATTTCCGGCCGAGCGCAAGAGTGCAGTGAAACGTTCCTTGAAGCACGATCCCAACCACGGCATTAAAGCCGTTCGGCGAAAGCCTTTCCGTGCGGGCAATGAAATTTCCAGCGGCATTATTGACGAGCGTATCGACGCCGCCAAATTCTTCTTCAGCGGCCGCGAAAGCGTTTTCGACAGCCGCAAAATCGCGAATATCGGCCGTCGAATATCCTGTCTTTGCCCCTTTTTCGCGAATCGCGTCGCAAGTCTCTTTGAGCGGGGCCTCGCGCCGTCCGACCAGAAATAGATTGGCTCCCAGTTCGGCAAATCGCAGCGCCATCGAGCGCCCCAAACCGGTGCCCCCACCTGTTATGACGATCGTTCGTCCCTTCAACAGATCACTCTGGAACATAAGCCTCCTCCCAGAAACCGGTATGCTGGCCGGAATGCCGGCCCATTGCAAGTCATTCCCTTAGTCCTGCGGCAACGCAAAACCATGTGGTACGCACACCGTCGTTGTACTATTCAGTCCGGCGTTCAATTTTTAATGGAGGAGAATGTTCTCTATGGGGAAGTTCATCTTCGGATTAATCATTGGCCTAGTTATCCTGCCCGTCATTGCCATCATTTACGTCGGAGCCGGGCTGCTGCCAATCGGGGCCAATGATGCACCATTGCCGTTCGAGAAGGAGTTTGCGGGCGGAGCCGTATACCGGCGCATCGATCATCTGGCGCCCACGCGAGATATTTCAGAATTCAAGGCCGCTGACTATGCCGCTGGCTCGGATGTATATCAAAAGGACTGCGCCTTCTGCCACGGTTTGCCGCAACAGGAGGCGCCTCCGGTAGCCCAGGGAATGTTCCCGCACGCACCGCAGCTTTTTACCGCGAAGGGAACCGTCACGGACGATCCCGTCGGAGTGAGCTACTGGAAAGTGAAAAACGGAATTCGTCTGTCGGGCATGCCGAGCTTCGAGGCTTCGCTTAGCGACCAGCAAATGTGGGATGTGGCGGCCGTCGTTGCGCAGGCGGATAAACTCCCGCCCGAAGCGCTCAATGCGCTAAAACCACCAGCTTCGGCTGCGTCTCCATCGGCAGGCCCTACACCCTTACCCGCGAAAAAGTAACGTTCGAGATCGCGGACTCGCACTTGGGTTGCGTCAGAAGTCGGCGTGGAAGCGGAGCCCTGTGACCGTAACTGGTCCGCGAACCTGGTTATAGCCCGGATTGTTAATGTGCTGAAGGTCGAAAGAACCGAAGAAGCCCCGCCAGAGGTGCGCGGTGTAGAAACCCTCGAAGATTTTTTCAGGGCCGTAGGTGAGACCGCCGTCTCCGAGCAAAAACCCGAGACCGCCGAGCGCCAGATATTGCTGATGGGCTAACACGATCCCGTTCGCGACGAAGGCGACCCCAGCGCGATCATCGCGACGATGCCAGGAACTACCCATGGTAAAACCGCCGAGTTCGAGCGTGCGGTCGACTTCGGTATAGGCGAAAGACTCGTTGTGTCCATCGCTCCACCCCAGACGGCCGAAGACGCCCACCTGTGGTGTGATGTCCTGCTCGAAGTTCAGGCCAAAGCCGTATTTGTGACGTCCCTGGCGCCGCGTCGCGACGATATCGGGCGTCGAAGTCTCGTGGCCGAGAAAGTCGGCAATTGCTTCCTTGTAATTGCCCATGTCGGCCTGGTTGAGATAGCTCAACAGCCGGACCGCGCCTGCTCGGTGCGCGATCAGTTTCCCGCGAGCCTCCAGTTCGAAATTTTCCGCGCGAGCACGCGCAATATCTGCGTCGAGATTGATGCCGTTCGCCACTTTGGGCATCAGTGCTTCGGCGAATCGAGCCGTGAACCAGTGATCGTCGTATTCGAGGAGAACACCATCGGTGTAACCGCGGGTGTTCGCGGCGTAATCCCACGCGCCATCATTGTCGATAGTCCAATTGAGGAATTGCAGGTGGCTATCCGAGCCCCCTGTGTTCGCATCGAAAAAGTCGGCGAGATCAAATTTTCCGATGCGGAACTCGATGCGCCGCGCGGGAAGAGATGTGGCGAGATCGAGCTGGTCGCGGTCGGCTTCGACGCGCTCGCCGGTAAGCGGAATGATCTGGCGCACCATAAGCCGCGCAAGGTACGGAGTTGTTGCCAGCGGAATACCTTGGACCGTTCGTACCGAATCCAGATCGGTGACTCCTGCTAATCCGACGGCACTCCCAATACCACCGCCCGTCGCATACTCTACGTCGGCGAACACTTCGGTCGTATGCGAAAGTTCGTAGCCGGTGTAAAGCGTCAGAATGTGCGTAGTGGCGCTCTGAGCCTCGGGGGTCAGGCTGTTCGGTCCGCTGTATTTTGCCGGGAACGTCGGATGCCACTGAAAAACGACGTTTGCTTGCCCGGAGATCCAATAGCGGCTCGTTTCGGAGTGGGGGAACAGTGTAAGCACGTCCGAAGAGGAGGAATCATCCGTGGGGGGCGCGGCGGATTGATTCGGTGTCTGGCCGTCCGGGGCAGGATTTTGGGCGCACGCGAGGCAGGCCGCCATCAGGAACGCGGACAGCAGACAGGAAATTCGCGGCACGAGTTGGAGAATGAAACGGCGCATTTTATCGTGGATCAGCATCTTCGCGGAAGCAGGTGCCCGCGGTCAGAAGTAAAACATGGCGCTGCGTGCGAAAAGTTACATGAGCGTTAAAAGACGCTTCGTTGAAACATTGGTATCGAAAAGACCCACTCTTCTCGAACAGATAATCTGATCAAAGAAAGTCTGATCGACGCAAAGGCTCTGCTCGTAGAGCCTGGAACGCAGCCGGAACCCAGAACCCCGGTCCCTATGCTATGCTTGCTGCCGCGGAAATTTCGCGCGCAATCGGCGTTTCGAGCGGAGTTCCCTTGGCGGGCGGTTGGTTCCGTATCGGACCTTGCACGCCATTCCCAAACGCCTATATACTATACCAGGATAGGGTAGTCAATCGAAAATGTCGCATCTCGCGCGCGAAAAACTGGATCTCCTGAACCGCACCAAAAAAGTTGTGGGTCAACTGGAATCCGTTCAGCGGGCGCTGGAACAGGACGCTCCTTGCGCCGATGTCCTTCAGCGCCTGGCCGCCGCTCGCGGCGCGATCAACAGTCTCATGGGAGAGTTGCTCGAGGATCACATCCGCAATCATATGCCCCGCAATTCGAAGTCCGCGGAGGAAGCATCGGAAGATGTGATCGAGATCGTCCGGACTTATCTGAAGTAGCGGCGCAACCCAACTGCTCTTGCGGTTGCGGGCATCCCAATTGCCCATGAGGGCCATCTTTAGTAGTCTCTACCATTGCGCTTACATCGATGGCTCCGGCCTATGAAATCAGGGGTGAAGAATTTGCGGGGAAAATCTTGCCTGTATATTGCGTTTCTGGTCGTCGCGGCAGGCTTTCTTTCATCGTGCCAGCAAATTATCAATTATCCGGCGCCCACGATCGGGACGCTCTCGCCTAGCAGCGTAAACGCCGGCCAATCCACATTTAATTTAACGGTCACGGGCACGAACTTGACCCCCGCATCCAATGTGAATTGGGGGACCCAACCCCTTGTGACCTACTTTCAAAGCGTCAACAGTTTGTCCGCGACGGTTCCCTACACCCTTATCCAGAATCCAGGGACGGTCTACATCTCGATTACGACACCCCAACCTGGCGGTGGAATTTCACTTCAACTTGCTTTCACGATTAACCCCACGACCAGTCCCGTGCCGCGGATCTCTTCGATATCTCCCACGACCGTGATGGCCAACGGCGGCACATTCACGCTCGATGTGACCGGCACGAATTTTATTTCCTTATCGAACATCATCGTGAACGGCACGGTAATGCCGACTTCCTTCGAGAGCTCGACTTCTCTCGAAGTCTCCTCGGTGCCCGCTGCTTTCGCGAATTCCGCGGGCTTGCTTCAAGTGGTGGTGGCAAATCCGCCCCCGGGCGGAGGCAGCTCGAATACGGTCACGCTGACAGTGGCAAATCCGGTGCCGACAATTGCGTCGATTTCCCCGACAAGCAACCAAGCTGGCGCCAACGCAGGAACTCTGACGGTAACCGGATCAAGCTTTGTAACGAACGCGGCGATTTTATTCAATGGCTCCCCACGCCCAACGTCGGTCGCATCGGCGACCTCGATGACCACTCAGTTGACCGCCGCTGATTTCCTGGAAGCGGGGGTTAATCAAATCCAGGTAGTTAACCCCGCTCCTGGTGGTGGAGCGTCCAACATTGTGCCCCTTAGCGTCGACCCCACCGATTCAACCGGCTTGCCTGTCCTGGTGGACCTGGCTCCCGACGGTACGCAAGCCGACAGCGGCATTTGTGGCGGACCGGCGAACTGTGCCGGCGGCGCACAGGGTCTTACGCTGACTACCTCGGGCCCGTCGGTTGATATGACCGGTGAACGTGTAGTCTTCGCTTCCATCTCCGGCAATCTGCTCACGATACAGACGAATTCCGCGAGCCAGATTTACCTGCGGGATACATGCCTCGGCGTCGCAACTTGCAGTCCCACGACGTTTCCGGTGGTGATTTCAGCAAGCGGAGGCACGCCGAACGGGCCAAGTTCCGAGCCCACGTTGGACAGCGCGGGAACCGATCTTGCTTATGCGTCTCTGGCAAGCAATCTTGTCAACTACGTGAACGTGCCGCCAGGCTCCGGAGTGAGCCAGATTTATTGGCAGCCGGCTTGTTCCGGCAGCACCGGCCCGTGCACTTTATCGACATCGACGACAGGTTCTACGACGGCGACCGCAACGCCCGTGCTGGTTACACTTGCCGCCGACGGAGTGAATCCCGGCAACGGGAATAGCTACAATCCCTCGATTAGCGCGGACGGTCGCTATGTGGCGTTTGTATCGCTGGCAACAAATCTTGTCTCCAACGCGCGGGTCGACGGCGTGACCCCGCAGGTCTTTCTGCGCGACACATGCACGGGCGTTACGCCCTTGACGCAAGCGGGAGGCAGTTGCATCCCTATTACATATCTGGTTTCTTCGCCGGACGGGGTTACACCCGGCAACGGTGCGAGTTCGCATCCGGTTGTTTCAAATCTGGGAGCGTACGTTGCGTTTCAGTCATCCGCATCGAATCTCGGGGCTTCGGCGCCGAATCTCGCCAATCCCACACAGGAAATTTACGAACAGACGGAGTGTCAGATTATGACTCCCGGCTGTATTCCAACCATACTTTTGATGTCGACCCCTGATGGCACCACGCCGGCATCGAACCCTAGTCTGGAGCCAGCAATTTCATTTGACGGACGGTTCGTTGCCTTTGCTTCGGCGGCTCTGAATCTGGGAGCCAACGGGATTCAGCAGATTTTTGTTCGCGATACCTGCATTGGCGCCCTCACGACCTGCGCTACGTCAACGATACTCGTCTCCACCTTTAACGGAGCCCTCGGAGACAATCTCAGCGAAAATCCGAGCATCAATTCAAATTCGACGGGTTCCGGCCAGTTTATCGCCTTCGCGTCGCTTGCATCGAATTTCGGCGCGAATGTCGCCAACGGCGTTGAGAACATTTTTGTGCGCGATACGTGTCTTTCTCTGGTCACCACGACAACCTCCTGCGCCCCCGGCCTGGCTCTCGCCAGTCAAGGTGCCGGTTCGTCTCCACCGGCGGCTAACGGCAACAGTGTGATGCCGTCCGTCAGCGGCGACGGACACACGGTGGCGTTTCTTTCCTTCGCGAGTGATTTGGTTCCTCGCGACACGAACTCGCTGGAAGACATCTTCCTCGCCGCGACGTCCTACTGATTTTCATTTGGGTCGAATAACCGGGAGAGCGAGCAGGTCTAGGTCTAGATGTCTATGCGGGCGAATCGCAATCGCTTTAAGAATCAGGTGTTTTGTGAGGCGGGCAGGCGCAGCCCCCCGCAGACGGGGGTCTGGAAGGAATAACGTCGGCAGAAGGGCTTGGACGGGCTGGAAGTTGCCCCGGCTCCTTTTCTCGGAACCGTCGTCCCCGCTTTCGCAGCTTCCAACCCGCACGTATATCATGCCAAGGTGTGCCGTCGTGAACCCATGGTTCAGATGGTTCATTTTTTCGGTACATGGGTTTTAGTACTCGCCCGCGCGAATGGGTCTGTGAAGGCACTGATCTCCGAATGATGGCAAATCGATGGTTACTTAGTGAGCCGAAGAAGCACTTCCGTTGTCTTTCCCGAACGCACCAGGATTCGTTTCGACCACTCGGAGTATGCATCTGGTGTGGCGGCCCGCAGGTCATATTGCCCCCTCTCGAAGCGCACAAACCGAAAGCGGCCGCTCGCATCCGTGCGCGTGGCGTGAGGATGCAGCCCGTCGGAGGTTTGCACGGTCACGCTCGCATTTGCCACAGGCATGCCGGCGGCATTCACTACTACTCCCGCCAGTATACCCAGCGCCGTTCTTCCATTGGCGGGAACGGTGATTGCGCATGCCACCGCGATCAGGCAGCCGTATCGAAAATGTCGCATCAGAACCTCCGAACCAGCCTGGACGAGCCATCTCATATCTCTCGACGTTGCGCGGTGGATCGGACTGAATCGGATGTTCTTGAAGCGAGATCGGCCGGGTAGCCCGGACCGACTCACTTTCCCAACGGCTTGGCAGCCTGAGGATCGCCCGGCGGTTGCTTTTTCTATTGAGTCGTTGTATTCGGTTGCGCCTGCCGGCAGGTCTGAATAGACGGCACAGGAGACGAAATGGCTCGTTATCTTTCTTCGCACACGCTGGCCTGCTTGACGCGCCAGGGCGCCGATGAACTCGCGCGGCGGCTGAATGGCGGAATGAAAGTGGTGGTGCGGCGCGTGCTCGTCAACATGCACGAAGGCAAGATGATCGTTGAATTCGATGCGCCGACGCGCGAAGATCTGGAGCAATGGCTCGCGGCCGAGAGCGTACACTTCGATTGGCTATTGCGTGTGGAACTCGAATCTATGGGAGCCGGATTGAAGCCTGTCGAGTAGCGCCGTGGAGCCGCATCGAAACAATGCCGTTCGAAGCGACGGCGGGCGCCGTAGCAGTACTTCTAGGCCGGCGTTCGGCCTGGACTGAGCAAAACTCATTGCCGTTGGTGCGATGCAAGGTGTATTCTGCAGCTTCGTATGACGCGCCCCCGGAGTTTCTCTCACGGCTGTTGTTGTCGATGCTCTTGTGCGTACGTGTGCTCTGGCGCGGGCAGTCTAGGCATCTAAGAAGCCGATTCCAGCTTAGATTCTGAGCCCACCGCCGGAGGGACTTGGCTGGTGGGTTTTTTATTGATGGGCCAATCAGTTTCAACGAACGTTACTTAATTCGAGGAGGAGAGATCCATGTCCGATTACGCGCATCCCGAAGTACTGGTCTCGACGCAATGGGCCGCCGACCATCTGAGAGATCTCAAGATTCGTTTGATCGAAGTGGACGTCGATACCACGGCCTTCGACCAGGGCCACATCCCCGGCGCAGTGGGGTGGAATTGGCAGACACAATTGCAGGACAACATTCGCCGCGACCTGATCTCCAAGCCGGCTCTCGAAAGTTTGCTGAGCCAGTCGGGCGCAACGAACGACACCACCATCGTGCTTTACGGCGACAATAACAACTGGTTCGCGGCCTATGCTTTCTGGCAATTGAAATATTACGGGCACAACGACGTGCGCCTGATGAATGGCGGACGGAAGAAGTGGGTTGAGGAAAAGCGGCCCCTGACCACGGACGCGGCGAAAGTGGGCTCAACCACCTATCGCGCCACCGGTCCCGACGAATCGCTGCGCGCCCGAAAAGAGCATGTCTTCGCTCTCGTCGATAAAAAGAGCAAGGGGCAACTCGTCGACGTGCGCTCGGTGGACGAATTCACGGGGAAAATCATCGCGCCGCCGGGCATGAGCGAAACCGCCCAGCGCGCGGGCCACATTCCGGGCTCCGCCAATATCCCGTGGGCGCAAGCCGCGAATGAAGACGGCACTTTCAAATCGGCCGAACAGTTGAAGCAGCTTTATCAGGGAAAGGGCGTCAGCGGCACGGACGAGGTTATTGCCTATTGCCGTATCGGCGAGCGCAGTTCGCACACTTGGTTCGTGCTGAAATACCTGCTCGGCTACGACAACGTCAAAAACTACGATGGCTCGTGGACGGAATGGGGAAATCTGGTGGGCGCGCCGATCGAGAAGGAAATCGCGGCCGCCGCGCGATAGGTTCCTCTTCCACTAATTTAATTTTTCGGACAGCGCCGGACCGCCAACCGCGGCGGGGCGCGCCGCCATCAGGGAATAGCGCCCGGCGGAATTCCCTTGGCACGCTTCATCCCGCAGCGTATCGATCTTCGACGAAATATCCGCGCGCTCTTTCCATGGAACACGCCGGAGGCTAAAAAAGTCACGGGTCAACACTCGCAAGTTTCCCGCTTGTCAACTCGTTCTGCACCACGGCCAGAGCCTCGCTGGGGGGGCCGATCCTCCGGTAGCGGCTTGCTTCCACTACTTGATGCTCGTCGAAGGAGAAAAAGAACTTTCTGCCGGCGAAGTCATATTGATAGCGTTTCGGCAGCCATATTCCAGGAGCCACTTCCGTTTGCTCCATCGCGACGGTTCCCCCGCGGTAAAGTTTCCCCAGGATGCCTGCGCCGAACGAAATATCATGCGTGATATGCGCTTCGCCGCGGGCTAGCTGATCGGATTGGCGGTCCACCCAGATTTTGGCAGTCACGTGCGTGAGCGCATCTTGAAACATGGAATGAGGCCGATATGCGGGGTTCGGATCGAGATTGAAAACATCGCATACGCGCCCATCGCACGTCTCCTGACCCATGGGCTTCACCAGAAAAGCCTTGTCGATTGCATCGATGAACTCAGCTCGTTCTTGTTTTCGTTTTTCGAACTTATCCTGTTCCGTCCTGGACTTCGAATTATCCCCCTTAAGTATCATCTCGAGGAGCATTTCCCAGGATTGCAGTTGGCGGCGATAATCCGCCGGATCGGTAGGTGTTGTGCCGTCCTTGAGAAGGATTTTCAAAGTTCCGCTTCCGGTTGGAACGACGCGGTATGTCTTGTCCTCGACAACCCGGGGATTCGGGCCGCCTGTTCGGTCCAGGTGCCGCTCGATACGATCGAATTGTTCGATCTCGTTGTCATCCCGGTGCTGATTCGCAATCAGCTTTTCCGCTCGAGCGTGCAGATCCGCTTCGGTCGGCACGAAGGCCGAAGACTGCTCCGCGGCGCCTTCATTGTTCGACGGACGGTTTGCCGGAGCAGAGGATTCTTGGGGTTTCGCCGAGGCAAGCGTGAAACCTGCCACTGCCAGGGTCGCGGCCAGGATCGGGAGTGCGCGGTAGTTGGACACCTGTAATCTATCCCCAGTAGTGGGATTCTCGGTGGATGGGCACCGGTTGTAACGTCTATTATACCGGATTCGCAAGCGCTAAGGTTCGGCTTGTGCGTTCGATTTACTTCCGCACGGGAACTACTTTGTTTCCGGCGGTGTTTTGGGCAGCGGCGTAATTACAACCGTGGTGCGGGGGTCCAGCTT
>Ga0182024_10011341_pt1 | contig 17922 bp, 13 predicted proteins | sample P32metaG_FD_120480 | JGI IMG/M metagenome (GOLD analysis project Ga0182024, IMG submission 120480) | Permafrost microbial communities from Stordalen Mire, Sweden - P3-2 metaG (Illumina Assembly) | ecosystem: Environmental > Terrestrial > Soil > Wetlands > Permafrost | place: Sweden: Stordalen... | reverse complement strand
TGCGGCGAAGAAGAGCCGCCCGTTGCCGGCGTCGACGTAGTGCAGGTCGAGCACGTCCTTGAGAAAGTCGTACATCTCCTTGGAATGCTTGGTGTAGAAGATCGCATGGATGCCGGTGATCACTCTGTCCCTCTTCCCTCGAACTACGGCGCTTCGCGCGCTCCGCTCAGGATGACATTACTACTTAGAGGGCCCAAATGGCGCGCCATCCACCCTTGTCGTGGTACAGATCGATCAGCGCGAGCCCCGCGGCCCTCTGCCCGGCGTCGACGGTCGCAAACGCCGCATCGGAGAGTTGTTTCCGCATCACGACCGTCTTTCCGATGTGCCGTCGCCAAATCACGGCGGTGTCGTCGTAGTGGAAGGGCTGATAACCCTTGGCCGCGGCGCGTCGCTCGAACGCCGTTAACGTCGCTGCGTCGGCAAGATACACGCTCGCGGTGTCGCCGGGCGAAAGATGTTGCACGAAGATTCCAGCCTCGGGCGAGACGCCCGCGCCGCTCTTCTGATGAATAACGACGCGATACGGGACGAGCCCCTTCCCGGCAAGGCTCGAGACCATCGCGACGTAGCGCTTGCGGATCCTCGGGTCGCCGGGATCGACGTCGATGTCGGCGGCGCGTCCTTCTTTCGTGTAGTTTACTTCGAGCATGAAGAGCTCGGTCGCCGGATCCCGTTTCTTATCGCCGCAGACGGTCGGCACGTTATCGGGCTCTCCGTCGAGGATCGCGACGATCGGGCTCCACGCATTCCACGGAAGGTTCGATATGTCGAGCGTCCGCGGCGGTCCAGGTTCGAACGAACCGGCGAACGCGTCGCCGTTGCGCGCGAAGACGTGGAGCGACAGACCGAGCGGCGCGTACGTGGCCGCGCAATACTGCAGCGCTTTCCATGCGAGCGACAAGAAGTGACGCGGACACGACGTCGAGGAAGCCGTTGCCGGATCCGCGCGCGTGCTTGCGATGGGAACCGTCGCTGCGCCGAGTACGAGGGCGAGAGCGAGCGCCGCCTTGATGGCGTGCTGCGCGGCAAAACGAAAACCGAAACGGTAGATCATCAATCGGTTTTTGCAGCGGCTGGCAAGCTATCTTCGGGCAGACCTAACGCCAAGGCGACGCCTAAACCGCGCGCGATCAAAGCGCGTTTAATTAATCTAAACGTCGCAGCCTCCAGAGTGAGCGATGAGCGACGGCGCCCTTCATTGGTGTCGCGACGGTTCGACAGCTTCCGTCAACCGCCTACTGAAGGACCTCGATACCGCTTGAAATCCGGGTGTCGAAGGGGACTGGACGCGCCAAGCGCCTTTCCCATGCAACAGATCCTCGCATTTTTCCAAACTCAACCGAATTAGGTTCCGGCCGCATCTCGCATTAACGGTACTGCTTGCGACGCCACTGCTCAATCCGCGAAATCGGAGCTCGGCTCTAGCACGGGCAGACGGGCGGCGCTCAGGTTCGTGCTCTCGCGGCGCCGTAACGGCTCGGTAATCCAGCGCGCGAGCATCTCCGCCCGCTCCAGCAGCGGCGCATAATCCTGCTCATCCTCCGGCGTAAAGTATTGGGCATAGACCGCGCCGATCCGGTCGCGTACCAGTGCATCGACGTGACGCAAAAAGCCAGGTCGCCAGCCGGGCGTCACCACCCGATGCTTTCGTAGTGAGTGCCGAAGCATCGCGAAGGCGATCAGGGCCTTCCAGGTACGCCACGCGAAAAGCTGTCCCGATCTCCCATCGACGACGGCAGCGAGAAACGAAGCGAGCGAAACCGACTTGATGTTCGCAACGATCTGCGCCGGGATTGAGCCACGTACGCCACTTTTTGCGCGTTCATCGGCTTCCCACGGATTCCAGCGCCAAAGCTTCGCAAGCAACGTCGGAAGATCGATCCCGATGAGAGCAGGGTCGCCGTTGACGGCGAGCACACACATCGCATTCTTCAGACAGGACGCACATTGGCTGCAGGCTGCGGCATCTAAGGGCACGTTCCAGCACGAATATTGAAGGTCGGCCAAATCGCGATAGCGGGTCCAAAGCAGTCTTTGAACCGAGTCCTGATGCAGCGGAGAGGAGACTGACGAATAGATGAGGTTGAACGGCGCAAGCAACGTCGAGAGGGCGCGTTGGGTGACACCGGAGTACATGAAATGCTTGTATTGAATCACCCGGCCGTCGACGATTGCGTTCTCTTGCAGTTCCGCCTCGGAAGCGAGAAAGACGTGCGTCGCGCCGATCGAAACGCCCACGATTAGCGCGTTGCTGAAATACAAGAACGCGTCGCTCAACTCGCTGACGGCGATGGGATAGCGCTTCTCGGACCAACCGAAATGGTTCGCCCAAATCGCGCGGAGGTCCGATTTCACCTCGAAGAACCCTACCTCGCGTCGCTTGATAATGTCCTGAAAGACCTGCCGCCTGCGCTCGGTCTCGTGATCGAAAAACGGTTTCATCGGAGAGGTCGTGGCGACCAGAGCCGGCCGTTTGGTTAGTTCGCAGAGGAGCGCGGCCTGCAGCAGGCTGTCCTTCCCTCCGCTGAAGGCGGCGACACATCGGCCGAAATCCGGAAGCGGCGTCACTTCCGGCAAATCTTCGTCGCCCTCCACGATTTCGATCGAGCGAGTGGTATCGCTCGTGCCGCGGAGGGCTTCGAGGGTCGTGGTACCGGCGTCCATAAGCCGTAGCCACCATTCCGTTTCACCCGATCCCAGGCGAACCGGCAATTCGATGCGGCACGGCCGCAACAGCATCCACTGCGGGTGGAGGCACAGCATTGCGACGATCCACCACAACCGTAGCGGAATCGCTCGGCAATCGATCGATTCAGGGTAATCTATTCGGAAGCTCGTCTTTCGATAAAGCGAAGTTTCCGGGGCGATCTGCCAGCGAAAGGTCACGGCGTGCGCTTCGATCTCGGGCGCAGCCAGCCGGATCACCGTCAGCAGACTCGCAGGCGCTTCAATCATCGACGCCCGTGCCAAATCCAAAGCTCGCATATTCGCACCGCAAGGCATTCATGAAAACCTTCGCCGAAAACTTTCCGACGAACGTCGCCCGTCCTTCAGAAGCCAATCTCCGGCGCATGTCGACGTCCAAAAGAAGCCGGCGGAGCGCGTTCGCCAGCGCCGTTGTATCGCCGGGCTCGACCAGCAGCGCGTTCTCTCCGTCGGTGACGTCTTCGGGGATTCCGTCGACGCGCGAGGCAACGATGGGAACTTCGGCCTGAAGCGCTTCCAGCAGTGAAAGCGACCCGCTTCCCTCAGCTAGCGACGGAAGAACGAAGACATCCGCGCAGCGCAGATACTCATATGAACTAGGGACGAAGCCCGGGATCGCGACACGATGGGCGATGCCCAATTCGCGTGCGAGCAAACGGTGTTGCTCGAGAAGCGGGCCACCGCCGACGAGTACGGCCTGAAACTGAATGCCGTCGTCGGCCAGCTGCTTGAGCGCGCGCAAGAGTACGGGTAATCCTTTCCGCGTCTCGTGTCGCGAGACGGAAACGATCGTCGGAGCGGCTCCGCTTGCGGTCGTGATGGATCGTCGTTCGCCCATCTCTTCCGTAAACGCGGTTTCGGAAGCGTACGGCAAGACGCGCACGCGCAAGTTGTCTCCGAAGCTGCGTAACATGAGCCGGCGCGTCGTCTCGTAGTTCACGTAAGCCCGATCGGAACGAAGATAACCATCGGTTTCATAACGACTGACCACCAGCGCCGTCCAGTAATACTCGACGGCGCGTTTGAGTTTCACCCAAAGGCCGTGCGCACGGTCGACGTTGAGAAACTTTGCCCGAGCCGAATTGAGCCTCGTGTCGAATCCGGTGACCAGGGATGTGACCGCTATGCCGCGGCGTCGAAAATGGGAGCTGACGCGGACGCCGACCCAACTCCAACCTTGGAAACAATGGATCAGGTGCGGCCCGGAACGACCCTTTAGAAACTTCTGCACCGCGCCGACGAGAATCGGTCCGTTGAACGGCAGCATGTAGTGGGTGAACGGTCTAAAGGGCGACCAGACGTGATGCACGACACCGATGTCCGTCTCAACGATATTGCTACGACGGCTCACGCAAAAGATGTGCGGTTCGAACCCAATGCCCTGAAGCGCCCGTGCCTGCGTTCGAACGTAACGCGCGTGGCCACCGATCCCCGTCAGCGGATCGCTTCCGACGACGAGACTGATCGCACGCATCTTGCGGCGTTTTCGGGTCGGCCGCCGTCTCGGCCTTTCGCGTTCGCCACGCCGGCCCATCCCGCGGTTACTAGGTCAGGTCCTTTGATAAAATGACGCTTCGATAGCGCTTGCCGGGCCATCGTACGGACTCGACGAGTTCGAAGCTGCGTCTTTGATAAAATGCCACGAGGTCGTTCGCAGCCTCCGCGGTGTCTAGTGCAAGATGTCGCTTCGACGCTGCACGTGCCTCGTGCTCGAAAAGTGTCAGCAATGTGCTTCCAATTCCGCGTCGCTGCAGTTGAGGCTTGACCGCAAGCTGCACGAAGAATGCGAGGTCATTCCTTCTGCACCAACGACTTGGACTTCGCGGATAAGGTTCAAGGTAGACGGTTCCCGTCGCGACGACCTCGTCACGGATCGATCCGACGAACGCAACTCCGCGCGAGAGTCGCTCCAAGGTGCGGGAGCGATCTTGCGTTGCGCCGGAGTCGCTCAGACCGCGCGACACGAGCGGTGCGTACGCCACGTGCAGCAAGCGTCCAACGCGGTCCACGATTTCAGCTGGTATTTCCGAGCGTGGCTCGAAGCGGGTCCACTTCAGTCTCAGCTGTATGTCGTCGTGGTCGCGTTCGATCCTCAGCTCCTCCGTTCTCTCCCGCGCCGTTGCAGACGATGACGGTGATAAGCGCCGCCTCAACCGTGATTTGGCCGTTGGCATCGCTTCATTTTTGTACCTTCGCTTCGTGGAAGCTGATGAAGATTCAGGTTCGAGACGGCTCGATTCCTTGCGGAAACGTAAACCGGTTACCCGGGTCGAGTTTTGCCTTAACGTGGCGCAAACGCGCGTAGTTCTCGCCGTGATATCGGTTCCGCCAGTCCACGAGGTCGAGGTCGCAGTAGTTGCGATAGCTTTTCATCGCGGTGTGCGGATCGAGCGTGGCGAACGCTTCGCGGACCCAGGCGAACGCGTGCGTGGCGACGCGAGGCTCGCTCCAGTAAGTACAGTATTGGATCCAGTACGTCATCTTCCGGTGCGGAAATGCCGTTGCGGCCGGCGCGACGTCACTGACGGCGCCACCGAAGGTCTCGAAGTGCAGGACGCAGCGCACGTCGGCCGGCGCGCGCTCGACCAGCGCCGCCGCCGCCGCGATCGCCGCTGCGCCAAGCGGCTTTTCACCGTAGCTTGACTTCAGCTTCCAACTGGATCGCGCCGCCCCGTAACCGGCGAAACGTGCGACGCCGTCGATGTACGGCATCGACTCGAGCGAAAACTCGCGGGCGTTCGCGCGCGAGAACGCGCCCTCGAGGCTCCGTTCGAGCGCCGCTTCGTTTCCCAGGTACTCGCCGACGACGCGCACGCTTTTGGTTGGACTGTTCTGCAGCAGGCAAGCCGCGACGAGCTCGCGGGATTGCGCCGGCGCCCACGACATCCACCGCTGCAGCACCTCGTTCGCGTGCGTCAAGTCCCACTCGAGCGAAAAGATGACAACGCGCGGCGGGACCTCGAGCAGCGAGAAGAACAGGTCGGTGACGACGCCGAAATTTCCGCCGCCGCCGCCGCGAGCCGCCCACAAGATGTCCTCGCCATCCGGATCGTGCGCCGAGTCGCGCAGTCGTCCTTCGGCATCGATCAATCGGACGCGCGCGAGTCGGTCGACCATGAGCCCGTGGCGCCGGCCGATGAGACCGAAACCTCCGCCGGTCGTTAGGCCGGCGATCGCCACCGAGTGGCACGTCCCCGCCGGTAACGTGCGGCCCACGTCGGCGAGCCGATGGTACATCGTATCGATGTCGGTGCCCGCCCGAATGCGCGCGCTTGTCCCGTCAGGGCTCACGTCGACTCCGCGATATCGGCTCACGTCGATGACCACCCCGCCGTTGTTGAGCGAGAAGCCCTCGTAGTCGTGTCCGCCGCTCCTGATCGCGATCGGCCCGCCGCCTTCGTTGGCCCAGCGTATCGCCTGGGCAATCTCGTCGGGATCTGAGCAGAACGCAATCGCGCGCGGGTGCAGATCGAGCCGCGCGTTTACGTTCCGGCGTGCCGCGTCGTACCCGCGGGAGCCGCGTAGCAACGTCGTAGCCCGCGGCGCCGAAGCTCGTCCCGGGATCGTCGCGATCGTGGCGAAGGCGCCCGCAGCCGAAACGAAGCCGGAGCGTGAAATCATAGGGCTATCATGCAACGACGAATGGGCTCCAGCGCTCCCCGAGACCATCGACGATAGCGCTTGGATCGAAGGCCGTCGCCATCAAGGCGGCAAAGCCCCGGCGGCCTTCGATCGACGCGGCCGAACTGGTGAAGCCGTGAGTTGCTAAAACGACTGCCTCGACGCCGTCGGCGGCGGCTTTGCCACTCGCGATCCCGGCGGCGGTTCCGGTCGTCGCCGCGATTCCCGCGGCTTGCGTGGCCGCGAGCCCAAGGGCGTGCCGCGCTTGCGTTTTGTCGAGTCGCATCACCCGCGCCGCGGCGGCAACGGCGCCGAATCCCCCGAGTGCGGAGCGGGCGTTCCAGGTCCGATCGAATGCGCCGTCGCCAACGCTGCGATGGAGCCGCGTTTGGAGTTCGCATCCCGTCGCGATTGCCGCGACCAACACCTCATCGGAAGCGCCGGCGAGTTGACCCGCGGCGATTGCGGCCCCGAGAATCGCCGCTGCGTCGCGCAATGCGGGATCGGCCGCAATGGCGGTGGCGCCGGACACAGCCGCGCGCGGAACATCGCCGTATGCCGCGAGCGCCTTCTCGACCAGCGTCGCGCCGGCGTCGAAGCGCGTCGTCGCGCGCCGTGCCGCTTGGAGCAGCACGCGCGCCGCAGCGCAGGCGGCGTCGTAGGATGCGCCGCTGTGCGGCGCCACCATGAATGCGGCGACGGCATCGGAGACGTCGGACGGCGCGCTACCGTTATACATGGGCGACACTCGCCCGAGGAATCGTCAACGCGACGAGCGCGTCGAGTGAAGCGGACGTTTCAAGGGTTCGGACCGCATCCGACAGCGACTGCGCGACGCCCGGGCCGAGCCGCGGCTCGACGAGCATCTCGACCTTCGAAAAAAGTTCTTCGTCGGTAAGGGGCCGCGCGAAGCTGCCGCGGGCGTGCTCGACGTGCTCCTGCAATAGCGTGTCGTCGGTCAACCGTACGTCGAGGCGCACCTCGTCGCGCGCAATCGACGGATCGGCGACGAGCCGCGTCTTCGCGCGGATTGCGCGCACGTCGTCGCGCCGCACGCGCCCGGTCGCGTACTGCGCGAGACCGACCCGGCCGTCGCAGAGCGCTGCCGCGATTCCGTGAATCGCGCTGAAACGTGCTTCGAGTCCGTCGGTGGGGTCCGGGTTGCCCATGAGTTCGGGAACGAGCGGATGGCAGCGCGCCTCGATCGAGACGATGTGCGCCGGATCGCCGGCGCGTGGCGCCAGCGCGAGCGCGGCATCGATCGACGGATGCGCGACGATGCCGCATGGGTACGGCTTGTAGGTATTCGACAACAGTTCCCAACGATCGCCGAAACCGTCCAGCATTTGCGCCGGATCGAAGCGCGTGGATAGTGCGGCGGCAAACCCGTTGCGGGCTTCGAAGACATCGGCCGGTGCATCGGCGCCGGCGCGCGCGAGAAGCGCTGCCATGATGCCGTTCGCCGCCGCCTTGCCGGGATGGAACGCTTTGGTCATCGTGCCGAAGGCTTCCCGATGTCCGAGCGTCATCGACGTCGCCAACCGAATCGCGCGAGCCAGCGCTGCATCGTCGAAGCGGTACATCAACGCGGCCGCGACCGCTGCGCCGACGACTCCGCACGTTCCGGTGATGTGCCAGCCGCGATCGTAGTGCTCCGGAGAAATCGCGACGCCGACGCGCAACTGCGCCTCGCAACCCAAGGCAAAGGCCGTGAGGGCTTCCGTCCCGCTCGGCGTCGTTTCCTCGGCGAGCGCAGCGACGACGGCAAGCGTAGCCGCTCCGGCATGGATGACCGTGGCGAGATGCGTGTCGTCAAAATCATCGACGTGGGCGGCGAAACCCATCGCAAGCGCGGCGAAATGCGAATCGGCGCGCTCGACACGGCCCAGAATCGGCACGCGGCGCGAACCCCCGAGTTGCCCCGCGGCCGCGAGGATGGCGCCGACCCCCGCGTGACCCGCGGCCCCGGCCGCCAGGCCGAGCACGTTGAACAACGACCGCTTCGCCTCGCGCGCGACCAGACCGGAAAGCGGCGTTTGCGCCGTGCGACCGATTTCGCGCGCGAACGATTCGGCGACCGCGGTCATCTAGGTACCGAAGTACTGCGCGTATTTGGTCTTGAGCTCGTCGCTGTTCTTGAGCACGCCGTTCGGATCGTCGTGGAACAAACGGATCCGCGAGATCGGAATCCGAGAAGCCGGCTCTTTCATGCCGACGCGTACGGACCGCAAGCCGCCGAAGTCGATCAGCATTTGCTGCGTCTCTTTGCTGTAGAGATAGGCATAGAACAGGCGCGCGGCATCGGGGTGCGGCGCGTCTTTCATGACCGCCAGCGGCGAGGTTTCGAACGGCGTGCCTTCGGGCGGATACACGAGTACGATCGGGCTGCCTTGCGCCTGCAATTGAAACACGACATACTCGTTACCGCCGGCCATGATGGATTGTTCGCCACGGCTTAGCACCTTGGGCGGTTCGGTCGAGGACTGTACTTGCATCACGCCCTGCGCACCGAGCTTCTGCATGTAATCCCAACCGAAAGCCTTGATCAACTCGTAGTCGGCCGTCATCTCGCTACCGCTGTAGGCAGGATGCGCTTTGACCATCTTGCCTTTCCATTGCGGTGCGAGCAGATTGGCCCACGTCTTGGGAGCGTCGGCGGGTTTGACGAGCGTGGAGTTGTATGCGATCGGCGAAAGCGTCGCGCGCCAGGTCGCATACGTCCAGTCGCGATCGCGGAACTCGGCCGGCCAAAAACGATCCAGGTCTTCGAGCGGCACGCTCGCGAGCCAGCCACTCTTCTTCCACACCAAGAAGTTGGCCGCGTCGGAGTCGTTCACCACGTCGACGACGTGCAAATTACTGCCGTACTCCTGGCCGATACGTTGAAACACGCGTTCGCTGCCCGTTCGCTCGACTTGAACTTTGATGCCGTATTTCGCTTGAAAGTCACGCGCGACGCGCTCGGCAACGCTCACGTCGACGGATGTATAGAAAACGACGAGGCCTTCGGCCTTGGCCTTTGCCACGTCGGGCGTCACGTACGACGCGCTCGATACCGGCCGCGAGCCGGCAACGGCGAGTGCCGCGACGAGCGCGCATGCCGCTCCTCGAAGAAAGTGTGCAGCCATCAAGAGACCTCCATCTTAGACGTGTTCCAGCGCGCGACAGCGCTCGGGGGGAAAGTTGAGCCATACCCGTTCGCCTTGCGGAACGTCGATATGCAGCGACGTCGTGACGCGAACCTGTTCGCCGGCGGTATCGATGACATAGTCGCGAGAACTGCCGAGAAACACGCGCCGGATGACCGTACCCTCGGCGACGTGCGGAGCCGCCGGCGGCGCGGTCGTGCTCAGACCGACGTCTTCGAGGCGAATCGAAAACACCCCCGGCAACCCGGCCAGCGCTCCCGGCAGCACGTTCGTGCCGCCGACGAAACGTGCGACGAACTCGGAACGCGGCTGGAGATAGACCTCTTCGGGCGTGCCGACCTGCTCGACGCGACCGGCGTTGAGGACGACGATGAGGTCCGCAGTCGCCATCGCCTCACCCTGATCGTGCGTCACGTAGACGGTCGTATAGCGGAACGTGTCGTGCAAACGACGGATCTCAAAACGCATCTCCTCGCGCAGATTCGTATCGAGGTTCGAAAGCGGCTCGTCCAATAACAGCGTCTGCGGATCGATCACCAACGCCCGCGCAAGGGCGACGCGCTGCTGCTGCCCGCCGGAAAGTTCACCCGGATATCGCTTGAGCAACGCCTCGAGCTTGGTCGCCGCTGCGATCGTCGCGATGCGCCGGTCGACTTCCGAGCGCGAGAGTTTGCGCACGCGCAGGCCGTAGCCGATGTTCTGCTCGACCGTCATGTGCGGCCACAAGGCGTAGCTCTGAAAGATCATCGACATGCCGCGCCGTTCGGGCGGCACGACCGCGCCCGGTGCGGAGATGCGCGTTCCGTCGAGGACGATTTCGCCGGCATCCGGCGACACGAAACCGGCGATGAGCCGCAGCAGCGTCGTCTTGCCGCAACCCGAAGGGCCGAGCAAGCACACGAACGCGCCGTCAGGGACGACGAGGTCGATGCCGTCGACGACGTTGGCCGCACCATACCGTTTGACGAGTCCGCGAAGCTCGACGGTCGCCACAGCGTGCGCTACGCGACCCCGGCGCGCGCCGCGATGGCATCGCCCATTTGCGAGGTCGTTGCCGTGCCGCCGAGATCCGGCGTCAAACTCACGCGCCTCTCGATCACGTCGTCGACGGCACGATCGATCGCTCGTGCGGCAGCCAGCGCTCGCGGCTCGCCCTTCTTGTGTCCGAGCCATTCGAGCAACATTTTCGCAGAGACGATCATCGCGTACGGATTAGCGACGTTGCGGCCGGCGATGTCGGGCGCCGAGCCGTGGGTCGCCTGCGCCATGGCATGCCGCGGACCGGCGGACAGTCCCGGCGCCATGCCCAGGCCGCCGACGAGTCCGGCGGCTTCGTCGCTGAGAATATCACCGAACATATTCGTCGTAACGACGACATCGTAGGCTTGCGGGCGCATCACTAAACGCATCGCGAACGTATCGACGATGACCTCCTCATAGGCAACGTCGGGGAAGTCCGCGGCAACCCGCCGGCATTCCTCGGCGAACATTCCGCAGCCGAGCTTGAAGACGGTGTCCTTGTGTATCGCCGCGAGCTGCCTGCGGCGCGTTCGCGCCAATTCGAACGCCGCACGCGCAACTTTCGAGGAACCCTGGCGCGTAATGACCCGCACGGAAATCGTGACATCCTCGGTCGGCCGAAACTCGCCCGATCCCGCGACGACGTTGCGGTCGGGTTGAAAGCCTTCATTATTCTCACGGACGATCACCAGATCGACGTCCTGGTGCAGGCTCGGCAGCGACCGGTACGACTTCGTCGGCCGAATGTTGGCGAACAGATCGAAATGCTTGCGCAGAATCGGATGCGGGTTGATGGCGCCGGGCACTTTGGGATATTCGCGATGACCGATCGGGCCAAGTATCCAGCCATCGAGCGCATCGAGCGCCTCGAGCGTTCCGGCGGGCAAGGTCGTACCAAGGTCGTCGAGCGCGCGGCGGCCGATCGGAAGCGGGCGCCACTCAATCGGCAAGCCGGCGGCTCGTGCCGCGGCTTCGACGACTTTGACGGCTTCGGGTACGACCTCGAGACCGATGTCGTCACCGAGCAAAATCCCAAGTTGCAAAACGTCCTCGCTCACTCTCGGATTTCCGTGGTAGCCGTCGCCGCGACCGGAATCCGGTTCGCGACAACCAGCACGGCAAACGTTACGACCATCAGGAGTAACCCTAACACCGCGATGCTACCCGTGTCACCCGATTCGTTGAGATCGTAAATGACGACCGCGACCGTGCGGGTCGGCGCGGTAAACAGGAGAATGGCGGCGGAGATTTCGCGGATCGCACCGATGAAGATAAAGCACCACGTCGCGATCATCCCGCTGCGCATCAGCGGCGAGACGATGTCGCGCAGCGTTCCCAACTGCGTTGCGCCGAGCACCCGGCCGGCTTCTTCCAGCTCGGGATGGATCGATCGCGCGACCGTCGACAACTGCGCGAAGGCCGCGGGAAACTCGATGGTCACAAAGGCGATGAGCATGATCCACAGCGTCCCGTAGAGCACGAACGGCGGCCGCGTATACGCCAGGAACAGTCCGACGCCCATGACGATGCTGGGGATCGCCAGCGGTGCGTTGGCGAGAAACGCGAGGACCTCCCAACCCGGCACCGCCCGGCGCACCGTGATGTACGCCACGATCATGGCCAGGGCCGTGCCGACCGTCGCCGCGCCCAGCGAAAGGATCATCGTGTTCCAAAGGGCCACCGGCGTCGCGTCCAATTCGAAAAAGACGAAATGAAAATGCGCCAGCGTAAGGTTCGCGAACGTCGGCAACGCCGGCGCGATTTTCACGATCGCCGCATCGAGGAGCGCGCCGTACGGCAAGACGATCGACAGAACGAGCACGAAGCCGCAAAAGCCGAGCGCGATCCATTTCCACGATCCGATCGCGTTGATCGTTCGTCGCGCGCCTTTGCCGCCGACGAGCGCATAGCCCTTGCGACCCAAGATCAGTTGCTGTGCGCGCAACAGGCCCAGCGTCAGCAGCAAAAGCGGAATCGAAGCGGCCGCCGCGAGACCGGGCTTCGGCGGAAACTGAAAGAGACTCCAGATCCGCGTCGTCATCGTATGGAACCCCGCCGGCAGCGTGATGATCGCCGCCGAACCGAAGACCGTCATCGACTGCAAAAATGCGACCAGCGCGCCGGCGAGAATCGAAGGCAGGACGAGCGGCAACGTGACGCGCACGCCGGTCTGCCAGCCGCGCGCGCCGAGAATCGCCGAAGCATCTTCGAGGTCCGCCGGGATGCGTTCGAGTGCGTTCGCCACCAAAATGAAGACGTACGGGAACGTATACAAGAAGTTCACGAACGTGAGTCCGGCGACGGTATAAATGTTGAAGGGATGCACGCTGCGCTGCAAGCCGAGCAGCAAGCGCGCGCCTTGGTTTAAGAATCCCGTGTTGGGGGCGGCCAACAATTCCCACGCAATCGCGCCGAGAAATGGCGGCGTCACGAGCGAAGCCATCACCAACACCCGCACCAACCGCCGCAGCGGCATGTCGGTTCGCGCGACGCACCAACCCATCGGAACGGCGACCGCGACGCAGGCAATCGCGACGACCGCGGAACTGCCCAGGGTAATGAACAGCGGCCGGACCATACTCGCGTCGTTCGCAAGCGCGACATAGTTGGCGAACGTCGGACCGGTCGGGCCGGTGAAACTCGTAACGATGAGCCAACCGACCGGTAGCAGCACCATGGCGGCAAGCACGAGCGCCACCGCCGCAAAAAGCAGGCGTGCCTGATCGAAATGAAAGCCGGCGCGAGCCATCGCTGCACCTAATCATCCGCGTGCGGAAAAATCCCTCGAAACGCAGGTCGCGAGACCGGACGTCGCCGGGAAGGGGTGTTTCGGCGCTTGGCGCCGGAAGGAACCGCGATTACGCGAGTTTCGTTACCGGGCGGAACAAATCGGGCCAACGCAGCGTTTAGCCGGAGTAGAACCAGTCGCTCCTCGAGCAGCGAGACCGTTCGGATCATCTGGGACGGCCGTTGTGAGAGACCTGCGTCTTGCCGCGCAGTTCGCCCCCATCCGCTCCCCAAGGAGAATACTCATCATGCGTTTCTCTCGGCTCATCGCGTCGACCACGCTTCTTGCTTCCGCAGTCATGCTAAACACCGCTGCGTATGCGGATCGCCCGTCCGTCGACACACCGGCGCCGTTGTCCGCCGTCATGAACGCTCAAGTTTTTCCGTTCGGGGCACCCCAAGGGTTCAAAGTGCTGGGCGACACCAAGGGAAAGAACTGCAACTTCGGTTTTGCCGTTTCGCTGAACGGTGCGTATACTATTTCGAAGATAATCAGCGCGCCGCTACCGTGGACCTCCGACGACCTCGGATTGCCAACGAGCAACGGCGGCAATTACACGCTTTTCGTGCAATCGGTCGACGGCGCCCCGAATGCATGTAAAGGACAAGCGACCTTAACGTTCGCGGTCGTCCTGCCGACGATCACCAAGCTTCAGGCGGTTGCCGCTCCACCGGGCGGCGCGTATCGCCCGAATTCCAATATTCTTTACGCCGGGGACGTTTTCCAGTTCGACGTGTCGGGCAATATGCAGAACACAACCGGTCCGAATCGGTGCGGATACACGGTCCAGGTGAAAAACAAAGCCGGACAAATCACCAACACGTCGAGCTTTACCGAATTCAACATTTGGGACGCCGGCGTGATCAAATCTCCGGGCGAATACACCGTCCATGCGATCCCGTACAACACGCCGGGAGGGTCGCCGGCAGCGTGTTTAGGCAGCGCGGAAATCGGGGTTACGTTTTACGCGAAGGCGGCCTGGGTGACTGGGATCAAGCTCGTCGGATTCGGCTACCATTTCAATGGGGGAGATGCGGCGGGGATGCCGCAGTTCTGCCCAAACTGCGATAGCATTTTCTCGCCGCCACACAATCGCGCGTTCCTACAAATCGTGCCGACCATCGTCGGAGCGACGCCGGGCGGAACGTGTGCCTACGGAATCGAGGCAGGCGCCGACGGCGGTGGCTACGGACTTTTCTTCAATGGGCAGCCTGCGGTCCCAAGCGATCAGTCGGGGTTCAACTCGCCAACCGATGCGCCGCCGTACTGGAACAAATACGACAGCGACAGCAATACGATCGCGGTAACGATCTTGGGCGTTACTAACTTCGTCCCGTACCCGCCCTGCAACGTCCTGGGCGGCAAGATCACCAAGACGATCACGTTCACCAACAACCCGGCTCTGAAGGTCGTCAAGTAGCGAATACTTCCGTCACCAACTGGCTAAGCCGCGGGTTCGACGAGGCTCCGCGTTTCGCTGATTTGGATTCCGGCGCGATGCAACTGGCCAAGTGCGCGCTCTTCGTCGCCGCGCTCGAGGTTGATCGCGGCGCTGGCATCGCGCAGGACGACGACGTCAAAGCCGTTGGCCTTCGCGTCCAAGGCAGTCGCCTTCACGCCGTAATCGGTTGCCAGACCGCACACGAAGACACGCTCCACGCCGTGCCTCCGAAGGTCGCTAGCGAGATCGGTGGCGTCGATGAGCCGATCGACCTGCATTTGATCGAGACGCTCATCGAGCTCCGCGCCGCGACTATTTGCGACGCAATGAACCGGCCAGGTTCCGCCGTGCTCTGCAAACGAGCCATGGTCCGGCGGATGCCAAAGACGCGTGGCATAGACGCGCGCGAAGCGCGGCATGAGCGCGTTGATCGGCTCGAAGACCCGAGAGCCTTCGCTTACGGCGAGCGCGCCACCGGGCAGAAGGTCGCGCTGAAGGTCGACGACGACCAGCGCGTCCTGGGCCTCGATCGTCAAGCGAGACATCGATAGCCAATCTTCAGGCGGGCCCTCCGGAACGCCGGGCAAGCCGCGCGTCACAGACAATCCGGGCCGAAGCAACGCAACCGATCGCTCCGGCGCCAACCACTTTATAAGCTCGGCAGCCGGCATCGGTTTAGCGATGTGATAGCCTTGCGCCACGTCGCATCCGGCACTCTGCAACCAGATCAACTGCTCCGCCGTTTCCACGCCTTCGGCGACGATCGTTCGCCCCAGATCCCGAGCAAGTGAGATGATGGCGCACGTGATCGCCGTATCGCGCGTGTTGAACGGAATTCCCTTGACGAAGGAGCGATCGATCTTGATCGTGTCGATGGGCAAACGCTGCAGATTGGCCAGCGACGAATAATGCGTCCCGAAATCGTCGAGTGCGATTCGGATTCCCGCTCCTCGGCAGCGTCTCAACTGATCCTGGACCATCGTTGGATCCGTGAGAGCGGCTGATTCGGTAACCTCGATTTCGAGCGCATCGGCTTCGAGGTGCGCGGCATCCAAGGCGTTCATGAGGTGCTCGAAAAAATCCAGGTCCTGTAGTTGACGAGCCGAGATGTTCACTGCGACTCTGAGCGAATGGCCGTCGGCTCTCCAGCGGCGAACCTGCGAAATCGCTTCCTCGAGTATCCAGTATCCGATCGATCTCATGAGACCGCTGTCCTCGGCGATCGGGATGAAGGTCGCAGGCATCAGGTTTCGCGGGTTGCAGCGTTCCCAACGGATGAGCGCCTCTACGGTATGGACGCGATTCGATCGCAAATCCAGAAGCGGCTGATAGTGAAGGGCGAACGCCTTCTCCTTGAGCGCTCGAAGCAGGTCTTCATACACGTCGCGCCGCTGTTGCAAGCGCTCACCGATCTCGACGGTGTAGAATCGCTCGCAATCGCCGCCGGCGGTCTTGGCCTGATAAGCCGCGGCGTCGGCATGACTGACCAGGGTGGGACTCTTGCTGCCGTCTTTCGGAAAAACGGCGATTCCGACGCTCGCGGTGATGTGGAACGAGCGCTCGCCGAATTCGAACGGCGCGCGAATTTTCTCTCTCAGACGCTGGGCCAGCACTCGAACCCCGTCTTGGTCCGTTCGGGGATCCACCATGACGACGAACTCGTCGCCTCCGAAGCGAGCGATCTCATCGCCCACTCGGAGCGTCTCCTTCAGCCTGCGGGCCGCTTCCACGAGGACTTGATCGCCCATCGGGTGGCCGGCGCTGTCGTTGATTTCCTTGAAATGGTCCAAATCGATAAAGAGAATCGAGAACTGTCCGTCGCACTGCAGTCCTTCAGAAATGCGCTCGCCGAGCCGCGCTTGCCAACGCGAGCGGTTCTCCAAGCCCGTTAGGTGATCGTGGAAAGCCAAGAACGTCAGCCGCTCGCGAGCGATCCGCCGGTCCTCTTCGTTGATGTTGATCAGCAGGTCGTTCAGAGCGGCGAAACGGACTTGGAGTGCCGACAGCTCATAGACGAAGGCGGCTAAGATGACGCTCGCGGCTACGAGGCTGAAGCAATTCGCGGCATACCATCCGTACGAATATCGCGCACAGAGCACGCCCATCGTAGTATCCAGCAGCGACGCAACCAGTGCGACCAGAAGCCACAGCGCGGCGACGGACCGCACGCGCGTTTCAACCGCGATCGCGGCGATTCCGAGGAAATCAACGAGGCAGATGAGCGGAAGCACGATGTTCGTTACGACGGCCGAGAAGTGCCCGCCGACGATAAGGCTCGGTAGATGGCCGAGCGGATGGATGAGAAAAACGAGCGTCGCCGCCGTAACAACAGAACAAACGGCGATCGCGGCACGGAACGCGACCTTGGCTACGCGCTCGGATAACGGCGTCCGAGCGAATCTATCGAATGCTAGCGCGCTGAGAACAAAGAACGGAAAGATGCCGTGCCAGAGAATCCAAAGATAAAGGGCCGCCTGCCCATTGGAGTGCAGCACGCCGCTCTGACCGAAGATTCCCGGGCACGTGAGAACGTACGCAATCGTCACGAGACCGGCGAACAGATAGGCCATGCCGATCAGCAGCACAGACCAGAGTCGAATGCGAGCGAACTGGCCGAGCAGAAGATACGCCAAGAACAGTTCGGTAACGGTGACCGAACCCAGCAGCAGAGGCAGAATCCCGTAAATCTGCGGACCCGGCTGCCTCCCGAAGAGGATCGCGCCGATAGAAATACAGACCATCGTGCCGACCATGCCGAGCGCGGTCGCCCGCGCTGCCGGCGAAGCCTCGACGATCGTAAGACCTAAGAATGAGGTCTGCGATCCTACTCTTTGCAATGGGCCCTCCGTGGCTCTCTTACCTTAAGGATACGGCGAACGAGGGTCCGCCGAAAACCCTTCGGCCTCAAACCGGGCAAGAATGTGACCCGGCTCGCAATCACGCATTACAATCGAACGTGCCGACGTCTTCAAGTGTGCCCTCGAAGATCGACGGGGTCTACGTCGCGCTGAGCGCGCTCGCCGTCGTCGTCTCGGTGCTCAAAGCGCCGCTCTTTCCGATCAGTGATTCGGCGCTCTTCGAATACTTCGGTTGGGCGATGCTTCACGGCCAACGGCTCTATGCCGATCTCGTCGACGTCAAACTGCCGAGCATCTTCGTCGTCAACGAACTCTGGCAGGCACTCTTCGGCGGCA
>Ga0182024_10011340_pt1 | contig 17925 bp, 12 predicted proteins | sample P32metaG_FD_120480 | JGI IMG/M metagenome (GOLD analysis project Ga0182024, IMG submission 120480) | Permafrost microbial communities from Stordalen Mire, Sweden - P3-2 metaG (Illumina Assembly) | ecosystem: Environmental > Terrestrial > Soil > Wetlands > Permafrost | place: Sweden: Stordalen... | reverse complement strand
TAAAACGGTACGAACACCCAACCCAGCAGCAACAGCATCATGCAAGCCAGCCACTCAAAATCGCCCACCGCCATGCCCGAAGTCGCGCCCGAACCGGCCAATCCTATGAAATGTTCGGTGGAAATATTGGAAACGAACAGCGACGCGCCGATGGCGAACCAGCCGATGTTGCGGCCGGCCAGAAAATAATCTTCCGAAGTGCGGCCCTTTTTGGCGAAATACAACCCGATGCCAAAAATCAACGCGAAATAAATTGCGATGATGACCAGATCAGTTGTAGCAAGAACACGGTGGGTTACCGTCACGCTCGCTGCCGTCAGCATCGCACCTCCCCGTAGCGCGTGGAACGTGTCTATGGAAGACAAACAGCCGGGCTAGCCTGCGGAGTCTATACCACCCCCCGCGCAGGCTCAATAAGCGTTTGGCAGACTCTTAACGCAGAAAGGCCTGCGGGTGCGCTATCCTAGGCCCGTCCGCGTGGCGACTGTCTTACGTGACAAGACGCGGAGCGGAGATAGAAAATGATCAAGCTGTTGTGTTGCATTTTTTTCCTGGGAGCGACGGTGGCCATGGCTGGTGACAAGAGTGTGTACGACTTTACGCTGAACTCCATCGATGGACAGCCCGCGCCGCTGTCGGCTTATAAGGGCAAAGTGGTGATGCTGGTCAACGTGGCCAGCCGCTGCGGCTTCACCCCGCAATATTCCGCTCTCGAAGCGGTGTATGAAAAATATAAAGATCGCGGCTTTGTGATCGTCGGAGTACCGGCCAACAATTTTGGCGGCCAGGAGCCGGGCTCAAACCAGGAGATCAAAACTTTTTGCACTAGCAAGTATCATGTCAGCTTTCCGATGATGTCAAAAGTTTCGGTGAAGGGCGACGACACCACTCCGCTCTATCAGTATTTGACCGGCAAAAGCGCGAATGCGGCTACAGCCGGCGACATAAAATGGAATTTTACTAAATTTCTGATCGGGCCATACGGCCACGTCATCACGCGATTTGAGCCGGACGTAACGCCGGATGCGCCGCAGGTAACCGCGGCCATCGAAAAGGCGCTGGCGACGATTGGGCATTAGATACGTCGAAATAAAGACAGAGAAAACTCTATGAACTTCGGGCGGAAGTCAGTTTTGATTTGCTGCGTTTTCGGTTTTGCCTGCGCTGGCTGCCGCGTCACCAAGCCCGGCACCATGGAAACTAAAATGGCTACGGAAATGAAGCACAAAATAACGGTGGGCGGCAAAGATACGCCCAATCCGATCGCTGCAACGCCGGAGAACGTGGCCGACGGCCAGGAACATTTTGGGCATCACTGCGGCATCTGTCACGGACTGGATGGGCAAGCGACTGGCGTGCCGTTCGCTGAAAAAATGTCGCCGCCCATTCCTTCCCTCAGTTCCTCGGATGTGCAGGATTACGCCGACGGGCAACTGAAATGGATCATCGAGAATGGCATCAATCCTTCCGGCATGCCGTCATGGAAGGGGATTTTGACCGACGAAGAAATGTGGAAGTTAGTCGATTACGTGCGTCACCTGCCGCCCAAGGGCACCCTGGGCATTCCGGCCATCTATAAAGAGGAACAAGAAGAGCACGAACACATGCACAAGGGCCACAACTCCCAATAATCCGCTGAGCGTTTGATTAACACTCTTGTTAAAACCTCTTTGTTAGACTGACCTTTCCTGCATCACCCTTTATATCAATGTGTTACGCGGATTGCTCCTTGATAAAAGTGACTTGGTGCCGCTACGTTGCGAAATATTTGAACGCCAACCCCAACGGACTCGCATCCAAGAAGTATTCGCAAAATCAAGCAAGGAAAGAACATGGCCGAACAAGATCACAGCACCAGCACTTCCTCCAAACAGAAGCCGCCACGCCAAAAATCAAAGCGCACCAATAAATCCGTGTGGTCCGCGACAGCGCCGAAGATGCGATCGCAGTCGCTGAAGAAAAATGCCAAGGCGGATGTTTGTGTCGTGGGCGCGGGCATCGCAGGATTGACCACCGCCTATTTGCTGGCACTCGAAGGTAAGTTGGTAGTTGTTATCGACAAAATCGGTGTGGATCAGGGAGAAACCATCAACACCAGCGCGCACCTGTCGAACGAGATTGACGCGAGTTACCGCGATATCACGCGGTACCACGGCGCAAACGGCGCACGCATGGCAGCCCAGAGCCATACGGCAGCCATCGCCAAAATTGAATCGATTGTTGCAGAGGAAAAAATCGATTGCGATTTCGCGCGCGTCGACGGCTATTTGTTCCTGGGACCCGACGATTCCGAAAAGACTTTGGACCAGGAATTTGAAGCCGCGCAAAATGCGGGCGTAAAAGTCACCAAGGAGCCTGCACTTCCAGTCCAAATCGCGCAGGGGCCATGTATTCATTTTCCCTATCAGGCGCAATTTCACGTGTCTAAGTACATGGACGGCCTGGCGCGGGCATTCAAACGCGCCGGCGGCAAAATCTACTCCAAAGCGGAAGCAAAGGAAATTAAAGGCGGTGAGTCCGCACAGATTAAAACTGCCAACGGGCACACTATCGCCGCCGATGCTGTAGTCGTGGCCACCAATACGCCTGTCAATGATTGGATGACCATGCACACGAAACAAGCGGCGTATCGAACCTATGTGATCGGCGTGCCAGTCCCGTTGGATTCCGTTCCCGCGGCGCTTTACTGGGACACCGAAGATCCGTTTCACTACGTACGCGTGCAGCGAATCAGTGAAGGAGGAAAACCCCGCGACATTTTGATCATTGGCGGGGAGGATCACAAAACCGGACAAAACGAAGAGCTGGAGAATCGCTACGCGCGGCTGCTGAGCTGGGGGCGCACGCATTTTCCGGGATTGCCCGAGCCGGAGTTTCGCTGGTCCGGCCAGATCATGGATACAGTGGATGGATTAGCATTTATCGGCCGCAATCCTGGAGACGAGCCGAATGTATACATAGTGACCGGAGATTCCGGCATGGGTTTAACTCACGGAACCATTGCAGGCATGTTGCTCACCGATTTGATCATGGGCCGCGAGAATCGGTGGTCCATCCTTTATGATCCGGCGCGCAAGAGTCCGCTCGCTGCGTTAAGTTTCGCCAAAGAAAATCTCAATGTAGCAGCGCAATACACGGACTGGATTACGCCCGGCGAAGTGAGTTCGCCAGAGGAAATTCAACCCGGCACTGGCGCAATCCTCCGTAACGGGCTGTCTAAAATTGCCGCATATCGTGATCCGCAGGGTAAACTGCATGAGCGTTCGGCGGTTTGTACGCATCTGGGCTGCATCGTGGCGTGGAACGGTTCGGAGAATAGCTGGGACTGCCCGTGCCATGGATCGCGATTCGATCCCGATGGAAAAGTTCTGAATGGCCCGGCGGTCGCTCCTTTAGAGCCCGTGGAAACGGAAAAGCAAAGCAGTGCAACTGCGAACGATTAAGACCGCATGAAAAATTCGACGGCAATTGTAGCGGGAGCCCCCAGCGCGAAACCGCAAGCCACGCCTTTCGGACGGCAGAAATGGAGTTTGGGAGCAGTGCGGCTTTTTGAGTTCCACGATCAGAAGTGGTTTCCAAGAAGTCTGCGGGACGGCGTCACCGACGGACTGCAATCAGTTTTAAATTTGGCCGGAATCTACCGCCCCGTCGTTCCTCTGCTGAATCAGGCCATCGAATCGGCGAGAGCCGAGCGCGTCGTGGACTTGTGCTCCGGTGGAAGCGGTCCGTGGCCATGGTTGTATCGCTTGCTTGGCAGCCGTCGCGGATGCCCAATGGAAATTTGCCTCACGGACAAATATCCGAATCTTTCTGCGTTTGAAAGCGCTCACCGTGAAACGGGCGGCAGAATCACGTTTTACCCAGCATGCGCGGACGCGGCGAATTTGCCCGCCGAGCTTTCCGGGTTTCGCACCATTTTTACTTCGTTTCATCACTTCACGGCGGATGAGGCACTCGCGATTCTGCAAAACGCCGTTGATGACGGACAAGGTATCGGAATTTTTGAAGCGGCCAGATGTCATCCGCTGAACATCGTTCTGACGGTGCTTATGCCGCTAGGAGGATTGCTGACCGCGCCTTTTTCAAAGCCGTTTCGGTTTTCGCGATTGTTCTGGACATACATTATTCCGGTAATTCCTTTCGTTCTGTTTTTTGATGGCGTTGTTTCCTGCCTGCGAGCGTATTCCCCGAAAGAGCTCGCGGGGGTGACCGCCCAGGTCAAATCAGACAATTACGCGTGGCAGATCGGCGAATTAGCCGGCGGCTTGACGCCGATTACATTTCTGGTGGGGTATCCGATCACCACAGACGGCAGTGCCAAAAAAGAATAGTGCATAAAACGACGGAATCCGCCACGACCGATCAGCCCCAAAACGTCCTTACCAGTTAAGCTGTATTGCTGCATCGCGGCGCAGCCTTCTATTCTTTAGTGTTGAGGCACGCGTGTAGCGAGTTGAAGAAGACAGCGAGGAGTTGGTGTGGGAAATTTCGGCGCTTGGGGCATAGACGAAAAGTATCGGGACAATTCTGGAAATTGGCATGATGTCTCGCCGGAAACAAAACATAAATTTTTAAAGGTGATGGGGGCTACCGAAGATGGGCCTCCCGACGCCGCATTAATGGTCATTCGCGAAGGCGCGAGTAACGAGTTCCTGGAATTTTCCGAGATTCGGCTGGAAGATGGCACTCGTTTGCGCGGCGCAAATCAGCTTCCCTCCGACCTGCCACGCGGTTATCACGTGATCTCTCACGCCGACGGACGCGAAACCAAGTTGATCGTCACTCCGTCGGGATGTTTTCTTCCGGCTGACCTTCGCACCTGGGGTTGGGCGTTGCAACTCTACGCTTTGCGCTCGCAGTCAAGCTGGGGCATCGGTGATTTGAACGACCTGCAACGCATCTCCAAATGGTCGGCCGAATCAGGCGCCGGCGTGATCATGGTCAATCCGCTGTGTGCGACCGCCCCGGTGCTGCCACAACAAGCGAGCCCTTACTATCCGAGCAGCCGGTTGTATTTGAATCCGCTGTACCTGTGCATCGAGAAAATCGCCGGAGCGCAAGAGGCTATTTCTGAGTTGGATAGCTTTTGCGAGCAGGGACGCGCACTGAATAACAAACCCTTGATTGAACGCGACGAAATATTCCGGCTCAAGATGCGCGCACTGGAAAATCTGTGGTCACACGTTCGCGAAAAAACGTCTTTCGAGGATTACGAACGAGAGCAAGGCCGCAGCCTGCAACTTTTCGCCACGTTTTGTGTGCTGGCCGAGCAGTATGGTGCCAACTGGCGCGCCTGGCCGCAGCGGTATGGCCGGCCGGACGACTCCGTCGTCAATGAACTCAGCGGCCAATATGGCGATCGTATTCGTTTTCACAAATGGCTGCAGTTTGCGCTCGATGAACAATTGAAGGCCGCATCCTCCGCGGGCAACATCATGCACGATCTCCCGGTCGGTGTTGCTCCTGACGGGGCCGATGCTTGGATGTGGCAGGACGTTTTCGCGGAAAACGTCAGCGTCGGGGCGCCTCCCGATATGTTCAATGACAAAGGCCAGGACTGGGGCCTGCCTCCATTTGTGCCGCATAAACTGCGTAAAGCAGCGTACGAGCCCTTTATTCAAACCGTGCGTGCGGGTTTGCGCTACGCGAGGGGCTTGCGCATCGATCATGTCATGGGGCTGTTTCGACTCTTTTGGATTCCTGTAGGCGAACCCAGCGCGAACGGGACATATGTTCGCTACAACGCGGACGAAATGCTCTCGATTCTCGCGTTGGAGAGTGAGCGCGCCAAAACATTTGTGGTTGGTGAAGATCTGGGCACCGTTGATGAAGGCGTGCGCGAAAAATTGGCACAATACAGCGTTCTTTCTTACCGCCTTTTGTGGTTCGAAGAAAAAACACCGGAACATTTTCCGAAGCTGGCGCTCGGGGCAGTATCGACCCACGATTTGCCGACGATCGCGGGAATCTGGTCGGGCGCGGACTTTAACGAGCAAAATGAATTGGGGTTAAATCCTAACAAAGAAAATTCCGACAAGATGCGCGAGTCCCTGAAGCGCGCGACGAACGTCGATGATGGCGAAGGAGTGTCCGACGTAATCGTGAAAACGTATGAGGTGTTAGCACGTTCGCCTGCGGTAATAACCATGGCATCCATGGAAGATGGATTGGCTGAGGAGAAACGGCCTAATCTTCCGGCCGCCTCGGGAGCTCAACGGCCGAATTGGTGCATCCCACTCTCCAAGCAGCTCGAGGAAATCGAGCAGGACGAAACGGTGCTGCGCATCGCTAACTCCTTGAAACGATAATTCAACGCCATTAATTGTATTCAGGAAATTTAAGACTGCCCTCATTTAGTGAACATGGATAAGTCGATGGCTAGGGCCATGGCTGCGTGTCCTTCGGTGCCCGGATGTAAGTGATCTCCGCTGTCGTATTTGGCGGCCAGTTTGGCAGGGTCTACCGGATCGGTAAGGGCTGCCGAAAAATCGATCACGCCATCAAATGCGCGCGACTCTTTGATCCACTTGTTCACTTCCAGCCGCGTGGCTTCGCCTTTCTCCGTCCAACCGTTGAATCCCTTGAAAGGCAGAATGGTCGCACCAAATATTTTTAAATGGCGCGCGTGCACTTGCGCGATAATCTGCTTGTAGCCGGCGATCAAATCGTCCGCTGAAATGTGCGTTTTGGCCAGACATGGGACATATTTGGCGTCAGCATGAGTATCCGGCTGGCCGATGTCGTTGGTGCCTTCGAAAAGAATTACGCTGCGCACACCGGCGGGTGCAAAAACGTCGCGGTTCAGCCGGGCGAGCGCGTTTTCACCAAAGCAGGGAGAGCTGCTCAATACGCGGTTGCCGCCGATGCCGGCATTCAGTACCGCGAAAGATGGTTGCGACGAATTTCCATTGAGACGTCGGGCGAGCACGTCCGTCCAACGTTCATTCGCATCCGGTCTGGAAGACGCACCATCGGTGATGGAATCGCCGAGAGCAACTATAGCTCCCACAGTTTGCTTAGCATCGAGCACCTCTACGCTTGCGAGAAAAAACCACGAACCACTTTTTTTGGTGAACGCCTCGCCGCCTTCCTCAGCAGCGTGGTTGCCTTCAACGGAGACATAATTGGTTTGGAAAGCGGAAGCGTGAAATGTGGCAGGGCCGGTAGGCTTGGAAATGTACAGGCTGATGGCCACATTTTGTTGTGCCCTGGTAGGCTGAGGAATAACATCGCTTAGCGCGTCGGCGCCTTCGGGAATGGCGACAGATTTTGCGCCGCCGAAGGTAACGGCGTGATTTGACCCGGCAAGTACGGATGCGCCCTGATTCTGCTTCCCGATGTAAATCGCATCGAACGTCACAGGCCCGCCACCAAAAGTATTCGCCAAGCGAATTCGCGCAGCGCTTCCCGCAACAGTGGTGTGGACAATTTCGCGAATGGTCTGGTTGCTGAATTCCCTGAAATCGTGCGGACCCGTCATCAATCCGGCCATCACCGGATTCGCAATATCCATATTGGAAGTGCTCCAGGCGGCCACCCAGTTCCCGGCGAACTTGTCATCACTGGCGCAGGCAAGCGGCAGCGCCACGGAGAGCGCGGCTATACATAGCATCAGCTTCGCGTTAATTATTTGTGGACGAATCACTTTTGTGTGCTGAATAGCTCGCAGCATGGATTTCCTTTGTGACTGGTTAATCGACAGATTCGAGCGCCCAAGAGGACAGCAACCCGCGATTCGGTCTTCTCGCTTCCCGAAGCTTTCCATTGGGGAAACCAACGCATATACAAATGCGGAGAAGGCACTAGAATGTTACTCCCGGAGCGTTCTTCAAGTCAGGAGAATCAACGTGTCGCGATCTGCAAAAATTGCAGTCTGGCTGGTGTTGGCATTCTGCTTTGATCTCCGCGTAGTAAATGGCGCTCACGCCGCGGAGCAAGAATTGGCCCGAACCCCGCCCATGGGATGGAACAGTTGGAATAAATTCGGCTGCAACGTGAGCGAACAGGTTATCAAAGATGCAGCCGATGCCATGGTCAGCAGCGGCATGCACGCCACGGGATACGAATACGTGGTGATCGATGATTGCTGGCAAGTGGCTCGCGATGCCAATGGAAATATTCTGGCGGATCCACAGCGATTCCCTTCAGGCATTAAAGCCCTGGCGGATTACGTTCACAGCAAGGGATTGAAGTTTGGAATTTATTCTGATTCTGGAACGAAAACGTGCGCGGGGCGCCCGGGCAGCCGCGGCTACGAATATCAGGACGCACGCCAATACGCGGCTTGGGGAGTCGATTACCTGAAATATGACTGGTGCAGCACGGACACCGAGAACGCCGAAGCCGCTTACACGACCATGCATCGCGCCTTGCTCGAATCGGGACGGCCTATCGTATTCAGTATTTGCGAATGGGGAAAGAGTAAGCCGTGGTTGTGGGCGAGGGACGTCGGTAATTTGTGGCGTACCACCGGCGATATTTACGATTGCTGGGATTGCAAAAAAGAGTATTCAACGGGATGGCTGGTGATTCTCGATCAGCAGGTGGGACTTGAGACGTATGCCGGTCCTGGACACTGGAATGATCCGGATATGCTCGAAGTGGGCAACGGCGGCATGACCCCCACGGAGTATCGATCGCACTTCAGTCTGTGGAGCATGCTGGCCGCGCCGCTCATCGCCGGAAACGACCTTAAAAATATGCCCACGGAGATCAAAGAAATCCTCACCAACAAAGAGGTATTGGCAGTCGATCAGGATCCCATGGGCATGCAGGGGCGCCGCGTGCGTAAAAACGGCGACGTGGAAGTGTGGGCCAAGCAACTTCAGGATGGCAGCCGCGCGGTAGTGCTCTTCAATCGCGGCGCAAGCGAGGCGGAGGTCTCCGCGAACTGGGACAACCTGGGCTACCCGTCACGATTACCCGCCACGGTACGCGACCTTTGGAATAAGAAAGATTTAGGGAAATTTACCGGAAAGTTCAGCGCGAAAGTGCCTTCGCACGGCGTGGTGATGGTGCGCGTGACGCCGTAATTTGCGTTATGAATTATTGCTGAAGCTCTTTTTCTATCCGGTGCATCAGCGCCGTGTTTTTGTCGATGGCTTTAGCCAGAATTTCGGACTGGCGTTGCGCTTGCTGCCAATTTTGCGCTTCGATCGCTTCCGTCAAGCCGGGCAACTCCAGATGCGCATAGGTGTATCGCGCGCAATAAAGTAAATGCTTGAACCACGGACGCCCGGGAATCCCGTCAGGATTCAGCCAATTGCTTTCCACCTGCAGTATTTCCTGGTTGTACTTCTCCGCCGCTTTATCGTCTGCGATTTTGCCGGTGGCCACAGCACTGTCCAACAGCTTCCGCACACTTTCTCCGGCAGCCGCGAATTCCTGAGCACGTTTCTGCAAGCCATCGAGCTTGATTTTGCCCGCGTCATAACGGGGATTTCTTTTCAGGTCGTCCATGAAATCGTTCAACGTGCGGCCGTAAAAACCAAAGTCAAATGGCAGCACATCCGCTTGCGCCAAGCGCAGCGCGGTGACGCCCCACAACGCCGACATGGTAGCGTGATATTTGTAGCCGGGATCGCCGAAATGATTCATCCAATAGTAGTTGTCGTACATAGAGTGATATACGCCGTAGGGGCCGTCGAACTGCAGCGTGATGACCGGGCGTCCGAGAAAATTGAGGAACACGGTATGGTCGGAGCCGCTGCCTATGCGCGTATTAACCACATTCTGATCGTTGGCCGCCGGAGCGCGGCGGTCTTCTTTTCGTTCCGCGGCTACGGATTTGAGCCAGGCGTCATGCAGAGTTGTCCCGCTGGGATCATCAATCGAATTCGTCGTTTCCACCAGCATGGGAGCGAGAGAGCCGACCGCACCGGCTTCAAAATTTGGACCTGAGGCCGACGAATCGACATTGATGTAGGCGATCAATTTTTTCCTCAGCTCATCGCCGAATTGCTCACCCCATTCTGTAGAGCCGGTAAGCCCAATCTCCTCTCCGTCCCAACTGCAAAAAACGAGTGTGCGCTTCGGCCGGATGCCATCTTTCAACATGGCGCCCATGGCGCGTGTCAGCTCCATCATCGAAGCGGTGCCGCTGCTGGGATCGACGCCGCCGTACTCCCAGGCATCGTGATGATTTCCGAGCAGCACCCACTCGTCGGGAAACTCCGAGCCGCGGATGCGGCCTTCCACGACGTAATAAGGTTGAATGGAGTTGTCCATCTGCACTTTGAGATGCGCCTTCACGGCTCCAGTAAGTCGATATTTAATCGGCAGCCCGCCCTGCCAATCTTTTGGCGCGATCGGACCATCCATATTGTCGAGCAACGGTTTCGCATCGTGCCAGGACAACGGCATAGCCACAATGTGCGGAAGCGAGCGAGCTTCGTTTTCAGGAATCCGCTTGGCGCCGGGTACAGAAGCCCATCCTGGAGTGAGCGGATCGCCCGGCACGATGAAGTCGTAGGTAATCGCGCCGCGCTGGATGTGCGTTTCCGGTCCCCACGGCCCGTCGGGAAAGACTTTGCCTTTCACGTAGCCGTCTTCCGCGGGATCGGAATAAATCAGCAGTGCTGCCGCGCCATTTTTTTCTGCGGTGAGCGCCTTGAACCCGCGATAGCTATACGGATTGGAATACCGCGCTAAAACAATTTTGCCTTTGACATCGATTCCGTTTTTTCGCAGCACTTCGTAGTCTTCAGGATTTCCGCTGTGCGCGTAAACGACCGGCGCAGTGACCTCGCCGCTCGCGGAATATCCCATCCAGGCGTTGGCAACTTCCGGATTTTTGGTATCCGGGTCTACATCGTAGGCCGCTTCGCGGAGGACGGCCTGGTAGTGAGATGGCGCAACCATTTCCAGGCTGGTAGAGATGGGTTTGGTTCCCAGCACGTCATACTGGCGGATCACGACGTCCTCGAGTCCCTGCTTCTTCCAAAGTTCCCCGATATATTCCGCGACTTCGTGATCATGGACCGTCCCCGCGGGGTGCGGCATGGAAGTGAAATAGCGATGTTGCTTGCGAATTTCATCGGTGGAGATAGCACTTTTCAGGCGGTCTTCCAGAGCGGCTTCCTGCGCGGCGTGGACCGGCGAGAAGCCGGTAATTTTTGTTTCCGGCGCCGCGCGGCTGATTTGCGAGCCGGCATGATGGAAAGAGATAACAGCTGCGACAGTCAAAAAGACCAAGGCGGCAAGCCCAGACACAAACGTGGACGTTAATTTTTTAAGCAGGATGGCAATCTCCGGAAATAAGTAATTTAGCAGTTGGACTGTATCGCTTGTAAATGGCGGTGTAAAGACTGCATCATTTGTTTCAATCGGCAAGAAATAGTTCAGGCGAGTACAATCCAGCCTCACAATTTGCAGGGGGATCAAATGAAATCAGGTACACGCGTGATTCTAATAGTGCTGAACTTCGTTTTCCTGACATGTTCGGCTCGCTCGCAATCGACAGAACAAACAGAAAAACACCTGCAGCACCTCCGGTCGCAAATAGAGAACATCCAGCAAGCGTTCCCGGGAAATATGGCGGTGTACATGAAAAATCTCCGGACGGGAGAGGAAATCGCACTGGACGCGGATTCGACCTACGAAACATTCAGCGTAATCAAGGTGGCCATCATGGCGGAAGTATTTCGCCAGGCCGAGAGCGGCAAATTTTCGTTGGATGAACGCGTGGAGCTAAAACCCGGCGATCAACGATTGCCTTCCGGCGTCTTGTACACCATGCAGCCGGGCCTGAAACCCACTGTCCGCGACCTCCTTACACTGATGATTATCATCAGCGATAACGAAGCCACCGATCTGCTGGCGGATAAAGTGTCGCGTCCCAGCGTGACGAAATACATGCACGAGCTTGGCTTGAAAAATACTTCCATCGAATTTTCCGACCTGGATTGGGACCGCAAATGGCTCAGCTCCATGGACCCCAGCTACAGCAACGCACCCGGGAACAAAACGCTGGAGTTTCCCTTCGACAAATTTGCCGAGAGCCAGGTGCAACACGCGTTTGGCGAGACGATCTACAATGCTGGGATTTATTTCGGGCACACCACGGCACGCGACCTGGGCCATATGTTCGAAATGATCCAGCAGAAAAAGCTGGTGTCGCCTGGCGCCAGCGAGTGGATGCTGGCCACCCTGGAGAAGCAGCAAGTAGACAATCGCTTTCCGAAATACTTGCGGGACGTGACCATCGCTCACAAAACCGGCGACGGCCAACCGTTCATCGCCAATGACGCCGGAATTATTTTCGTCAAGGACCAACCGGTAGTGTTGGTTGTTTTGACCGGCCACCATCGCGGCGACACCGAGTCACTGCACGATGCTGTTGCGCGTGTGGCGGCGCTAGTGGGGCAGCATTACGGCGCGCGACTGTCGTCAGACTACAAACCTATGTGACGTGCGCAGCATCATTTGAGGCGCCGCCGGACGTACGTAACACACAAAAACTGCACTGGCCAGCGGCAAAAGGCCAAGCTAAGCTGGCAATTATTCTTTCCATTTCTGGGAGGCTTTATGTCCTATTCACGACGCAGCTTGATACTCGCGCTTGCCGGAGGCGCCGGAGCGATGGTGGCCGGGCCGGCCCTTTATTCTTCGCCACAGCGAAACACGCCGCAGCCAATTCCTTCACCCAATGCGCCAGACCCCAATTTCCCGCCGGGCCTGAACGGGCCGGACCAAAAGCCACCCGACAAAAGAGCGATGGACAAACAGGCCCAGGCGGATGTGAAAGCCGACGTCGAAAAGCTTTACGCGCTTATCAGCGAACTGCGCGAGGAAGTACAAAAGTCGGATGCCAGCTCAACCCTTTCGCTTTCCGTTGTAAATAAAGCCAAGCAAATTGAAAAATTGGCCAAACAAGTGAAGGACCGCGCGAAGGGATAACAGCGGGCCGAAATAATTAAGGATGCTTCACGGGCGCGGGCTTCACGGGCACGGGCCGTATCTTTTCGGCGGGCACCACGCCTTGCCCTTCGAGCACGGCGTAATATTGATCCGCCGCCAGTGGCCCGAGATTTTCAAGTTTGCCCGACGGCCAGCGAATCTCCACGCTATCGATCGTTTTCGTTTCTCCCAATCCAAAATGCACGCGCAAGTCATTTTGCGAAAGATAACTTCCGCCACTGTGAATCTCGTCCGTCTGGGTCATGCCGCCAGCAACGATCTTGATACGCGCGTTCAGCGCCAGGCGATTGCTCTTGGTACCTGCCAACTCAAAACTCACCCAGTGACGCCCAGGAACGCCATGATTCTTTAGAATCATGGGAGCGCCGTCCAGGTCACCAACGACAACATCCACGTTGCCGGTATTAAAAAGGTCAACGATCGCCAAGCCTCGCGACACGTGTTTTTCCTTCAGCGCCGGGCCGGCCTCATCGCTGGCATCGCAAAACGTTCCATCTTTTTGATTGAGCTGCAGCAGCTTGGGCTGACGATATCCGCCGCCGGAAGGCAGTGTATCGACCTGCGGATATACGTGCCCGCTCACGGTGATTACGTCGAGCCAACCGTCATTGTCTATATCGATAAATGCGGTGCCCCACTTTACCCAAGGCAGCGAGGGAAGCGCCAGACCGGAGGAATAGGAGACATCCGTGAAATTCCAGTTGCCATCATTGCGATATAAAAGGTTATTCTCATCGGAAAAGTTGGTGACATATAAATCAGGGCGGCCGGTATGCAGATAATCTCCGACAGCGATGCCCATGGAGGCCTGCTCCGAACCGTCTTCGCTTACAGCCGTGCCGCTTTCCAGGCCCACGTCCTTGAATTGTCCGTTGCCTAAATTCTTGTACAGAAACTTTGGGGTGGAATCGTTAGCCACATAAATGTCGGGACGGCCGGTATTGTTGAAATCGGCCCAGATCACGCTCATTCCGTAGTAACCGCTGGGGTCGCTGACTCCCGCGCTCTTGGACACGTCAGTAAACGTTCCGTCGCCATTGTTATGAAACAGCGAGTCGCCGGCGCCCTTCAAACCGCGAGGGCCGCACTGCACGTCGATGCCGCGATATTTGCAGTTGGGCGAACTGCCGAAACCAGGCAGATCGTTCAAGTGGAAATCGACGTAATTGGTGACCATCAAATCGACAAATCCGTCGCCGTCGTAGTCCCCGAATGACGCGCCGGTAGACCAGCGCCCATCGGCCACGCCTGCTTTGGCGGTCACATCGGTAAATGTGCCGTCGCCATTGTTGTGATACAGCACGTTGCCACCCAGGCAGGTGACGTACAGGTCCGGCCAACCGTCGTTGTCATAGTCGCCGACCGCTCCGCCCATAGCGAAGCACGGCGAGGTCAGGCCGGATTTTACGGTGACGTCGGTGAACGTGCCGTCATGATTGTTGTGGTACAGCGCCCCACGACTTTTCTCACCCTTGATGGCCATCTCCACGGTCGGAGCATTGGTAAAATAAATATCCGGCCATCCGTCGCGATCATAGTCGAAAACGATCACGCCGCCGCTCATGGATTCCACAATGTATTTTTTTGCCGGGTCGGCGGTGTGCTTGAAGTTGATGCCCGTTTTGGCGGTGATGTCTTCGAGTTGCGGGACCGGCCGCCCAATACATTTAGACGCTTTCGCTCCCGGCGGCGGTGGGGGTGGCTGAGGATGGCCGCCCTGCGCCCTGGCAACATAAGCGGCGATAAATAACAAAGCCGGCGCAACCGCCAACCGTCCACAGCGAGATAAGTTCAATTTTCCCTTTCGCAATCAGATCAGGGACTTTGCACGTTTCGCACAGCTTCGCGGTCACGGGCACGCTGCTTGGCCTTCAGATCCTTGTAAATGTCCAATTCGCGATCGGCGTCGGCGATGCGAGATTCCTTGCGGTACGCAATCTGCAACTGGTAATGCATATAGTCCGTCTGCGGACTTAGACGCGTGGCAATCTCCAGATGTTCGATAGCGTCCGACACTTTTCCGCGATCCAGAAGGATTTTGCCGGTTTGATATTGTGAGTTGGCGTGCTCGGGATGGGCTGCAATAATCTGCTCAAAAAGCGCGGCGGCCTCGTCCACCTTGGATTGCTGAAGATATACAAAACCCAGGCCGTACATGGCGTCGGGATCAGCGGGAACGATATGAAGCTCAGCCTGAAATTCAGCCGCCGCCTCTGGCCAATGGGCCCAGCGTGTGTAGGCCTGGCCGGCGAAGTAGTGCGCCCGGGGCAGCGCCGCATCCGCTTCCAGAGCGCTGTGTAACGCATTCACTGAACGCGGATAATCACCAATCTCAATCCACAGGCGGCCGACCAGCAGCAGGATGGCCGCAGACCGGTTGCTCTTTTCAAATTCACTAAGGATTTCAGTGACCTTAGCAGGTTCATTTAAGCGTGCGAGCGAGCTGGCCCAGGCATAGCCCACTGTGGAATCCTGCATTCCAGCCGAGCCCAAGGGCGTGAAGGTCCTTGCTGCATCCGTAAATTTGTCGGACGCGAAATAGGCCATGCCGAGGTTCGCTCGGACGGGCCGGTCGGCGGGCTTTTCCGCCAACGCTACAGTGAGCCCGCGAATGGCCTCTGGATAATTCTGAGCGCGAAAAGCAGACAGCCCGAGATTCCTGGCCAGTCCGGGAATATGACTGTCCCAGCGTTCCGCTTCCTGATAGTGGCCAAGCGCGGCAAGATACTCGCCGCTGACCGCCTCGGTGGTAGCCAAATCATTGAAACCCAGGCCCAGGACAGCGCGAAGCCGGTTCTCCTGGGAATCCGCGATAGCCAACTGCGCTTTAGTGAGGTTCGAGCGAGCCGTTACCGAGGCATCAATACGCGCAAAGGGGTCTGCATCCCCAGGCAAGAATTTGGCCGTCTCTGCTTCCGCCTGCGGCTGGATGGCAACAATCGCTGCAGCCGTGGCGCCCGCGTCGCTCATGGCAGAGGCCACATTCTGCTGGGTCAACTCCATCGTTTTATTTTGCAAGTCGCGAGCCTTGGTGAGAAAGGTTTCGCTTTCCTCGGTGCGGCCGGAGTTGACCAGGATGCGACCGAGGTCGACGTAAGCCCTGCGAATCTGATAATTGGAGCGCGCTTCGTCTTTGCCGGTAAGCACCACGGCCTTGCGCAAATATTCCTCGGCGTGCGGCATGTCGCTCTGCGCGTAGGCATTCAAACCCAGGTACAACCACGGTTCAGGGGCATTATGATCGAGTTGCGTGGCAAGTTTAAGGTAGCGGTCGGAAACCGCGTAATCGCGGCCCCCAGAGGCCAGGAACCCCAGGAGATAGTTGGCCAGGTAGTCCTTCGGATAGTATTCCAGTTCCTTGGCGAATTCGGCGCGCACCTCAGGCGTCGCTTTCCACTCGTTCACAGCTAGCTGCGCCAGCCCCAGGAAATAATGAGCGTGCGGAGTACTCGTATCCAGAGAAATGGCCCGCTGAAACTCGCGAATGGCCGCAGGCATGTCGTTGACATCGCGGTAGGCCCGGCCAAAAAGCACGTGTAATGAACCGGAATCGCCCGAAGTTCGAACCATATCGTCGAATACAGCCGCGGCTTTTTCCTTATCTTTGGGATCCTTGGTTTGGAGCAGGCACATGCCTAGGGAATACATGGTCTCAACGTCCGACGCGTACGCTGGATCAAGTTCCGCCGCACGAGAAAGCGCCTCGGCACCTTTGGCAAATTGTTGCTTTTTGATCCAGACGCGACTGCGCACAATATAGGCGCGTGCATTGTTTGGATCGACGGCTAGCGCTTTATCTGCCTCGGCGAGGGCATCATCGGCAAGGTTGGCCTGCAGGTCGGTAATCGCCAGATCAACGTGAGTATCGGGCAGATCCTGGAAGTCGAGCGACCGTTTATACAGGTCCATTGCCTGAGGGAACGCTGTCTCCAACAAGCGCAACTGGCCGATTTCACGGAGTGCCAGTGCAATCACGCTCTTGTTGGCCCCAGCGATATCCTGAGCGTTACCGGTGCGTTGCGCGGCCTGCGCGGCTTCCAGCCGTTTTCGAAGTTCGACTTCAGCGGCATTGAGGGCCTGTTGCTTAACGTTGGCAGTGTGGGAAGAAGACGCCGATTGAGGGACAGCCCTGGCTATAGATGCGATTCCGGTTTCGAAAAACAAAATGATGGCGACCAGCACGAGAAAAACAGGAACCCCTGGGTGCAGGCGCGAGGAGGGCAACTTCATGTCTCGGGATTCACAGGAGAAAGATTCAAAACAGACCATTTGAAAGATAAACGGCGGGGTTGCAATTAGCAAGCCCCGCCGCCGGTCGTTGATGTTTTGGTTTGCCGGTTGGCCTAGAACGAGAACCTCAGGGTGTACTGAATTTCACGTCCAGGACGCACGTTGTTGGCTTGCCCGAAGCCGGAACTGATGCTGTTTGGATTTCCGGTTTGAGCCGAGATTACGTTGTTTGTCGGGGTGCAAGCCGTCTGGGACGGGCCGCACAGCAAGTTCGAGGCGCTGAAGTTCTGCGTTTCAAGGTTGCTGCCGATAAAGTTCGCATGGTTGAAGAGGTTGAAGAAGTCCAGGCTGAACTTGATGCGGAAGCGCTCCTTGAATGTCCAGTTCTTGGCGAGCTGTGCATCAACGTTGCGGAAGTTGGGCCCAAAGCAGTAGCCGCGAGGTGCATCGCCCACGGTACCGATGGTGTATCCAATTAACGTGAACGCGGCAGGATTCAGAATCTGCCTGCCGTTTTCACTCGCGTTGCAGTTCAGGCCGGTGACGTCCGGGCGATTGTTCTGGCTAAAGCCCGAGCCTTGCAGTGAGTTCAGCGAACTGCCGTCAGCGCCGCCGGCTCCGTTGGAAAACACACTCAGCGAAGAGCCACTGGACACGCTGATGATGCTGTTGAGTTCCCATCCTCCCACGGTGTCGCGCACCATCGCACTGTGGCTGGCGAGCTTGGGCAAGTAGAACACTTCGTTAGCCACAAAAATATGCGGCCGGTTGATGTTG